>JACCDH010154464.1_pt1 | contig 53271 bp, 57 predicted proteins | sample 7442481 | NCBI WGS metagenome assembly JACCDH01 (sample SAMN15323433, study PRJNA562643) | freshwater metagenome | isolation source: river surface water | place: USA:Blue River Watershed | collected 2017-08-15
TTAAAGAAATCTATCATTTAATTAATAATGTCACAAAACACTGATAAATTTAATTGCGAACTTTGTAATAAAAGTTATAAAGATGCATCAGGATTATGGCGCCATAACAAAAAATATCATTCGAAAAATAACAATGTTTCTGAAAAGGACAATAAAGAAAACGATTTACCAGAAGGAAAAAAACATATGTGTTTTAAATGTAACAAAGAATTAGCAAATCGTGTTTCCAGGTGGCGCCACGAAAAGGCTTGTTGTGTTAATAATGATTTAGTTCTTTTAAAAAATGAAGTAAAAGATCTCCACACCAAGATAGACAAAATATCGACGAAACCAAATATTGTGAACAATAACAACTACACCCAAAATAACATTGTAATATCCTGCGCCCCAGGGTTTGAGCCAATTGCCCATCTGACTAACGAGCAAAAGAAATTTATAATGAACAAAGGATTATCAAGTTTAATGTATTTGATTGAAACAACCAACTTTGATAAATCCACACCAGAGAACCACTCTTATTGTGTGACTGCACTAAATGACAAACACGCATCAATGATTGATACTAAAACCAACCTGGTAGTTAAAACTGATAAAATGGAACTGTTTGATAAAGTACTCGCTGGGAATTTAAATAAATTGGAAAAATTATCTGGGGACACAGCATTCGGTACAGAAGAAAGATTAACCCATGCAAATACCATCAATAGAATGAAAGATATTTTATTTAATAATAAACGTGGGATGAAAAAATATTATTCTGATATAAACTTATTAAGTTACAATAATAAAGATTTGATTCAGGACACATGGAATAGTTTAAAACGGCTGGATGAATTGGTATTGTCCCAACAATTTCCAATTGGACAGGCTCAACCCCAAGCTCAACCTCACCAATTATCATCTCTTGAGTCAATTGATTCGGAATCAGACGTTGAATCAGATGATGAAATTAACACTGAAAAATTAAATAAATTAAGAAAACAATTTGGCTTTACTAAAAAAATAATTCCAGAAGGTTATGAATCGGCTGGTTCCGAGTTTTCTGAATCAGACGACTCTGATTCAGACACTGAAGAAGCAACCTTGGAACTCAACATCAAAGGCAAAAGTTATATTGTGGAAGGTATTAATGTGCATGTTAAAAATTCAGACGGAACAAAAGGTCGTTTGTATGGGACATATTCCAATGGTAAAGTTACTCGGCTAAAACAAACTAATATTGTAGTTTGATAGAGAAAAAAAATTGATTAAAAATAGTTTTTCATTAAGGAATTAATTATTAATGAAAAAATTTAACGTTATTCTTGCAACAGATTTATCAGGTGGATTTGGTTTAGATGGTGAACTACCATGGGACCTGGAAAAAGATTATGGGTTTTTTAAAACTATAACTAGAACTCGTAGTATTTTACCAGGGATAAATTTATCAAATAATATTTTAATTGCCGGTCGTAAAACATGGGAATCAATGGGACGTAAACCATTACCAGAACGTATTACATTTGTAGTTACGTCTCAATGGGAAGAATTAGAAAAAACTAATGGAAATTCCCAAATACAATTTTTCCCAACTTTTTTCTCTGCCTATCAAAAAGCTCAAACCCATACCCAATCTGATATTTGGGTTATCGGAGGAAAGGGAATTTATGATGCAGCTCTAAGACACTGGGCATGTGACCAAGTATATTGGACACAAATTAAAGGCACATTTAAATCTGATGTGTCAATTGATATGACATCTTATTCAATCAAATGGACCGGAAAAATAACCTCAACAGATGTTGACCGAAATACTGGAATTGTTTATGAGTTAGATTTTAATCAAGGAACTTACATTCCCAATGCAGAATCTCAGTATTTGGAAACAATGTATGATGTTATAACTACTGGAGAATCGAGACAAACCAGAAATGCAGTTACATTTTCAAAATTTAATAAAACCTTGTCCTGTGATTTGGCTCAAGGATTTCCATTATTAACCACGAAAAAAATGTTTTGGAAGGGAATTGTTGAAGAACTTTTATTTTTTATCCGTGGGGAAACAGACACCACTAAACTATCCGCTCAAGGTGTTAAGATTTGGGAACCAAATACATCACGTGAATTTTTAGATTCGGTTGGGTTACCCTATGAACCCGGAACCATGGGACCAATGTATGGATACCAATGGAGGCATTGGGGAAAGCCATTTGTTTCAGAAAAATCCGAGGAATCGGTTCAAACTGATTCTAAATGCTTTCCTAATGGAATTGACCAATTAAGCCAAGTTATTGAAGAAATCAAATCAAACCCTCATTCTCGGCGCATTTTAATGACTGATTTTAATCCCACCCAAGCCCACCAAGGCGTCCTATATCCTTGTCACTCAATTGTAATGCAATTTTATGTGAACCACGGTAAACTATCCTGTACGATGTATCAGAGAAGCGGAGATGTATTTTTAGGGATTCCTTTTAATATTGCATCAACATCACTACTAACTCATATCATTGCCAAGTTAACAGGACTGGAACCAGGTCATGTGCATATAGTGCTTGGTGATTATCATGTTTATGATTCTCATGTAACTCAAGTATATGAACAATTAGAACGGGTTCCAATGGATTTTCCAAAACTTATGCTACCTGATTTTACCAATTTAACCCAAGTGGAAAACTCAACCTTTTCAGATTACCAGTTGGTTGGATATCAATCTGGTCCAGCAATTAAAGCCGAAATGGTTGCTTAAAAAAAATTGATTAGTTAATTTATTATTAGTAATTGATTTATATTCTAATGGATTATTACAATGACAAATATGAAAGAATGTGCCTTGAAGACTCTCAAGACTACTCAGTAGACCTGGTTATTAAAGGCAATAAAATCTACAAGGTTAAAAATCACAGATCACAAATTAACCAAGACCAATTTAGTGAATTTATTAACGTGTTAACAATTGATTATTCTTATGTACTTGAAAAATCAAGTTCTGATATGACAACTCTTGTTCAACCATCAACTGGAAATTATGTTAATCTTTTTTCTCTTATTGACGACAAAACTGGTGATAAAATTTGGGAAGTTGAATCAGTTACTCCCGAACTTGTTTCCACAACTAATTAACCCCATAAATATTTTTTTAATTTAAACTATTAAATTAAAAAAATTGAATAAAAATTTCTTAAAGGGCCCTTAAATTTAAACTAGTAATGTCGAATAATTCCAATAGTACCGATAACAAAATTACCAATACCACCACTACTTCCAATTCTGACTCGCTGGACAAAATCATGTCAGAACTCTCGAACAAGTACAACTCGCAAGCTGTACAAATTGTTCAAGTAGCTAATCAAGTGCAGACCAACAGAGACCTAGCGAGTGGAAACCAAACCAAACAAGTTGGTCCCATTAAGCTTGTGGATTCAGACATTGCACGAGCAGCTCAAAACTCAATTGTAAGTGCTCTTAGCCAAGGGTCAAAAGAGTTCGAGCAGAAAGCAGGTCGTCCCATGACATACGCAGAAATGCGTGCCATGTGGGGTTAAGAACTAGAGCCCATTTACTTTACATTTAACAATGTGGTATATTTAATATTTGACATAATCTATTATATGTTTCGTCAGCATCAGATTTTTCGTAATGGGTTAATGTAAATTCTCTATTGACATTTCCAATAGTTATAGATAATCCATTTCTAATTAAATAAATTTTTTCCAAACTTAAAAAAAAAGAATATTCTTGTTCATCAACATCTCTGTTTTTATCGCAAACTTTTATATATAAATATTTATATACAGATTCATTTGATGATTGAGTAGTATATTGCCCAGACCAATCTACTATTTTAAACCAATAATGGGGTTTGTAAAAAGTTGACATTCTTATATTATTTTATTAAAGAAATATTTCAATAAATTAAACTAACAAACTACCTTGTAGTTAAATAAAATCAAAAGGATTTGATTCTTCTTCAGCTGATACTTGAGCAAGACCTCCAGATGATTGGTCATTTGATTCATTTGTTTCATTTGAATTATTGGGGGTTTCAACTTCTTGTTCCAAGTCTTCTGACATTTCAAATGAATCATCTGATGGTTTTGTTTGTTTGACACAAGTTCCTTTATGAACTTTCCATTCTCCACCAGCCTTAAGATATTTGATAATAATATCAATTCCTTTATCAATGCGCTTATTTGCGGATTTGGCTTCAGTAATGTTTTTGCAAGCCGAACAAGAGAATTCAAGTTTTGGATTTTTCTTATTGCCTGACAAACTTGGAACCGTTTCAGGAATTCCGCACTTGGAACAAAAGACAAGATGTTTATTATATTCCATTATAAATTCTTTTAGTTCTGCTGGATTATGTGGTCCAGTGATTGTTTCACGTGCTTGGATGTAACTGGAACCAGATACAGAAGCAAGGTATTTCATAATAACTTCGACAGGATGATTAAGTGCTTTACTAATATCATCGATGTTATTAAAAATTGTATAAACTCCGTTACCTTTACCAGCGACTGTAACTTTAAAAACCGGCATTTTGTAGCGATAGTTGGTATCATTATCATTTCCATTCATATTCATAGTTGACATTAATTAATATATAATTACCATATGTTTATTTATTTTCAATTTTTTTAATTACTACGTGTATTTAAAAAATTATATCTGGCTGACAGCAAAGCCATTTTGCATTAGTACACAAGTGACTCACAATTTTTTATTAACTTATAGTATTAGAAAACAATTTTTCTGGTCAAATATAATGGCACACTTTATAGTTGATTCTGTAATTCATAATCCAAAAATACTATCTTATTCAATTGATTTAGAATCGGTTAATTTACCCGGATTTACCAGTGAAGAAAGAATTAAATGTATAAATAATATTAGTAAAATTGTTTGTCAAAAAGGCCCGAGAATTGTTTCAGATGTGGAATCTCCAACAAGCACAAATATCTTTGGGTTTATTAGCTTACAGGAAATAACAGATGCAGATTGGGAAATTTTAAAACAACAAATAAACTTAACAGAACCAGATTTTTTAGCAAATTATAATATTCATAAAACTGGTAGTTTAGTAACTTTAATTAATTCTAAGTTATATTCGGAAAGGGTAAGTATTACAACTGAAAGTTTAATTTCTGAGTCAAATATTCCTTATCATTTGTTTATTCTTGCCGATTCTTCTGGTTACGCTTATACCAATAAAATAATTTATGTAAATCTTGAACTACCAAAAGACCAAGCGGGGAAGACCCAAGCAATTCAAACTCTAAAAACAAAATTTCAATCACTAAATAAAACCCAATTAGGTCAACACCGTATAATATTGTCAGGTCAATTTAATAATTCAAATCCAGAATCAATACCAGGGTTTACCAATCTACTTGATGGTTTTGATAAAAATGTTTTATATACAGGTCCAACAAAATTACATACATCAAAACAAAAAACCAATGTTGATAGCAAATATGTTGAATCTAATTGTTATGTTTTTGATAATTATAATAAATTTATTACCTGGGAAACATTAATAGATTTAACGGATTTTACTGATACAACAGGAAAAGTATTGTTAGGTCCGAATTTACCAGTGTTTGTAAAACTTGGTATCATTAATATTATGGAATATGATTTTGCAAAAGTCGAATCAAGTTTTTCCAAATTAGTTAACGTTGATTTTATAATTTCTCATTTGGCTAACTTGGAACCAGATGTTGAAAATTTTAAAAGAGCGCTTGAAAGTTTTAAAACTGCATATGGGTTTCAACCACCAGACATTGCCAAAAAAATGGAACATATGGAAATGCAAATAGAGAAAAACCTAATTCATCAAAGAAATTTACAGTTATTTTCTGAACCACATGTCTTTTCAAATCTAATTAAAGAGTATGAATCCAAAGTATTTGGAACCACGATAACTGATTTAGTAGTATTTGGTTCTAAAACATCTGCATCTGATAGTTTAGTTTTTAAGGCAAAATATCAAGGAAAACCAGTTTTTATAAAAATGTTTTCATTAGATAATGCTCCTTTTAGAAAAGATAATCATGGATTAACATATGAACAAAAAATTTATAAATATTTAATGGAAAGGTCAACAACACTAAAACCATATTACGAAGATTATTTTGTTAAGGTTTATGATGTTTTTAAATGCAAATATGTAAAGTTTTTTGAGCAATTGGAAACACTTGGTGTAAGAATTGAAGGTGGACCATCAGCAGGTAAAATATACTACGCGCGATATAGGCAAAATGCATTAAATTACACAATACCACAAACCTTTTCAGGAAAAGATCAAATGGTTTATTTTACAGTAACAGAAGATATTCAAGGAGAAAATTATAATGGGTTTTTGTCAAGAAATTTAGGTCAAGAAGCGATTGTGATAGAAACATTATTTGAGGTATTGTATGGTATTTATTTATTAAATGTTAGACTTGGTATTATACATGGGGATAATCATTTTGGGAATATTTTAATTAGACCAGAAAAGAAAATCCGCGAATATCAAATAGATAAAACCACATTTGTTCGTGAATCACATTTCAGAGTCTGTTTATATGATTTTGATTTGTCATATATGTTTGACAACGAAAATAAGGCATTGGAAGACCCGTTTAATCAAAGCATTGGCCGAGTTGGTCAATTAAATTATGCAAAAGACATTTGGACTGTAATTAATAACATTGGATATTTATTAAAATACAACCCATCTAGTGTAAATTCAGCATGGAAATCATGGTATGATAATATGCAAAATAATTTTGTTGGCAAAGTTATTAATCCAGAACCATTTGTTCAAACATATATGTTTGACTTAATAAATAACGTACTTGTTCAAACTCAAGAACAAAGAGATACACTATTTAATAATTTTCAGGCTCATATGACATCAAATTCATATTGGAATACATTTTGTGCAATTTCGGTAGCATCATCTGTACCAACAACAAGCTCGACCGGTGCTGTTTGTGTTCAACCGGTATTTTCTGAGTTACATCCAGAACTGGTTTTAAAAAGATATATAAGGTTTTACAAAGATAAATTAAATTTTATAGAAGCAAATGCATATTATAAAAAATATTATATTGGAAATAATTTAAGCAAATATGCAAATAAATACTTAAAATATAAGAAAAAATATTTGGCTTTAAAATTTTCAATAAATATTTAAAGGTCATTAAATTGTTCAAGCATAACTGTTAACATAGCACGCATTTCACTAATAATTTCATCATTTATAACTTTTAATTTTTCTGGTTGTTTATTTGCTTTTTGTAATTTTAAGTGATTTTTTACAGTGTGGTTAAATATAAATTTATTAAATATCATTAGTTTGTCAAAAGTTAAAACAGGGTTTTGTGGTTTTTGAATATATTTTACAAGTTCATAAACTAATTTGTCCACATTTTTATCCGAATAAGGTTTTATACCATCCGATTCGTCGTCCGGATAATAACCATCTTGTTTTTTATGTGGTTTTTGTTTTTCTAGTGGTGATACTATTTTATGTTTATTTGAATATTTGACAAGCCCACCTGATAAATTGTTTAAATCAAATAAATTTGGTTTATCTAAAATTTTATAATTATTTCCACTTTTTTCATAAGGTTTTAAAATATTGTTAGTTTTTGGGTACTTAGTTATGTGTCCATTGTTTAGTGAATATGATTTTGGTACATCAACTGGTTTTGTGGGTAATTTATCTTGTGAAATAAATGGGATCAACGCCATTTGATTTTTTGAATTAGAAATCGCATAATCATAAAACATACTAACTAATTCCCATGTTTTTGGGGAAATTTTTGTAAGGTTATAAATTACTTTAAAATTTCCAGTAATGTCTGTTAAAAAATAATTCATCAAGTGTGATTCTAAAAAAATTTTATCTTTATCAAGTTCCATATTTAATAATTTTGATTTAATAAAATTATAGTCAATAAGCCCAAAGTAATTTCTATAATTAACAATATCTGTTTTTTCGGTGTCAATAATATTTTCAATATCAGATAAGTTATAAATGGTAACTTTGTTCCAATAATTTTCAAAAGTTGTAATCATATAGGTTAAATCTTTTTTTCTCTTAAGATTAAATTCAATAGAATCAATAATTTCGTTTTTCTTTTTGCTAACATCTTTGTCAAACCCATCTAAAAATATTTTAGTTTTTAAAAACCCGTTAGATTTTTCTAAATTAATATCAAAAAATTTATTTAAAATCATATCATAAACACCATTGTACTTAATTTCATGAATATAAAAGTTAAAACTGACAGACTCGTAAATAAATTCTTCAATTATTTTTTTAACAAGGTTAGAAAAGTTTTTTTCATGGTCCCCAACAAGAAATATTGTTTTGGACTTTTTACTTGTAGGGACTTTTAGTGAATTGTCTTTTAAATCATTAATAATTTCTGAATAATAAGTTGTTAACATATTTTGTTCATTATTAATTAGTTTGGTGAATTTACATGACAATTTTTTCTTAATAATTTGCGACTTGTATGAAATTTCATTATTGTTAATAATATAATTATTATTTGAATCATTTAATATACAAATGACATCCATTATTATAGTAAATATAATTTTTTTATAATAATGGTAAAAAAAATTTTTTTATTAATTTTCCGACATATTTTGTGTCTTTACTGTAGTCACAGATTTGTGTTTCATAGAAGCTGAATACAAATTTAATAAAAAAATTGACAAAAATAGATATAACATTAAAATGCCATTTATTAATGTCAAATACAGAAACAACTAATAATATTGATAGAATTGCAAAATACGGAGACAAACTTCTTCAGTATCCTCACTATTGGCAAACAACAAGGTCAATTCATAAAATAATTAATCAATTTGATTCTATTGAACCAGGAACTAGATTAACTGACTCAGTAGAATCAGTTATGGGTCGTGTAATTTTGTCTCGTTCTTCTGGAAAAAATCTTTATTTTTATACACTAACTATTGATGGTGTAAATTTTCAAGTAATGTCAGACCTCAAATCATATGGTGAAGGAAATGAAGAGAAATTTTATGAAATTCACAGTATGATTGCACGTGGCGATATCATTGGAGTTCATGGTTATATTGCCAAAACAAAAAAAGGCGAATTATCAATTGTACCAGATGAAATTAAAATTTTAACACCCTGTTTAGCTATGCTACCTTCTACATTTTACGGTATTGAAGATAAGGAAATTCGTTATAATGCCAGATATTTAGATATGATTATTAATCCTAATGTAAGAGAAATTTTTGTTAAAAGACACAAAATCATAAATTTTATCAGAAATTATTTGGTTGATAGAGATTTTATTGAAGTTGAAACTCCTGTTCTTTCTGATATGGCTGGAGGTGCAGCAGCTAAACCATTTACAACTTATCTTAATGAAGCTAAGCGTTCAATGTATATGAGAATTGCTCCAGAACTATTCCTCAAACAACTGGTAATAGGTGGGTTAGACCGTGTTTTTGAGATTGGAAAACAATTTAGAAATGAATCATGTGATATGACACATAACCCAGAATTCACATCTATTGAACTCTATCAAGCTGGTGTGGATTACAATTATCTTATGGATATGACAGAAGACTTACTAAGCAATTTAGCTTTGAAAGTAAATGGTACAACTCAGGTAACGTGGATGGAAACCCCAATTGATTTGGCTGGACCATATCCAAGACTTGATATTATGGATACACTGCAAGCGGAAATTGCTAAGAAACTTTGCGACCCTGAATTTAAACTTCCTGATATCACTGGACCTAATGCAACCGAAGAATACACAAACCTTATGAATTTGCTTGAAGTTAAAATTACTCTACCCCATACCCTAAATAGATTAGTTGATGGCCTTATTGGGGAATTTGTTGAGGTCCTATGTATTCAACCGACATTTTTGATTAACCATCCTCAAGTAATGTCACCTCTTGCAAAACCTCATAGAACTCAACCTGGTAAAACTGAGCGTTTTGAGCTGTTTATTCGCAAAAAAGAATTTGCTAATGCTTATACAGAATTAAATGATCCAAGAATTCAAAAGAGTATATTTGACCAAGTAGCAAAACAAAAAGCTGCAGGAGATGATGAAATTCCTCCATCTGATGAAAACTTTATTAAAGCTCTTGAATATGGTCTTCCTCCAACAGGGGGGTGGGGTTTAGGTATTGACAGACTTGTAATGTTAATTACTGGCCAAGACTCTATTCGTGAAGTTATTGCATTTCCAACAAGAAGGTCATAAAATTTTAAAAATAAACATTTAGTTTCTTTAATTAAAATAATATAAAACAACAAATATTTTAACCCGTAAAAAAATTGAAATATAAATATAGTTATAGATAATCTAGTAGAATAATGACAACTTTAGTTAAAATTAATAAAACCCCATATCAAGATAATGATGTATTATCAAAGTCTCCTAATAGAGAAGGCATCAAGTGCTATTTCTGCAACGGTAATCATGCTTGTAGAGATTGCCCTTTAGAAGCTACCATGGCTCCAATTTTGCGTAAAAAGGTAGGAAATATGATGGAATATTATGTTGCAGAAAACCTTAAATGCCCTGAATGTGGCCAGGAAAAGAAATTACGAGTAATTGGTAACCATACCCCATCGCTTGATCTTGTATGTAGTTGTTGTCACAAAAAGTTCGAAGTTAAGTCAAAATGTTTGAGTGTTTCTAAACTTCCAAATGACATTAACCTTCCACATGGTTCATACATTGATTATGTTAGCCGTTTAGAAGAAGGATTAAATTTAATTGTAATTATTTATGGTGTTGACCGGGTTAAAAAATTAATAACCGTTCGTGAAGTCCTATACGCCAGAAACCAGGAACTAAAAGATTCCTCAATAGTTGAAGTTTTAAAGAGAAATGATAATAATTTGTCAACTATTATGATTAAGAACAAGAGAAATTTATGTAAATTGAACTTACAGACAGAAAATACTGTACTAACGTTTAAAAATGACGTTGATACTTTTAAAAGCGTTAATCACCATCATAATTTAGAGGTGTAAAGAAAAAAAATTGATTTTTTTAAATTATAAGCACAATTATAATAAAATTTAATGAATCCTTTTGAAGATAGTAATAATAATTCAAATACTGATACCTCTGAAAAACCCATTTATATTTGGGTTGAACAATCAGGACGAAAGCGTAACACCTATGTCTCTGGATGGGACATTGATGATGTGCTTATTAAAGAACACTTAAAAACCATTAAAAAGAAGAATGGTTGTAATGGTTCTGTAAAAGAAATGGAAGTAAATGGGGGTTCCATTGAGCGCGTAATGCAACTCCAAGGAGACCACGCAGATTATGTGAAAAAGTTTATTGGAGATACTGGAATAGACGAATCCCGCATTTATATTAAGGGTTAAATTTATTTCCTTTAATTTGTTTTATTTAGTTTGTTTAAAATAATGTTTAATTAATATTTAAACTTTATATTGGTTTAATTTAATTTATCGATTTGTTTAATTTACGGGTCTGAAGGTTAGCATTATTCATAAAGTGTAATAATGTAATAAAAAAATTGAAATTTATAATGTTTAAGTAGCCGATTATATATACTCGTAATGTCAACTTCTACTAAGTCTATGAATAATAATACCTCTACCAGCAACTCTCGCAGTGGCAAGAAGCCTTCTAAGAAGGTTCAGTCTCCTGTCGAGCAAGTTGCTCAGCCCGAAACTGTTGTTTCAACTCCCGTCGAGGTGGTTGAGAACACAGTTAGTGCTACAGACATTACCCCTCCTAAGACTGAGGAGGTGGTGTCTGACGCATCCACTTCTGACTCTTCGGACCCTACTGTTCCCGCTGAGCCCAAGCCAGTGGTGAACATTTGGGAGCTGCGTAAGCAAGCTCGTGCCGCCGAGGAAGCTCTCAAGAAGGCTAACGAGGCAATCGAGAAGATTGCTACGGAGACTGAGAAGCCTGTCTCTAAGCCTGCTGGAAAGCCCAAGCCTGAGCTCAAGTCGGAGTCCAAGCCTGTAGTGGCATCTGATGAGTCTGAGGGCTTTACCAAGGTTCAGTACAAGAAGAAGCCCGCTCCTAAGTCTGCACCTAAGGCTGTTACTAAGACAGCTCCTTCTTCAGAGCATAAGACTGCTAAGGACGCTTCCTCTGAGACCAAGCCTAGTTCTGCTAAGCCTGGCAAGTCCTCTTACAAGCCCAAGCCCAAGGAGCCTTCCGATGACCAGGTTGCTTACCGTGAGCGCAAGAACAAGGCTCTCATTCTGGCCCAGGACCAGCTCATTGGCGAGTGCGTGGCACAGCTTCACCCCAAGGTCCGCGACGACATTAACAACTCCATGCCATACATTATCAACTACCGCCGCACTCTTGTGGTGAAGTTTGATACTGACTCGGTTGTTGCTGAGGTCGAGGGAGAGAAGTTTGAGTTCTCTCGTACCCGCTTCTTTGAGAACCGCATCTTCCAGGACAAGGTTCGCGAGAAGTACGAGACTCTCATCCCTGCGGCATGGCTTCGCTTCTTCCCTGGACGTGACGAGAACACCTATTGCATGGGTGTTATGAAGCGCCGCGCAGAGGCTGATGCCTAAGGGGTGGGCAACTTCAATTAACTAGCTGGACTTGTTTGTCCTTTGTTTTATAAAATCCAGTTAGTTATAAATTATATTTACAAAAAAAACGTATACGTCTCTTTGAGGCTATTAATTTTATTTTAATTTGTAACATTAAATATGTCAGAGAATTCATTTAATACAAGTAGGTTTAAATATTTATTTATGTTACCAACCAAGTAAAGAGTTGATTTAAATAATTCAATTATTGGTATTGAAAAATTATCTGTTGGACTTACTAAAACTGTTGATTTATCAATTTCAATTCCACTAACTAATTGAAACACGTTAAGATTAATAAACTTTGAATTAATTACGATTATTTTATTTATTTTTGAATTGGCAAATATATTTATATTTGAACAATTTTTAATAAGCAATGTGTGATTACTTTCTAGATTGTTTTGAAAATCGTAAACCTTATTTTTACAGTTAACTATTTTGATTAAATTTGAATTTTTAATCATAATTAACGTTATTCCTATAAAGGGAAAGATTTTTTTTTATGGTATGTATTTAAAAGAAGAATTAGATATTCATTTAATATGAATCAAATAATAGAAATTGACAAAGACAAAAGCACACACTTAATTTTTAGTTCAAGTCAGAATTCACAAAAACAATTAGAACCACTTATTGAATTATATAAGGGTAAGCTTTTTTCATGTCTAATAAAAATGTTTACAAATGATTGTATAAATCATTTTGGAACTAACATATTTTCAATTAAAAAATCTTTTTCACGAACACTAACAAATTTACTATCAAGCTGGATGTTTTCTTTATATGTTACTTATGATTTTTCTGGAGATTATTTTTTACCAACAAATTATCATGAAACAAGTTCATTAGAAAGTACTCTTAGAGATTTCTGTAAATATGACACCAAAATCACAAATCCAAATGATAAAATTACAAAGGTAATAACAAACTTAAAATCAAATTATAAATATCAATTAGAATTACTTGCTGGTTATGTAAAATCAGATATTTACAAACAAAATAAATCAAGTTATAAAATAAAAAAATCTATGATAAACATAAAAAAAAATAAAAATTTAAATGTGGAATCAACCTTTTATAAATTAGATATTGTTGTTTACTTTACAATAAAAGATAAAAGACTTCAAAATATATTAAATAATATTTTAATTCCAGTTAAAATTTATGACAAATTAGTAAATTCATATACAGGTCCAAAGGGTAAAGTAGATGAGTATTTATGGGCAATTGTTTTTAGATACCAATTGCTTGGTTCAAACAATCATCAACTGGCAGTATTACCTAACATTATGGAATCAATGACAAAAGATTATAATTTAAATTTTGAATGTTTTGCTTCAGCAATAAATAGTACATATCCAAGATACTGCTCAATTTATTATGATTTGGAAAAACATTTTGGTTCTGTTGGTAGTTTTTTTAATATTACGCCAATTAAGGGAACATTTGGTTTTAATCCTCCATATCAGAAAGATATTATTGATTTAGGAATTAAAAAGCTTTTTGGTTTTTTAGAACAAAGTAAAGAATACTTGACTTTTATAATTACAATTCCAATATGGGATAATATTGGAAGAGATTACATGAAATCTAATTATGCCAATGAATTAGAAAAACAGAACATTGATTATGGAGATTTTCCAATTGTAAATAGTGTAAGAGATTCAAAATATTTTAAAGGACTGCGAATGATTCCAAAAGAAAAATTTACTTATGTTGATCATAATTTTGAACTATACAAAAATAAAACAATTCAAAATACTTATGTTATAATATTATCAAATTCAGAACCTGATTTAGCTAATTTAAATGCTTATGATTTTGAAACATTTCCTGGTATGGCTAATGTTAATGATATTACAGTACATTCGCTATCTGACGATAATGATGAAGTTGATATAGAAGTATAACAACAAGTACTCGCAAATTAAAAAAATTGAAAAAAAAATAATTGATTAAATAATAAAATTATTTAATGGATAATATTCAAACTTTAACAATAAATGTAATTAAAGACAAATTACCGGTTGGATTATCATATCCAATTCTATTAATGATAGCATTGATTGAACAAATAATTTCACGAATTGAAGGGTATTTAAATAAAAAGTCGTTTCAATCATCCCAAACAAAATTTCAGTATTTGTTAGAAAAACCAAGCAATTTCAAGTTTGATTCTACATATTTAAATTCAGTAACATATTCATCTAGTCCCTTGATTAAGTGCTTAGATGAATATTGTAAAGCACACCAAGTTTATACAAAGGGCGCTATTGTAAGCTTATCCGGTGGCGTAGATTCAATGGTAACTTTAGCTATTTTAATTCATCTACAAAAAACTCATAATTTTCCTATTTACACAGCTTCAATTGATTATGGTTTAAGAAAAGAATCAGCAGATGAATCTGAATTTATAGTTGCTTATACAAAAATGTTTGGAATTAAAAGCTATGTTAGTTATGTAGAAGGAATAAGTAGGAAAAAAGAAGATTCCGGTTCCAGATCAGAATTTGAGGAAGAATCAAGAAATTTACGATTTAATACCTATAAAAAAATTATTGAGGACAATAAAATGGACCCAGATTGTGGAGTTTTTGTAGGACACCACCAGGATGATATAATTGAGAATATTTTTACAAATTCAATGAAAGGAGGTAATTTACTTGACTTGCCAGTGATGAAGTCAGAAAGTAAAATTCATGGTATTAATATTTACAGACCTTTTCTTTCCTATCGAAAAGATGTAATTTATGACTTTGCTCATAAATTTGATGTTCCTTATTTTCTTGACACAACTCCAAAATGGTCTCGTCGAGGGAAAATGCGTAATGAAATATTCCCTTTACTAAATTCGGTTTTTGGGCTTGATTGGCACAACAAACTAAAACAACTTGGAGATCAATCTATTGAATGGGGTGAATATATTGGAAATTATGTTGTAGACCCCTGGATGGCAGAGGTTGTAATTGGTTCTAGAGGAATAATAATTCCAATAAAACCACAACCTAAACTTATTTATTCCCAGGTTATATTAAAAGCTTTACACAAATCAGGTGAAACGATGATTAGAAAAACATCAATGGAAAAAATAATGATTATGCTTCATACTATTGAACCTAATCGAGTTGTAACACTAGATGGAACTAGAATGGCTACTTTAATTAAAAATAATTCTTATTTAATGATTTTTAATAAAAGTTTTACAAAGTCGGAGTCTGTTAACACCCAAGATATTTTTTACAAGTTTATCAACGGTGTTGTAGATATTACAGATTCTACACAACAAAAGGACCTACCAACACACCTACATAAATATATAGGTTCGTGTTGGTAAGATATTATAATTTTTGTTTATTTAACATCTGTAATTTTTTATAATTAAATTAGTTTTTTCTCTAGTAATTACATTAGCTTTTTCCATTTGTTCTAAAATAATTTTAAGTTCATCACATGGTAATGTGTCAGGAATGTTGGGATTAAAAGCAATATTCCATTCTTTTTTAATATCAAGAACTGTTGAAACATTTTCTTTATTAACCCAAATATAAAAATCATCAGATAAAACAAAAATTAATCTATAATTAAAAACATTATTAAGATGATAAAAATGAGGTATAACACCTTTAATTTGTAATTTGTTTTTGGTTAAAAGTTCGTTAACTTTATTTGCCCATGATGAAAAAGGTCTAACAACAGTAGGTTCTGCCATATAAATAATACCATCGTATTCAAATATAGAAACTAAACTATTAATTAACTTACTTATATCAACATCTTTGGTTTGAATAACAGGACCTGTTGTTTTAATTTTAGATTCTTCCAAAGCTTTTAATGCGGCTAATTTTTTGGAAGCAATTAAGTCTTGTTCGCTAACAGGTACACCCTTACTAGCAAGTTCCTGTTTAATTTCTTGCTTAACTTGCTCTTCACTTACAACTCTTCCATCAGATAAAACAATTTCTCCTTGTATAACAACTTCAGGTCTAACTTCTTGTTCTGCTTTAACAGAAGGTGATACAACAGGTAAAAATGTATTTGAGTCAATTTTCTTAAGTTGTTTATGATCTTCAATATTAAGTTCAATTAATCCACCAATGTCAACCATTTTTTCAACAACTTGTTGGTTAATTTGAGTTTTAATTTGTTGGGAGTTAATTTGGTTTTCTTGAACAATTTTATTTTGAACTTGAATATTTTCTCTCTTATCTGTTTCAAGTTTATTAATAATTTTTCTATTAAGTAATTCAATTTTGCTATTAATATCTGTTATTTCATAATTATCATTATTTTTAATATCAACAAATTGGTTACCACGTTTTTGAATTATTTTACCTTCTAAATGGAATATTGGGTCAGTTGACATGTTATAGGTATTAAAATCGTTTAATACACCACACTCAATAGACGCATTTAATGAACTTAAACCTGAAAATGCAGATAATGATGGAATTTTATATTTAACAACTCCATAAGGTGTTGAGTTATATAAAATGTCATTAACTATAACGATATTTTTTGGTCGTAAAACTTTGGGAACAGTTGATATTGTTTTTCCAATAACTAAATAATTTTCTGGATCGAATTTACTAACAAAGCATTGAATTTGGTCATAAGTTACTTTATCTAGTAATTTTGTTACAGGAAGAAGTTCAACGAGTCTTTTTCTTGAGTCAATTACTGTAAAGTCTGTTTTGTCAAGACTAAGGTTGCTTACACCACATTCGCTTAGTGATTTTTGTAAATTTTCAATTACGTCTTCAAGTAACAATAATTTGTTTTCCCATATAATTTCTTTTATTTCATTTTTAACTGTTTCTTGTGTTGTTTCCTGTGTTGCTTCTTGTGTTACTTCACTGTTAGCAAATCCTTCATTTTTGCAATTGTTTAAAACAACAACTGTAATTAATAAAATTAAAATGCAAATAAGAACAATTTTCTTCATATTATAATTATTTTGAGATTTTTTTTTATTATTATATATTTTAAAACTTTTTTATTTAATTAAACATTTAAAATGTATTTTATGTTAATGAGCTTTGATATACTAAAGTTTAGCGATGAAAAACATTGTGGAAACGATTTTTATAATTTTATTAATGAAAATTGGCTTAATAGTATTAATATTCCTGACGATTATCAAAGATGGGGAACATTTCAAGAACTAGAAAAAAGTAATTTTTTAAAAATAAAAAAAATATTGGAAACCATTAACCCAAAAGAAAATATTTATTTTAATAAAGTACGAATATTATATGAACAATTAAATGATATAAAATTAAGAAAATCAAAAAATAACTTAAAACCAATTATTCAGATGATTACGCAAATTAAAAATACATCAAATGTTGAAGATTTATTTAAATTAATAATTATTTTTGATATTAACTTTCAAATTAATTCTCCAATTAATTTTTCAATTCAGTCAAGTTTAACAAATGCGGAATTAAACATTTTACATTTGTCTCCAGGAGGGTTAGGATTACCAGACCGTGATTATTATTTTTTAGAATCAAAAAAAACCATAAGAAAAAAATACATTGAATTTATTGAAACTTATGGAATGTGTTTTAATATAAAATTAAATTCGGAAGGAATTTTTAATTTGGAAAAAGAATTGGCGGAAAAAGATTTTACACAAGTTCAAAAAAGAACAACAGAATTAAATAATAACCCAACAACATTTTCCCAATTTATTGGAAAAAATCCTAATCTATCATACTTGGAACAAATCTTTATTAAAGCTAATAAAACACCAGGACAAATCAATATAACTAATCCAAATTATATGTTTGGTTTAAATAAATTAATAAAATCAACTAATTTAAATATTTGGAAAGAATATTTTATTTTTAATTTAATTAAAGAATTTTATTATTGTCTTTCTGAAGAAGTTGAACAAGAATATTTTAATTTTTATAATAAAATTTTAAAAGGAACTAAATTAATGAAACCACAATGGGAAAGAACAATTGAACATTTAAATAGTGTGGTTGGAGAACTTATCGGATTAGAGTATGCTACAAGATATTTTAAGCCTGAAGCAAAGTCATTAGCTCAAGAAATTGTTGACTTAATAAAGTCAGAGTTAGAAGATTATCTAAAAAATAATGATTGGATGGAACCAGAAACAAAAACTAAGGCTTTAGAAAAATTAAAATTGATGAAAACAAAAATAGGATATCCAGATGTAATTAAAAAAAATTATGCAGAACTTGATATTAATGAAGCAAATACTCCAGTAACTAATATAATAAACGGAAGAACATTTACTAATAAATATTATTTAATGGCACTTTATGAACCATTAGATAGAAGCTTATGGTTTATGAATGCACATTCAGTCAATGCATATTATTCTCCAAACATGAATGAAATTGTTTTTCCTGCAGGAATTTTACAGGAACCATTTTTTTCACCAAATCAAGACATTGCATTTAATTTCGGAGGGTTTGGAATGATAATTGGTCATGAAATTACCCATGGATTCGATGATGAGGGCTCAAAGTATGATGCATATGGCAATCTTAAAAATTGGTGGACACCAACAGATTTTAATCATTATAAAGAAAAAACAAAACAAATTATAAATCAATATAATAAATATCAAATTGATGGACAAAATGTTAATGGTGAATTAACTTTAGGTGAAAACATAGCAGACATTGGTGGTCTTGCATTAAGTTTTAGAGCATTTAAAAAATATAGTCAATGTCAAGAAAATAAAAATAAAATAAAAATAAACTATTCTATGCTATCAAATCAAACAAATTTAACAGATGAACAGAAATTTTTTGTAAATTTTGCAAATATTTGGAAATCAAAAGGAAGAATTGAAGATGTTCAACAAAGAATATTATTAGATGTACATTCCCCACCAATATTTCGTGTAAATGGAAGTGTAAGAAATATTAATGAATTTTATGAGGCATTTAATATAAAATTAACAGACAAATTATATTTAAAACCAGAAGAAAGAGTTAAAATTTGGGGGTAAGTATTAATTCCATTTAATTTTTTTATAAAAGTTTAATGAACATGTTGAATTACAATAATAGTAATTTGTCATATCATATGGCTCATATCTATAAACTTTGTCACCACAATTTTTAATAGTATATTTTGATGAATGTTTAAGTAAATACTCGCTTTTTGGCATAACAAACTCTAACATATGTTTTTTATTAAATTTACTTATTTTATTGTTAATGTTTACAAACTTATGAAGTATTTGATTGTTGTAATTATTATTATTAAAAGTCTTATTGAATGTTGTAACCATATTGTTTAACATATTATTTGATGGTCCTAAAATACCACCAATTGTAAATATATTAATAAATTTATTATCGAATGAATTTAATAAAATTGGCCAGTTTGGGCTTACATTTATACCCTGTGATTTTTCAATAAATTTATGAATAAGCTCAAAGCTTATTGTAATACTGTGACCTTGTTTGTCAAAATATAGATTTTTATCAATGATTAATTGTGAAATAAAATCTAATTTTTCTTCATCTGTTCGACCTGGTAAATTTAAATAGTGAATTAATCTATCAATTCTTAATATAGCAACATTTTGAAGTCTATAAAATTTACACATGTTTTCAATTGTTGAATAAGAATCAGGATATTTTATTGGCAGATATTGAATTGAACCATTGTTATCCTTATCTTTAGTTGCAGATTCCCAATATTGATAGTAGTTAAACAAATTAGAAACAAAATTAATATTATGTGAACCGTAACCAAAACTTTTTTCTAAATAAAAAACATCATTTAATAACAAACTTGATAACATTCTTGTTCCAACTTTTGGAGCTGGACTAACAAAATCCAAAAGGGATTTTTGATAAAGAACATTATTTTGGACTGCTGCTAAATCTTTAAATTTAGCAGATAATTTGTTTAGTGGAAATTTTGCTCCTCTAGCAAATTCTAATTTGCATGTTGAACCAGAATTTGTTTTTTCTTTATTAATTCTTGCTAGAGCAACATCTGAATATCCAACAAGATTAAAAAATAATGTAAATTTATTATCAATAGTTCTACCCCCAAATGTATTACCAGAAATTTGACTACCACTATAAGAAATATCATCTGTTATAACAACAATATAATTAAATGCTGAACTAAAATAACTTGGACCAGACAAACTTGAATTTAGTAAACTTGTGTCATTAATATAATAGTCTGGTGATAAAATATGTTTTGTTAGTTCAATAAAAAATAAAGATAACCAAAAATTACTTTTATCTAAACCAATATTTGGTACAAGAAAAATTAATTTATTGGCTTTTCCATTTTTTTTTTTTAATAATAGTTCTTTAATATGTTCCGCATTTAATGTAAACAAAGTATTAATATCTGAAACTTGCTTATAATCTGCATCTGCTAACTCAAGCATAAATTTTTGTAACAAGTAAAATTTTCTTTCTTGTTCTGATAGTAAATTACTTGACAAAATTTTAGTATAATGGGATAAGTCCATTTTATTTTCATCGCCTTTAAAAATATCAGGATGAAAAATTTTTTCACCAGGCGTTTTTGGACTTTTTGTTGCAGGTTGTGCAGCCCATTCTTTTAAATAATCATTTTTTCTTTTCATTCTTTCTATGAAACTACTTATAGTAGTTTTATAGTCTATTGGATTTATAAAATTAAGTGCCATTATTTGTAATTAAATTAATTTAGATAAAAAAATTTCTCGAATTATTTATTATGAATATGAAATATCTTGTTTATTTTGCTTTATTTGTTATTCTAATTTATTTAATAAAAATTAGAGAAGATTTTTCTGAAGACAACGAATCATCTTTAAAAGACATATTACCATTTGAAAATGTTAAAATACCAAATGTTCCAATTCCAAAAATTCCAATTTTAAAAAAAGGTGAAAGATATGAGTTATTAGATATGCCATTTTGTGATGAAAGATTTAGAGCATCATATTCTTCAAATACTAATAATATAGTTAATGATGGTTCAAAAATATACCAAGACATGACAAAACCTTATGACCAAAAAGCAGAGATTGGAAATAAACCACAAGGACTAACACAAATATCTTGGAAAAAAAGTTATTTTTCATATAATGAAAAACCCGTGCCATTAGAATTACAATTTACACATATTGCTCCAGAAACTGGAAAAGTAACTAAGGTTGTATTTCCATTAGGCTTTCCTCCTGAGAAACCAAAGGATGAAATTGAAGAATTTGCAAATGCAACTAAATCAAATCCTAATAAGGAAAGAATTAGAAAAGAACTTGAAAGTTCCTCCAAATCAAGTTTTGAAAAACTTGGAGAACTAAATACTCTTATTAAATCAACCAGTGATGTGCCTGAAAAAATTCCAGGTAAAGTTAACGTTGGACAATTATTAAGTTTTGACTTATGTGAACCAGCTGCATTAATGTTGGACCAAAGGAAATTTTTCTTCGCAACAACTGCAAAAAACGAATTATTACTAATAGCAAAACCTCAGATTTTTAGTAGAAATGTTGGTATGAAAATTATGAGCAATTTAAATGAACCAGATGAAGATTTAGTATTACCAGAAACAAAATAATGATTATATTAAAAAAATATTTTAATATAATTAAAAAAAATTGTTTTCAATATAATTATTTTTAAATTTGTTACTACAAATTGAAAAAAATTGAAAAAATAACCTGTTACATGCCCTATAAAATAAATTTTTTAATGGCGTCTACTAAAGTTAACACAAATAATACCATTACCCCTACCGTTACCGGGACCAAGACATTTTCTTGTCCGGTTGACCATTGTGGGCAGCGCATTCACGAGAATCCTCGTCAAATCGCTGGTCACATCCGCAAGTCCCACCCTAAAATTGCGAAGAGCATGGGATTAGACGTGAATCCCGGTAAGCTTGCATTCATTTGCAAGCCCTGTGATTCTTTCACAACCACCGTTCACCATCATTGTTTCGAGTGCGAGCATCCTGAGAATGGTGGTAAGTCCCGACACTTTAAAACTGCAGCGGAAAGGGATGAACACCTCAAGCGTGACCACGCCAAGTGGTGGTACGAGTACGAGTGCAAGTTCGGTCTCGACTGTAGGGGTAAGAAGGGTGGATGTGGTTTTAACCACAACCACTTTGACGAGCCCTACCTTACCGACACAGAGGCCATTCCCTCTTGTGTGTGCCGCTACGACCGTCCGTGGGAAGGCGTTCGCTGCTATCGAGACAAGTGCTCATTTTCCCACTTCTGGGGCCGTGTGCGTTTTCTGATTAAGACTCGTGCTGAGTCAGAAGCATCCACACCTGCATCAACTACAGCACCTGTAGATGTAAACAACATTGTTGAAACATGCAATGATTGTACTGATTGTTCTGATACTGTAGTAGCAGAGGAGGCCTAAAGTGGTTGGGCACAAATGACGGAGATTGGTACGGATTCTTGAACAGCAGCAAGTCAACCGTCGGATGAGAAACACGATAAGTTCTCCCTCTTTAGAGCTAGCACTCCCTAGTATCTAATCTTGGACTTGAATTTAAGTCCGAGCCCTTTTGGGGTTGTTAAAAACAATTAATTTAAAAATAAAAAAATTTGATAAATAATAACATTACGGTCTATATCATTTGATTTCAATGGCCTTAAAAAGACTACAAGCTGAATACAAGCAACTTACAGTTGAACCTAACTATTTTTATACTGTGGAACCAGATCCAAAAAATTTTTATTCTTGGAATGTACTTTTAATTGGACCACCTGATTCACCATTTGAAGGAGGAATCTTTAAATGTCAATTTAAGTTTTCACAAGATTATCCAAATAAAGCTCCTGAATTTAAATTCGTTACAAATTTATATCATCCAAATATTTATAAAGATGGAAAAGTTTGTATTAGTATTTTACACGAAGGCAAAGATGAATGGGGTTATGAAGATATTTCAGAAAGATGGAACCCATCACATAGTGTAAATTCCGTGTTAATGAGTATTTTATCAATGTTATCTAATCCAAATTTTGAATCTCCTGCTAATGTTGATGCATCGGTAATGTGGAGAAATGATTGGGATGGTTATAAGAAAATTGTTTATAAAACAGTTTCTGAATCCCATTAATTTTTTAGTTTTGATTTAAGAAAATAGTTTTATTTTAAATATAATAATGATAGCAAAACTACAAATTTGTGTTGATGGGAAAATTATTTATAATAAATTTTCAATCAATCAATACGACAATAAATTATTAGTTACTTCTTGTGATTGTAAAGATAGTATAATTAAAGTTCCTATTTATAATCAATTTAATGGACTTGACTATATTGGAATATGTTTTCCTTTGGAACTTAATATAATTAACAAAAAAATATTACATCCTTATATGATATTATCCAGTTATAATTTTAAATTAGATAACGATTTAGATTTTTTTAAATGTTTAGAATTTCAAATAACCAGTAATTTTGGATATAATTTTATTAATTTTAATGATTTTGAATTAGACCAATTTAAAAATTTTAATTTAATAAAAACATTAAGTGATATTTATCCAAATGTATTAGGCTTAGAAAATTTAAAAAATGATTCTTTTAATTTAGAAGAATTTATTTGTAATTTTTGGTTTGACATTAACCTTATTAAACTTTGTGTTATTTATCTTTTAATAAAATACCCAATGTTATCAAATAAAAATTTAAAAGAGATTGCACAAAAAAATAATATTGGCAAAAAAATTTTAACTATAGCAAATCAAATTAGAAATATTAAATACAAAATTACTAATAGCATAATGGAACAATCTATGTGTTTTAATGAATATATTGGAACAAATTTTTTAGAACCTTTAAAACTTGGTGATATTAAACCAAATTTATACTATTATATTGTTGTTAACAAAAATGAATTGTCAAATCTAAATGATTCTCAAATAGTTACATCTGAAGCTAATACAACCAATTCAAATAAAGTAATTAAAATTTTTATAAAAAAAATAAATAAAAATATTATAAGTTTAAGCGAAACAAAAAATATATTATTTGAAAATTATAAATGGTATTACTACCATCCATTATTAAATATTAATAAAAATTATATTATTTATCAAACTTACATAAGTAATGAATTTACAGAAGAAATAATTAAAAATTTATTGGGCGTAGAATCAATACATTCAAATAAAATTTTAGAATATTATCAAAAAGAAAACAAATTAAGTAACTTAATAGTATTTCAAAATATTTTTGCTAACACAAAAACATATATTAACGATATGGAAATTTTAAAGTCAAACTCGTATAATAATGCATTTTTTGAATATATTACTAAAAAATATTCTTTACCAGATGACCCAAAACTATATGAAATACTTGGAATATTATTTGATAATTACAACTATCCTCTTAAATCAAACAGACATGACATGGACACAATATTTGATAACTTATTATATTTTAGTTTATATAATTATAAACAAATTCTTGTAAATACAAAAACTAACGGTTTTTCCAACTTTTCAAGTGAAATTTTACACCCTAATGTTAACTCTGTTATACCAATTAAGCTTAAAAATCTTTATATTAATCTATTAAAAGTAATGAGTCAAGTAATTAATAGTGATTTTGAAGCTATTACATATAATCAAAAGTTTTACAGTGATTATTTACATAAAAATCTAATAAAACTATTTTTTTATGATACAAACTGTTTATCAGTTGGGTTATTTAGAAGTCTAACATCCCAATCAAATTTTTTAAAATTTAAAAATATTGTATCTACAAACTTGTTACTTATTGATATAACTAATAAATTAACATGGTCAAATCTTCCAAAAAAATTAAATTATTTAAATGTGTTTTATAAAAATGACCAAATTCTTTATTATCAAGATAAAATAAATAAAAATATAATTCCTGAAAACTTTGATGTTAGAATTAAAAAAGTAATTGAAAATCCATTTGAAATGTATAGATATTTGCGTAAAGAAAAAGACTTTGAAAAGTGGACAAAATTTATTTCAGAAAAAATAATTCAGCTTTATCATGTACCAATATCTTTATCTGTGGATGATCTATCAAATATTGGCCAAATGATATATTTGCTTTTTAATATTACTGAACAAAACCCAAAAGAACAAACATATGTTAAATTTATTGAATTTTGCAATGCAAATAATAAATTAGTTTTAGATTCAAATAGAATTAACATTAAAATAAGAGAATGCTTTCCTCATTTAAGAACAAACATTAATTTGGGATTTTTAGCAAAACACTTAACATGGAATAAAGAATCAATTAGTTTTGATGAAAATCCCAATACAATTAATGAAAAACCACAAGATGTACTTGCATTAGAAATGAAGTTGCATATTGCAACAAAAAAATATTATAAATATAAAGCAAAATATTTAGAAGCAAAAGATGTTGATGTTGGTAGCGCATTAATAGCTTATAAAGAAACACAAAAAATAATCGGAAGTGATACAAGTAGTGCTATGCCCGGTCATAAAAAAGTAATTCCCGATGAATATTCATTCATTAATTAAATTAATTATTATTATAAAATTAATTTAATTGAAACCATATAATAATTTTAAAATAATATAACTTTCTGATTTTTTCTTGATTGGATTGTGATTTGGGTTAGTATCCTTTTGTTCAGATTCTGATTCGTCGGTTGCACTTGTACATTGTTTAAAACAAAATGCATTAAACAACATTGAAAAAAAAGTTTTCTTGGAATTAGGATTGGATTTTAATATTCCAGTAAGCAAATGGGGTTTACAATTGTAACAGTAAGTATTCAGTCCTGTTGTATCTTTAGGGTCAGATTGGAAATTTGATATGTCATATACTTCACAACATCCAATACAATATTTGGTACCAGACTCTGGACGTTGATAAACCTGAGTACTTGTGCTAGTTGCGGAAACACATTTAATACACTTGTTTCTTCGTCGACCACCAATTAACCCAAAATGACTTACAGGTTTTGAACATTTACATGATATACACGTCTGGCTTCTATGTGTGCTCATGTATTATTCGTTTTAAACTAAGTTTCATTGGCCTAACCCAATTAATTATCAATATTTTATTAAAGCTCCATATAAATACCCACCCATGCTATAGTAATTGGTACCCTGTATATGAATTGCACATATAAAAAAAATTGAAATTTTAATTTATTGAAATCCAATTGTTATATATTGCAATGCAAGTATTTATTAAGACTTTAACTGGAAAAACTATTACTCTTGACGTCGAACCCGCTGACACCATCGAGTCCGTCAAGGCCAAGATTCAGGATAAGGAAGGAATTCCCCCTGACCAACAACGTCTCATCTTTGCAGGAAAACAACTAGAAGACGGTAGAACCCTTCAAGACTACAACGTCCAAAAGGAAGCAACATTGCATTTAGTTCTTCGTCTTAGAGGTGGAATGCAAGTATTTATCAAGACACTAACTGGTAAAACCATTACTCTCGATGTCGAATCCGCTGATACCATTGAATCTGTAAAAGCAAAGATTCAAGATAAGGAGGGCATTCCTCCTGACCAACAACGTCTCATCTTTGCAGGTAAGCAATTGGAAGACGGTCGTACTCTCCAAGATTACAACATTCAAAAGGAAAGTACATTACATTTAGTTCTTCGTCTTAGAGGTGGAATGCAAGTATTTATCAAGACTCTAACTGGTAAAACTATTACTCTTGATGTTGAACCAGCTGACACCATTGAGTCAGTCAAGGCTAAAATCCAAGACAAGGAGGGCATTCCTCCTGACCAACAACGTCTCATCTTTGCAGGTAAGCAATTGGAAGACGGTCGTACTCTCCAAGATTACAATGTTCAAAAGGAGGCAACTTTGCATTTAGTTCTTCGTCTTAGAGGTGGAATGATGTAAAAATCTAAATATTTTTAATTTATAATTATATTTAGATTATAATTAATTTATTTCTTTTAAATTTTAAATTAACACATTTACTAACATTTATTTTATCATTATTATTCGGTCAAAGTTCATAATTAAAAATTGATAATAAATTAATTTATTAAATACTATCAGTTGGACAATAAAATGCCGGAAATAAAAGTTAAATGTAAATGTGGAGAAACTAGAATAGAATGTTTCTCAAATCCAGAAAAAGAGAAAAGGTGTAGGGCTTGTTTAAAGGCTGCTAAAAATTCCCCCAATAAAAAAGAACAAGTTGTTGATACCGAACAAACAGACCCAACACATTCTAATTGGCAAGGTGGAAAATATGCAGGTTCTGTGTTTCAAAGAACAGGTGATGCTAATGCAGTTATAGCCTGTGTAGCAGGAAAACAAAAACGTTTTAGGTTTGTGGAATATGCAAATGACCAAGATAAAACAAAAAGAGAAGCAGATAAATACCGTAAACAATTATCGGACGAACTTGAAGAAACCAGAAACAAGTATAAAGTAATTTCAATTAACAACAAACCCAAATATTTAATTGTTAAGCTTAGTAAAAATTATTGTACTCTAATTGATTATAAATACTTGGATTTTGTCAAGTCAAATAATATGTTTGTAAGTAAAAATAGTAGGGAACACTCAAAACATTATTGTCTTTACGGAAGTTCTACTACAAACTTATTTCATCGACATGTATTAGGTATATTAGAAGCTGGTGATAAAGTACTTGGTGACCACATCAATCGGTATCCTCTAGACAACCGTGAAGTAAATTTAAGACAATGTTCACATTCGGTTAATAATGGTAATAAATCAGTTATTAATTCGATGGAATACGCCCAATCAGTTGATAAATTTGTTGGAACTATTAGTTATCGCACTAATCCTGCTAAACCACAAATTACTATAAGTGAAAAGTTTGGTTCAATGGAACTGGCAAAACAATGGGCTCGTAACAAAGTTAAAGAATTAGATTTAGCATATGCGGAAATGTCAGAAGAAGCAAAAACCCTAGCAAAAGAATTTGAAACAATTATGACCCAGCATGCTGGTGACTACAAATGGTCTGACATTGATGAACTTGATAATTGGGACGTTGACAATGAAAAAGCCGAAAAAGTTGATAACAAAAAAGAAATATTATCAGTTGTAACAAGTAAAAAAGAAATTTATAACAAGTTCAAATTAATTAACCCGGATTTTGTTCCAGGTTCTGATATTTTAACTTCAGACAGAAAAATACACCATTTGACTCATGAGAAAACCGAATATAAATATTGTTCAGCATGTGATAAATGGGTTGGGACCAATGGATTTCCATCTAATAAAAAAAATTATGATGGTTTAGACCGTAGATGTAAAACTTGTAAATACACACTAGCTAAAAAATATAAAGATGGTAAATTTGAAAAAGAACAAGATGAACAGGAAAATGTTGAAGCACAAGAAGAAATTGAAGAAATTCCTGACCAACCAAATCAACACGGAGGACAAATTATACAATTAGATTTGGATGATGACTATGATGAAGATGAACAAGTAGGCTTTGTAAATGAGAAACTTAACCAAATTATTCAGGATAAAGCTGGAGCACTATTAACTGGACCATGTGCGGAATTATCTGATAGAAACTTTACAGTTAGAGTCAGATGTAATGCCAATCATACATGGGACACAAAAATTAAAAATATTTATCGTGGGATTTGGTGTCCAACATGTGGACTGGAACAAACCGACGAAGCCAAAGAAAAAATATCTTTGAAAATGACCCAGTTTTTTGCATCCGAGTCCGGTAAACAATCTAAAGTCCTTGCATTAGCCAAACGTAGTGAAACAATGAGAGCAAGAAAACAAGAAACCATTGCAAATATTCAAAACAAACAATGTAAAGGGCATTGTGGGCAAGTAAAACCAATTAATGATTTCTGTAAAAAAGCAGCATCCGCTGATGGTTATCAATCATGGTGTAAATCTTGTACAAATGATAAAAAGAAAGCCACTCGGACAGCTCAAGTAGCTAATGAAATTGAAGTTTAACCCACTAATATAATTTTAAAAACTCGCTGAATTGAAAAAATAAAATTGAAATAATTTTGATTTTATTTTCCACTTTTTATTTAACATTTTTAATGTCACGAATAATTTATTTACTGGGATTTTGTTTAATTGTTGCAATAGCCCATGGCAAAACGTTAAGAGGTGCTGTTGATTTTTTAAAAAATTCAATACGCAAATCACAAGTAAAAGAAATGTTTTTAACTGTTTATTACAAGACTATTAATCACATTGCACAAAATGCCCCATCACATAAATTTACAATGTATTGTACACCACAATCCTCTATCCAATCAATGCCAAATTGTTTAGAAGGATATGATCAATGGAAAATAAAAAATTATGCACATGATATTGTGCTTTATAATATTTCAACCCAACAAATTGAATCAGATGTAATGACAAGAATTGCAAATGTGTTTCCCGATGCTAATATCAAAGTATACAATAAAAATTGTTGTAACTATTATAATATTAGTTGGTAATTCAAAAAAAAATTTGATGTTTGTTTATTTTACTTTTTAGGATAGTATAATTAAGTTATAACTAATCAAGTTAATGAAATTAAATCTATTGATACTCTAAAAATGGTTCTTTGCCTACGTGGCGGGAAAAAGAAAGGCTCTAAGAAAGCTTCAAAGAAAAGCTCTAAGAAGGGTTCAAAGAAATGCTAAGAAAAGGCCCCAATGTAAAAATTGAAATTTTTTTATAAATAGGATATAAATTGTTAATCTAATGAACATCAATATTAAATCATTAACAGGTAGAATAATTAACGTGTATGTTGAACCCACATGCACTATTACCCAAGTAAAAGAAAAAGTTCAAGAAATGGAAGGAATTGGACCCGACCAACAAAGATTAATTTTTAATGGAGTACTTTTAAAAAATGAAGCTAAAGTATCAGAAACAAAATTGGAACCAGGTTCAACATTACATATGGTTTTAGCACTTCGCGGTGGGGGTATTAGGTCAAGTTCATCCGATTCTAATAAAAGAACCTATAGCTTAGATTCAGAATCGTCATTAATTCAAAATATTGACATAACACCAGTAATTCTAACCGGAGACTCTGATAACTTAATTGACACTGACAGTACAACCGATACACTTTATGAAATAAGTTTTCGTGACTATTTTTCAACAGCATCAGAAGATTCATCTTATGTATCAATTGACAAGTCTCAAAAACTGTGTTGTTTGATTTTATAATTTGATAAAATTATTTTATAACATTATAATATTATAAAATAAATTATGAGTTTGTTAGAAACAATTGACTCTTCACATATACTTGACAAAATATCTAAGATACCGGCTGGATTAATTACTGAAATTATTGTAATAATTTTTGTAATAAATTTGGTATTTTCTTATTTTTATTACCAATTATATTTGAATGACACCGAATCATTTAAAAACATTCACCATCAAGAAAAACCAAATGCAAAACCAATTGAATATTTTGACTTTGTTTATTACGCAAACACCCTATTCTTTTCTCTTGGGTATGACATTGTACCTCAAACCAAGTGCACTAAGTTTTTCACAATGTTACATATGAAACTTGGATTTATAATTACAACAATATTCATTGCCAAAATTGTTTCCAGTTGTTAAACAATTAAATAAATAAACTAAACACTTAACCAATTAGATAAATTAATAGGTAAGTGTCTTTTTCGCCCCACAATCCAAACAATTAATTTCGTAATATTTGGAATTCATCTTCTCCATTTCAGTGTTAGGCTTTTTACATGTGGAGCAAACAACACAGGTGTTTACAAACTTTCTCGCAAGCTCTGTAATTTCTGTTTTCTTTTGCTTTTTACCGTGAATGATTAGGCCATCGGATTTTGAAGCAGAAAACCAGTTAATCTCTTTGCTGGGAAGTTCATGCTTTAAAAAGTCTATAAAATAGTCTGGATGGCGGCGAATGACTTGGAGGTATGCCTTAACATTCTTCCAATGTAAACGTGTTGTTCCAATATCAAGGGTGATATCGGGTAATATAAGTAAATCACCAGAATCCGAAGGATTCAGCAATTGGTAAGCTTCATCAACCATTTGTTCAAAATTATAAGTAGACATTACAATTATTATAATAGTAATATTGATTTAAAAATTCAATTTTTTTTAAATTAACATAGTTTAAAAAATCTGTATTAGAAAACGGGTTTTTCTAATCTAATATAATGAATCAAATTGTTCAATTTATAATAGTTCTTGGGTTATTTCTCATAATTGATTTACCAGTTATTTTATATTTAAATAAGCCTATGTATCAAGCTCAATTTGCCAGAATTAATAAACAAGACTCTATGTCTGAATCTGTAAATCAAACTCAACCTCGTGTTTGGTTATCAGGAATGTTTGCTTATTTGCTTTTAGCACTTGGTATTTATTGGTTTGTTGTTAGACCAGAAATTGGATTAGAAAATGCAACTAATCAAGTTGACTATTTGAATATTGGATTAAAGGGTGGGCTTTTAGGTTTGGTTGTTTATGGGGTTTATAATGGAACAAACATGGCAACAATTAATGAATGGGGTACTAAAGAATTTTTTGCCGATACAATATGGGGAACCTTTTTATCTTGTGTTATTGGATTGGCATCTATATATTTAATTAATAAATTAAAATAAAAAATCTAATATTTCATATATGAAAATAGATTTTGTTTTTTTAATTGTACTTGGTATTGTTGTTGCTTATATTTTTGTTTTATATCGCATTGACAAAGTTGAAAAATCCGATAAACTTGAATCAATGGGTGATGTAGGTAATTTGGACCAAATAAAAGAAGCTGTTAAACAAGTTTATTTAGCTGATGTTGAAGCTATTAGAAATCTTTCCACAGTTGCATCCCAATTACAAGCAAGTGGGCTAACTGTACCTGCACACATGAATATTAAGGGTAAGATGAATATTGGTTCTGATGCAAATGCTAAGGATTTCCCTGAATGGTTAGGGTTGTCAGTTGAAAATCCAGGTGACGCTCATATTAGATTAAAAACAAAAGCCGATGAAAATAAAAATGTCTACTTAATTAACCGTGATAGTCATTTTAGAGTAAATACTCACGGGATTGGTGATATGTTTGGTGTAAATAGAGATGGACATACTTATTCTCGACACACTGGAGACCATGTTTTTAATTTTAATGGAGACGGTAATAATCCATATATTTCTTTAGGAAAAACAGATACATGGGATAAAAAGAAAATTTATATACAAAATGTAGATGCTCATACTGAAAATCCAACATTTCGAGTCGGAATTCACGGGGATAGAATGTTGATGAATATGAATAAATCTCATGGTGTATATTGGCCAAGAAAAGATGGTAGAAATACACATTTTGATTGGGAAGATGGTAGAAATTATATTAGAGGAGAAACAATTAACGATGGTAATTTCCATGTGAATGGCGGTGCTTTATGTATTAATGGAAAATGTATAAATGAAAATCATCTTAGTATGTTAGTTGATGGATTTAAACTTCAAACACTTGGTAATGGTTGGCATGATGGTTCATGGATACATACTCATGGTAATGGTAATATGGCACGTGCAGACCCTCAACATAGAACCACATATAAATTACATCCTCAAAATACATAAAATAAATAATTATTTGGTTTCATTGTCAGGTAATTTAACAAAACTAACCATTTTATCTAATTCAGGTGCTCCCATATGGACTGGTTTAATCCAGGTTCTATGAAAATTATCCAACTCATTGGTCATATTAATTGAATTTGTTTTAATGTTATAATTAATTTTATCATTTGATTTCATCAAGGTTAATTTTATATCATCTTCAAAATCCAAAATTAAAGTATTTGGAGTTTCACAAAATGTTAGTAGTGAATGAGGACGATTTTCGTTGTTAATTTTAATACATTGTGTTTTATATGGGTTTGATGGTTCTCCTGCACCTCCACAAACACCAAATTTAATATTAACTGGTTCATTAACTAATTGTCGTTCAATTATAAAATATTTTCCTGACACATGGTCTTGAAAACTATAATCAGATGTATTGCTGTTACCCATAAGAATATTTTATTAATAATAATATTATTGTTAATAAAAAAAATCTTTTTCATTTTTTTTAAGATTCATATTATCTTAATAATTCCCTTGACTGAGTCAAAATCAATCAAAACCAAATTATCCCCTTGAATATAATTTCTAATTGTTCCACAAAATTGTCCATTGGAAAATTTAATTGAATATATATGAACAATTCTATTTGAACAAAACCCATAAACTGAATTTGGTAAATTTGTTGAGTTGGAAAATTTTTCAAAGGTAAATTTAATTTCTTTTTTACTTTCATTTAATTCTTTGCTTGATAATATTCCGTGTTTCCAATTTTTTTTAATTTGATTATTTTGTTGGTTTATTTGGGATACTCCCAAACATAATGTTAACATTTGGTTTGTATAAATTTCATTTGTTGGTTCGGAATTAATATGAATTGAATTAACTTTACAAGTTGAAATTTCTTCTCGATATGTCCATGTTAGTTGTTGACCAATCTTTATTTTTCCCGATTCTAAAAATCCAGATACTACAATACCCAGGTCATTATGTGGGTACATATTTAGTATATTTATTTTTGTTTGGGATTTATTATAGGATTTTAGTTTATGTATTTTATAAATTTTTTCAAATAAATTTGTTTTATTAATTTGTTTTCTTGTATTATATTCGGAATTAGAATTAAAAATATTAATTGGAATATATGGAATGGATAAATTATCTAAAATAAACTTATCGAATTTATTGGGGTTTCCATCAGAATTAACAAATAATAAAACAATATTTGGACAAGTACCAAGAAGCAATTTAAACTTTGTTCTTGAATACTCTGGATATCCAGGAGCTTCAATAAATGCATATTTTATTTTGTCATGAGTAACATAATTACAATTAACTGATGATGTTTTTTTGCTTTCAAGCTCATGTTTATGATTCATCATATATATTCTTGAATCTATTTTTTCACTATATGATTTATTTAAAATTAAATTGGCTAAAAATGTTGTTTTTCCCGATTCTGAATCTCCAAGTAATAAAACTCTAATTTCTGGAAGAATAGGATTGACTTTTCTAATAGTTATTTTAAAATATAATTCATCTGGATTTTCAAAACTTATAATTTCCGCTTGATTTTTCTCAACAAGTAAATTAAAATTTTTTAAAGTTTCTTCTTTTTCATTTTGATTCATTTGATATACTGAACCATTATCATTTACGCCCAAGTAGTATATTGCTTCATTATCTCCTTCTTCTAGTCGCCATCTCATTTGTGTTGATAATTGTTCAAGCCTTGTGCTATCAATATTTATTAAAAATCTTTTATATTCAACATTACCTTCTTCAATTTCTGGGTTTAGAACTTGCATTTGGAAAATATTTAATTATTATCTTCAACAGGTTTTAAGCTTTTAATTGCTTTTTGCAAGTCTTTAAGTGAGGGAATCATTTTAATTGGTATTTGAGCTGGTAATGCCTGATCTTGTTTTTGTTTTTGTACAGGTAAATCTGAATTAGGTGTTGAATTTGGTTTAAAAATTGCTGGGGCAACAACTGCACCTACCTGGCTAGGTTGTAAAAATTGTCCTGGTTTTTTAACAGGTTCGGGATCAATAAAATTTATATCCAATTGGTCTGGTGGTGCATAATATTTAATTTGGTAAATACTTGATGACAAACCATATTTTGTATTATTAGCCCATACATAACTTAATTTAAGTACTAGTTCAATTTGCCCGTTTATTTTAAAATCACCAAGTCCAATTGTTTTATCCTCAATGTTGGAAGTAATTTTTGGATTATCATTAATATAACATTTAATTAAATTTAACATGTTTTTCTTTGATAAAATACTTATAAATTCTCTTTTTATTTTGCTTTCAGAAAAACATTCCTGAATGTCTGATTCAAATTTGCGAATCCATTCAATAAAACCATTTGTTAAATCCCAATTTGGATATATTGGTATTGTTACTTTGTCATATTTATGGTTTGCCATATTATAGATTTGGCGTAGCTTTGGTAATTTAATGTATATTTCGCTTGGCGTTTCGTCTGGATTTGTTTGGTAGTACAAATAGTATTTGCAATTATCTTGGTCAGATTTAATTTTTTTTCCAATAATAAGATTATCAAAATTAAAATCATTTGATTTTTTTGAAAAATCAATAAGGTAATAACTCATTTTAATAATAATAATTAAATTCTTTTTAAACATTTATAATCAATTTTTTATTTTTAAAATGTTATTTATTATAATGGATGAAATTGAAGAATTAATTCGGAGTTTTAACTCTTGTGACCTGACCACGTATACAGGAACAAGAAGAGGTTTATGTGGGGAAATTAATGTAAACACCTTTTTTAAAAAATTAATTTCAGATAGACTTGTTGAATGTTTACTTATAACCGATTCTACCAGAGAACAAACGATTGATATTTATAAATACCATGATAAAGAGCTTTATTTTAAAAGAGTTTGTATTTGTGATAAACCTTGTTCAATATTAAGTACATGCTCGCGTGTAAAAAATAAAATGGCATGCGATGGACATCATATTGTAATAGTATCAAATAGTTCAAGTGTAATAATTGATGAATCAAACGATTATGTTATTGATTTCACCTACAAACAAATGTTGTTTTCTCGTGACAACGAAGATTCACATTCAGATTTTATTACCAAACTACCTGGATACTTGTTTTTACCATTTAATGAATTTATTAATTATCCTATTAATATTTCTAATTTTACACAAGAAAATATTAATAGATGGCAAGCAAATATTACCAACCCATGTAAATTTATTATAAGTTTTACTAATAGTAACATCTGTTTAACGCCCGAAAGTGTAGACAGAGAATTATATCATCGTAAATATTTACAATATAAAAATAAATATTTAAAATTAAAAAAAAACTTAACTTGTAAAACTCATATAAATTGAATTTAATTTTTATTATTGGAAAATCCTATCTTAATTAATGGAAACTAAATGTTATAAAATAACAATAAGTTCTGATAATTTTTTCCATAATTTGCAATTACAAAAGCATATTAGAAAAAATTATTATTATTTTTATTCCTGTTTATATGGTAACATGTATATCAGCAACATACCAAGTAAATCAACTTATTCATTTGATATTAGCAATCAAAAAAGAGTATTTGAAAATGTTCCAGCTCCAAATAAAAATGGTTATGAGATTTTTGATTTGGGAAAAAAATCAAATGAAAATTTAACTATATTTATTAAAGCACGTGCAAGTTTAACAAATAATAAACTTGTAATTAAATTATCTGATGAATTATTTAATAAAATTATTTCAGATTCCACATGTGCCAACCATAATGTGTTCCTCTTTTGTAAAACTCCAACTGGAAAATATTTTGTTCATGCATCTTCCCTCAATATAACAGAATTATCACCAGCAATAAAAAAAGTTGATTCAAACATGTCTTGTGATAACAATTATTTGGTTAATGGACAGTTCTTGTACACATAAATTTAAACAAATATTTTTAACTACCATTGTTTTTATTATGATTATGCTGGGAATAATTTTGTTAATCACTGGTAATAAAGCGGAAGACGATAGTTTTGGATGTTTACTAATAATCGCAGGGTTTATGTTATATTATTTGGTATCTTGTTTGGTATTAAATCCAAATGTTTACCAATCAATTGATATGGATGATGTTGATGAATTTGATTTATAAAATATGTCTCCATTTTTTTTATAGTATAAAAAAATTGATTTATAGCTGTGTTTAATATTATACTTTAATAATTATAATATCAAATGTCAAAAAGATTATGCTTTGTTTATACTGAGACTAATGGATTGCACAGTTACAACGGCGATGTGAATAAAAAAAAATTATATTGTTATGCCCGTTTGGTCTCGTTAAATTATGAGATTGGAGTTTTTAAGAATAATCAGTTTCATCTTGAAAAAAAAGTTAAACAGATTGTTAAACCAAGATGTATGGTAATACCTCAGGAAACAGTTGAATATCATGGTATCACACAAGAATATGCCAATGCAAATGGTGTCGACCCAGAACAAGTTATTACAACATTTAAGGCTGACATTAAAAATGTGGACATAATTATTACTCACAATGTTGATTTTCATTTGAAAACTATTTTAGCGGAAGCACTTAAATATAATATTGCTATAGACTTTAATAATTATGTTGTTATTGACACAATTAGTTTTTATCATTCTTATGGTTTTCTTAAACTAAAAGAACTTGCCATGAAGCTGCATATTAAAGACATTAAAGAATCAAATGATTCAAATGTTGAACTAATTGCAAGTGTGTTTTTCAAACTATATGTTAAATATGAAAAATCACTTGGAAAAGCAGAAGCTTAAAACATCTTAAACGTCCCATCTCCTGGTTTTTTAGCTGGTAAATCTATATGGATTGGATCTATCCAAGTAAATTCAAGTGGTTGATGACAAGTTTTACTTGACCACTTCATACGGTATTTATCACAAAATTGTTTATCAACAAAATCAACACATTCTTTATTTATATTTCTACATGAACCAATTTGTTTTGAACCTGATGTATTTGAACAAAAAGAATTTGACCAACCATTGTCTCCGTCAATTAATAGTTGTGAGTTTGAATTCAAGTTATATTGTGATGAATCACATTCATAACCTGATTTTTTTGTAAAAGTATATTTAAAATTTCCATCATACATATCACCAGGGGTTGGAACATATTTTTTCTCAACAACACAACAATTAATCTCAGGTACTTTTTTATAGTCAAGTTGTGAATAGAAAGTTGGTTGGGTTTTATCGGTATCTGATTTATAGTCTTTGTAGTTTTGTTCCCATGTGTTGAACTGGTTGCTACTAATTGGGTCAAATGGTTCTTTTATATTAATAAATATAATTATTGCAATTAAAATAATAAATAATATCAAGTTTATGTACATATTATATTTAAAAAGAAATTTTTTATTTATTAATTAATGACATCAAAAGAGCATGTATTTACTGTTAGTGAATTAACTGAGTATTTAAAATCTGTGGTATCAAATAAAAAAGTAAAAGTATCTGGTGAAGTTTCACAACCAAAATTATCAAATGGGCATTTATATTTTACCCTAAAAGATGATACTAATAATTTAAAGTCTATTGTATGGAAATTTAAAAATATTAACAAGGATGAAATTATTGAAGGGCAAAAAATTACACTTGAATGTAAATTAGATTTTTATGGGGGATCTGGTAGTTTAAATTTAATTGTTGAAAAAATTATAACTAATGAGGGTCAAGGAGAGTTATTTATTAAATACGAAAAAATTAGAAAGAAATTTGAATCAAAAGGATATTTTGACCCAGCAAGGAAAAAAAATCTTGCGCCAGTTTTATCTAATATATTAATTATTACCAGTGCATCTGGTGCTGCTTTACAAGATTTTATTTATAATTTGGAAAACAACAAATCAAAAGTTAATTACGATATAGTTGATGTGGTTGTACAAGGAGTGGATTGTCCGGGTAATATTTGCGAAATACTTTCACAAGGAAAAGCCGACGAAATAGAATACGACCTTGTTGTTATAATGAGAGGTGGTGGTAGTTTCGCAGATTTATTTGGGTTTTCACAACCAGAATTAATTCAGGCTGTGTATGACTTTCATTTACCAGTACTTAGTGCTATTGGTCATCAAGTTGATAATCCATTATTAGATTTAGTTGCTGATATTTCCACACCAACACCTTCTTTAGCCGCACAATTTATTGTCGACCATAATAAAAAATATTTAAAAAAATTACAATTGGTAAGAGATGATATTCAATCAGAATTATTAGATGAACTTACTGAAAAACAAGCACAATACGCAAAACTAAATGAAAAACTTTATAAAACATTTAACTCTCTTGGTAATTTAAAATCCCAGTTACTTAATGAATTAAGACAAGATATTGGAAATATTATGTACAAATATAGTCAATTAGAATCACAGGTTATTATTAAAAACCCAAATGAAATTAAATTATTTAACAAGAAAAAACCAATAGCAAATTCTGATGAATTAGATAGGTTGATTGGACAAACTGTTAAAATCATATGGGGAGAAAAAGAATATAAAATTAAAATAATTGAGTAAAAAACATGCTTAAACAATTATTTACTATTTGAAATAATATAATAAAGATGTCAAATAGTTTAAAAAACTCGAATACAAGTAACAGTATTTCTATTGGTTCTGAAACTTATACCAAACTAGAAACCCAAGTTAATCAATTGGAGTCAATTGAAAACTGGACTGAACGTGTTGAAAAAATGAAAGAATTACGTGAACAAATTGTGCAAGAACAAGAAAAATTATCCCAGTTGATTTCCCAGGTTATTAAAAATGAATCTGGGCAATTTGAAATGAAAAAAAAGAAGAAACAAGATTTAGATAATTTAGTTTCTAATTTTAAAAATGCTACCACAATAGAAGAAAAAATTAAATTATATCATATAATTAATTCTTATATTACTGATATTGAAAAACAAATTTTTGATGAATATGATTAAAGATTGGTAGGAATTTTTACAACTGTAGGAACAAATGGTGCAAATCCAAGTGGACTTAAAGGAATAGGAGACAAAGGCCATAATGCTGGTTGTTCAACTAATCTTGGTGGAACATAAGTGTCATTGGTAACAATAGGAATAGGATAATCGAAACCAACAGGAAACATATTAATTCCAACTTTGTTACGACCATCTTGTTTATAATAATTAATACTTGCTTTAACATTATTAGATTGATCTCTAATAATCATTTCAGTAATATTCAAGTTGTGATTAATTTTAATAAAATTTTTAATGGCATCTTTTAAAGAATCTCCATCAATAGTTGCAACAATAGGCGAGACTACGTTAAATATCATTATATTATAGTTAGGAAAAAAATATAACCAGAATTAAAATATTTAAATGATTTTTTAAAAATTGAAAACAAAAATTGTTATTATTGTTTTCAGTTTAATTAATGGGAATAAGAAGTTCGGTTATTGAAACAAACCCAATTAAATGGAGAGTACAAGTTGATAAAAATAAAGATAAAAACAACATTCTGCTACTTGAAAATTTAATTGAGATAATTAAAAAAGATTATGAAGATCCTGTTTCAAATCTTGTAAAAGAACAATTAAAAAAAGAGCGTGCATTAGCAATGAATTTTAGATGTAAACTAACAAAACATGAAGATATTTATTCAATTGCTCGGTTTTATAGAATTATTGATATTTCAAATTGGCACAAACACTGTGATTCAAATGGTTCTCAATACGATTTTGAATTTATTGATTATGTCAGATTATTTAACGGTGATATTGAAACCAATTTAAATTTTAAATTTGATTGCAAGTGTTTACTTTCTAATAAACAAATGTTGTTGTATGTACATTTAATTGACAATATTGGGTCCACTATAACCCGCTAATTTTGTTTAAACAAAAAAATTGATTAGTTTTTGATTAAAGGAATATTTTTATTTATAATTAAACCTATTATGGGTATTAAAAATCTACTGAAATTTTTGTCAGAACATCCAGATATAATAAATGAAAAAGATCATAGTGAATATTATGGAAAAAAAATTGCTATTGATATTTCAATTTTAATGTATCAAGTTGTAATTGCAATTAGAAATTCTGGTTCTGACTTAACTAATGACAAAGGTGATATTACATCACATATTTTAGGATTGTTTAATAAAACAATTAGTTTTCTAGAAAAAGGAATTATTCCAGTTTTTGTTTTTGATGGCAAACCACCACAATTAAAACAAAAAATTTTAGATGCGCGAAAACAAGTTAGAAAAAAGGCTTTAGAAAAATTATCAGATGCTCAAACAGAATCAGATAAAATTAAATACTTAAAACGTAGTGTTTGGATATCTCGTGAACAAACCGACCAATGTAGAGAATTATTAGAACTAATGGGAGTACCATACATTGATGCACCACAAGAAGCAGATTCTCAACTATCATATTTATGTAAAGAAAACATGGTCTACGCTGTTTTAACTGAAGATATGGATATTTTAACATTTGGGTCTCCCCGAATTATAAGAAATTTAACTTCAAGTAAAAAAATCCCATTGGAAATCGAGTTGGGTAAAGTACTTGAAAAATTAAATTTAACATATGACCAATTTGTTGAATTATGTATATTATTTGGTTGTGATTATTGTCCCAATTTATCAGATATTAAAGTAAATGAAATTTATTCTATTTACATAAAACATAAAGCTATTGAACCCACATTAGCTGAAATAAAAACACGTGGTTATATTGTTCCTGAAAAGTTTGAATATGCAGAAGCGAAGGAATATTTTAAATCTTCATTACACAATCCTGTTAAATCAGATACAATCAAAATGAAAAAACCAGAAACAGACAAATTATTAAACCTACTAGTTAATAACTATGGTTTAATAAAATTTAAGGTATTAAGTAAATTAAGTCGATTAAATGAGTTGTATAATAAATTTAAAGATGTTTAAAATGTCTTACTTCTAGGTCTTTTAATAGGAGCAGTGTCTTCAATATTTCTTAATTTATTTGCAAACTGCTCAATATTTACTACATAATCTAATATATAATAATGACATTTTGAAATAAATGCAGAATTTGAACAATCAAATATATTTTTTTTAATACTACCAGTTTTTATACCAATATAAATTTCATCCAAATTATAAAAATATTGTGGATGTTTTTCTACAAATGCTTTTATTTTCTTAACAAATGGTTCATCAACAAACTTTCCTGATTTATATTCCGCAAATAATTTGTAAAAATCAGGGTTTGATAAATCGGATAATCTTACAGGGGTAATATATAACAATTGTTCTAATGGTGAGATATTTAATTGAATCGGTTTAAAATTTGTATCAATTAAAGTTGGAGAATAATATCTAACTATTGATTCAAATAATGGTGCTTTATAATAAGGATAATACCAAGTTTCATCAATGTTTAGTTGTGGTTTAGTCCCATTTGTTCTATTAAAATAATATTGAAATACCCATTTCCAACCTTTTAAATAAGCATTAACTGGGGCTTTTCTATCTGGACTTTTAAAATACTTTTGGTAATAATATAAGTCATTAATCTTTCTTGTTTTAAGTATTGATTGGAAAAATTCATTTACAGGATTAAATAAACTGTAATATTTATCAAGTTTATTATTAATCAAGTAAAGCTCGCGCTCTCTAGGACCCATTAGGCTCATATTTACCAGGTGTTTCTTTATTTTTGATTGAAATTGAGTGTTTCTTAGTTTTTCATATGTTTTATCATTTGGTTCAATTGATTCCAATTCCAAAGTAAAAAGTGAATTAATTGGCAGAGATGTTTTAAGTGCTTCGGCAATAATTTTGTAAACTTTATTTCTATCATATAAATAAAATTCTAAACATCCATGATATTTTTTTGTTTTGGGGTCTTTATATGATTCTATTATTGGGGCTATTTTACCAGGGTCAATATAGTGTATTAAATTATTATAAAAGTTATAATATGGGTCAGCAAATTTTTTACTAACTAATTCTGATTTATCATTTGACAAATCAAGTTTTTTAAATGCCATCAGGTCCAAATAAAAGTTCTTTTGATTAGCATAATTATAGTTTTGATTAACATTTTGATATGCATTTCTAAATAATAATCGAGTTTCATGTCCACCAAGCAATACCAAATAATTATAAAAACTTATATTTGAAATATCTGTATCCAAAATTAAATGCCCGTGATTAATCAAATTAATTAAATACATATCAATCAAAAATAAAAAATCTTGATTTGTTTGTATTGCTTCACTTTTTGGTATAAAATCATTACCAAATAATGTAAACACAAAAACCAAATCTTTTATCAACTTGTTCAATTGAATTGAATCTAAAACTGACCCAGCAATTCTTTCTAAACAATAATCATAAATTGTTTCTTTTAATAATTTAACATCTATTAAATTTAATTGGTTAGTCAAGTTGTCATATTTCAATACATGAATATTATTTGAATTTTTTGAAATCATTGATAACAATATTACATCCGCATCTGGACTATAAAATAAAATGTTTGAGTTCTTTGGTAGTGTGCTAATTAAATCATAAATTTTCATTTCGCCTTCACCTGGAATATTTGTGTCTGAATAATCAAAGTATTTTACTTTTGAATAAAATTCGTAATCTTTTGGTTTTAGTATCATGTCTTCTTTTTTAATTAATTTATTTTTTGTTATTGATTTTATATTTGACAAATACTGATGAATTTTCTCCATAAAAACTGTACCGGGACTAATATTGTTTTTACTCCAAGAAATTGGTAAAGAATAATTTTCTAAAAGTTTTTCAACAAAATCTCCAACAAATCTTCTCTTCTTTTGTTCAATTATTTTAGAAAAAGTTGGAACTCCATCTAATGCCACATAAACTGAACTTAAATTTTCCAAATTAATTTTTTCAAGTATACTTATCATAAAGTTATTTACCTCCCTAATTATCATCCACTCAATATCATTAATTGTCAGACTTTTATAATCTGGGTTTTTGCTGCGAGAGTGATTTAATTCTTCAATTAATTTACTTGATGTATGGTGAATTATAGAATTAAAATCTAATAGTAAATATTTACTATTATTTAAAAAAGAGTTGGAGGGAACTCCATTGGAATTATCCATTGGAATAGTTGTAATAATGTCAAAAGTACGGTTAACGGTCGAAAAAAACTTTTCAATCCCCATTATCTAATATTAGATATTATTTACCTTTAAATACTTATCCTATATAAAAATAATTGAAATGATAAAAAAAATTGTTTTTATTATAGGCTAAGATAAAACCAGTAATATATAATGAAAATTGACGTAGATAACTTTGTTAATTATTTAAACAAAAATACAACTAATCTTTCCAGTCGTAAAAGACGCCAAGATGAGATTACATTTAATGATGTAATTTTTGACCTCAAAGAAACTGCTTTTGAAAGACTGGAAAACTTAGATAAGGATATCCTTAGATTTAAAGCACGAGAGCTTACTAAATTTCTCAAGAATTTAAAAGAAACATTTTCTCAAATCTCAACTGCCATGAAGTCTGATCCTGAAATTAAGAAAGAATTACCAGATATTATTCGTCTTGCGTTGATTGCGGAGCTTGCTGTATGTGTTGATATTATTGACGAAGTTAATAAATATGCTGTAGCAAATCGAATGAAAACATTTTCTGAGTGTCTAAAACATTGTCGTGGTAAACTGGTAAAAGATAGAAAGGCAGCAAGTAAAACTTCTGCTCCTAATCCAAAGAAACCAAAGAAAGACAAACCTGTTGAACAATTAAAAGATGAAGATGTTGATGAAGACGAAGATGATGAAGATTACGAAGATGATTCTGAATATGAATCTTCAGAAGATGAAGAAGAAAAAACTATGGATGATAATGATGATGACGAAGATACTGATTCATGGGATGAAGATGACGAAACTAAAGAAATTAATCCTAAAACTGGTAGTAAAGAATCAAAAGATTTTGTTCACCAAATTTTCAAAAATCAAGAAGACGAAGGTGAAGATGAAATCGTTAAATACTATAGTAAACTTCCTGAAAAAGAGCGAAAAGAAATTATGGCCCACATTAAAGAAATTAATAACTACCAATCTGGCGATAAACCTATTCTTTTCCGCATTATGGAAATGCCTCTAAGTATTGGACAAAAAAATCATATTCTTAAAACTTATACAACTTTAATGTCATCACGTTTTCCAGAAAAGAAACTTCGTGCTTGGTTTGATGCTTTAATGACTATTCCTTTTGGAAAATACAAGGGAATTAATTTGAATGAAATCAAACCAAAAAAAGTCATGGGATTTTTAAATGACTTGGAAACCGCTATGAACAATGCAGCATATGGTCACGATGAAGCCAAACGTCAAATCATCCAAATGATGGGACAACAAATTCGTAACCCTAAATCTAAGGGAAACATGCTTGGAATCTATGGACCTCCAGGAAACGGAAAAACTACATTAATTAAAGAAGGTATTGCAAAGGCAATGGATAAACCATTTATTTTCATATCATTGGGTGGTGCATCTGATGCATCATTCCTTGAAGGTCATAGCTACACATACGAAGGTTCAATTTATGGTCGTATTGTTAATGGGTTAATTACTGCCAAGTGCATGGACCCAATCATTTACTTTGATGAATTAGATAAAATTTCAAAAACCCATAAAGGTGATGAAATTACTAATATTCTCGTTCATCTAACTGACCCTGTCCAAAACTCTCACTTTAGAGACAAGTATTTCCATGGTATTGATATTGACCTATCACGTGCTACTATGATTTTCAGTTTTAATGACCCATCAAATGTTAACCCTATTTTAATGGACCGTATTACAACTGTGGAAACTAAATACCTTATGATTTCACAAAAACTTCATATTGCTCAAAACTATTTGCTTCCTGAAATGATGAAAGATATGGGTCTAAGTGATGGAGATGTTGTAATTGATAATGAAACTATCCGATACATGATTGATAACTGGACTCATGAAGGTGGTGTACGTAAACTTAAATCACTATTATACAGCATTGTTCGTGAAGTTAACATTGCGAATCTAACAAAGGCAAAACTTGGTGATAACGAAGTTCACCTTCCTTTCCATGTAAGTCAAGATAATATTAAACAAATTCTCAAGTACAAACGTGAAGTAACTCCCGAAAAAATTCACACTCAAGACTCGTGTGGAATTATTAATGGGCTTTATGCTACATCAGATGGTGCTAGTGGTGGTATTATGCCTATTCAAATCTTATGGGTACCAACCTCAAATCCTCTTGAGGTTAAAGCAACTGGTAACCTACAAACAGTAATTAAAGAATCTACTCAAGTTGCTTCATCACTTGCATTTAATTTTCTCAGCAAAGAAGAACAAGACAAGTTACTTGTAGATTTAAAGGAAAGACCAAAAGGACTTCATATTCACTGTCCTGAAGGTGCTACTCCTAAAGATGGACCTAGTGCTGGTACTGCAATTACTTGTGCAATCTATTCCATGTTAACTGGAAAGAAAATTAAACACAATGTTGCAATCACTGGTGAAATCAATCTCCAAGGACAAGTAACTGCAATTGGTGGGCTTGAAAATAAAATCGAGGGTGCTAAAAAAGCAGGTGTCACACTAGTGCTATATCCTAAAGAAAATGAGAAAGATATTGTTCTAATTAAAGAACGTAATCCAACTCTAATTGATGATAAACTTAAAGTTATTGCAATTGAAACTATTGGAGAAGCACTTACTCATGCACTTGCCTAATTAAGCTTTTATTTATTAATTAAAAATATTTTTATAAAATGTAATTTACTTTTTATAAAAATAGAAATTAATATAAGTTTTACAAAAAATCTAATTATAATTATATGAATAACAAAGACCTTATTAAATATATGGAAAGATTAGGAGGTTCTCAATCAAATCAAAATATAATAAAAATTTCAAATTTAGACAGTATGCTTGATTCGGAATCAACATCAACTGATGCATCTGCATTCACCACATCTATTCTTGATTTATTTAATTCTTCAGACTCTGATTCAACATATGATTCTGAAGGAGGCAAAGGAAAAACAAAAGGAAAAAAATCATCTAAAAAAAGTAAAAAAAATAAGAAAAAGAAAGACAAGAAAAAGAAGGACAAAAAAAAGAAATCTGATTCTGACTCTGATTCCGACTCTGATTCCGATAGCTTGTTAGAACACATTAAATCATCTGATGCTGAACCTACAACTGTTTCACATATGGTAAATTCTCAACCAAAAATTGGATTGGCAAATTTAGCATCTTTGAGTTCTGTTAGTTCTGTTGTACCACAGCCAACTATAGAACCTTTTCGCACCAGTCAAGTTCAGCTTCCTTTAGGCACACCAAGTTTATTACAACAAATTCCTAACATGATGACAACAGTTTCACCTGTTCAATCTATACAACAAATTCCTTCAACCCAACAAATACTACCCAACCCTCAAACACTAAGTTTGTTGGCACCATTAGCTAGTTTATTAGCAGCACAACAATACCAACCCCAACCACAATTACAAACATTTCAAGTTCCAACTACAGTTCAACAACCGATTCAAATTACCCCACAACAAATGCAAATTTTAGCTCCGCTACTTGCTCAATTAACTGCTAATACTAATGGAAAATTATCTGGTGGCAAAATTGATGTAGACCTTAATCAAATTGATAATGAAATTGAATCATTAAAGAAAAAACTTAATTTATAAAAGGATTTTTATTAAATATAATCAATATTTAATAAAAATAATTAAAGCAAATTAAAATAAATCAATAAACAGTTTTTCTACTTTGGTTACATAAGTTTTTGGAATATATGTAAAATCTATCATTTTTTTATTAATATCATATTGGGTTTTTGCTTCTGGAGTAGCTTTCAAATATTCTTCTAGTTTTTCATCAGACTCTAAAATTTCTTTTTTCTTTGTACGTTTACCTTTGGGAAATATACTAGGAATACAATCAGATGTATCGCCTGTAATAATTTTTTCTTTTAGAGCTTGTGTAGCTTCTTCTTTTGTTAGCACAATTGGTTTCTTCGCTTTATAATTAATAAATGTTAAGTTGTTACGTCCCAATTGTAAAAAGTCAGCATCACCAGAAACCAAATAAACTGCTCTTGCTGGTTGTTTTTTTTCCAAGTACATTGAAATAATTGCAATTAAATCATCTGCCTCCATTGAATCAACACGCAATTTATAAATTGATTGCGGATTTGTTTTTATAAATTGAGGAATTATTGTTTCATATGTATAGGCAAATACTGGTTTAAAATTATGTTTTAGTGACAAATCAGCTCTATCGGCTTTATAGTCACATTGAATTTGAGTTCTCCATAGTTTTTCTTTTGGTGAATCCATACAAAAAATAACAATTGAATTATCAAACACTTTCTTTTTTACAAGTTTAATAATTGAATCTAAATACATCTTTTCATATTTTTCCATAAATAATTGGTTGGAAGTCCAATCATATTTATTGTCTGACTTTACTTTGGCAAATTCTTCGGGATGAGAAAAACTATACCATCGAATTGTTGCAAAAAATCGGTAAAAAGAAGTATATGAAGTATCAACAAGAATAATTGGTTTTAAATCTTGTTTTTCTTCAATTTTAACAGTTTTGCTTGCTTTTAATTTTGTACTCATTATTGTATTAAAATCATATAATGTTTAAACCAATTTTAATCAATTTTTGTTCAATTTAATAATCCCAATAAAAATTGATTAAAACTAATATTATAATAGTTCCTAATTTATTAAATATGAAAAGGACAAATATAAAAAGAGAAATTGATAAAGTGTATTTTACACAAGAACAAATTGAAGAACAAAAAAAACTTATTCGTAACGAATATGACCAAATAAAAGATTTAGAAAACAAAATTACATATCATAAAAAACAAATTGAAAAAATTCAAAAAGTGTTACTTGATAATTGTAATCATAACAAAGTACCCGATAGATGTTGCTATGATCGTACCACATTCTATTGTGATATTTGTAACCAAGATTTATGGTAATAATAAAAATTGATTTATTTAATATTAAACTAATGCATGCAAGTATTCACAATGGAAACGTTTTATGAACCTGATGAAATTTTAAACTTTTGGTTTCCAAATCAATCATATCAAAAATGGTGGTTTATAAGTAATTCACAGCTTGACCTGGAAATTACAAACAAATTTTATAGTCAAATGTCCCATTTATATGATAGTTTTCAAATTGAAAATTATGTGGAAACAAATAATCAAACAAAAAAAATAATATCTGATATAATTTTACTTGATCAGTTTGCAAGAAATATTTCTCGAGTTAAAAATAATATTGATGTAAATGCTTACACTATAAAAGCTGAAATACTAGCTAATATTTGGATTTGTAAAAAATATTATTTGACAGAACCTGTTGAATATACTGTGTTTGCCCTTTTGCCAATTAGACATACCAAAGATAAAATCAAAATTAAAGAATTATTACCAGTTTTAGAAGAAATAAAACATATTAATTCAAATGAATCTAATCCAATTTATAATAAATTCTACACACATACATTACGAGCATTGAAATAATTAGTTTATTAGTTTTAAGCTGCAATAGTTCCAACTGATATTGATTGAGTTAAAAATTTATCAAAATTTTCAGAAGAAAATTGTGAAATTTGAAAGACGTAATAGACCATTGTCATATTGATAATAAATTGCATTAAGTTTGAAATAAATAATCCAACTTTAAAATGTGCTCCATATATTTCAATTTCATAGTCTTCTAAATATTTTTTGTCGCTCGGTAAAATTAAGTTAATAAATGGTCCTAATAAGTTATCTACAAAAGCTCCTGTTATTTTTGCAATTTGAGTACCAACAATAATTGCAATTCCTGCAGAAACCACATTTTTATCAATTAAAAACTTGAATATTTTTTTTGATTGAGTTACAACAAATGTCACAATTATGGCAATTGTTTTAGTTAATGTCATATCTGCTTTTTTAATAACAGATTCTGTTGTGTCAATTATATTACCAACTGTGTCGGGTATATTAACAGTGTTAATTGCATTTATTGGTTGTATTGGTTGCAATGGTTGCATTATTTGTTTATTTTAATTTAGAAATTAAAATTATTTAATATTATTTTTATTTTTTATATATGTGTAATTAATGATGCCAGTATTTATTCCAACTAGGGTTGAACCTGTCGTTCAAGAAGCCGGTAAACCCAAAAAAGGTTCTAAAAAAGGTACAAAAACCAGTAAAAAAAAAAGTACAAAGAAAGGTTCAAAAACAGGTGGTGCGCAAAACCAATCAACTCAATCTGAACAAAATCAAGTTAACAGCTTAGTTGGTGGAAAAGCAGGTTCTAAAAAGGGCTCAAAGAAAACAACTAAAAAGGCCTCAAAAAAAGGTTCCAAAAAAGTAACAAAAAAAACTACTAAAAAAACTACTAAAAAATCAACAAAAAAAGGATCAAAATCAGGGTCAAAAAATTGATTTCGCAAATCTAAAAAAGGTTAACTCAATAAATTATTAATGAATAGTTTATTAAGACAACATGCTTTATTAACATTATTTCAAGGAACTATTTGTTTTGCTGCAGCAGTTGGCATCATAAATGTTTACAACAAAAAATACAATCACAAACCCATTAACTTGGCTAAATTAGAAGAATCATATAACAAATGTAAAAACAATCCAAATGCAAATTGTGATAAAATCAAGTACGAAATTAATGACTATGTAGTACGAAAAATTTTAGAGTCAAATTCCAATCTTTAAAAAAATTGAAATATTTTGCTTTATTTAATAATTAATAGTTTTTTAATGTCTGATATTCAATTTATTATTAGTTTTATGATTTTTTACCTGGGGTTAGTTGGATGTTGGTTTTGGTGTAAGTTTTGTAAAAAAACTTATCGCATAACACCTGTTGCTAATAACTTAAATGTATTAGTTAATAATTTTGTAACACCACAAACAAATACACGTGTTAACAATCTTACCACTTCGCAGACCCCAAGCCGTATGATGTCAGAAAAATCACATGTGATTTCAATTAATGATATTCAAATTGGTTTCACAACACTAGGTTACGTTAGAAAACCCCAAAGAATTTATCAAATGAATATCCCTGTATAAAAATTTGATATTAAATTGGGTTTAAATGCCAACCTTTCTATTAAACCCAATGCAAACTCAAACAACTCAAGAAACAAAACCCGAATTCTATCACTGGGCACGAGTTCCAATACCTAATGGGAAACCTGATTATCGTGTCTATAAACAAAATCAATACCTGATGAAACCAGTTGGATTTTGGTTTAGCAAAAATTACGAATGGATTGACTGGTGTGAGTCAGAAGGGTGTGTCTGTTCAAAAGAATCTGCCCTAACATATAAATTAGATATTAATTTTACAAATGTTCTGGTAATTGACACAGTTGAAAAATTATTTTGGCTCAAATCCAAGTATGGAATGGTTAAAAACATTGACTGGGACAAAGTATCAAACGATTATGATGGAATTTATTTTGATAACTATTATGAAATAAAATCTCATTTAAGAACTAATAGATTATTTAATGAGTATTTATGGTATTTTGGAATTGATGTTAATTCCGGATGTATTTTTAATTGCAGAATAATCAAAAATTCAGTTCAAATACTTTAATGGTTTAATTGATGGGGAATAAAAGATATTTTATAACCAGAATAAGTATACAGGGCCCATAAACCTAACCCAACAATACCAACTCCTATTACATCTGGCCATTCGATTTCTTTAATTTGTTTACTAGTACTTTTTTTTTCTTCATCAAGTAAATCTAATAAAGTTTTTCTATGTTTTTTCATTTGTTCATTTTTAATTATTTTTTCTAAGTCAATAACACTTGGTTGGTAAATTTTTATCGGAACAAATGGTTTTACAAATGATTGGCTTTTAGGGTTAAAAACTATTGGATTTGGTTTAGACCACGTGACTGGTTTTTTAGTAGTGTAAATTGTATAATACTTTGTTATTATGTCAAATATTTCCATTATTATATATATTAAATTTTGTTTTTAACTTTTAAACCAATAAAAATTGATTTATAAAAAAATTAATAACAATTAATTAAATTCCAATGTACAGAACTATTTATGACATAGAAATTGATAAATTAGCATGGTTTTCTAATATTTTCAAAACTGAAAAATACGAGTCGGTTTTTGTTTTTCTTTTTAATCAAACTGATATCCCAAAGGAATATTTTGGTCTGCTTGAAACAGATCCAGTTATCTGGCAAATATTTGGCTTGTGGTATTGGATGGTAAAAGCAGATAAAGCTACTGCACGTGAATACTATAACAAAGCTATTGGAGCTGGTAATTACAATGCGTATATTAGTTTGTCAAATATAGCTGATACCAAAGAAGAAAAATTAGCTTATTTACTTTCCGCCTACTCCCATAATGTAGAATTTTCTGCTGGAAATTTAGCTGTTTATTATATGGGAGAAGAAGGTGAAAATTCAAATGAACTAGCTATTAAATATTTTACTGAAGCTGTAGAAAGAGGAGAACCTAATGCTATGAGTAATTTTGGTATATTTTATTCAAAACAAGGCAATAAAGCCAATGCCATTAAGTATTGGCTAATGGGAGCAGAAAAAGGCTATCGTGTTGGATATTGGAACTTGATGGCACACTATGCAGAAGAAAAAAATATCCCATTATTTAGAAAATATAGTTTTTATGTTAATATGTATGTACCACAACATGCATACAACTGTTACAATAAAACAGAACCAAAATCTGATCAAACAAACTTGGTATTAAAAGAATATAAAAAATTCCAATCCCAATTATATTTGGGTAATTCTACAATTCTAACTGGGGATTATATTGGAAAAGAAAAAATGGAAGAATTTGCAATTAAAGTATCTCAAGGAGAAAGTATTAAAGAAGTATTCACACACGGTAATTACAAGTTACAATTTGAATACCAAACAAATAAACTTACTGGTGAATCAGAAACACAGGAAATTTAAGCGGGACAAAATAAAA
>JACCDH011133340.1_pt1 | contig 52911 bp, 42 predicted proteins | sample 7442481 | NCBI WGS metagenome assembly JACCDH01 (sample SAMN15323433, study PRJNA562643) | freshwater metagenome | isolation source: river surface water | place: USA:Blue River Watershed | collected 2017-08-15
AAGATGAAAATTCGACTTGCCTAAATCGATACCAATGACTTGAATTGACATGATGGTTCGCCTCCTGTGCCTCGTAAACACTCTCAGCTTAGTCGCTGAGGAAAGAGGCGGACCATCTAATTAAACCACCAAAACGGTGGTTTTTTTATATCTAGTCCATTACAGACCTTCGAGATCTTTCAAGCTGAGTTCGTCGTAAATTTGCTTACACCAGCCTTTGACACGCTGCTCAGTCAGTTCTGGTTGGCGGTCTTCATCAACACCCAAGCCAACGAAATGGTCGTTATCGACTAAGGCTTTGGATGAAACAAAGTTGTAGCCCTTGGTTGGCCAATGGCCGACAATGATGGCGCCTTTAGGTTCGATAATATCGCGCAAGGTGCCCATCGCATCCAAAAAATACTCGGCGTAGTCTTCTTGATCGCCACAGCCAAATAACGCCACCAACTTATTATTAAAATCGATGTTTTCCAGTTCAGGAAAAAAGTCATCCCAGTCACACTGGGCTTCACCGTAATACCAAGTCGGAATGCCAAACATCAACAAATCATAAGCAGCGATATCTTCTTTGCTGCTTTTGGCGATGTCATGGACTTCGATGAGATTTTTGCCAAGTTCTTTCTGGATCATTTTGGCGACATGTTCTGTGTTACCTGTGTCGCTGCCGAAAAAAATACCAACAGTTGCCATAATTGAGCCTTTTATCGTGATAATGCTTCAGTAAGGATTTGTTCAATCAATGCGCTTCGTGTGACTTGCATTGCTTGAGCCTTTTCATCGAGTTGCTGGTACAGTGAGTCTGTCACTTTGCATTCGATGCGTTTTAAACCTTTTACCCTGTCCCGTTGAACTTGAGCACGTTTGTTGATTTTCAACTGCTCTTCGCGAGGAAGCGGGTTTGTTCGTGGTCGTCCCGGCCGTTTTTCTTCCGCGAACAGATCGATGGTCGTTCGGTCAGTGGCGATTTTTACCATCAACCCAACCCTTGTGTTTCATAATAGAACTGCACCACACCTTTAAAGATGAAGCCTGCACAGCCTAAAAATAACACCAGCCAGACAAATTTGCGGCCGAGTGGCGGCACATCGCCTTTTTTTAATACGTCTTGGATCGCCATGCCGATTAAAAAAAACAACACTGCTAGAAAAAACCAGAGGCTGGCCGCCTCGATTTGTTCCATATATTGATTCAACATAAGGAAACCTCAGTAAAAAACGGCGGAACTATACCACAAGATCCCGCCAAAAATTAATGCGCTAGCTCAATAAAAAATCTGCACAAATCTTGGCGAAGGCGACGGGTTTTTCGGCATGTAACCAATGACCGGTGCCGTGGATGATTTTTGCTTTGGCCAGGGGAAAGAGTCGTAAGATCTCAGGCTGGTGCTCAGGCAAAATGTAATCTGAATCACCGCCTTTAATAAACAAGGTCGGTCCTTGATAGGGTAGTTGAGTCTTGGGGGCGGCTAGTACTTCGGCATAATGTTCGGTCAACAGCTTTAAATGAAAGCGCCAATGAAAACCAGCGTCATCTTTTTGCAGGCTTTTTAGAAGAAACGCCCGCACACCTGGCTCATCGATAAATAGACTGAGTTGTTGATCCGCTGCTCGGCGATCTGTGATTTGCGACAACCTCACCGCATTGAGTCCATCCAGGATGCGATGATGTCGCGCTTGACTGACGACAGGCGAAATATCGGCCAGAATCAATTTTTCAACTAGGCTCGGGTGATCAAAAGCCAGTTGCATTGCAGTTTTACCGCCCATGGAATGGCCCAATACAAAGGCGCGTTCAATGCCAAGTTCCTTCAGGGTCTGTGCCACCGCAGCGGCCATTTGCTGATAATCGAGCGTGTCAGTCCAAGGAGAGCGCCCGTGATTGGGTAAATCCATGTTGATGATTTGAAAGCGATCGGCCAAATTTCGCGCGATCACGCCTAAGTTCTCTAAACTGCCAAATAAACCGTGGATTAGAACTAACGGCTTACCTTGGCCTGTGATATCAGTATGTAATATCATGATCTCTTCTTGCCGAATGTCGGAATTTATCGGCAAAATGTTAACAAATAACACCGGAGTCGTCAGCAGGCTCTGGTATGAACCTTAGATCCAGTGTGAAATTTTTGGATATCTCAATGAAAACTATCGAAATTGACGACGATTTGTACCACTACATTGCCAGTCAAACGCAACGGATCGGCGAAAGTGCGTCGGATATTTTGCGTCGCTTACTGGGGCAACAGGTCGCTGAGACGAACGCTGATCTGCCAGCAGCGGCTGTCGCAGAAACGTCAAACACAGAACAAAAAGTATTTGATATCTTAAGTAAACAGGATTTGCAGGCCGAAATGTCGGTGGTAGGCCGGTTTTTGATTATCCTGTCGGCGTTGGCGCGAGCCCATAAACAACAGTTTGCCCAAGTGCTGGAAATTAAAGGCCGCAACCGCGTCTATTTTGGCCGTCAAGAGGCCGATTTATTGGAAGCCGGTAGCAGCACCAATCCTAAACAAATACCAAACAGTGATTTTTGGGTGATTACCAACTCCAACACAACGCGCAAAAAGATGATGTTGACTGAAGCTGCGTTAAAACTCGGGTACAGTCAGCTGGAAGCCGAAACTATTCGCGATTTTTTATAAGGATGTTTTATGTCGTTACACCCACTTGCAGGTCAGACCGTTCCTCATCAGATGCTTGAGAACATTCCGCAGTTAGTTGCTAGTTATTACAACGTGCAACCTGACATGACACAGGTCAGTCAACGCGTCAGTTTTGGCACCTCGGGCCATCGTGGTGTATCGACTCAGGGCTCATTTAATGAGGCGCATATTGCCGCTATTTGCCAAGCGGTGGCCGAATTTCGTCTGCAACAAGGGATCCAAGGGCCGCTGTTTATTGGTAAAGATACCCATGCGTTGTCAGAGCCTGCGTATCAAACAGCCTTGATGGTGTTAATTGCCAACGGCGTGAAGGTACGTGTGCAGCAAGGGGGTGGCTACACGCCCACACCGGTGATTTCACAGGCGATTTTAAGCTACAACGCGTTAAAACCGGCGTCTTTGGCCGATGGCTTGATCATTACACCGTCGCACAATCCTCCATCCGATGGCGGTATTAAGTACAACCCACCCCATGGTGGCCCTGCCGATACGGATGCGACCGGTTGGATTGAAAAACGCGCCAACCAACTGATTGCTGATGGCCTGACTGACATTCGTCGTGTGGATTGGCACACCGCGACTCACAGTGCATTGTATCAACCACATGACTACGTCGAGGGGTATGTCAGTGCGCTATCTCAGGTCATTGATTTTGACGCGATCCGAGAGAAAAAGATCCGTATCGGTGTCGACCCGATGGGCGGCTCTGGTATTGCGTTTTGGTACGCGATCGCCAAGCATTATGCTCTTGATTTGACGGTGGTTAATGACAAAGTTGACCCGGCGTTTTCTTTTATGCCGTTGGACAAAGACGGCAAAATCCGCATGGATTGCAGCTCACCGTGGTCCATGGCGAATTTAATCGCGCTCAAAGATGACTTTGATATCGGTATTGGGAATGACCCTGATTTTGACCGCCACGGTATCGTGACCCGTTCCGGCGGCTTGATGAACCCAAACCATTATCTGGCGGTTGCCATTGATTATTTATTGGCACATCGGCCGACGTGGACTGCGACTGCGGTGGGGAAAACGCTGGTGTCCAGTGCGATGATTGATCGTGTGGTGCAGGGGCGTGGCTATCAAGTGTATGAAGTTCCTGTCGGCTTTAAATGGTTTGTTGATGGCTTATTTAAAGGTCAGGTGTTATTTGGTGGCGAAGAAAGCGCCGGTGCAAGTTTCCTCAAATTTGACGGCACTGTCTGGTCCACCGATAAAGACGGCTTTATTTTAGGATTATTAGCGGCAGAAATGCTGGCGAAAACCGGCCTAGATCCATATCAGCGCTACGTGCAGCTGACAGCTGAATTTGGTGCGCCTTTGTATAAACGATTGGATGCGCCTGCGAGCCTAGCGCAGCGTAATGCGCTGAAAAAACTTGATGTGTCGAGTGTCACGCAAACAATCTTGGCCGGTGATGATATCTTAGCGGTCATGACCAAAGCCCCAGGTAATGGCGCCGATATCGGCGGTGTGAAGGTAGTGACCGCCAATGGCTGGTTTGCGGCACGGCCGTCTGGCACAGAAAATAGCTATAAAATTTATCTAGAAAGTTTTGTTTCGGAACACCATTTGGCTCAGTTAGAGCAGGATGCTCGGCAATTTGTCGATGCTGTATTTCAACAAGTGGGTTGATTGTCAAGCGTGTGCATTCGTATGTAATTGAGTTACAGCTTTATCGATTAAGATGGGTTTCGTTATTGACGATCCCATCCTTATTCTGTAATTTTACTACATAACAACACACATCAACGGTAACTGTGGCCTTGGGCTGGTTACCGAACACAACACTTTGGAAAAACAGGATTGGTTATGGCTACACGTGTCGAGGCTGGCGTTGCGGTCGGAAAAGTTCCAGATGCAACTGCAATGAAAGAACAAATTGTTCGCCATTTGCACAACACTTTAGGTACCGATGTCAACAAAGCAAGCCGGATGGCTTGGTGGCGTGCAACCTGCGCCGCAGTGAATGAATTTGTTTACGATGGCCTGCGAAATACGCAGCGCACGCACTACCAAAAAGACACGCGCGCCGTGCATTATTTCAGCCTTGAATATTTAATGGGCCGGCTGTTTTCCAATAACCTGCACAATTTAGGGCTGTATGAGCCTGCCAAGCAAGCCTTAGCCGAGTTAGGCCTAAATATTGCTGACTTGGAAGATCAAGAAGAAGATATGGCATTAGGCAACGGTGGTTTAGGCCGCTTAGCCGCGTGTTTTATCGATTCTCTTGCAACACTGAATTACCCCGCGATCGGCTACGGCATTCACTACGAACACGGTTTGTTTAAGCAAGAATTTCAGCACGGTTTCCAAATTGAGCGTCCAGACAGTTGGCGTGAATACGGCAACCCATGGGAAATTTGTCGTCCCGAGTCGATTCAAGAGATCTCGGTCTACGGTTATGTTGAAACCGTTTATGACCTGCAAGGTCGGATGAAAAAAGTCTGGCACCCAGGTCGTATCATCAAAGCGGTGCCTTGGGATATTCCTATTGTTGGCTACAACGGCAGTTCAGTGAACGTATTACGCCTGTGGGAAAGCCGCGCCAGTGATTTCTTTAACTGGGACGTCTTTAACAACGGCGGTTACATCGATGCCGCGCGTGAAAATATCGAAGCGGAAACCATTTCGAAAGTGCTGTATCCGAACGATGAAACGGAAGCGGGTAAAGAGCTGCGTTTAATCCAGCAATACTTCTTTGTTTCAAGCTCACTTAAGGACATCATCCGTCGTTACAAGCGGGCACATGGTGATGACTGGAGCAAGTTCGCGCAGCAAGTGGTGATCCAACTCAACGATACCCATCCTGCGGTATCCATTCCTGAATTGATGCGTATTTTGGTCGACCGCGCTGAGATGGGCTGGGAAGATGCCTGGAATATCTGTCAACACGTGTTTGCCTACACCAACCACACGTTGTTGCCTGAAGCATTAGAGCGCTGGCCGGTGCGTTTGTTTGAAAAAGTACTACCGCGTCATTTAGAAATTATCTATGAAATCAACCGTCGGTTCTTGGTCGAACAAGTCGATGTGCTTTGGCCGGGCGATAGCGAGAAAAAACGGAAGCTGTCGATCATTGAAGAAGGCCACGAGCCTATGGTTCGCATGGGGCATCTGTCTGTGGTTGGTTCATTTAGAGTCAACGGCGTAGCCGAGGTGCACTCCGCGTTGGTCAAATCGGACTTGTTCCCTGAAATGGTCGCGTTATGGCCGGATAAATTTACCAACGTGACCAACGGTGTGACACCTCGTCGTTGGTTAAAAGCCTGTAACCCACGTTTATCTAAGTTATTGGATAACACCATTGGCACGGAGTGGCCAACCCGTTTGACGGATTTAGCCAAACTCAAAGCCCATGCAGACGACCCAGCGATGCAGGATGCCTTTATGGCCATCAAGCAACAAAACAAAGCTGAATTAGCGTTGGAAGTGAAAAAACTCACTGGCGTCGATATCGACCCCCATGCGTTGTTTGATGTGCAGATCAAACGCTTGCATGAATACAAACGTCAGCATTTGAATTTATTACATATTTTGGCGCTGTATCGTCGAATTTTACAAAATCCTGAATTGGACATTGTGCCACGTGTGTTTATCTTCGGCGCCAAAGCTGCGCCTGGTTATAAATTGGCCAAAGAGATCATTTATGCCATCAATAAAGTGGCTGATAAGATTAACAACGACAAACGGGTCAAAGGGCGCTTGAAAGTTGTCTTTATGCCAAATTATCGAGTCAGTTTGGCTGAGAAAATGATCCCTGCGGCCGATGTTTCCGAGCAAATTTCGACAGCGGGTAAAGAAGCGTCAGGCACCGGTAATATGAAGTTGGCACTCAATGGCGCGGTGACGGTGGGCACACTGGATGGTGCCAACATTGAGATCGCCGAAGAAGTTGGCAGTGACAACATTGCGATTTTTGGTTTAACCGTGGATGAAGTCAAAGCCATTCAACAAAAAGGCTATAACAACTGGGATTATTATTACTCTAACCCAGAACTTAAAGCGATTTTAGACTGGCTAGAGACGGATTATTTCACACCGGGTCGTCCAGGAGAGCTAGCCGCGATTAAACGCAGCTTGCTTGAAGGCGGCGATCCGTATTTGGTTTTGGCGGACTTTGATTCGTATTCCAAAGCCCACCAACAAATCGACAGCTGGTACCGTGATCGCAGCGGGTGGGCGAAAAAAGCCATCTTAAATACTGCATCGGTGGCCAAGTTTACATCCGACCGCTCGATTGAAGATTATGTCGACCGAGTGTGGGGCTTGCGTCGTTGTTTGATTCAAAACAACGATTAACCTGACCTCGATAAAAAAACCAGAGCAACGGCTCTGGTTTTTTTATGGCTGCGGACTAAACCACAACCCTTGTTGCTCCAGTTGGCAAATGGCGAGTTCGATATCCACTTTTCGAGCGAACAACGGTGACTTCATCGATACCCCTGCACTGACATCTTGTTCAGACAGCACCAGTGGCGTGATTTGAATATTGTCGTAAGCGGGATAATTAGCGATGGCGAATTTTTAAAAATCATAATCTTCAACCAGCCCCTGTGCTCGGTCTTTCAGAACCAACTCATTTTTTGCTTTACGTTGACTGACTGCGACCACTCGTCGCAGAAATGACCGATTTTGCAACATACTCATGAATTGCTGCCCCATAAAACTGCCTTGAGTCACGGCAATGATCCCAGGAAACTGCGCTAGGCTGCTGATGGCATTGGTGTGCTGCCAATCACTGAGCGTGGTGGCAAACACCAAACGTTCATGATGATGCGGCAGCGTGTACCAGATAAATTGTCGGCGCTCTTCGGTCACCGTTAAATTAAACATCAGATCCAACTCGCCGCTTTGCATCATGGCAAGAGCTCTGGCCCATGTTAATTCGAGAAATTCCACGTCACAATTGAGTTTGGACGCAAGTCGTTTCGACAACACCACACGACTGCCTTGCCACTGGTCGTCAACCTTGTAGGAATAAGGCGGAAAATCATTGACATGGACTCGAAGCACACATGCAAACGCCCAGTGAGGTAGCACTAACAAAATTAAAACAGCCAATATGCGCATTGTTGTTCTTACTCAGGACATTGAATCAGACACACCTTTTTACAAACTATAGCCAGATTTGGCTTGTTTGGTCAGTATTTGCCCCCATAAAGTAATTAGGTAATTTTCTGAAGGATATCTCATGCCTCAAGGCCCATTGCGCATTCAATGGATTTACCAAAATGCGCCGCGTAAGAACTGGTTTCAACTTGTCCTCGGTGCCGCTGTGTTGGTGCTTTTATTATTTTTTGGTGTTTGGCTTTTCATGATCGCAGCCACCTTGCTGGTCATTTTATTGCCGTATTTTTGGTGGAAAAAGCGCAAGTTCATCGAAAAGATGACGCGGATGCAGCAGGATTATGCCAAGGCTGCGGGGGGGTATAGCACCGACCAAGCACCGTCGTCGTCGCAAGGTGTCACTATTGAGGGCGAAGTCATTGCCGGTGACATTGTCGATGATAAAAAAGGCCAATCGCCGCGTCTGTGATCAACACAGAGTTTAAGTTTTTTCGGTCAACATTCAAAAAGCCCGATGATATACTCGGGCTTTCTGAATTATGAACGATAGCCCCATGATCCCAAAGCTTTCTCCTGATATCGCTCTTGCTCCTGATGTGTTGGCCTTTTGCCAGCAACTGTTTAACCGTGGTTTTGACGGTGAAATTGAGACCAGTTACGCCGCACGTCTTGCTGTTGCCACCGATAACAGTGTGTATCAAGCATTGCCTCAAGCGGTGTTGCTGCCCAAAAGCATGGAAGATATTCAGCGTATCACCGACCTTGCCAATCAACAGGCCTATCAGCATTTAAAATTTGCTCCACGCGGCGGGGGTACAGGCACCAACGGTCAAGCCCTAACCGAGCATATTGTGCTTGATGTGTCACGCCACATGCGTGGAATTTTAGAATTTAATGCCAAAGAGCGTTGGGTGCGAGTGCAAGCTGGGGTGATTAAGGATCAACTGAATGCATTTCTGGCGCCGCATGGGTTCTTTTTTGCGCCAGACTTATCGACATCCAACCGAGCCACTATAGGTGGCATGGTTAGTACTGATGCGTCGGGTCAAGGTTCGTTGGTGTACGGCAAAACCTCAGATCACGTGTTAGAACTGACCACTGTGCTTGCCGATGGCACCGTGTTACAGACTAAACCGATGCCGGTATCCTTGGCTGAACAGTTAGCGCAAGAACCAACCCCGACGGGTCGTGTGTATCAGCAAGTGTTAACAACGTGTCGTGAGTATCGCGCTGAAATTTTAGCCAAATTCCCACGCTTGAATCGTTTTTTGACCGGTTATGATTTAGAGCACGTCTTTAGTGATGACTTACAACAGTTTGATTTATCGCGAGTGATTACAGGTGCAGAAGGCTCGCTCGGCATTGTAGTCGAAGCCAAACTGAACGTGACACCAATCGCCAAATACAAATGCCTCGTCAATGTCAAATACGACAGTTTTGAAAGTGCGCTGCGTAATGCGCCATTTTTGGTCGCGGCCAATGCCACATCGGTGGAAACCGTTGATTCCAAAGTGTTAGGTTTAGCCCGAAACGATATCATTTGGCATCAAGTGAAACAGTTTATCGAAGATGTGCCAGGCAAAGATATGCAAGGCCTGAACATGGTTGAGTTTAACGACGAAGACGATGTTGGCATGCAGCAAAAAGTGGCTAATCTTGAAGCACGGTTGCAAGAGGCCTTGGCAACCGGCCAATCCGGCATTATCGGCTATCAGTTAACCTACGATACGCAAGCGATCCTGCAAATTTATGCCATGCGTAAAAAATCAGTGGGGTTATTAGGCAATGCCAAAGGAGCACAAAAGCCCATTCCATTTACCGAGGACACTGCGGTTCCTCCGGAAAATCTTGCTGATTTTATTATGGAATTCCGTCAACTACTCGATTCGCATGGCTTAAGTTACGGTATGTTCGGCCATGTGGATGCGGGGGTGTTGCACGTACGGCCTGCGTTGGATTTATGTGATCCCGCCCAAGAACAGCTGATGCGAACCATTTCTGATCAAGTCGTGCAGCTGACGGCCAAATATGGCGGTTTAATGTGGGGCGAACATGGCAAGGGGTATCGCAGTGAATACGGTCCGGAGTTTTTTGGTGAGACCTTGTTTACCGAGCTACGTAAGATCAAAGCGGCATTTGACCCGCTGAATCGGATGAACCCTGGCAAAATCTGTACACCGTTGCAGTCGACGGAGGCCTTGGTCAGTGTCGATGGGCAAAAACGGGCTTTTTTTGATAAGCAAATCCCAGTCGCGGTGAAAACAAGTTATGACGCTGCCACTAGTTGTAATGGCAACGGCCTTTGTTTTAATTATGAAGAAAATTCTCCGATGTGCCCGTCCAGCAAGGTGACTAAAGATCGTCGGCATAGTCCGAAAGGGCGTGCTGGCCTCATGCGAGAATGGTTACGTTTGATGTCGCAACAAGGCGTTGATGTGCTGGCACACGAGCAACGTTTGCTCAGCGAGCGCAATAGCATTGGTGCTTGGTGGCAACGATTGCAAAATAGCAGAGCCAAAGCGCGCGGTGAGCAGGATTTTTCGCATGAAGTCAAAGAAGCGATGGATGGTTGTCTAGCCTGCAAAGCCTGCGCCGGTCAGTGTCCGATCAAAGTCGATGTGCCGTCGTTTCGAGCGCGTTTTTTGCAGTTATACCATAGCCGCTACGCGCGGCCGCTTAAAGATTATGTGGTTGGGGGCATAGAAGCAACGGCACCATGGCTGGCTAAATTCCCACGCTTCGTCAATGCCGGTGTGCGTTTCCCGTTGACTGCTTGGTTGTTAAAACATGCGGTGGGTTATGTCGATACGCCTTTATTAACAGTTCCCAGCTTGCAGCAGCGGACGCGGGGCTATCAACCCTTTGATTTAATACAATTTAGCGCCTTGGATGCGGCTGAGCGGCAAAAATTGGTTTTGTTCGTCCAAGATCCATTTACCAGCTACTACGAAGCAGATTTGGTTGAGGATGCCATGGCCTTGGTGGCGAAAATGGGCTTTAACCCTGTGCTGCTACCCTTTGTTCCCAATGGTAAACCACAGCACGTCAAAGGGTTTTTAAAAGAGTTTGCGCAAACCGCGAAAACCGCCAGTGAATTTTTAAATGACGTGGCGAAGCTAGGTGCGCCGATGGTCGGTCTTGATGCGTCCTTGGTGTTGGTTTATCGCGACGAGTATGTCAAAACCTTGGGAGGGGCGCGCGGTAACTATCAAGTGTCGTTATTCCATGAGTGGTTGCAGCATCAGGCGTTGCCGCAGGCTAAGGGGCAGGGCTATCGCTTGTTAGCGCATTGCACGGAAAAAACGGCGTTACCAGCCACTGAGAAAACCTGGCAGCAGATCTTTAAAAACGCCGGATTGCAACTCGATGTTGTTGCCGTTGGTTGTTGTGGTATGGCCGGTACCTATGGGCATGAGCTGCAAAACCAAGTCACCAGTCGAGCCTTGTATGACATGAGTTGGCAGAGCCATGTACAGGCAAACGATGCACGCCCACTGCTGGTGACTGGTTTTTCCTGCCGCAGCCAAGTGAAGCGTTATGAAGGTGCTAAGCCACTGCATCCACTGCAGGCGTTGTTACGACAAATCAGTTAATTCGCACTGTTGATGATAAAAAAGCCTCCAAGTGGAGGCTTTTTACTCGTCGTAACACTAACGATGTCTGATCAGAAACGAGCTGTAATGCCCATCACCAAAGAGCGTCCTGGCAACGGGGTCGATTCTTTAATAAATGACGAATGCACTTTGCCTAACTGGTTACTTAAATTGCTAAGGCGCAGATACAGGTTGGCATCTTGGTCATCGAGATCTAGGTCGTAACTGACGCTAGCATCAAGCATGGTGTAGCCATCGGTCGGTGTTTCTTCGCTGGCGGTTTTGGATTGTTTCGCATAATGCGTCGCGCCGACGCTAAAGTTCCACAGATCACGTTGCAGACGGTATTCAGCCCCAGCTTTTAGGGGAGGGATCCGTGGCAGATAGCCGCCATCATCCAAGGTTGCATGCACAGTGTCGGCAAACACTTCCAGTTGCTGACCGGGTGCAAACTGCCATGTCAGATTAAATTCGGCGCCTTTCAGGGTGACATCACGTTGCACAAACTGATACACCTTAAATTCATCATGCGGGGCTTCAGTGTCTGGTAATAAATCGACAGCGGTGAGTCCAGTGTCTGATTCGTAGAGGAAATCACTAATTTTGTTATAAAAGAAATTATAACCGAACGTGACATCCCCTTTAACACGTTTAAAACCAACATCGATATTGTTAGCCACTTCATTGGCAGGCTTGCCGGCCAGCGACAAATCCCCATCGGCTGATAGTTGATAAGCGCTGCCTAATTCGTAACTACCGGTAGCGACATGCACACCGTTGGCGTACGTCTCTGCTGCACTTGGTGCGCGGCTAGAGTGACTCAGTTGCAAACTCCACTGGTAATTCTCTACGAAATTCCAAACCACCCCTGCGCTAGCACTGGTGGCGGTAAAGGATAGATCTGGCAAAGCTAAGCTTGAGGTCGGCACTTGCTCGACGACGTCATACCCGACATGTTCCGCTCGGGCGCCCAGTTGCCATTGCAACGGCCCCATGTCCCGCTCTTCGAGCACAAACAGCGCGTAGGTGTCATTGTTGGTGGCCGGGGTGAAGGCTTCTTCACCTGCGGCTTTGAATTTCGCTGATTGTTGATGGACACCCACTAAGCCGTGCCAGCCAGCGATGTCACTGTGTTCCAACGTCCAGCGGCTCTCGAGTGTTTTGTTGCTAAAGCGAGTGCCCATGGCGCCATCTTCGATTTCTACGTGCGTATAGTCGGTATATGCCAGATTAAACGCCAAGCTTTCGACATGGGAAAATGGGCTATAGAGTTCACCAACCAGCCCATACCGGGTTTGTTTCGCATCGGCAAAGACACCTTCGACGTGTTCTTCTTCACCAGCATGGTCATCGGCGTGGTCGTCCGCTGCATGGTCTTCGTCGCCGTGGTCATGGCCAGGAATGCCATAATAGTTAAAAACTTTGCCCACCGTGACGCCAATTAAACCCCGCTCACCGATGTAACTGGTGCCGACATTTATATTTTGCGTATCCATGCCACTGTTGACGATGGAATCTAAAACTTCGCCATCGGCGTCGGTAAAGGTTGGCGTTTTGACATCATTGCTTTGACGGTCCAGACCATCAATATGCCAAGCGATGGCGTCCGAGCTACCGTCATGCGCAAACGCGACACTGCGCTCGTCGGCAACTGAGCCGTATTTAAGGTCAAGTTTGGTTTGCAGTGGTCGCAGTTGACGCGGTAAGCGGTTATCGACGATGTTGACTAAGCCGCCGATGGCGCCGCTGCCAAATAACAAGGTGGCAGGGCCGCGTAATACTTCAATCTGTTCTGTTGTCAGTGCGTCGGTGGTGATGCTGTGGTCAGGTCCGATACGGGAGACGTCGCCGGTGTCCATGCTGTTACTTAGCATTTTCACACGTGGGCCATCCATGCCGCGGATCACGGGGCTCGAAGCGACCGGGCCGTAATAATTACTATGCACGCCAGGTTCAAGTTTTAACGTCTCACCGATGGTGGGCTCATTGCGTAACAGTAACTCATCACCAGCCAATACGGTTGCAGGATGAGCGGAGTCGACATCGTAATGGTGCAAGCCTGCGGCAGAAATCATGATCCGTTCAATACCAGATGGCACTAATTTCACTTGCAAAGCGTTGCTATCGGCAGTGACCACCGCGTCGGAGAAACCACGTGCTGCCACATGAATTTGTGCGTTAGCAGGGGCGTTTAGGCGGAAGTTGCCTTGCTTGTCAGTGACCACAAATTGTTGACGCCCATGCACATGGACTTTGGCATTGGCGATAGCTTTACCATCGCTATCGAGCACAGTGCCTTGGATTTGTGAGGTCGCGGCTTGGGCTTGGGCGACCGTTGCCATTGCGATGGCGAGTAGGTGAAGTCGAAAACTACGCATGATCAGACTCATTTTTGTAATGTGATATTATTACATAATAATGAGTTCAGCTTCCGATTACAAGCTCAAGCAACACGCGCTGGCAGGATTGCTATACTGCAAAGAGGCAATAGCAGGAGTTGCTATCATGTTGATGCAGAATCGATTGTGTCGGCTTGAACTGAATTTCACTAATGTCGATGACTCGCGCTTCGGCCATTTTCAGTTTTTCATACCCCCCTATGCCGGTGAAGACAGCCGACACTTTAGCCGACGATTATTGACCTTAACCGCTCTTGCCGAATTCCAGCCCCAAATTGCCCCCGAGCATTCGTTACACAAACGACCGGATATTCAGGTGGGTGATGATCTGTCGATAGCGATTTGGGCTCAGGTCGACCGACCAGATGAAAAGCATTTGACCAGGGCCTGCCATCGCTCACAAACCGTGCTGCTGTGTCTTGAGCAGGATGCAGCATTAAAAGCGCTTGACGGGCATTCTCACCCTGAGTTGATTTCAGTTCAGTTTGACCCTGCGCTGCTGGCGGACATTGAAACCTGGCTAAGCCCCATTATGCGCTGGTCCGCTTGGCGAGATGGATCGCAGGTGCAATTAACCAATGGTGACCATCTACAGCAATTTGATTTTCCCTACCCCCATGTCATGCAGCGACTGCGTTTCGCGTATTAGGGCTTGGCCTTGGGCACCTTGCTCCGTATAATGCGCGCTCATTTTTTGCCCCGGATTTGCGGTCCGGCCCCATTTGCAAAGAGGTTTTATGTTTGTTGTTGCTGCGTTGTATAAGTTTGTCCGTCTGCCAGATTATGTGAAGTTGCGTGATACCCTGTATCAACACATGGTTGATCACCAAGTCAAGGGGACCTTGTTACTGGCTGAGGAAGGGATCAATGGCACTATCTGTGGCCCACGTGAAGGTGTTGATGCAGTCAAAGCGTGGTTAGATGCCGATGGTCGATTTGATGGCATGTCCTATAAAGAGTCGTTTTCGGCAGAGCAAGCGTTTTACCGCACCAAAGTCAAACTTAAAACGGAAATTGTCACCATGGGTGTCCAAGGTGTTGACCCTGCCAACATCGTCGGCACTTATGTCAAAGGCGAGGCATGGAATCAGCTGATTTCAGATCCTGATACCATCGTTATCGATACTCGTAATGATTATGAAGTGGCCATTGGCACCTTTGCCAATGCGGTGAATCCGAACACCAAAACCTTCCGTGAGTTCCCTGCTTGGGCAGCGCAACATTTAGATAAAACCCGACATAAAAAAGTCGCGATGTTTTGCACAGGCGGTATCCGCTGTGAAAAATCAACGGCTTACCTAAAAGAGCAAGGTTTTGACGAAGTGTATCACTTAGACGGAGGTATTTTAAAATACCTCGAAGAAGTGCCTGAGGAACAAAGTTTGTGGCAGGGCGAATGTTTTGTATTCGACCAACGTGTCGCGGTCAAACATGGCTTGCAGCAAGGCAGTTACGACCAATGTTATGCTTGTCGCATGCCGCTGTCGCAAGAAGAAATGGCGTCGCCGTTGTATGTGAAAGGGTTAAGCTGCCCACATTGCCACGACCAAATTACCCCAGAGCAACGTGCGTCATTTGAAGAGCGTCAAAAACAAATCGAATTGGCCAAAGCGCGTGGCGAAAAGCATATCCGCGACGGTAAAGTTGATTTCTAAGACCATCTAGGGCTAGGCCGCTTTCCTGCGCTAGGCAACATGGGGCGTTGATATTGTATGCCCACACCATTGCGATGGCCCTCACATGTTGACTGTCGGTGCCGACATAAAAAAATCCCTCGTCTTAGCGAGGGATTTTTTTATGCGGTAGGACAAGTCAGTCTCTAGTCGATGGTACAGCTAAAGCAGTACGAATAAATACCATTTGGATCGTTAAACTTGGTCAGCACTTTGTATTCTTGCTCGGCCGCTTTTAATAGCTGATGAAGCTCAGAGGTTTGACCAAAATTGCTTGGCACCAAGCCTGCTTGCGCGGCTGCACTAAACAAGTTTTGCAACATTTGCTCTTGTGGCGAAAGCTCCTGTTCAATCAGTTGCACATCGTATTGTTTCAAGCTGGCTTTATCCGCTGCTGCAGCGATGGCATCATCCAGAGTGCCCATTTTATCGACCAACCCTAATTCCAGAGCCTTACGACCTGTCCAGACGCGGCCTTGGGCAATTTTATCTACCGCGGCTTTTTCCATCTTGCGATTGCTGGCAACGTGGGTTAAGAACTGATCGTAGCCATGGTTGATGCTCGATTGCAGTAATTCTTGCGCCTCTGGCCGTAAGCCTTTAAACAACGGCACGCCGGCACTTAATCCCGCAAGTTCGGTGGTACCCACACCATCCACATTAACACCGATGGTTGACATGACATTTTCTGCAGTATGGAACAGTGCAAAGATACCAATGGAACCTGTAATGGTGGTGGGGGAGGCATAGATTTCATCCGCTGGGGCGGCGATCCAGTAGCCACCTGATGCCGCGACAGACCCCATCGACGCTACAACTGGTTTACCGGCGGCTTTTAAAGCACGCACCTCTTCTGCAATCACTTCAGAAGCAAAGGCGCTGCCACCACCAGAATCAATGCGCAGGACTACCGCCTTGACTTTGTCATCTTCCCGCGCACGACGTAAAAGATCGGCCGTGCTATCGCCACCAATGGTACCGGCTTTGGCTTTACCATCAATGATCGAGCCGCGAGCAACTACCAACGCGACTTTATCTGTTAGTGGATTTACCACCGGATGTTTTGGTTGGACAAGCGACAGGTAGTCTTCAAAACTCACTTGGTTAAAGGTATGGTTTTCTTTATCTTCGCCAACCAACGCAATTAAGTCCTTACGGAACTCTTGGCGAGTTTTTGCGGTATCTACCAGTTTGGCGTCTAAGGCGTACTGGGTCATATCGCCATTGGCGGCTTTTAAACGTTCTAGTAAGCGAGCGTATGTTTCGTCAAAGTTGCTTACATCAAAACCACGACGGGTTGCAACCTGTTGCTTGTAGTTGGCCCAAAGCTCATCCAACCATGCTTTGTTGGCTTCTTTTGCCTCTGGCGACATATCGTTGCGGGTAAATGGCTCTACCGCAGATTTGTAGGTGCCGACTTTAAACACATGGGTGCTAATTTGCAGTTTTTCTAGTGCGGCCTTGTAGTACATCGGGAAGCTACCAAAGCCTTCCAACAACACAGAACCCATCGGGTTGATATTGATACTGTCGGCATAACTAGCCAAGAAATACTGGCTTTGTGAATAGTAACTGGCAGTGGCGTAGATTTTCTTGCCTGCCGCTTTGAATTTCTCAAGTTCAGCACCGATGACTTGTAACTTGTCCATTGAGCCGGAGGTCATCTCATCTAAGCGCAGCACCATTACTTGGATACGTTTGTCGGTGGTGGCTTCTCGCACAACTTTGACCACGTCGCGCACTAGAACTTCAGGATCTTCGTCTTTGGAACCGGTGCCTTCATTAATGGCTTGTGACACCGGGTCGACCCAGGTTTTCTCTTCGACCAAGGCGCCGGTTAAATCAAGCACCAGCGCCGATTTATCCGCGACCACAACACCTTCTTCTTCTTGCAGCAACGCCGCGATAAAGAAACCGAAAACAATGATAAACAGCAGGTTCAATACCGAATTTCGCACCCAGCGAAACGCTTGGTATAAAAATCTAAAAAAACTACGAACCATGCCAGGTTTTTGCTCAGCCATAATAATACCTTAACTTCGTGCCTATAATCGAAAGATACCTAATTTGACGTCTAGGCCCAATCGCAATTTGTAAGTAAATGTGTTACATGCTGGTTTCTTGTGCATGACCCTGCACATCGATGTGTCACAGAAAACTTGTCAGCGCCTTTAAACTTGGTTACATTGCCAAAATCGTCAACAGGTACGACCAGATAAATAAAATTTAAACAGTGAGGTGCCCGTGCCATATCCGCATTTGTTACAACCGCTTGATCTTGGCTTTACACAACTGAAAAACCGTGTGGTGATGGGATCGATGCACACAGGGTTAGAAGAAGAAAAACAAGGGTTTACCAAGCTTGCCGCCTTTTATGCTGAGCGTGCCAAGGGTGGGGTCGGTTTGATCATCACCGGCGGTATTAGTCCTAGCTTTCGCGGTAATTTAGTTCCTTTCGGAAGTCAGCTCAGTTGGTTTTGGCAAGCGAACAAACACCAAGAAGTGACACACGCAGTGCACCAACATGGTGCCAAAATCTGTATTCAGTTACTGCATGCTGGCCGTTATGGTTACCATCCGTTAAATCAAGCACCGAGTGCAATTCAATCGCCGATCACCCCGTTTAAGCCGTCTGCGATGTCGGCTCGGCAAATCCGTGGTGCTATAAAAGACTTTGCCCACAGTGCCAAACTGGCTAAAAAAGCCGGTTACGACGGCTGCGAAATCATGGGCTCCGAAGGCTATCTGATCAATCAGTTTATTTGCCAGCGTACGAACAAGCGCACGGACGAATGGGGCGGTAGCTATCAGAATCGCTGCCGTTTTGCGCTGGAGATTATCAAAGCAGTGCGTCAAGCTTGCGGTGAAGACTTTGTTATTATTTACCGCCTGTCGATGCTGGATTTGGTGGAAGACGGCAGCACCTATGATGAAGTGGTGCAACTAGCCAAGTGGGTTGAAAGCGCGGGTGCAACCTTGATAAATACGGGGATCGGCTGGCATGAAGCGCGGGTTCCAACCATTGCCACTATGGTGCCGCGCGCTGCCTTTCGTTTTATCACAGCACGCGTGAAGAGCCAGGTTTCTATTCCAGTGATCGCCACCAACCGCATCAACGAGCCAAGTGTCGCGGAAGATATTTTGGCCAGTGGCGATGCCGATATGGTTTGCATGGCACGACCATTTTTAGCTGACCCTGAATTTGTAAATAAAGCTGCTGCGGATGAAGCGCATTTAATCAACACCTGTATTGCGTGTAACCAAGCCTGCCTTGACCACGTGTTTTCGCAAAAACGCGCTAGCTGTCTGGTCAATCCACGTGCCTGTTATGAAACAGAGCTGGTGCTAACGAATGCCGCGACCGTGAAAAAAATTGCGGTGATTGGCGCCGGTCCGGCGGGATTAGCGTTTGCGACGACCGCAGCACAACGCGGCCATCAGGTGCATTTGTTTGATAAAGACACGCAGATTGGTGGGCAATTTAATTACGCCAAACAAATTCCTGGTAAAGAAGAATTCCATGAAACCTTGCGTTATTTCAGCGAGTTACTTAAACGCTTGCCGGTACAGTTACACCTAGGTCAGCTGCAAACGGCTGAAACGCTGAAAGCGGCAGGTTTTGATGCCATTGTTATTGCTACCGGGATCACCCCGCGTTCATTGACCATCGAAGGGGCTGATCACCCGAAAGTGTTATCGTATTTGGATGTTTTGCGTGATCACAAACACGTTGGGCAGCATGTCGCGGTTATTGGTGCCGGTGGTATAGGCTTTGATGTGGCCGAATATCTAACCGAAGAGCATTCTTTAACGTTAAAACCTGAACAATGGTTAAAAGAGTGGGGCATCGATAGCAGTTACCAACATGCCGGTGCTTTAATGCCTGAGAGCATGCCAGAGCTGCCAGCTCGGAAAATCTATTTGCTGCAGCGTAAAACATCCAAGGTCGGTGCAGGTCTTGGTAAAACCACAGGGTGGATCCACCGCACGTCCTTAAAGAAAAAACAAGTCGAGACCTTTTCCGGTGTGAACTACCTCAAAGTGGATGATGATGGTTTATGGATTGAATTAGACGGTCAAACCCGTTGCCTGAATGTGGATCACGTGGTGGTGTGTGCAGGACAAGAGCCAAATCGCGCATTGCACAGTGCCCTGCAAGCCACGGGGATTGAAAGTCACTTAATCGGTGGCGCGGATGTCGCTTCAGAACTGGATGCCAAGCGAGCCATTCGCCAAGGCACCGAGCTCGCCCTGTCCATCTAAGCGCCATGCTGTGCAGCGTCTTTGATGCGGTTGCCTGTCCCGATGGCAACCCACAAAGGGGCTACTGGCGACAACCCCACGCCGTTGATAGACCAAGGCCAACAGGTGTTGGCCACTTCCGAGCATTCTTGCTTGCAGACTTCTTTATAAATCAAATTCTTTTGACGGTTTCGAGCGCGTTTTTCTCTGAACGCGCTGAAATTCAGTTCTGTCGCTAGACTTGTAATATATTTTTCAAGATTTCAATGCAAAGATTCGGTATTGTCGTTTATGCATACGTATGCTTCAGTTTGGTGCAGTTGCAATCTGATGGACATGGTGATGCGCAATTTCTGTGCAAACCGTCATGCGATTGCCATACATTTGCCATATGGTAACCGCGGCGTTTTGGGTTAATACGGCTTTACACCACCAATTTTCCGCTGCGTTAAATTGTGGTATTAGCTTTGCTTAAGTCAGCACAGATAGCGTGAATTCAATTCAGTTCGATTTACAGGGAGTCAAAGATGTCCGGTGTGTTAACTATGATTTTGGCCGGTGGTGAGGGGACGCGTTTAGCGCCGCTGACAGGGATCCGCGCGAAGCCTGCAGTGCCTTTTGGTGGGAACTATCGGATCATCGACTTTGTGCTGAACAATTTCGTCAATTCCGACTTGTTGCAGATTTTCGTCATTACGCAATTCAAATCTCACTCGCTGATGAAACATTTAAGCCGTGCGTGGCGAGTGACCGGTTTAACCAGCCGCTTTATTGACCCCATTCCAGCGCAGATGCAAACAGGCAAGCATTGGTATCTTGGCACCGCGGATGCGGTCTATCAGAACCTTCATCTGATCCAAGGCCTTGACCCTGAACATGTCTGTGTCTTTGGTGGCGATCATATTTACAAGATGGACGTGCGGCAAATGCTGGAGTTTCACCGTCAAAACCAAGCCCGGTTAACGGTTGCCGCTATTCCTGTGCCCGTGTCGCAAGCGCATGAATTTGGCGTCATTGAAGTCGATGAAACGGGCAAGATGATTGGTTTTGAAGAGAAACCAAAGTCCAATCCAAAGACTATCCCCGGCCGGCCAGATTATGTGTTAGCGTCGATGGGGAACTATATCTTCGAAGCAAAAACCTTGGTTGATGTGCTGGAAGAAGACGCTCAACAAATTGATTCTAAACATGATTTCGGTCATAACATCATTCCTAAACTGTTTCCTTCAGGGGATGTGTACGTGTATGACTTCTCGACCAACCGGATTCGGGGCGAGTTAGAAGAGTTGCGTGGTTATTGGCGCGATGTGGGCACCATTGATTCTTATTACGAAGCCAATATGGATTTGATTTCAGTGGTACCGCCCATCGATTTATACAACAAGCACTGGCCGTTACGTAGTTACATGCCGCCAGTACCACCGGCCAAATTCGTGCATGACGAAGCCAATCGTACCGGACAAGCCATCTCTTCGATGGTGTCGGCAGGTAGTATTGTTAGCGGCTCGATCGTGTATCATTCGATTTTGGGGTACAACTGCCACGTTCATAGCCATGCTTACGTGGAGAAAAGTGTATTGATGGGCAACAACGATATAGGCCGTGGCGCTCGTATTCGTCGTGCCATTATTGATAAAGATGTCAAGATCGCCCCAGGGACAGTGATTGGCGAAGATCCGGTGCATGATAGACAACGCTTCCACGTATCGCCGGATGGTGTGGTGGTGATCCCTAAAGGTGCACTGATCGGTTTTGATTAAGGAATGCCATGCGCATCGCTTTTTTATGCAGTGAATATGAAGGCTTGTTAAAAACTGGCGGCTTGGCCGACGCGACGCGTGGTCTTGCCTTGGCCTTGCAGGCGCAGGGCCATCAGGTTGAAGTGATATTGCCACGCTACGCGAGCTTGTATCCGCAAGCGGTGGTGGATGAGTGGCAATCCTTGTATTTTCAATTGGGTTATCAGTCGTTTGGTTGTGCAATTCGGCACATGCAAGTGGAAGGGATCGCCGTCTCATTAATTGAGCATCATGATTTCTTCCAGCGCGAACGTCCCTACGACGACGGTCAACACCCTTATGCAGATAACAGTCTGCGTTTTGCCGTGTTCTGTAAAGCGGCCTTGTTGTATTTGCAACAGCAAGCAGAGGCTGTCGATGTGGTGCATGGCCATGATTGGCAGACTGGTTTGGCGGCGTGTTACCTGCAAGGCATGCGTTCAGGTGCGCTGCGCCATAGCAAGTTTGTGTTGACTGTGCATAACGCGGCTTATCAACAAGGCATTGATCGCCAAGCGCTGGCACAATTGGATTTACATCACTGGCACATTCCTGTCGGCATGCCTTTGACGCATCTTGCACTAGGCGTTTGGCAAGCGGATGCCGTGAATACGGTAAGCCCGGGCTATCGTGATGAATTGTTATCTGAGCCGGCCGCCAATGGGTTGTCTGCACTGTATCAAGCGCGCTCGCAGCAGTTTGTTGGGATCTTAAATGGCTGTGATTACACGCGTTGGGATCCTGCCACTGATTTGTCGTTACCTCATCGTTATTCGTTGGATGCGCTAGCCGGCAAGCAACGTTGTAAAACGGAGCTGCGCCGACAATTTCAATTGGCTGACGATGCGCGGCCTCTGTTGGTGAGTGTCAGCCGTGTCACTGCGCAAAAAGGTTTTGATTATCTGATCCCTGCTTTGCATAGCTGGTTGGAGCATGCCAGTGCCCAAGTCCTGATGATGGGCACAGGCGAGGCTCAATACATCAACGCGTTACATTTGTTGCAGCAACGCTATCCAGAGTCCTTCCGATTTATTGAAGGGTTTGATGATGGCTTAAGCCACCAAATCGAAGCCGCGGGGGATTTTTTCCTAATGCCGAGCTTGTTTGAACCTTGTGGTTTGAATCAAATTTACAGTTTGCGCTACGGCACAGTGCCTATAGTTCGCTCCACCGGTGGTCTGAAAGACACGGTGGTGGATTTAACGGATAAAGGTGCGACCGGGATTCGATTTGACCAACCGACTTCCGATGCCTTGCTTGAGGCGTTAGAACGGGCGTTAGCGCTGTTTGCCAATAGCCGAAAAATGAATGCAGTGCGTAAACAAGGCATGCGTCAGGTGTTTGACTGGCACAAAGCTGCGGCCGCGTACTTAGAAATGTACTCGCAGATAAAATAAACATTTGCTAATAAAATCAACAAGCTTTGTATAGATCTGAAGCAAAGGCGCAGCAAGTAATTGTCGGCGCCTTTCTTTTTTTGCTAACTTTAAGCCTGTTTCGCAAAGGGCAATTTTATGGATGCTTTGACTTTATTAACCACTCGCTATTCTTCTGCACGATTAACTGAACCCGCTCCCAGTGGTGTGGCCTTGGAAAGTATCCAACACGCCGCCTTACGGGTGCCTGATCATGGCGCGCTTCGACCTTGGCGCTTTGTGATGTTTCAAGGCAAAGATGCGCTTAGTAAATTGGGGGATATCTTTGCCGAAGCGGCGCTGGAAGACGATCCAGCCATTAGTAATGAGGTGTTAGAACGCGCCCGGCAGTTGCCGTTTCGCGCGCCTTTGGTGATTGCCTGTATCGCTAAATGTGTGGAGCACCCCAAGGTGCCGATGGCAGAGCAAGTTCAATCTGCCGCCTGTGCTGTGATGGCGATGCAACAAGCGGCGTTTGCGCAAGGGTTTGGTGGCATTTGGCGCACCGGTGCCTACGCCCAATATCCGTTTGTCAAACAAGCGCTGGGACTTGGTGATGATGATGAAATTGTTGGTTATCTGTATTTAGGCACCTGCGCCACCGGCGCTCCCGAGCGCAATCCTATCGCGGTTGACAAGTATTTTGAGTATTTTGCCGGCTAATCGCCTGCTCTAACACACGGGCGAATAAAAAAACCACCGCAAGCGGTGGTTTTTTTGATGCCAAATCAGACTGAATTAGAATTCAGCGTTGCCTGGCGTACGTGGGAAGGCGATCACATCGCGCACGTTGCCAACGCCTGTGACGTAGGACACTAGACGTTCAAAGCCTAAACCAAAGCCTGAATGGGGCACAGTGCCATAGCGGCGCAGATCACGGTACCAGCTGTAGTCTTCTTTGTTTAAGCCCATCTCGTCCATCCGTGCGTCTAATTTCTCTAAACGTTCTTCACGTTGGCTACCACCGATGATCTCACCGATGCCTGGCGCTAGGATATCCATCGCCGCAACAGTTTTGCCATCTTCGTTTAAGCGCATGTAGAAGGCTTTGATGTCTTTTGGATAGTTTTGCAAAATGACCGGCGCGCCCACGTGCACTTCCGCTAAATAACGTTCGTGTTCAGATTGTAAATCGACACCCCATTCCACAGGGTACTCAAACGTCTTGCCGCAGGTTTTCAAAATTTCGACCGCGTCGGTGTAGTCCATGCGCACGAAGCTGGAATCGACAATCTTTTGCAGGCGGGTGATGGCATGTTCGTCGATGCGCTCGGCGAAAAATGCCATATCATCGGCACGTTCAGTCAGCACCGCTTTGAACACAAACTTCAGCATGTCTTCGGCCAGTTGCGCCACGTCTTTGAGCTCGGCAAACGCGACTTCCGGTTCGATCATCCAAAACTCGGCCAAGTGGCGCGTGGTGTGTGAGTTCTCGGCACGGAAGGTTGGGCCAAAGGTGTAAACTTTGGACAATGCACAGGCATAGGTTTCGACGTTTAACTGACCAGACACTGTCAAGAAGGTTTCTTTACCGAAAAAGTCTTGTTTGTAGTCGATTTTGCCTTGATCGTTACGCGGCAGGTTTTCTAAATCCAAGGTGCTGACGCGGAACATCTCACCGGCGCCTTCACAGTCAGCGCCTGTGATAATTGGCGTGCTGATCCAGTAAAACCCTTGCTCGTGGAAGAAGCGGTGGATCGCTTGCGCTAAACAGTGACGGACACGGGTAATAGCACCAACGATATTGGTACGCGCCCGCAAATGACCTTGTTCACGCAGGTATTCCATCGAATGGCGTTTAGGAGCCATTGGGTAGGTGTCTGGATTCTCGACCCAACCAACCACTTCGACGCTACTGGCTTGCAACTCAAACGCTTGGCCTTGGCCTTCTGATTTGACCACAGTCCCTGTCACAATCACTGAACAGGCGGTGGTTAAGCGCTTGATTTCATTTTCATAATTATTCAGTTCAGCCGGAGCGACGGCTTGCAGTGCTTCAAAACAGCTGCCGTCATGTACGGCGAGGAAAGAGATACCGGCTTTTGAATCGCGACGGGTGCGGATCCAGCCTTTTACGGTGACTGTCGACCCGACGGCGTAAACACCTTCGAGGACGTCTTTAACAACTGCATGCGTCATGCATCAGGCTCCAACTTGCTCAAGATAAAGATTTCAATTAAAACAAAGGTTGTAATCATACGCAGTAGGCGGATGAACTCAAGCAAAAGTTGTCGTTTTGCGTGTTGGAATGGCTATGATGGCATTGCATTCCACTTTCAAGGGTAAGGGAGAACACAGCCCGTGAATTTAAAACCAAAAAAACCAGTACAAGAGCGGCGCAAAGGGCCTGATTGGATGGTGCAAACCTTTCATTGGTTGTCCGTGGTGGGTTGGGTCTTGTTTGTGGTCGCGCTGGGTTTTATTCATATGGCGCGCCCTGAAATGAATACGGGGTTGGTACGGTATTGGAATATTCCTATTCGCGATTTTTGGGATCCGAGTCGCACCTCGCAATTGATTTATCTATTGTGGTGGTGTTGTGGCGTGAGTTTGGCGAGTATTTCGCTCAATCAGTTCCGCTTGCGCCGACGCGGTGATCGCCAGCACTACAACACCGTGTTGTTGTTATTGATTTCGCTTGGCGCCTTGAGTTTTTTCTACACCGTGTAAGGAGCATCAGGCGCCTGGCAGCACCTGCGCTTGGCTGGTAATGTCTTGTTTGACAATCCAACACAGGACATCACACAAGGTTGCTAGTTGTTGCTCGCTGATTATATAAGGCGGCATCAAATACAATAAATTCCCAAAGGGGCGGATCCACACCCCTTTATCGACCATCAAGCGCTGAGCCTTGGCGACATCAATGGTGTGCTCAAGCTCCACCACGCCGACGGCGCCGAGCACGCGGCACCCGCGAACGCCAGGCTCGGCGGCAAGCGGCAGCAGCCGTGTGCGCAATTGCGCTTCGATAGTGCGAACTTGAACCTGCCAATCCCCTTGCCGAAACAGCTCGACACTGGCGCAGGCGACCGCACAGGCGAGTGGGTTTGCCATATACGTTGGGCCATGCATCAATGCGGCGACCTCACCTTGGCTAATGCCTTCGGCCACCTGGCTGCGACACACCGTTGCCGCCAAGGTGATATAGCCACCACTTAAGGCTTTACCAAGACACATGATGTCGGGGGTGATCCCAGCATGCTGACAGGCAAAGGCTGTTCCAGTGCGACCAAACCCAGTGGCGATTTCATCGGCAATCAACAACACCTGATACTGGTCACAGAGTCGTCGAAATTCGGACAAGTAGGCACTGTGGTAAAGTCGCATGCCACCAGCGCCTTGTAACACGGGTTCGATAATAAACGCAGCGATGGTCAAATGATGCTCGGCAAAGAGCTGTTCGAGTTGTTGAATGTCCTCGTTAAATTCAGCTGAGCAGGGATCGCCGTCGAAAGCCACCCGAGGTGCCGGGGCAAACAACTGCGGCGTTAACTGGCCTTGAAACAGTTGGTGCATGCCATCGACCGGATCGCATACCGCCATGGCGGCAAAGGTATCGCCGTGGTACGCCTTACGCAGGCTCAGAATCCGAGTTTTGTGACCATGGCCTGTTGCCAGTTGGTATTGCAAGGCCATTTTCAGCGCCACTTCCACGGCAATGGAGCCACTGTCGGCATAAAACAGCCGATCCAATCCTTTGGGCAATACCGCCAATAACTGCTTACCAAGTTCGATGGCTGGCTGGTGCGTGATACCGCCAAACATCACATGTGACATCTGAGCCACTTGGCCCGTGACGGCGGCATTGAGCTTGGGATGATTGTAGCCGTGAATAGCGGCCCACCAACTTGAGGTGCCATCAATCAGTGTCCGACCATCCTCCAGTGTCAACACACAGCCATCGGCGCGCTGCACCGGATACACCGGCAGAGGTGTCGACAACGAGGTATAGGGATGCCACAAGTGATGGCGATCAAACTCCAGATCGATGCTCATAAAATAACCGCTCGTAAACTTTGAAAACTGGTAGGCGTTGACTTAGCAAGCGCGGCCGATAGACTAACGGCAAATGTTTGGTTCAGCAAGTTGAACTGACCCTACTGAGTTATCAAGGATTTATATGACCTCTGTTGCATACCCTTCGGTTGAACCGCGCCACAATTGGACGCTGGCTGAAATCAACGCATTGTTTGCTTTACCTTTTAATGACTTAGTGTTCCAAGCGCAATTAACGCACCGCGCACACTTTAAACCCAACGAAGTTCAAATCAGCACCTTGTTGTCGATTAAAACCGGTGCTTGCCAAGAGGACTGTAAATATTGCCCGCAAAGCGGCCATTACAACACCGGCCTTGAACGCGAGCGTTTGCTGGAAGTAGAAAAAGTATTAACCCAAGCCAAAGCCGCTAAAGACAAAGGGGCTAGCCGGTTTTGTATGGGGGCGGCTTGGAGCAACCCAAAACAGCGCGACATGCCGTACATTATGGAAATGATCAAAGGCGTCAAAGAGATGGGTTTAGAAACCTGTATGACGCTTGGCAAATTAACGGCCGATCAAGCGCAAGAACTCGCCAGCGCAGGCCTTGATTATTACAACCACAACTTGGACACCTCCCCAGAATTCTACGGCGAAATCATTACCACGCGCACCTATCAAGACCGCTTAGATACCTTGTCGCACGTGCGTGATGCGGGCATGAAAGTGTGTTGTGGGGGCATCGTCGGCATGGGCGAAAGTGCCAACGACCGCAGCGCCTTGCTGATGCAAATCGCCAATTTAGCCGAACACCCAGAATCGGTACCAATCAACATGTTGGTCAAAGTCGCCGGTACACCGCTGGAAAACGTCGATGATTTGGAGCCGTTTGAATTTATCCGCACCATTGCGGTGGCTCGGATCATGTTGCCAAAGAGCCATGTTCGCTTATCGGCGGGGCGCAGTCGGATGAATGAGCAAATGCAAGCCTTGTGTTTTATGGCCGGCGCAAACTCGATTTTCTATGGCGATAAATTGCTGACCACGGAGAACCCAGAAGCCGATGCCGATATGCAGTTGTTTGCCAAATTGGGTTTAAAACCTGAGCAGCGCCATGATGTGTCGGATGAAGCCTATGAAGCTGCGCTCGCCGAAGCAATTCACGAGGCCAACGAGCCGTCATTGTTCCACGCGGCGGTGTAGAGTCCAGCATGCAGCTTGAACACATGCGCTTGGCGCTGGCGTCTCGCCAGCAACAAGCCTTGCACCGCGCCGAGTCTGTCACCGAGCCATTGGCGGGCGGGCGATTACGGGCCCGTCGGGACGGTGTAGCACGCGATTATCTGAATTTTTCAGGTAACGATTATTTGGGATTGGCTGGCGAGATGTCGCTGCGTCAAATCTACGCCGATGCCGCCTTGTGTTTTGGTAGCGCCGCCACCGGTTCGCCGTTAGTCACTGGTTTTCATCCGGTGCATCAAGCGCTGTGTGATGAATTGTGCGACTGGTTGGACGTGGATGATGTGCTGTTGCTGAGTTCAGGCTTTGCCGCCAATCACGCCATGATGCACACCTTGGTGGCCGACGATGATCTGTTGTTGCTGGATAAATTGTGTCATGCATCGATGGTTGAAGCGGCGCTGCAAAAGCCACATTTTCAACGCTTCTTGCACAATGATATTGGTTCTTTAGCCAACAAATTGGCGAAAAGCCAACAACCAACAGTGATCGCCACCGAAGGGGTGTTTAGCATGGATGGCGATTCGGCGGATCTGGTGGCCATCAAAGCCGTGGCCAACGACAGCGCACTGCTGCTTGATGATGCCCATGGCATTGGCGTGGTCGGTGAGCAAGGTCGGGGGACGCTGGCGGCGCAAGGCCTGCACAGCCGTGACGTACAATGCTTGATGGCCAATTTCGGCAAAGCCATTGCCGCGCAAGGTGGGTTTTTAGCCGGCAATGCAACGGTGATTGATTATATTCGCCAGCATGCACGCCATTACATTTACAGCACGGCGCTGGCACCTGCGATGTGTGTACTGGTTCGGGCGACTATTCAGCAACTGCGGCAACAGCAGTGGCGACGTGACAAATTGGCTGAAAATATCGACTACTTTCGACAGCAAGCGGCGCTGCACCAGTTGCCGATGACCGCATCCACCAGTGCTATTCAGCCGATTTTATTGCACAACGCGTCACAGGCGTTGCGAGTCAGTGAGCAGTTAAAATCTCATGGCATTTGGCTAAGCGCGATCCGGCCACCGACTGTGCCGACAGCGCGGTTGCGGGTGACCTTGTCCAGTGCCCATCAAAAAGAAGACATCTTGCATTTAGTTCAATCGATCCAGACTACGCTGGCGGAGGTTATAGCTTGAACCCAGTTGCCAGCAGTTTTAACCGAGCCGCTAAAAGCTACCAACAGGCCGCACGATTACAACGCGAAGTGGCCTTTGATAGTTTGCCGCTGTTAAAGCCCGCCCATGTGCTGTTAGATCTAGGCACTGGCCCAGGGTGGTTTCACCCGCAGTTAAGCCCCTTTTGTGATGAATTGTGGGCACTCGATATGAGCCCTGCCATGTTGGTGCAGGCGCAGCAGCAACAGGTGGCAAGCCGTTTTGTGTTAGCCGATGCCAGCGCGGTACCACTGGCGGCAGGCTGCGTGGATGCGGTGTATAGCAGCTTGATGTTGCAATGGGTGCCAGATCCGTCCCAGGTGTTTGCAGAAATTGCTCGGCTGCTAAAACCGGGTGGGCGTTTCGTGCTGACGACCTTGGTGGAAGGCTCGTTGCATGAGTTTCAGGATGCTTGGCAGATGGCCGGTTATGCCAGCCCAGCGCTCGATTTTGTTGGCAGCGATGCGTTGATGCGCCAGTGCCATGACGCCGGCCTGCATGTGCAGGCGATGCAAAAAAGCTATACCTTGTTTTTTCCGGATGTGCAGACCTTAGCCCGTGAGTTTAAACAGATTGGGGCAAACTACATCGCCAATCGTTCCAAAGGGTTAGGTGGCAAAGCCAAATGGCACGCCTTTGCGAACGCATATGACAGCAAACGCACCGCTGCTGGTTTGCCATTGACCTATCAAGTGCTGTTTTTAAGTGGTGAGGTACGCTGAGATGCAACGTATTTTTATTACAGGCACGGACACCGATGCAGGAAAAACCTTTATTTGTAGCGCGTTGTTAGCGGGGTTTCGCCATTTAGGCATTCGCAGTTATGCGGTAAAACCGATTGCGTCCGGTTGTGACGAGCATGGGCGAAATGCCGATATCGACACTTTACTTGGCAACAGCTCGCTTGGCGAAGCCGATATTAATTGGCATAAGTTCACCCCAGCGATTGCCCCACACCTCGCAGCGGCGCAACAGGGTATTGCGTTAACAGGGCAAGGTTTTGTGCAATTTGTGCAGTCCGAGGCTCGGCCAAACGCCGATATTCAACTGATTGAAGGGGCAGGCGGTTGGTTGTTACCGCTGTCTGGGCATGAATTATTAAGTGATGCGGTGATTGCCGCGGGCTGGCCGGTGGTGCTGGTGGTGGGGGTTAAACTTGGCTGCTTGAATCATGCGTTATTAACCTATCGCGAATTGGCCCGCTCGGGCGTGCCGGTGCTTGGTTTTGTCGCCAATGTGCTTGGGCCAATGCCTGTGCTTGCCGAAAACTTAAGTGAGTTGCAGCGTTTGTTGCCGGTGCCATGCTTGGGAGTGATGCCGTTTCAACCGACCGATTTTATCGGCGTCAGCAGCCATTTGAGTCAAGAGCTGCTTGCTCAACTGGCGCAATTTCCAGAAAAATCGCTCTAAGCTATTGTCTTCACATAACAAATTTTGTTATGAACTGAGATGAAAACTATTTGCTAGCAGCATGGGTCAAAGCCTAGACACCGAAAAAGGAGAATAACAATGAAATTGCGCTGGTTCGTGCTCGTGGTAGCGATGTTGGTACAGGCATGTGCGTCGACGTCAAATCAGAATGTCGATCAGCGGCGCCAGTCGATCGATAACATGCGAGCGAACACTTTAAACAAGTTATACAAAGAAAAACCTTATGCGGCAGATAGTATCGAGCGCGCGGCGGGTTATGCGGTGTTTAGCAATGCCAACGTTAACCTGATTTTCGCTAGTGCAGGTGGCGGCCATGGGGTGGTGCATAGCAACTCCGGTGCTGTGACCTATATGAAAATGGGCGAAGTGGGGCTGGGCTTAGGCCTTGGCGCAAAAGATTATCGACTGGTGTTTGTGTTTCATACCAAAACAGCGATGGACAGATTCGTCAATGATGGCTGGGCCTTTGGTGGTCAGTTGGATGCAGCGGCAAAAGCACAAGAAAAAGGCGACGCCGTGGGCGGTGAATTAACCGTGGATAACATCACGATTTATCAATTGACGGAAACTGGCTTGGCGTTACAAGCCACCATCAAAGGCACCAAGTTCTGGCGCGATGACAGCTTGAACTAACCCGTAAACGCCAGCGCCCAATGCTGGCGTTTTTATTTGTATCGGTCTACGCTTGGCTAAAAACAATAAGGAGGCGCCATGCCGTTTCACCCTGAGATCTCTGCCGAATTAAAAGTTCTGACCATGTTTAATCTTGATACGGTGCAAGCCGGCATTAAGGTGCACAAAGATGCTGAAGACGTTACTAAAGATGCGGTGCAGCGCCTTTACCACAAGGGGTTAGTCACCCAACCCGATGGCGGCTATTTAACCGAGCTAGGTCGCAGTTGCGCTGAACATTTGCAACATGCGGTGCGAATTTTAGCCAACGCCGACGCTTAATTGGCTTTCTGCACACGACGGTAAAGTCGTTGACTTTGCCACCAACACGCCCACCTTTGGTGGGTTTGTTGTTGATAGAGATGCCTTGGACCGCCCGTCTGCGGATGCTCCGCTCCTTGAAAAACTACCTGTTGATAAACAGCCCGATGATAGCCTTGCTGCAATTGTCGAATGGCGGCTTGGTGTTGCGGGCTTGCTAACGCGAGTCGTTCAAGCAAGCTGTTGACACTTTCATGCGGTTGTTTGAAGGCCCACAGCGGCCCAAGTAACCGTTGTGGCAGTGGTAAACGTCGCCAGCCAACATAACGCCAATAGCCAAGCGCTACCAGCAACAAAGCGCCAAGCGTGACTGTCAGCGTCTGCCAATGCTGCTGTAACCATTGTTTTAATTGGTCTTGCAGTAGTTGTTGGTCATCTTTTTCAAAACTTAACACATAACTCGCCCAGTAATAATCGAGGTCTTGCACCCATTGAATCAACATGCCACCAAAGTGGCCGGGACTCCAAAAATCACCGCCTAACTGCTGTAACAGCCCGCCTTGTTGTAACGAGGTGTTTTGTTGTGTCAGTTCAGGGTAAACCAATAAGGTCGGATCATACTGTTTCCATTGGTTGTTCTCTAAATACTCGACCCACGCATGGGCATTGGCTTGGCTGACGCGTAAATAACGATCATTGGCTTGCCATTGCCCGCCCAGATAGCCTCCGACCATGCGCGCGGGCACACCTGCGGCGCGCAAAAACACCGTGGCGGCTTGGGCATAGTGCACGCAAAAGCCATGTTTTCGACTGAACAAAAATTCATCCACCGCATGCGGTGAGGTCATGGCGCCAGGGGAGAGCGTGTAACGATAGTCGCCACTGGCGACCAATTCGCTAAAACGTCGTACAACTTGTGCGGTGCTGTGGCCTTGAAGGATGGACTGTTGTGCCAGTTGCAGCGTTTGGGGGTTCAGTGCGCTGGGTAGTTGTAAAAAGGCTTGCAGCGAGCGCTCCGTTTTAGGAATGGCGTCGATACTACTGACCTGATACGCGATACGTTGTGCTAACGGTTGTTGGCGGACCAACAAGCCATGTTGGTTGCTAAAAATGTCGCTGGGTTTGATGTCGACGGCGCTGCCTAAGCCGAATAACCATTGCTGTTGATGCGGTTCTGCGATCACTTGATAACGAATACGCGGTAGCGTCGAATCAAACCGCAACGGGCGTTGGTTGAATGAGCTTTGCCACTCGTTGCCATCGAAGGTGTTGTAAATCCGACTGCGAAAATACATCGCCGTATTCAGTGCTTGGTTGTTGTCATCAAAACTGACGCGAAAGGCTAATTCATCGGACGTGAGCAATTGGTCAATGCTATTGGCAGACATCACTTCACTGAGCCCCGTTTTAGCGACCTTGGGCGAGGGCACTTGCCAAAAGGGCGAGAGTCGCGGTGCAATCATAAACAGCAGCATTAACACCATTGACAGCGCGATAGGGCGCGCCGGAAATTGCCATTGCGGCTCAGCATCACCACTGGCCCATAACCACTGCGCGATTAAGTTTAAAATTAAAAAAGGTGTCACCACCAACGCAAACCACAACTGCTGCTGCAAGATAAAACAGCAGGCGAACAATAGGTAATGCACTAACAGCAACTGGGCGACGTCATGTTGCTGAAAACGGATACTTAATAACCGTAACACGGCAGCAAAATACAAAAAATGGATCATCAAATGCACGACGCCAAGCTGTTGATACAACATCAAAAAACAGCTAATGCCGGCGATGGCCAGCAGGTTTGCAGTTCGCACACTCCAGACGCTATGCGCAGGGTGTGTTAACTGATATGCCTTGGTTAACAACAGCACCGCAAACCAGGCTTGAGTCAGTGGTTGCATGGCGCTACTGAGCAGCGCCAACAACCCGAGTTGCACAAAAAACAGCAGGCGTTGGGTCATGACCATGTGGCAAGCGCTCGTAATAACTGCTGGTAATGTTCACGGCTATTGCCATAGGCCAGTTGGCAATGTGGCAATTGCAGGGCGATGGGCTGCGCTGTGGCTTGGGCCTCTAGCACCACGGCGGCAAAATGGCTGGCCAACACCTCATTGCATTGCGTGGCACTGATCAAGGTTGGATCTTGCTGCGTGGCTTGACCGACATCGCGCACCACCAGCCGTTGTTGACGCGCGAGGCGCGGCCAATCGACGCGTCGCAGTGCATCGCCTGGTTGATAATCGCGAAGGCCATCAATGCTGTCGTTGCTATCGGCTTGGTCGCTAGCGCTGGTTTGTAGCTCAGCTAAGCGCTGTGGCTGTGGATATACCCACACCTGACACGCCAACTGTGGGTAAGTCCAACAGCGAATCAACCCAAGCGGATGTTCAGACCACAGCTTAAAGCGAGCCAAGGGGTAACTGCCGCGTGATAACGCCGGGAGTACCATGGCGGTAGACGTGCTTAGCCGAACCGGCGCAGCATCGCCATATTGCAAATGCAAGCCTTGGCAAGCCCGGTTTAATTGAAGAGGCACAATCATGGGCTGGCCTGCTTGACCGTCGATGTCAGTAACGCTTGATAATTCCAATTGATACAGATTACGAAAGGCCAGCACTATCGCCAACAGCCACACGGCTAACAACCAATAGGCCAATAATAAAATCAAATTGTTTTGATAATTAGTCCCAAGCAAATAACACAAGGCGATTAAGCCAAGCCAGATACCACCCAGTGCGGTTGGAAACACAAATAACTGCTGTTGGCCAAAGCGAATGCGCGGGCGACTTGGCAAGTGCTTATCCAGATAACGGTCACGCCAGCGATGCCAGCGTTGTTTAAATGGAGTCATCAGAGACGTGAGCAGCGGCATCAGGCATGGCACGGCGTATTGGCAAGCAACAGGCTGGCGGCTGTGGCTTTATCGACCGGGCAATACGGCTCAAGCCGATGATTGGTGACGGCCACAAACACCGCTTGAATGTCATCTGGGATCACATAATCGCGCTCAGCCAGCAGTGCCCACGCTTTGGCGCACTGTAGGAGCGCCTTGCTGGCGCGTGGCGATAAGGCATGTTCGCTGCGTTGTCGGCTGGCAGCGACTAAATCCAGCAGATAATCCAACACATCATGACCGATTTGCACTTGGGCTAATGCCGCATGCAGTTGGCTAAAATCGAGTTGGTGTTGCAGCACTTGCTGGGCTTGGCCTAATAACATGGCTCGCTCAGAGGCCCTATCGGGAAAGCCTAAACTGAGTCGCATCATAAAGCGGTCGAGTTGAGATTCTGGCAGCGGATGGGTGCCGGTTTGCTCTAATGGATTTTGCGTGGCAATGACAAAAAACGGCGATGGCAGCGGGTAGGTTTGGCCATCGATGGACACCTGATGCTCTTCCATTGCCTCTAATAAAGCACTTTGGCTTTTTGAACTGGCGCGATTGATTTCGTCAGCCAACAACACGTGATGGAACATCGGCCCGGCTACAAACGAGAATTCGCCACTGCGTTGATCGAACATCCGAAAACCGGTTAAGTCCGAAGGCAACAGGTCATTGGTAAACTGCACCCGACGATAGCTCAAGCCCATGCCATGCGCTAAGGCATGGGCGAGGGTGGTTTTGCCGACACCGGGCCGGTCTTCGAGCAACAAATGCCCGCCAGCGACCATACAGCACATCGCCAGTTTGATCACTGGCTCTTTACCGAGCAACACTTGGTTGAGTTGTTGTTGCGTCTGGGTGAGCGCTTTAAACATCGAGCCTCCAACGGCTTTTGCAAATCCAGCCGATGCCCTTATACTGCGCTCTGGCTGTTCCTGAGGTTTGGTATGAAAGTTCTATTTGTATGTCTTGGCAATATTTGCCGTTCACCTACCGCCCACGCGGTGTTCCGTCAAATGGCGGCGGATGCCGGCTTAAAAGTGACGGTCGAATCGGCCGGCACCAGTGCGTCCCACAAAGGGGACTTGCCGGACCCGCGCAGCGTCAAAGCCGCTCCAGCTTATAGCTTCAAAGGGTTACGCTCAAGACCTGTGATGGATCAGGATTTTGCCGATTACGATTTGATCCTCGCGATGGATAACCAAAATGTAGCGGATTTAAAACGACGCTGCCCAGCCGAGTTCCAGCACAAAATCAAATTGTTGCTCAGTTATCACCCAGATTTTGCCCGGTTCCAAGAAGTGCCAGATCCGTATTATGGCGGTTTACGGGGCTTTGACGTGGTGTTGAACCTGATTGAAACGGCCTGCAGCGGCTTGGTGGCGCAGTTAAAAAGGCCAGCTTAACTGCTGCTAATTTAGACGTTTATCCATCCAGACTTGAAATTATCCAACGAAACCATTGAATTTCGCAGCCGTTCCCGATACCTTGGCAGGTGGAGCAATAACTCAAGAAGACTTTTTTAACCCACAAAATCTGATAGGAACTTCAACGTGAATACCTGGACGCCTAAAAGTTGGCGAGCTTTTCCAATCCAACAACAACCCCATTATGAAGACAAAACAACGCTAGCCAGCGTGGAGCAACAGCTGCATTCATTTCCGCCGCTGGTGTTTGCGCAAGAAACTCGCGATCTGTTTAGTCAGCTCGGCCAGGTGGCCGAGGGCAATGCATTTTTACTGCAAGGTGGTGATTGTGCGGAAAGCTTTAGCAACTTTAATGCGCCGAAAATTCGCGATACCTTTAAAGTTCTGTTGCAGATGGCGGTGGTGCTGACCTTTGCTGGCAGCTGCCCTGTGGTGAAAGTCGCGCGGATGGCCGGTCAATACGCCAAACCGCGTTCCAGTGATTTAGAGACCATTGATGGTGTGTCGTTGCCCAGTTACCGCGGCGATATTATCAATAGTTTTGAATTTACCCCCGAGGCACGTCAGCCTGATCCACAACGCTTGTTAACCGCTTACCACCACAGCGCCGCGACGCTGAACTTGTTGCGTGCCTTTGCCCAAGGTGGTTTGGCCGATTTACATCAAGTCAGCCGCTGGAACATGGGTTTTGTTGAAAGCAACCCACTGAAAGGCCGTTACCAAGATATTGCACAGCGCATTCAAGAAGCGCTGCGCTTTATGGAAATTTGTGGCATCACTGGTCAAAATTCGCCGTCTATTCGCGAAACGTCGTTGTACACCTCGCATGAAGCCTTGCTGCTGAATTACGAAGAGGCGTTAACACGCAAAGACAGCTTAACTGGCGATTGGTACGACTGCTCGGCGCACATGGTGTGGATTGGTGAGCGCACCCGTCAATTGGACCACGCGCACATTGAATTCTTCCGTGGCATCAAAAACCCAATTGGTGTGAAGATTGGCCCCGGCATGGACGAGCTGGATTTAATCCGGTTGATCGATGCGTTAAACCCTGACAACACCCCTGGCCGCTTAACGCTGATTACCCGCATGGGCGCGGATAAGTTGGCTGATAAGCTGCCGACCTTAGTCCGTCGCGTGCAGCGTGAAGGTCGTAAAGTGGTGTGGAGCTCCGATCCAATGCATGGCAACACCATCAAAGCCACCAATGATTACAAAACGCGTGACTTTGAAGCCATCTTAAAAGAAATTCGCAATTTCTTCGCCGTGCATCAAGCCGAAGGCTCCTACGCCGGTGGTATCCACTTGGAGATGACGGGTGAAAACGTCACTGAGTGTACCGGTGGTGCATATGGCTTGTCGGAAAATGACTTGAGCAAACGGTATTTCACCCAATGTGACCCACGGTTAAATGCCGACCAAGTATTAGAGTTAGCGTTTTTAATTGCCGACACGCTACGTAGTGTTAAAAAATAGTGTTTGACGCAGTTAAAAATAAGCGAACCTGCGGCGTCGACGAACGCCGCTAGATAGTAAAAACGCAGCCTCGGCTGCGTTTTTTGTTGAAGGCCATGCGATAGCTATGCGAAAACCATGCGATAACCATGCGATAACCATGCGATAACCATGCGATAACCATGCGATAGGCCATGCAATAACGATGGCGGTTGATGTAGGGTGTGGCTGTTAATCTTAGCGGTTCATCCAATACAACGGGGATAAAAGGACACCTGATATGACAACGATCCGAGTGGGCGTGATAGGCGCGGGGGCGATTGGCTGCTTTGTCAGTGCTGTGCTTGCCAATGCCACAAGGTGTCAGGTGACGCTGCTGGCGCGTTCGCGGCAACTGTTGCAGCTGAAGCAGCAAGGGGTGCAGGCGGTGTGGCAGATAGGTCAGACCCCGCAACTCTTCATCCCTGTCAGCTGTGAGATGGCCGACCTCGCCAGCATAGATGTGCTGGTGCTGTGTGTCAAAGCCACGGCGCTTAATGAGACCTGCGCGCAAATTGCGGCGCATATTCCCAATACGGTGCCTGTCTTACTGCTACAAAATGGCATCGGTATCAAAGAACTGGTATCGAGCAAACTGCAAAACCCACTGTGGCGTGGCTTGGTGCCCTTTAACGTGGTGCAAACCGCGCCTTCGCAATACACCCAAACCAGCGGCGGTGTACTTTGTTTGCAGACGCAAAATTCAGTGCTATTTGACCCGATCGTCCAGGCGTTTGCGCAAGGGCCGTCGGTGCAATGCATGACCGATATTCAAGCGGTGGAGTATGGCAAACTATTGTTAAATCTTAATAATGCGCTCAATGCCTTGGCCAATGTGCCGCTGAAAACCCAATTGCAACAGCGGGCTTGGCGCAAAATTTTAGCGGCGGCGATGCGTGAATGGCTGGCGGTTTGCGAGGCAACACAGGTAACACCGATGAAGATGACGGCGTTGCCGCCACGTTGGCTGCCAAATGCCTTGGAGCTTCCGGACTGGTTATTTCGTAAATTAGCGGCGTCGATGCTGCGTATTGATCCACAAGCACGCTTATCGATGTGGTTTGATGTCAGTCAGCACAAAGAAACGGAGATTGATTTTTTAAATGGCGCTGTGGTGGACATGGCGACAGCGCTTGGGTTGGCTGCGCCGGTGAATCGTTGGATCACGACGCAGATCAAGCAGCTGCATTATGTTGAAAATCAGGCGCCAAGCGCCGAAGCTATGTGCCTCGAGCTTGGGCTTTGAACTTAGTATTTCTGCCGCTTCAGACCCGTTTCGGCCATGATTTTGGCACTGATCTCTTCAATCGATAAGGTGGTGGAGTTCAAAAACGGGATGCGTTCTTTCCGATATAAGTTCTCCACTTCATCAAGCTCTAATTTGCATTGCCGAAGCGACGCATACCGACTGTTGGGGCGTCGTTGCTCACGGATTTGGCTAAGCCGATCAGGCGTGATAGTTAAGCCAAATAACTTATTTTTGTGAGGGCGCAACACCGCCGGCAAGGTCAAACTGTCCATATCCTCTTCGACAAATGGGTAATTCGCGGCTTTAATTCCATATTGCAGGGCCAAATACAGACTGGTTGGGGTTTTGCCGCTGCGACTGACACCCACCAAAATAATATCGGCTTTGGCATAGTCTTTTAGGTTCGAGCCATCGTCGTTGGCTAACGCGTAGTTGACGGCGTCAATCCGAAAATCGTAGGTCGTTTCGTGAATACTATGAGTGCGATGGGTGCGAGGTTTGGCTTTAAAGCCTAATTCGCGTTGCATGGGTTCAACAAAGGCATTTAAAAAGTCATAACAGACGCCTTCGGAACTGTTGATGATGCCACGTAATTGTTCATCAACGAAGGTTTGAAACACTAAAGGCCGTTCGCCAGTAGTTTTATAACGATCATTAATTCGTAATTTGACTTGTTCGGCTTTCTCAATGGTTTCCACAAATGGGATGGTAACGTGGTCGAATTCTGCTTCGAAAAGCGACAGCAGTGCGTGACCAAACACTTCAGATGTAATTCCTGTCCCATCAGATATATAAAAGGCTGTACGCACGGAAAACCTCATTTGTTGTTATTAATTTACATTTAAAATAGCTGTTTTAATTTAGCCTTCCAGCAGTGTAAAATCAAACCAGCTTACGTAGCTTTTGCGGTAAGCTTACATAACCTACAACAAAATTTGGAGACATGACGGTGCAAGAATTCGTTGTTTGGTATCAAGAGTTGGGCATGCACGATGTCCCACGGGTGGGTGGTAAGAATGCTTCCCTGGGTGAGATGATTAGTAACTTAGCCGGTGTCGGCGTGCAAGTCCCTGGTGGCTTTGCAACCACCGCCGAAGCGTTCAACCAATTCCTCGAGCAAAGTGGCGTCAACGAGCGCATCTATCAGTTGCTTGATGGCTTAGACGTCGATGACGTCAATGCATTGGCCAAAGCCGGTGCGCAGATCCGCCAATGGGTTATTGATACCCCGTTCCAACCAGAATTTGAAACCGCAATTCGCCAAGCCTTTGATGAATTGTGCGCCGGCATGGGCAACGATGCATCGTTTGCCGTCCGTTCAAGCGCCACTGCAGAAGATATGCCGGATGCATCTTTTGCCGGCCAACAAGAAACGTTCTTAAACGTGCGTGGTTATGACAATGTCATCGAAGCCATCAAGCACGTGTTTGCGTCGCTATTTAACGACCGCGCTATTTCGTACCGCGTGCACCAAGGGTATGACCACCGCGGCGTGGCGTTATCCGCCGGTGTGCAACGCATGGTGCGCTCAGACTGCGCGTCCAGCGGTGTGATGTTCTCGATTGACACTGAATCAGGCTTTGAAGATGTGGTGTTTATCACCTCGGCCTATGGTTTGGGCGAAATGGTGGTGCAAGGCGCCGTCAACCCAGACGAATTCTACGTGCACAAACCAACCTTAGCGGCGGGCCGCCCAGCGGTGGTGCGTCGTACCTTGGGTTCAAAAATGACCCAAATGGTCTACTCCGGTGATGCCAGCCACGGCAAACAAGTGAAAATTATCGACGTTGAGCAGCCGCTGCGTCGTCAATTCTCGCTGACCGATGCTGAAGTCGAAGCCTTAGCGCACCAAGCCGTGATCATTGAAAAGCACTACGGTCGTCCAATGGACATCGAGTGGGCAAAAGATGGTATCGACGGCAAGTTGTATATTGTCCAAGCACGTCCAGAAACGGTGCGTTCACGCGAAGACAGCAACTCGATGGAACGCTTCCAGTTGGAAGGTTCAAGCAGCGTGGTGGCTGAAGGTCGCGCTATCGGTCACAAAATTGGCTCAGGCACCGCCAAAGTGCTGGCCAGCATCGCGGATATGGACCAAATCCAGCCAGGTGATGTGCTGGTCACCGACATGACTGACCCAGATTGGGAACCTATCATGAAACGCGCGTCAGCCATTGTCACCAACCGTGGCGGTCGTACCTGCCATGCGGCAATCATCGCCCGTGAATTAGGTATTCCGGCCGTTGTAGGTTGTGGTAACGCCACCGATTTAATTAAACACGGTCAACAAGTGACAGTGTCGTGCGCTGAAGGCGACACCGGTTATGTGTATGACGGCATTCTGCCGTTTAAAGTGGTGACATCACGCGTGGATTCGATGCCAAAACTGGCGATGAAGATCATGATGAACGTGGGTAACCCAGAGCGCGCCTTTGGTTTTGCCAAGTTACCACACGCTGGGATCGGTTTAGCCCGTCTGGAATTTATCATCAACCGCATGATTGGTGTGCATCCAAAAGCATTGCTGAACTACGCGGCGCAACCCGCGGATGTCAAAGCGCAAATCGACGAGATGATGGCCGGTTACGCGTCGCCTGTGGAATTCTACGTCGCCAAACTGACCGAAGGTATTTCAACACTCGCTGCGGCCTTTGCGCCAGAGCGCGTGATTGTGCGGATGTCGGATTTTAAATCGAACGAATACGCCAACTTAGTCGGTGGTCAACAATACGAGCCGCACGAAGAAAACCCAATGATCGGTTTCCGCGGCGCGTCGCGTTACATTTCGGAAGATTTCCGTGATTGTTTTGCGCTGGAATGCGAAGCGTTAAAACGCGTCCGTAACGAGATGGGCTTTAGCAACGTCGAGATCATGATCCCGTTCGTGCGTACCTTAAGCGAAGCGTCGCAAGTGATTGACTTGCTTGGCGAACAAGGCTTAAAACGCGGCGAAAACGGCCTGAAAGTGATCATGATGTGTGAACTGCCGTCAAACTGCCTGTTGGCCGATGAATTCCTCGATTATTTCGACGGTTTCTCGATTGGTTCAAACGATTTAACCCAGTTAACCTTGGGCTTAGACCGTGACTCAGGCTTAATTGCGCACCTGTTTGACGAGCGTAACCCGGCGATTAAAAAGCTGTTGGCGATGGCTATTTCCACTGCGAAAGCCCGTGGCAAGTACGTCGGGATCTGTGGCCAAGGCCCATCGGATCACGAAGACTTCGCGGCATGGCTGATGGAGCAGGGCATCGACTCAGTGTCGTTAAACCCAGATACTGTGCTGGAAACTTGGTTATATCTGGCCGAAAAATACGGCCAGAACTAACAGCGCTACTGTTCAAAAGCCAACCTACGGGTTGGCTTTTTTGTTAGCAAAACATTAATTATCGTCATGGCGCGGCTTTAATCCACTTAAGCTGTTGAAATACAGATAAATCACTGGTAATTAGTCATTAATCAAAATGGAAGGAGAGTTCAATGCCACAACAATTAAACCGAGCACAGGGCGCTTTTGCGGGCGCATTAATTGGTGATGCATTGGGTTCTCAAGTTGAGTTTATGGCGTTGGCTGAGATCCGCCGTTTGCTCGACGAGCAATTGTTAACACTGCACGATGGTGGCCCTTGGCACACCTTAGCCGGTCAACCGACCGAAGATGGCGAGTTGATGTTATTGCTCGCTCGTCAATTAGTGTACACCCGCGCTTATGATGCCGGGCAAAGCTTACAAACCTACCGCTACTGGCTAAAATCCGAGCCATTTGCGGTGACGCCTGAAACGCAATACGCGTTAAGCGAAGGTGCCTTGGATGATGAATTTCATGCCGGGCCTTTAGCGCGCATCGTGCCTTTGACCATCCTAGGTGTACATTTTTCTGGGCCGCAGATCGCCGCATGGGCGATGGCCGATTGTGCGCTGACCCATAACTCAGGCTTGGCACAACAAATTGTTGCCTTGTATGCCATGCTGCTGGCACGGGCTATCGATGAGTCCACCACGGCCGATAGTTTATATCAAGATGCCAAAGTCTGGGCGCAAGAGCTGCGCTGTGAACCTTTAGTACGCCACGCCATTGATGAAGCCTTGTTTATGCCAGGCAGCCAAGAGTTAATGGAGCGCTACCCCATGCTGGCGGCTTTGCAAAACGTGTTGTTCCAGTTGTTATACGCCAAATCCTTTGAGGATGCGATTGTTGATACCTTGCGCCAAGGTGGTGACACCGGCACTCGCGCCACCATTGTCGCTGCGGTGTTTGGGGCGCTGGCAGGCGTCAGTGAGTTATCCGAGGAACATCTGTCGGTGCTGGCGCAATGCCGACCGCAAGAAGGGGTGACGGGGGTTGATCAGCCGCGGCCAGATATGGTGTGGCCACAAGATTGTTTGGCCTTGGCCAAGCAATTGGTGGAACTGGAACCGGATTTACTCGAGCAATAACCTGCTGTTTCTCTCTAAACAACAAGGCCAGCATCATGCTGGCCTTGTTGTTTTAACGTAACGACGTCGTTTGGCATCCGTCACTGTTAGATGGTGAAAAAGCCCAGCACGCCATACATCAGCAAGGCGCCGCCTGCGCTTATCAAGGCATACGGCAGCTGGGTGCGGGTGTGTTCTAATAAATCACAACCGGCGGCGACCGCACTAACGGCGGTGGTATCGGAGATTGGCGAGCAGTGATCGCCAAACACGCCACCGCCTAAGATAGCCGCCAACACCAAGGCTGGTGGTAAGCCTAAATCCACCACTAATGGCATGCCAATGGGGATCAAAATGGCAAAGGTGCCCCATGAGGTCCCCGTGGTAAATGAAATTAACGCGCCGGCTAAAAACATCATCGCTGGGATCAACCAAAGCGGCATACTTTGCGCGACAATGCCAGAAATGTAAGTGCCAGTGCCTAATTCTTTCATGCTATGGCCAAGCGCGATGGCCAATAACAAAATGGTCACCAGCCCCAAAAGTTCGCTCATGCCCTTGTAGCCGATATTGACCAGCTGTTGATGATTGTATTTGCCTGAGGTTAATAACAAGCCATAGGCCACCACACAGCTTAAGGCCGTCGCATACAGCACTGATTTGGAACCCGAACCGGCGGACAAATCACCGTTGCCGGTCCAATACATAAAACCGACCATCGACACGATCATGGTTAACAGCGGGATCAGCATGTAACGGGCTTTGGTCGGCTCAATCTCCGGCTCATCGTGGCCATCAATTTTATTCAGCTGCTGGTTCGCCAGGCGCATCGCCGGTAAATGTTTGCCAGTGACGATGGTGAATAACACAATCAACAAGGTGAAAATAGCGTAGAAATTCAGTGGTATGGTTTGAATTAAAATGCTGACGGGGTTGTCTTTTAAGTCATACGCGCTGATTAAACCCAACACATACGCGCCCCAACCATTTAGCAGCAATAAAATGCAGACGGGGGCACTGGTACTATCGATAATAAAGGCCAGTTCGGCGCGGCTGATTTTGAATTTATCAAACAACCCGCGCGACAAAATGCCGGCGGTAAGCACCGATAAATTGGATTCGATGAAAATTACCAAGCCGGTGATGTACGCCAGCAGACGACTTTGCCGCGCATTGGCAGCTATTCCGCGCGCCACTAGCTTATGCACCAAGGCATTAACGCCACCGGAATAACGCATATAGGCCATTAAGGCGCCCACCAGCAGGGCAAAAATCATCAAACGGCCATTGCCGGGGTCGCTTAAGGTGATCACCATGGCTTCAAGCGTCTGAAACCCAGACATGCCGATCGCGGTGAGTGAGTCACCACTGCCACGATACATCAACAAGCCTTCTGAACAAGCCAGTGCCAACACCAGCGCCAAAATGACTTCTTTTTTCCAAAGCACCACAGCGATTGCGACTATCGCCGGCCATAACGTGAACCAATCGGCCAAAACACACCTCAATACCAAACCTGATTGTGGTTTAGTTGTTGTTATATATGTAATTATTAATATTTAGCATGGAGCAAACAGCCGACACGATATCAATCCAACAGGGGCTATGACAAGTCGTGTGATAGCCGTGGTGCGGTGTTTATGTGAAGCATCGCACCCTTGAGTTCATGATGTGTAGCGAGCTGAGTTCGGTCTGGCGGCAGGGGGTTGCTAAACCGCTGGGGTTTTCATCAACAAAATCTTTGCTACTATCAATGTTTTATCAGCAAAGCAGCTAGGGTTGCCATGTTAAAGATCCAAATGCGAATGTCGGGTGAATGTGCAGTGTTGTTAGAACTACACGACGCGACAGCTGAGCCTGGTCAGCTCAGTCAAGTGGACCCCAGTTATCCTGCCAAACTGCAATTTTTACGTGATGTCTGTCAACGGCTGTGTGCCGATGCCTTAATTGACATTGTGCCGGCGTATCGCACCTTGTTGTTGGTATTTGCGCCTTATCACCCGCGCTGGCCGGCGATCATCGATGAGTTAGAGCTGCATTGCCAAGCGTGGCAGCAAGAATTGACCAGGATTGACGCCGTGCAAGGGCGGTTGATTGAACTGCCGGTGTGGTACGGCGATTTTGCCGAGTCGGATTTAATCGCGGTGGCGCAGCGGCATCAACTGACGCCACAGCAGGTAATTGACCTGCATTGCCAACAGCCCTATTCAGTATATGCCATCGGCTTTTTGCCGGGGTTTGCGTATTTGGGCTTTATCGATGCGCAAATCGCCACCCCACGTCACAGTGCGCCGCGGCCACTGGTGCCGGCCGGGGCGGTGGGCATCGCCGATCAACAAACCGCGGTATATCCGATGGCATCGCCGGGTGGCTGGCAATTGTTAGGCTTGTGTCCGACGCCGCTGTATCACACGGCCAGCAATGCCTGGTGCAGCGTTGGCGATCGGGTACAATTTCAGCCGATTGATAAGGCGCTGTATCAAAAATTACAACAACGTCAGCAAGCACAGGTGACGGTATGACGCCATTATTACGTGTTCGCCGCTCGCATGGCGGTGTGTTGTTGCAAGATGGCGGTCGGTTAGGCGCCCAAGCCACGGGGTATGTTCGAAGCGGCGTATTGGATTTACCGTCCGCTTGGCTAGCGCAGGCTTTGGTTGGCAATGTCGCCGACAGTGCCGAGTTTAGCCCCGCGCGGTTTTATCGCCCTTTGCCCTGTATCGAGATCAGCGGTGGTAATGTTGAGTTTGAATGTTTAAGCGCCATGACCATCGCGCATGTTGGAGCGCTGGGGCCGTTGTTTATCAACGAGGTACCGGCGGCAGTTGGCCAAGCGTTACGGGTCAACGCCGGTGATGTGCTGCGCATTGGATTTTATCGGTTGGGGCTGCGTGGTTATTTGGCGATAGCAGGGCGCTTACAGCTCGAGATGAATTTTGCCAGCTGTGCGCGGGTGGATGCCTCGGGCCGGCCGAAGCCGCTGCAGGACGGTGAGATCCTTTACGGCAATCCAAGTCTGAACGCCAGCCCACTGCCAGCGAAACGTCGCCACAGCTTACCGTACTCCATTCAGCATGCGTTATTGCCACCGCCGGCGCTGACGTTGGATTATTTGCCATTGGCGGCATCCTTTGACGCGGACAACGCGCAACAGCAACTGGCGCAGAAAATCTTTAAGGTTTCGGCGCATAGCAACCGAATGGGGGTACGTTTGCAAGGTGCGGCGCTGGCAAAACCTCAGTCCAGCGCCATGTATTCGGAAGCGTTGTCGCTTGGGACTATTCAACTACCGGCCAATGGCCAGCCGATTGTGTTACTCAATGACCACCAAACGATCGGCGGTTACCCGCGAATTGGCACCGTCGCCAGTTACAGCTTGTATGCACTTGCCCAGCAGCGCCCCGGGCAGTTTGTGCGGTTTCAAGCGGTGGACTTGTCGACGCTGCAGCACAAACGGGATATTTGTTGGCGCTGGTTATGGCAACAATTGGCCAAGTTTACTGCGCCTGACACAGCTGATTGACCCAGCTGTTAAAGGATTTGATGCCTTGACTGAGCGCTTGCTCGTCGTTGAGGATCGCCACCAGCACATAGGGGCCTTGGCCGTTTTGCGGCAGTAAATAGCCTGCGAGGGCGGTGGTATCGCGCAAGGTGCCGGTTTTTAACCGCGCACATTGTTCCGCCGCTTGGCCGGCAAATCGGGTTTTTAGCGTGCCATCCACCCCGGCGATGGGCAGGCTGCTGACAAATTCAAAGCGTGTGGGTTGTTGCCACTGCCAGCGCAACATGTCGCCTAAGGCACTGGCGGTCAGCCGTTCACTGCGTGATAAACCCGCGCCATTTTCAAACACCAGCTGGCGGGTATCGATGCCCTTGGCATGTAACCAGGCGGTTAGTCGTTTGGCAGAAGCATTTAAGTCCGTGCTTAAATCCGTGCTTGAGTCTGTGCTAGCGCTACTTTGGTTTGTTTGCTGTGATGGCGCAGGCGCGGTGGACAGCGCGGCAAACAAGGTGCGCGCCTGCACGTTGTCGGAATCTTTATTGATGGAGCGGATCCGCACTGCCAGCGGTTCATCTTCTAGGCGGGCAATTTCGACAGTCGCGCTGCCCTTTGGCAATCGCGGCAACAAGCGGGCCGTGGGCCAGACCCGCTGCCATGCCGCTTGCCAGCCCCAATCCCGTGGTAATAACTGCGCGTAACCTGATAAATAACATTGCCGTGGGAAGTCACCACGGATCTCGACCAGAGGCCGTTGTGGTGTGCCGCGCCATTGAAAATGCAACTGTTGCAAAGCATTTTGCCGGCATGGTTGCTCGTTCCAACGGACTTTTTTACTATCAACCTGAATAGGTTCATCAATGCCTGCAATGCGCAGTGACATCTGTGGCGAATTAGCGCTGAGGTGATACCACTGCGTATTTTGCTCCAGCAGCAAGGCATCGGGGGCGACGTTGTACCAAGACCAAGGATTTTCATCAAAGGGTTTGACCGGCGCCAACGGCATCCAGCGACGGTCCAGCACCACGGTTGATGGCGCTGCGATACCTAAGCGTTTTAACGTTTCGTCGATGGCTTGCACATCGCGGCGTTGCAATTGATTATGACCTTCGCCATAAATCACCAGCGGTTGCTGCAACGCATACAGCGCTGCGGTTGGCGCGCGCTTAGCCAGCGCCGAGGCATCGCTTGGGCTAATGCGTAGCGAGACGGCGCCGCGATAGGTGCTACCCAATAGATCTAACGCCGCACTGGTGGTCATCAGTTTCATCACCGAGGCAGGTTGCATCGGTTGGTCGCTGCGGTGCTCGAGAATAAGTTGTTGCTGCGCAAGATCAAACAGATACAGGCTTAGATGCTCGGTTTGCAACGGGCTTTTTCGCAGCCATTCCAGACTAAGCCGTTGTAATTGCTTGGCATGCGGACTGTCGAGCTGGCGTTTAGGTTGGCTGATGCTGTCTTGCCCAGCGTTTTTTCGCTCCGCAGTCTGACGCCCAGCGTGTTGACGCCCAGCAGTATGTTGGGATGACTGATTGCTGGGCTGCGCCGCCGGCGCTTGATTCGACGGATCGGATGATCGCTGGTTTGTCTCTTTCGCTGGCGAACTTACAGGCGGCTGTGCACATTGGGTTAATGCCATCGACAACGCCACCACAGTGACTCGCGCCAGAGTGAAGCGCTTAGCGTTGAAATGACAGCATGCAAGGGAAGCGAGCGCTGTTTGTAAAAAACCAGCCTGTAAAAAACTAGCGCGAAAAAAACTAGCACGAAAAAAAGCAATGTGACGCATGCAAACCATAGCTATAAAAAGACAAACACCAAGTCGCCACTCTAATGACTGCAAGGCGCGGATGCCAGTTTTTTCCAAACTGCACCGGCTAATTTAAGCTCGATAGTTGAGAGTGCGCGATAAAGTCACTAAGATCGCCGGCCACATTTTAGCGACCGTCGGTCAGCAGCAAGGATCTTTATGACGTCGTCCCTTGAGTCAACCCTGCAATTAGCACCCGCGCTACACGCGCCAGCCAATCAATGGCTACAGGCCGTGTTGGTGGAGCAGCAAACCAGTGACAAAGTAGTCACGCAGCTGCTGCGTAACCTACCACAAGCACAGCATCCGCAGTTGGTGCAGTGGGGCGGGACGGTGTTACGCCAGCTCAATCTCTGCTGGACGCTGGTGCATAACGAGCCGTTACCCACCTTGCCGCTGCCGGCCCATCTCGTGTCGCAGCTCACACCCACGCTCGCCAACGGCTGGACCGCTTCGGTTCGCAGCCGTTATCAGGCATTACAAAGTGCTGGGCCGCAAGCGCTGCTGGACGGCTGCCCACAGTGGCTGGATGAATTAGCCAGCGCGTTACCCAACTGGCCTGCCACTCGTTTGGCGTTAGCGAAGGCCCCGGCGCGTTATATTCGGGTCAATCGCTTAAAAACCAACCTCGATGCACTGCAGCAACGGCTGAAAACGGAAGGCATTCAAACCAAACGGCTAAATGAAGTGCCAACGGCGTTGGAAGTGACTGGCAATGCGGCACTGTTTAAAACGGCTGCCTTTCGTGAAGGCTGGTTTGAACAACAAGATGCTGGCTCGCAGCTGGTGGCGTTGCAGTTAGATGTGCAGCCTGGCATGCGAGTGATTGACGCCTGCGCCGGCGCGGGAGGCAAAAGTTTGTTGTTGGCGGCACAGATGCAAGGCCGCGGCCGTGTGTTATCGATGGATATTGAAGCGTGGAAACTCGACGCGTTAAAAGAACGCGCGAAACGGGCAGGGGCGGCCTGTATTGAAACGCGGCTCATCACCTCCAGTAAAACCATCAAACGATTGGCCGACAGTGCCGACCGCTTGTTATTAGATGTGCCCTGTTCCGGCACTGGCGTGTTGAAACGTAACCCCGAAGGCAAATGGCGCCATCAACCCGAGCACTTAACCGAGCTGCTTCAGCTGCAAGCCGATATCCTCAGGCGCTACAGCAAAATGCTCAAACCCGGCGGGCAGTTGGTGTACGCCACCTGTTCGGTGTTGCCCTGTGAAAACCAGCAGCAAGTGGCGGCGTTTTTAGCCGAGCACTCCGAGTTCAGCCTTGTGCGAGACCAGCTGCTTGATCCGGCTACACACGGCTGGGATGGCTTCTATTATGCTGTTTTGGTACGGAATAACAGCAAAGCGAGCAATAAACCAGCAGTCAGTCGGGATAACTGAAATAACGCTTGCAGCACTGCGCGAACGCCACTAATATGCGCCTCGCAATGACGGACGCGGGATGGAGCAGCCTGGTAGCTCGTCGGGCTCATAACCCGAAGGTCGTCGGTTCAAATCCGGCTCCCGCAACCAACTTGCAATCTTCCTCACGGAAAATTGAAGTTAACGTCTTGCAAATCAATAGATTACCTCCACTGCTCAGGGGTAATTACGGACGCGGGATGGAGCAGCCTGGTAGCTCGTCGGGCTCATAACCCGAAGGTCGTCGGTTCAAATCCGGCTCCCGCAACCAACTTCGCTATCAACGCAAGTTGTTGATAGAAAAGAGAATCCCTTTAATAGGGATTTTTTTATGCCCAAAATTCGTCGGCTGTGACGAAACTGTGACGATACCGCTCGTCGACCTCTCATTTTCATCTATTCGTTTGTACCCAAATTATCTAATTCTTGACCTTCAGGGTATTTTCCCCAGTCACAAACGTTCGCACAACATTCTGTGACAAAAACAAACCTTAAATGACGTTAATTGATGTGCGGTTGTTTGAAGGTTCAGGGTATTTACTTGATTAAAAACAGCAGGATAGGGTGCTGAGGTTTTTGAATTCTGTCGTTTGCGGTGGTGCGGGTTTTGTGACGAGTGAATCGCCACAAATTTCCTAGGCACCTTTGAGTTAAATAAACTAACTCAAAGGGAGGTGCTAATGAGCAGATAACAACAATCACAAAACGACAGAATCCTTTAAAAGACCCTTTTCTTTGAGATGTTTGAGGACCTTATAAAGTCCCCTAAATACATCTAACTGATTACCACCAAAAACATATTTACCAGAAATGAAATCAGTATTCGAAATATTGGCTGGGACCCTATGCGTCTTAATAACACTTTCACTATCAGTTTCAAAAGTCAATGGATAACGAAGTCTTTCACAAGTTGGTTCTAGAACACCCCATCTGCGCCAAGGTTCTGCCTTATTGATGTTGTAACATTCATTTCCAACAATCTGTTCAAGTTCTATTAGAAGATCTTTTATTGGCCCAATTTTTTTATCTATCTCTTGCTGATTCTTCAAGTGCTCATAATAAAAAGCTACTCCAGTGTAATCCCGCTCATAATTTTTAAATTTAAGACATTCCGTTATAGTTCTAGTCCAAATATCATGATCAAAAGGGATTGAACTTTTCGAGTCATATACTCTATGTAAAAGCTGCTTGGCTTCTAAATCACTCTTTAATTTTCCGCAAAGCTCCACCCAGCTTTTAGAGTTCAACTCTTTCCAATTGACATATAAATCCAATGGTATATCGCCATCGATTTCAAACAACTGAAATACTTCATTAACAGCTTTGCTTTCCAACCAATAATTATTCGTTGCTTGCTCCGCTGCTATGTCGGTGCAATTTTCTTGTTTTAGCTTCTCAAGAATTTGTGACTTATCCATATATTTCCTAAATGTTTTCATTGCTCTCAAACCCACTCTTCCCCAAGACTCTCCGCCTGCGATAACACCAACTGCACAGCATCATCAGCCATATCCGGCGGATACTTGTACTTGCGTAGAATTCGCTTCACCATCAGTCGCAAACTGGCGCGCACGCTTTCGCGTTTGCTCCAGTCGATGGTGATGTTTTTGCGAAGGTTGTCGGTGAGCTCATGGGCTATTTTCTTCAGAGTTTCATCGCCAAGCTGCAGCACTGCCGCTTCGTTGTTGGCTAGTGCGTCGTAGAATTTCACTTCGTCATCGGTGAGACCAAGCTCTTCACCGCGTTTGGCGGCTTCCTTGAACTTTTTTGCCATTTCGACCAGCTCTTCCATTACCTGCGCGGTTTCAATACTGCGGTTTTGGTAACGGGTCACAACGTTGCTGAGCAATTCTGAGAATTTCTTTTGCTGGACTATGTTGGTCGAGAAACGGGATTTAATTTCGCCTTCCAGTAACCGCTCCAGCAGTTCGACCGCTAGGTTTTTCTCAGGTAGGTTTTGCACTTCCGCTAAGAAATCGTCATCCAGAAGGCCGATGTTGGGTTTATCGAGGCCAACGGCAGCAAAGATATCGACGACCTGATCGGACACAATCGCTTGGCCAATAATTTGCCGGATGGCGAGGTCTTTCTCTTCGTCGCTGCGCTTTTTATCCGACACATCCTTTTTGGTCAGGATGACTTTGACCGCCTGCAGGAACGCGACTTCTTCGCGCACGGCTTTGGCTTCATCCATGGTACAGCACAAGCTAAAGGCTTTGCTCATGGCCAAGGCATTGTCGGCAAAACGCTTCTTGCCATCTTTGATGCCTAGAATATGGTTGGCGGCACCAGCCAATAATTTGTGGCTACTGGCCTCAAAATCGCTGTAGTCAAAACCATGCATCAGGCCGCGCAAGATATCGAGTTTTTCCTCAAGTACTGCCCAGGCTTCAGCGGTATCGACTGTAGGTTTACCGCGGCCATTACTGGCTGTGTATTCCTTCAGGGCTGATTTCAGTTCGTTGGCAATGCCAATGTAATCAACAACCAAGCCACCTTGTTTGTCTTTAAATACGCGGTTTACCCGTGCAATGGCCTGCATCAAGTTGTGGCCTTTCATCGGTTTATCGACATACAGCGTATGCACACAAGGCGCATCAAAACCGGTGAGCCACATATCGCGCACAATGACTAATTGCAGCTGGTCTTTCGGATCTTTAAAGCGCTTTTCCAGCCGCTTTTTCACTTGTTTTGGGTAGATGTGCGGACGCAGCAAAGCCTTGTCACTGGCAGAGCCTGTCATGACGATTTTCATCGCGCCTTTTTCGGGGTCTTCATCGTGCCACTCGGGTTTAAGCGCTACAATCGCATCGTACAAGTGCACGCAGATCTCACGGCTCATCGCCACCACCATGGCTTTGCCCGCTTGTGTCTGATTGCGCTCTTCAAAGTGGGCGACTAAATCTGCCGCCACTTTAGCAATACGTGGCTCGGCACCGACCACTTTTTCTAGCGCCGCCCAGCGGGTTTTTAGTTTGCTTTGCTGTGATTCTTCTTCATCTTCAGCCAGCTCATCCACTTCGTCATCGATGTGCGGTAACTCTTCGGCTTTTAAGCTGAGCTTGGCCAAGCGCGATTCGTAATAAATGGCCACAGTCGCGCCGTCTTCTTTCGCTTGTTGCATGTCGTAGATGTGGATGTAATCACCAAACACAGCGCGAGT
>JACCDH010788808.1_pt1 | contig 52823 bp, 48 predicted proteins | sample 7442481 | NCBI WGS metagenome assembly JACCDH01 (sample SAMN15323433, study PRJNA562643) | freshwater metagenome | isolation source: river surface water | place: USA:Blue River Watershed | collected 2017-08-15
CCTTGACAGCTTCTAAACAATACAAAAAGTTATCGCTTAAACTATAGAGAAGTTGGTCATGGTTTGAAGTCAATCGCTCTTTAAATGAACGAATACCTGCTTCCATAGCACCTGATAAATCATGATGATATTTAAATTTTTCTTGAACATTCTTTACTAACTCCATATACTTATCAGTAGCTCTTTTGAGGGCTTCTTCGAAGTTAGCAGGAGGAGCTTCTACTTGAGTAGGCTCAATTGGGGTTGATTCTAAAATATGATCGATCTCTTCACTCATTTTTTCTATATCTTACTCTTTCTTAATTTTTTAAATACATCTTTATTTACGCATTTATTTTAATTTAATTCATTTGTAAGAATATAAAGAAAATGAAAAAAATGCGTTTGATAAAAAAATCGTAGTAAAGAGTAGGACAAAAAAATGAAGAATACAAAAGAAAAGACTGATACTTCCAAGAAGACAAAAGTAAAAATAACTAAAATGAAAAATGAAATGAATATGAAGAATGAAAAGAATGAAAATACAAATAAGAAGAATGAAAAGAATGAAAGTGTAAACAAAAAGAATGAAAATAATGAAAATAAGAAAAACAAAAAGAATGAGAAGAAGATAAAAGAACCGAAAGTCACAAAGAAGGCGAAGAAGGTAAAAGAGGAGATTATGGAAGATGCGGATGAGGATATGCAATTTAACAAGATGATGATGGCGATGGATGAGATCTTTGTAAAAAAATCAGGAAAAGTGGATTTTGACAGAGTATTAAATGAATGTTTAAAAGACCGTGATATCTTCACTACGATGAACAAGAATGAAAAGAAGAGAATGAATCAAGAATATCAAGATTCATTTGGAGAGATTGAAGCCTTCCGTAAGTCATTAACAAAAGCGGATATTGATAGTGTAGATACTATTGTTTATCATGATGAGAATAATGATGGAGTCTTCGCAGCTGTATCAGCATATCATTATTATTCAACCACTTTTCCAAATCGAGTAGACCTGATTAGTTTGGTACCTATGAAACCTGGAGTATCTTTTATTCAACCAAGAGATGAAGAAAAAATAAAAGATAAGAATATTTTAATTTTAGATTTAGACTTATCACCACAGTTTATGGAAAAATTAAGAAATATAACAAAGAGTATAATGGTAATAGATGACCATAATTTAAAAAATACAATGAGAGGTGAAAAGATATTTGTGGGTACAAATCACGCGGCATGTGCTAATACTTTTAAATTTTATTATCCGAAAGAGGAAGTACCGAATGTAGTAAAAATGGTAGATATCTCAGACTCAAAGATAGGATTAGGTGAATATTCAAATTATATGAATCACTTTACAAGATTTATAGGTCATCGTTTTACACATAATAAAACCATGAAAAAAGACCCTAAAATAATGATGAACGAATTATGGAATTTAATTTATAGTTTAAATATGAATACAGCATTATTTATAGGACATTATATGGATGAAGTAGAAAATAGTTTAAAGGACCAAATCGCGGCGAATGCTCGTATTATGAATTTTCAAGGATTTAAAGTAGGTGTTTTAAATTTTAATGCTCCTTCATTATTAAAACCAGTCTTAAGACAAATTAATACAAATTTTGAAAGAATGGGTCAAAAGATTGACTTTGCACTGGCTTTTGGATATGAATTTACTTCAGATGCTTATAGTGTGACAATGATGAGTAATCATCGTCCTGAAAATGTAATTCAACTTGGTAATATAGCAAAATATTTAGGAAAGATTGGTGGCACCACCAAAGGTGGTGGGGGACATGGTACAAACGTAGGTCATTATTATTGGAAAAGAATACCAGGAAAACAGGATATATGGGATTTATTTACTAAACAATATATTAAAAAAGAAGATTATATGTAATATTTTTTTTCATTTTGAAAAAATTATTCTATTTAAAAAAATAAATAGAAAAAAGAAGAGAAAAAGATAAAAATGTATTACTTACGAAAGTTATATTATCAATTTGTTGATAAGGAGACTGTGAATCTATATCGTCTCATTCTTCTTATCGAAAAATACAAGAACACTTATTATCATCATGTAAAGAATAATCGTGGTGAATATACATTCATGGATAAGATGAATTTTTTTTTTAATAATAAGACAAACTATCATAATTGGAATATATTAATGGATTTACAAACAAAGATTGAAGAAACCTATCACCATATTTGTCATAGACCTGAATCAAAAGAATATAAAATCAATACAGATTATTTTAAAGAATTTTATATTGAACAATTTTATCATTTACAACAATATCCTGATACCGTAATTAAATTGATTAAAAATGATATAATCTATGGAAATAATCTTCAAACAACTCTTCTCATACCTTCTTCAGAAGAATCATCCTAAATTCTTTTCTTTTCTTTTTTTACAATTATTTTCTTTAAGTATAAAATCTTAAAGAATGAATATAAAAAATAATATGAGATTTACATGGTTTGACCTTGTTCCTTCATGTACTTTTCGGCAAGAAGAACAAATACCTTAAAATACTTCCAAGCAATCTTTTTATTCTCATCTGATAATTTCTCATTCCAAATATCACTCATTGTATTCCTAAATTTGATTAAGTCACCCTTCACAAACTCCTGTCCACCTCCTTGTTTAAAGAACTCTTCATTCTCTGCCATAATCTCACTCTTATGAGGTATCACATAAGTGATAAAGTTTTCAATAATCACCTTTGAATTCACAGATTTTAACATCTCATACTGTTGTTTAAAGACTTGAAGTGACTTAATCTCTGGGAAAATTGTACACATCTCCTCAATAAAACTCTCAATCTGTTTCAAAAATATTTGTCTTGTTGTCATTTTACTAAATTATATCTTCTATTCTTTTATAGAATATTTTTTTTATATTCAAATTCATTAATTTATTTTTTTTTACATACGCATTGGACCTTGTGGTACTTCAAATTTGCGTTGATTCATCATCTTTTCATATGCTGCACTCAATTCTTTCTGTTTTTGAGTCTCTCTTGTTGTCTTCTCCTCTCTATCTCCTCCTCCACCCATCATCGCCATTCCTCCACCTCCAGCTCCCCCACTACCACCTCCTCCCCCTAATGCTTCATTAATGAATGAGAATGCTTTTTTTAATGGATTTTGATTGTCAATAAATGAAAAATTATCAGAATAACCTGTCATCCCTAAAGGGTCATAATCTTCTATACCTCCAGGCACTTGTTGTTGTTGCTGTTGTTGAGAAGATGTTTGTTGTTGTTGTTGTTGTTGAGGCATTCTTCCACCAGCTCCTCCTACACTTATGCGACCATTTTGTTGACGATGATTATCTTCAAACCATTTAAAAATATTATTACCCACTAATAAAGAGGGTTTTCCATTATAAGGTATAATAGCTGATGGTACTTTGGTGACACATTTCGGTATATTTACACCTTTAACATCTACATTTACTTTCATAAAAACTCGATCTAATGCAGGGTCCGTTGTTAATAATTGTAAAAATTCCTTAGAGTGTCCACAACGATTTGAAAAAAATAATATATAATCACCATTATTACTCATTTTATCTCTCTTTTTATTTATGAGATATATTATTCATCCTTCAAATTTACGCATACAGGATATTTTTATTAAATAACACTTTCATTAAGAAAGCGTTAACATTCATTCTGAATGTTGACAAAAAAAATGAATTGTAGAAAAACTCTTAATATTTGAATTTAAAAAAAATAAAGATAATAAATAGAGAAGATGTCATACGTCAAAAATATTCAAGAGAAAGATACATTTTTATACTTTGATTTGGATAATGAATCCACAAAGATTAATACATCACTTGTAAATTCGATTCGTCGAACGATTCTTTCAGATATTCCTACATGGGCGATTGATGAAAAGAGAGTGATGTTGACAGAGAATACATCCAATATGGATAATGAGTTTATGGCTCATCGTCTTAGTTTAATTCCAATCAATTCAATGATGAAAGATATTGATTATTCGAATATAAAGATGTCATGTAGTAAGAAGAATGAGGAGGAAGATATACTTTCGATTTATGCAAGTGATATTGAAGTTATGGATAAGAGTTCAGATAAAAAGATTGAGAATAGTTTAATTTTTCCTTATCCTGGTATGTTGATTGCTAAACTAAAGTATAATCAATCTGTCTCTTTTGAATGTCAATTAGAGAAGAATAGTGTGATTGAAGGTGGTAAATCCACACATACTCCAGTCTGTACATGTGTTCATACATATGGTATAGATATGAAAGAGGTAGAAGAGTTTACAAAGGAGATGACAGAAGAAGAGAAGAGGTCATTTATGACGAGAGATATAGAGAGACATTTTTCAAAGAATAAAGTAGGAGAACCACTTATTTTTAAGATGACTATTGAATCGATAGGTCAAATCTCATCCAAAGAGATAGTAAAGATGGCGATTGACTTATTAAAAAAACGTCTTGATATATTTTATCATGATTTGGTCACCAATCATGAAAGAATTGAAATAAGAAATAGTGAAGTATATGAAGATATTATTGAATTATCGATTGATGGTGAGGATGATACTCTTGGTAATTTAATTACTAAATATATGGGATTAGATAAGGATATATTATTTTCGGGATATGTAATTCGTCATCCTACCATTCGTAATGTGTTAATGAAATATAAATTAAAAGAGAATAATAATGTGGAGGAATTAATCAAGAAGATTGAAAAAGTGATTAATGACTTAACAGATATCTTAGATAAGATTAAGAAGGCATTTTAAGCGAATGGTTTACCTAAATTATAACGATTTTGTAGAAATACACAAATGAGGAAAGTGATAATAATGAGTACGGGCCATTGACTAAAGAATTTTATAAAAGAACAGAATATGGATAAGAAGATAAAGACCATTACAAAAAGAACAATAAAATTTTTATGTACATATCGTTTTTGGAATTCTTTTGAATCCATATTTAAGAGATCAACATTTAATATATTCTCCATTCTCCTATTTTAATTCAATATCTTTTTTTTTTATAAATATAATTTATATGAAAATTCTATAAATTATATATAATAGACATGATATCAAGTGAGATGATCGAAAAGACATTTTTGCAAGAATATTATCAAGATTCTTTTCAAAATTTTATAGATTATGAATTTTCTTCTAAACAATCTCTTAAAAAATCATCTGAAAAGAAGATTCAAATAGGTATTCTTCATTCAGGTCCTTTTCAACCCCTTCTATCTTTTCAACATCATGTTAAAAAATGCAATTTACATCTTCTTCTTATCCAAGAGAAAGAAGACCATTTTCCATCCATTTTACAAGAGATAGAAGGTGAAGAATGTGAATCTCATATTCAAATGATCTGTCATAATCCTTTCTTTCTTAGTGAAAAATGTCAAAATTATGATTTTTTTATAATTCATCATGCATCTATCTATCATAAAAATCTAATCGAATTATGTAAAGAATTATATAAATGTTTAAAAGATGGTGGAAAAATATATATTTTTCATTCAGTCTGTAATCAATCGGAAAATAAGGTTTGGAAGAAGAATTTTTTCCGTGAACAGATTCAATATTTTACACAGATACCCATTGGAAAAGTGAAAAATGTATTTGATATTTTAGATGAATTAAATCAAATAACTCATTTATATAAAAAAATTTTATGTAAACCTTTTCAAAAAAAAACATATCCACTCTTCGGTGATCATATTATTCAACTCTTCATTCTTCAAAAAATTTAACTATACATCTTCTTTATTATAATCTCCTTCGATATACTCTTCTCTTTTACCGTATTCTTATCAAATATCTTCTTATTCATAATAATAATAATACAACTGATTAATCCAACACCATAGATAAATACATGTAACCAATAATTTTTCATAAAAGTAACAATTAAAAATACAACAAACGCGATAGTTAAACCAATAAGAGTTGAATAAGGTATATTATAAGTAGTACGTGTAATAGTACTTTGGTAAACGAGAGGTAGCATTGAAAAACATAGGAGAAAATTTGCCCCTAATAGTAAATAATCATATTTAACACTTTGTGAATTCATTCTTCTAATTATTAAAAAGAATATTATTTTTTTCATGATTTAAAAAACAATTGAGAATTAAATTCTTCATTTTCTTTATCATGATTTTCTTCCCATAAATCATCTTCATCTTCTTTTTCTACAATAAAAAATGTAGGTTCTCTTTCTTCAAATTCTTCTAGTTCAAATCTTTCATGAATATGAGGATATTCCCCTTCAAATTTATATACATCTTGATATGAGATTAATTCATATGTATCCGTCGGATTAAAATTTAAAATTGTCATCTCCACCATTTTACATAAACCTTGATAATCTTTCATACCAAAATCTCTAGAATTTTCAAGATAAATCTTACATAAAAGACCATCTTTATGCTCTTCTTCTAATAATTCATAATAGACTTTTATCTTTGGTAAATTTGGTAAATCTGTATTTACAAAAAAATAATTTATAGAATAAATCTTTCTCAGTAAAAAATTACCATATGACATATCATAAGGATTCTTCATATAAAAATAAAATTTACCATTTTTATATCTAAAATTAGGTAAAAGAACTCTTATTCCCGCATACTTTCCATATGTTTTTTGAAGATAACTAATCTTCTCTTGCTCCATTTTAGGTCCATAACGTAAAATCTCTGTATCGATGGCAGGAAGTTTTTCTTCATTCTTCATCATCGGTTTTTTACTACCTAATTTTTTTGTCTTTTTTTGCAAAGTTTGAACTTCCATTTTTATGAATTAAACAATCTTTTTTTTGATATTAAAACATCAGATAATTCAAAAGATTTGATTTATTCATTTTTTCTACTTTTTTACGTTTATAATAAATAGAATTTACGTTTTACATATTTTCTTTTTTTTGTTTTTTAAAAGGAAGAATAGGAAGTTCCCATTCTCCTATTTTTATCATAATGGGTAATTTTATATTTTTTGTGGGTGTTGTATATAAACTTTCATCTTTATGAAGAGTTTGAATGTTTGATTTAGCTTTCTTAGGAAGTTCTGTAGAACTTACAGAACTAGCTAAAGCTAGTTCTCTAACGTCCGTCCCTGCGGTACTTATAGAAAGAAACATGTTATCCTTTAAAGAGGATAACTTGTCATCAACTTGAACTACTTTACAAGGTGTTATATTTTCAATAGATAATGATACCTTACTTAAATGATACTCTTGATGTAAACTGTCAATATATCCTTCTGAATGACTTACTATATATTGAACTTTCTTGTATATTTTTTCAATCATAATTATATCATCTTCTTTTGATATATATTTTTTTACTTTATCTTTCCATAATGGGATTAAAAATAATTGTTTGAATATATCGATAATCACACATTTTAAAATAGAAAATGCTAATAAATTATGTTTTTCAAGTATATAATCTGAATATTTGTACAAATCATCAATGATACGATATGTATAAAATAATATTTTTTCAGGATTGTAAAAATCATCTATCAATAAATGTATAAAAAATGAAGGTGTTTTATAGGGTACTAGATACTCTAAATAATCCATTAACTCATATTCTCCTTTTCCCATCTTCTTTTTATCTACACCTTTTATCGCAATATTTGAATCTTTTTGTAATTCCTGATATTTTCCCGATAAGGAAATGATAACTGATAAAAATAAAGCTATTTCTTCTCTTTTATCAATCCATTCTTCATAACGTTCTTTCATAAAAGATAATTCATATTTTGAAGTATCTTTTTCATTTTTTATTTTTTTAGAAAAAAAAATATCCATAATTTGAATGGCTATCTCACATGTATCAAATGAAAAACCAAATTCATCTGTTATTTGTATAATTGAATGAATCATTGATTCTCTTTTATCTCTTATTATCTTATCTTCTTTTACCATCAATCCCCAAACATTTGATATTTGAAGATACTCTTCATCATATAATTTTATATTTTTAAAAATTATATCATCTTTTAAAGAATATTTTTTTTCCAATATTTCAAAAATATTGGTTGATCTTCGTGAATAGTGAAAGAGTTCCATTTTTTTTATAAATTATTTTCTATTTTCTTTCTATCATACTTTATGAAACTTCACTTTTTCTCTCTTTACGTTCTTACTCTTCCTTTGATTTTTCATATGCCTCTATCTCCTTTTTAGTCATTAATCCTGAACGTAAAATAATCACCTTTTGAACAGGTTCATCCTGAGGATTGGTCTCCACATTCTCTATCTTCCTTATTATATCCATCCCATTTAATACTATACCAAATACTACATGTTTACCATCTAACCATGGTGCTTCTTTTGTTAATATAAAGAATTGTGAATTATTTGTATTTGGACCCGCATTTGCCATAGATAATAATCCAGGTTGGTTATGTTTCATCTCTAAGTTTTCATCTTCAAAAAATTCACCATAAATACTCATACCACCTGTTCCATTCCCATATGTTATATCACCACCCTGTATCATAAAATCTTTAATAATTCTATGGAAAGGTACCCCTACATAAGAAGGTCTACTACTATTATTTAAAATATTCTTTCCACATAAATGTCTAAAATTACGACATGTTTTAGGTGCTTCTTCATCAAATAATTCCATGATTACTCTACCTATATTCTCTTCTCCTATCATTATATCAAAAAATGGATATAATGCCACATTTTCTACATTGTATTTTGGATAAACCTCTTTCTCTACTTCAAAACTCTCCTTCTTCTCCTTATCCTCTTTCTCTACTCCTGATTCTATCATTGGTTTCGGATTCTTCTTGAAAAAATAATGATATACTAAATATCCTATCGCTACTACTACCAATAATACAATAATTATTAATATTATTCTCTTTTTTTCCATTTTAAATATATTATTTATTTATACGATTTTTTTTATATTCTTTTTACTTATGCAAATTAAAAAATAAAAAAAAAATAAAAAAAAAATGAATATAAAGAAAAAAGATTAAAAGAGAGATACAGAAGATGAATCAATTATATGTATTTTATAGATTGAACAAGGAGATAAATGATAAAAAGGATAAATTTAGTATGAATCGATTTATAAAGGATATAGTAAAGGAGTCGATGATTATAAATCCAGGTGTAGATATGACGATTGAGGAGGAGATAAAAAATCTGGACGATTGTTTTATAAAACTCAAAAATAAGAATTGGATTATTATGGAGAATGATGAATTTATGATAAATCAGAAGAATAGAGGAGTGAAGGATATATTGGATAGGATGGAGAGTATAGAGAAGGAGATGAGTGAAAGGTTTGTTTTTGATTGGAATGATGATAAAGAAGATAAAGAGGATAAGGGAGATGATTATTTAAAAAAATTATATGATATGATACATCATGAATTTAGTCATTTATCGTTGGTTCTTGAAAAGAGGGAAGAATTATGGAAAAAGAGTTTAAAGAGACAGAAGTTATCGAATATGGAGGAAGAGGTAACCATAGCGGGTAAAGAAGAAGAAGAAGAGGAAGAAGATGAGTATGAGAAGGTGAAGAGTTCAGATGGTAAAACAGAGTATATTGTAAATATGAGTCGATGGACATGTAGTTGTCCGGGATTTATGTATTCTAGATATAACCCACCTCAATGTAAACATGTTTATCAAGTTTATATAGAAAAGAATAAAGGAAAGACGGATACGAGTGAATTTGAGAAGATATTACAAGATATGAAAAATAAAAAAAGATAAAAAAAGATTATTTATTTAATTTTTCAATAATAGAAGTAGTAGAATAAGTATGATTATTATTATCTTTTATGAGAGGAAAAATTTTCACTTCATTTACCCATTCTTTACCGATAATGGATTCTTTTGTATAATCACCTCCTTTTACTAAAATATGAGGTTTGATAGATTCTAATAATTCGAATGGTGTTTGTTGATAAAAAACAATAATCATATCGACAAAATCAAAGAGAGATAAAAAATAAGTTCGATATTCTTGAGAATGAATGGGTCTATTTTCACCTTTTAATGTTTTTATAGAAGAATCTGAATTCATAGCAACAATTAAAAAATCACCTTCTGACTTGGAATATTGAAGTAATTCAATATGACCTGGATGTAAAATATCAAAACATCCATTTGTAAATACTATCTTCTTATAATTTTCTTTTATTTTTGTTAAATAATGTTGAAGAATTGTATTTGGTTTTGTTTGTACAAAATGAAAAATTTTATTTTTTTTACTATCAAATAACGGTTTTTTTATTTGATGAATAAGAGAATTAGCATAATTATCAATAATATTTGGATCACAAATATATGTACCCATTGTTTGAACAGAGAGATAACCTATATAATTTGAAATTTCAACAGATTTTATTAAATTATTATATTTATAAAAAGAGTAAATGAGAGATGAGAAGACAGCATCACCAGCACCAGTCACATCTTTGACAGTCATAGATGGTAAATGAGAATGTTTAAAAATAATCTTTTCAGGATAAGTATATAATATCATACCTTCACTACCACAAGTGACCAATAAATTTTTACAATTTGTTTTTTGATAAATATGAACTAACATATCATCAATATTTTCAGCATCATATGCGATTTGATTAGCTTCAATTAAATTTGGTTTTAATAAAAAAGTATTTTGATATTTTTCAATATCTTTTACTTTTGGGTCAACAAATACAAAAATATTCATCTCTTCTGAAAGACGTAGAATAGAATCTGTTAATAAAGGTGATAACATTCCTTTTTGATAATCTGAAAAAATAATGTATAAAATTTGATTACGATTTACATATAAATAATCATATATTTTTTTAACATTTTCTTGTTGAATTGTTTCAGTTGATTCTATATCAAATCGTGTAGTCATAAAATCATTTACATAAATTCTATTTTTAATAATTGTTTTACGACCTTCTTCAGAATATAGATGATAAGATATATTTTTTTCTTTTAACATCATAGTCATTTTTTTACTATCTTCATCTTTTCCAGATATTGTGATAAATTCTATGATGATATCTTTTTCATTTTGAAAAAGATTTGTTAAATTCAAAGCAACATTTGAAGCACCTCCTAAAGAATCTTTAATACATTGAATTGAATGAATGGGTATTGGAGCCTCTGGTGATATTCTATCCATCTTTGAATAATAATATCGATCTATCATCGAATCACCTAAAATAATTATCTTTTTTTTATGTATATTCATTCTCCTGTTTTGTACTCATACTTTCTTTTTTTTCATTTTTCTTATTTATAAAAATGAATAAATTTAAAAAAATAGAAGATGAATATGTTTTTCTAGGTAGAAGAACCATGGAGAACATATTGCTTTTTAAGAAAAATTTAAAGATTAAATGGGGAAAGAATCACTATTACCATTAATATATTGAATAAGTTGACCTTTATTTAAATTAAAGACAGGAATAGAATAATTGGAATTTACGGAACGAGGGGCGGGAAGTTTAAATCCATAACGATTACCATAACGACTTTCTTTTAAGAATTGAGAATAGACGGCTTTTAAGAATTCACCTGTAAGTAAAACAGTGCGATCTTGTTTTGAACCAGGATATAAATCTTCAGGGAATTCCGCTGTCCATGTCTGATAACGTTGAATACTCCAGTTTTGGAAACTACGTGTCATTAAATTTAACATCTTGGTAAAGAAATCAGCATGTTTAATATAATAATATAATACCTTCTCATTATCTGTTAATGTAGCAGGATTAAATACAGCTATATCTTTTGGCACTCCATTTTGATAAATCACATTTGACCATTGTGTAGGTAATTGATTCTGTCCAAATACTTTAAGAAGATTGATCTTTGTTACACCGTTATAAGGGAAGACATAATCAATTGAGTTAGGAATACGACCACCAGGAGAGGGTAAAAAGACTGAAGAATATTTTCCTTGGAAGTGTTGTACAGCATCATATTTAACAGTAGAACTGAAGATCTTTGGATTTTGATTATAATAAGAACGTCCCATGTTACGATAATCAAGGATAATATTTAAAAATTGAGGGGCATTCCATGCGATAGCTAATAGATAAGAGCGGACAAGATTAATTTTATGAATACTATTACCTTGAGCATCAAAAATGGAAGGGTTATTTTTAATGTTATAACTCAAATTTGAGTCAACTGGTCCATTTGATAAATCATTATTTGACATTTGTTATTCTATTATAAATATAGAATATATTTTTTATAAAAAAGGAAGAAAAAAGAATTTAAGAAAAATGAATTGTTTTTACATCTTTTTCTTGATTCTCCTTTTCTTGAAGAATCTCTCTCTCTCTCTTTTCTTCTTCTTCTTTCTGTTTTTGAATCTCTGGATCAAAATAATTCTTGATAAATAATGGTTCTGGAAGTTCTTTAATAATTCGATTCTTTATTAAAAATTGTGTATATGCATTTATCTCTAATAATTCATTTGTATGATATACCTGTGGAAGTATTCTCTTATTCCCATAAAAATCATAAGGTGCTACCAATTTATAATTAATCTCTCTTCTTTGAAAAAAAGCTATCTTTGCATCTTGAACTGTATAAATTAAATTTAAATAAAAGTCTTTATTTCTTATCAATATATAATAAAGTTGTTCTAAGGGTGAATATTTTCTTAAAAATTTTTGTTGAACCATTGGATCTGGATTTTGATTAAAATAGATCTGAATCTGATTGATTAAAAAAATTATCTCCTTTGCACTCATCTTTCGATTCTGTTTTCCATCGATTGATTTAAATACAAAATAATACTCTTTACATTCATTATAAAACTGTACTGCTTCTTGATAAGATTTAGCTACTTTCTGTAAATATTCTTCATTCATCAAAAAATTAATTAATATTATATCTGTTTCGTACTTAGGAGAATCTTTTCTTGGATACTTCTTTATATCTATTGTAAAATCATCATACACTGGAATCTGGATACTCATTCTTCTATATTTCTCGATTTTTTTCATCCAATTATAACTAATTCTCTTTCTTTCTATTTTTTTACCTAAATGAAAAAAAAAATGAAATGAATATAAAAAAATAAAATTATACATAATTAGAAGTAGAAATACAAGATGGATAAAGATAAAATGGATTTCCAAGAACAGCAGAGATTATTTAATGTTAGAAAGACAGTATTAGAGATGTTGAAGGACCGCGGATATAAGATACCTATTACATTAGAGACTACTTTTGAAGAGTTCCGTGCATTATGTGATGCGAAGAATCATGAATTTTTCATTCATGACCCTGAATCAGATAAGAAAGTCTTTGTATCCTTTCATAATACAAAGAGTTTTGGTAAGAATGAATTAAAAAATTTATGGTCTCGTGTGATTCAAAAATATGAAGATGAATCGATTCATATTATCTTATTATTAAAGGATAAAGAGAATAGTATGGTAGCCAAAGAATTAATGAAACCCATTTATCAGAATGTAGAGATCTTTTTACAAGAGAATATGGTATTTAATATAACTCATCATGTTTTGGTTCCTAAACATATTCTTTTGAATACAGAAGAAGAAAATGAAGTATTATCAAAGTATAATACAACAAAGGCAAAGTTGCCTAAAATATTAAAGTCTGACCCAGTGGCTCGTTATTATGGTATGAAGACTGATCAGATATGTAAAATTATTCGTAAATCATCTGTATCAGGTGAGACAATTTATTATCGTGTTGTTAAGTAAATAGATTTTAAAGAATTTAATTTTGATTCTCATTTTACATTTTTTTCAATTCATATAAAAATAATTTTAAAATTATTTAATAAATAATCTATCTTAAATAATAGAATAATGAGTGATATTATTATCGATAATCATAAGAAAATTCTTCCGGTACCTATTCCAGAGACTCCAGTTCCATCTTCACCTGAAGGTATAAATTATAGTTTAAGAACTCAAGCAGTACCATTAAACCCATATCCTAATATAAAAAATGATAAAAAACAATATTGTAATCAACTTCCTCCCTCACCTCGTTCACAAGATTTAAACGTACCCTATCAAGGTCCTGAATGTCCTTATTCTAATATTCTTCCTTACGAAAAAGATGCATGTTATTTAACTGCTAATGAAGGTCAAGGTGTTGTAGGTCTTGTTTGTAACTCACCAGGTGGTAGTGATAACGCTAATTTTGCTCGTGGTAATCAATTTGGTCTTTATTATGATGGTATTAAACAATCTGACCAATTTAAACATGTTGAAAAGATTTATAAGGAACATCCACCTGTTCAATTAGAGATGGATAAACCGTTTGTGGTTTATGATAAGAATACTTTTTATCCTCAACCTGATTGGAATCTTCAAAAAGATCCTAATTATCAAACCTATATGCATCCCCCTCAATTCACCCCCAATGGTCTTCCTACTTATACTTTCCCTGATAAAGTCTTAAATCCTATGAGACCTTTAACACAAAAAGAATATGTAGACAAGATGAATAAAAAAGAGGCTACCAATGATCCTGTAATTAGTGATTATCCAAATGATGTTCCCTATCCTGATTTTGACCCCAATATTCAAATTGATTTAATTGATCGTAATTTATCTGTTGTACAACCAAAACAGAAAGATGTCTTAGAACCTGTTCATTTTACCAAAGATATTAGTTGTCCTCATAAGAAAAATTGTCCTTATTGTTCAAATTGTCCTTTCGGTCCAAATTGTCAGTGTGGAAGAAGATGCCCTTATTGTATTCAATGTTCTACCATTAAATCCGTCGTTTTAGATAATTTCCAAAATGAAGCTATTGAAGCGTTCGAAAATCAAAATAAAAAAGCACATTATCAATTTGTCGTGTTAATCTTCATCTTTATTCTACTCTTTATCGGTGTCGCTCTCTTTAATAAATACTTCAAAAAATAAATAATTCATTTTTTTTATAAAATCCTTTTGAATTTAAGAGCTATATATATTTATTTCATTCTTCTTTCAAGAGGTGATTTATAAGGTATCTCCAGAAGTTCAAAAATATGATCTTCCGATTTAATTTTTTTTTTTTCATTCGTCTTTACATGTTTTAATCCATATTCATTTAAAGAATAACCTTTCTCAAGTGCTCGATTACGAAGATGTATATTAAATTCTTTATTTCCTGTAAAATATAATATTCCAGCCCAATATTCATCATAAGGAAAATAACGAATATCAATTCTTCTAACTTTATATTTGGAAGAAGATTTTAATTTACAAAATCCCATATATTTTTTATCACCTTTTTCTGTAAGGTGATCAATTAGGATTTTTTCTTCAGTTAATTTTTCTACAATTTCTTTTAAATAAGAGGAGTTAGAAGGGTCATTGGGATTTGTAAAGAGTAAATCCATATCACCAGATGTCTCTTCACCTCTTCGATAACTTCCACATATCTCAAAGATTAAATCTTTATTTATCTTCTTTACTATCTTTTCTATCTTCTTCTTCATTTTGTCTATCTCATCACGGGGTATTCTCTCTTTTAAATCCTCATAATATTTTAATCCTAAATCTATGTGATGAGTTGATGTTATCTTCTTCTCATGAATAGCTTGAGAGATATCTAATAATGTTCGATAACCTCCTTGATACCATTCATCAGCTCTCTTATCACCCACACCTGTGATTGTTTTAAATAAATTCATAATTTCATTCTTCTCATTTTCTTGATTTAATTCTTTTAAAGAATGAGTTTGTATAATCTCATTTAAACGTTCAATTGTACCTTTCCCGATACCTTTTATATTCTTCTTTTTCATCAATTGATAAAATTCTTCACCTGAATGAATCTCTAAAGGAGCATATTCTTTGATAATCGATAATGATTCTTGTATCGCTTTTAATTGAAAACGTTTAGAAGAATCTTTTTTATAAAGTTCACATAACTTTTCAAATAATTCAACAATTTTATATTTGGATATATATTTTTCCATATTTAAAAAGAACTAATAAAAAAAAAATAAAATCAAAACATAAAGTAGTAGAAAAATCAAACATGTCATATAACGAAGTATTAAAAAATGATAATTTTGATACACTTTCTGGTTTATCTAATTCTTATTATGATGAAATCTTTTGTCCAAATATTGATGAATCAGATAAGGTATTTACTGCTTTTCCAAAACATAATTATAAAGGAATAAAAAATACTGATTTTAAAGAACTTGAAGTAGGAACTGGTAATTTTTATGATTGTAGAACAAAATGTGAATTAAAAAATAAATGTACTGGATATGCTATTAAAATGGGAAATCAATGTCATTTATATGGTTCTTATCCAAAACCAAACGAATTAGTACCTAATGCTAATTCTGATTTTTATTTAAAAAAAAATGTATCCTATGATTTTAAAAAATTAAATAATCAAAATCAAAAAAGAATAAGAAAATATTGTGAAGGTAATTCTGTACGTAATTTGTATCAAAAAATAAATCAAAGACCTTATGATGGCATTGAAAAATGTGTTAAAAATATAAAAAAAAATAAAAATAAGGGTTATATTGATTTAAATATGAATTGTGTATGGGAAACATTAAAAAAACCTATAAAAGAAAAAAAACTTAATTTTAATAATAATAATTTAGGAGGGATTATTAGGAGTGAGAAACTCGGTAAATATAAATTAAATTGGTTTCAATCTATTATAAATAATAATAATTATAATCGAATTGAGAATGAATTATCTATATATGATAAACCTGAATATTTTCCTGAATATTATAAGACACTCGATGAAAATTATGCTAGAGTTGATGATTTAAGTGGTATTGAAATTATGAGTGGTGTAAATAGTTCTCCAGGGGGAGATGTAGAAGAAAATTTTGTAGTAAAAGGTGGACCTCAAAGAGAACAGTTGGCTAAAGTTCAGAATTTTGGTTGTAATAATGTATATTTTATTTTATTAATAATTCCTGTTCTTTTATTAATCCTTATTGTATGTTATAAATTCGGAATATTTGGAAGTAAAAATGGTAAAAATAAAAATCTATAATAAAAGTATAGATACATATAAATGAGTTCCATAACAGATTCACAATTTTATGATAATGTTGCCACAATTGGGAATGAAATAAATTCAATATTAACTGATAGTACATTATCCGGATTATCTTCAGATATTCAAGAAAAAAATACAGAATTAGCTTTAAAACAAAAAAGAAAAATGGAACAAGAAGGTGAAATTCAAGAGAAAAATAAATTAATTTTAACTCGTTCTCGTATGCTTCAACTCTCACAAGAGAGAAATATTTATAAGAAAAAAATAATCTATACTCTTATCGCTATCATATTACTTTTACTAGTTCTCACATTGGCTTCTTATGTTTTTTTAAATAAAAAAACAAATAGTTCTTAAATTTTATTTACTTTCCTTTTTATATCGTTTTTTTATATAAAAGATAAAAAAATATTCATGAATATTAGTAGTAGTATTGAATATGTCAACAAGTGATCTTAATAATGTAACAAATGATTTATTAATTAAATATGATGAAAATTTTAATAAATTATATAACAAAAAAAATGTATTAAATACTGGAATTATGAATAAAGAAGAACTTATTTTTCAAAATCTAATGGATTCTGATTATAAAGATAAAATAATTCAATCTTTAAAAGTTTTAGTTGTGATTCTTATCTTATTTGCCGGTTTAGTTATTGGGTTTTCATTAAAAAAGATTGAATTAAAATTATTTTTAGTAGGAACTATTCTATTATTCTTAATTTATATGTTTATCTTATATTATTATATTTATCACAAACCAAAGGTAGACTTAGCTTTAATCTCTTATAGAACAGCTAAAAAGATGCAAGAATGGAGTGAATCTACTATTGTAAAAAATACACCTAAATATCAATGTCCTGTCAATTGTCCTCCTATTGAATTAAGTGGTATTATTTCTTCTGATGATAGTATTAAACCTTATGAATCACCTATATTAAATAAACAATCTTCTGAAAATGTTTGGTTAAATGGTGATAAATCTATGAATTTATATAATGGTTCATTCGAAAAACCTGGTAATTTAACATATACACAACAAGAGTTAGATAAAATTCGTCCTCAACCATTCTTTGGAGGTATTAATGAAAGAGGTGCTACTTATTATTCATGTGTTTGGGATGGACCCTCTGATTCAACTGGAATACCGATGAGTTCTAAAAAGAATTTATTTACTACAATACCTTGTCAAGAGATGGAAGGTTATAAACAAGATGGACGTTATATTTGTACAGGAGATCCCTCTAACTATAATACTACAAATTGTTCACGTGTTTAAATAAGAAAAAATAAAAAAAAGTTTACTATTTTTTATATTCCAATCTTTATAATTATATAATTATAAAGAATTATATTTATTTTTGGATGAATAAAAATAAAAGATATCTATCTTTACAATAGAAATGAATCGAAATTTATGTTTACCTAATGCATCTGAAGAGATTAAAAATGAATATAAAACAAAACTTCTCGAATTAATAAAATATGGTACTAACTTAAATAAAAATATCTATGAATTAGAAAGATTTGTAAATGGAGAGGAGATTGAAGATTTTACAAATAATTATACTTTTATGACAGGAGGAGATGAACAATTATCTCAAAAAAATAAAGATTTAATCTCTTCTAACAACTTTCAAAATACAAATAACAAAACATTTAATATTAATCGTGATATTTTATTAAGAAAAGAACAGATGAATCAGATAGAAAATGAAGAATTAGAAGATCAATATAAACATTTAGATCAGATTCAATCTAATATTTTTTCGAAAGAACGTTTAATTGAAGAGAATTTGTATTATTCTGAACAGAGTGAACGTAATATTCGTGTATTAACTGGTTCTATTCTCTTTGTTCTTCTACTATTTGTTGTTGTCGGTATTTATTATTTAAAAAAAATAGATAATGATAAATTCGTTAAATTATGTGGTCTTCTCTTTGGTATATTCTTATTATATTTATGTTATCAATACAATGTATTTTATTTAAAAGACTCTTTATCTGCTTTATTCTCAGGAAGAGTGGCTACTGAATTAGGTAATAAGATTGAAAATAAAACAATGCAAATGCAAGAAGATATTCAAAGAATTCGTGAAGGAGATTATGAAGTATGGAAGAAGAAGAATTGTAGTTCTTGTTCACCTACACCATCAAATGATGTTTCTGGATTAGATATTCAAAATTTATCAGGTTATGGTTATTCATCATCTTATTTTACTTATCAAGATGGTTCTACACCTAATCAATTAATAAATCCTGAAAATTCACTTGCTAATTCAGGTTTCTTTAAAGATAAGATACATCATACAGATGTGGATACAGTCAATGATAGAGATATGAGAATTGTATATCAAGAAGACTCTACGAATAATAGTGGAGATCATATATCTATAAGTGGTTTAGATGGAGATTATGTATCCATAAGTGGTTTAGATGGTGATTTAACAGCAGAGAATACATACACCGCGAACCTTTAGAACTCTTTCTTTTATTTTAAAAAAATAAAAGAAAGGAGGCAAAGAAAACAAAATTTATTCTTACAATGAATTTTAAGAATGAATTTTAAGAATGAATTTTAAGAATGAATTTTAAGAATGAATTTTAAGAATGAATTTTATAAATAAATTTTAAGAATGAATTTTATGAATGAATTTTAAGAAAAATTTTTATTTTCTTTGTCTTCTTTCTTTTATTTTTTAAAAATAAAAGAAAGATAATATATAGAGATAGAGATAATGAATCGAAAGGGTACTGTAAAAGTAAATTTATGTAATACAGATAATGATTGTAAAAGAAAAAATCAAATGTGTGGTTTTGATACAAATGATTTAAAACATAAATGTATACCAGCTACTAAAAAAATATTATATCAAGGATGTTTGAATACTAAAAAATATAATCAATTTGATAAGATTGAAACAAATTCTGAAGAGAATACCAAGAATATAAAAACATGTATTGATTTTGTTCGTCAACAAAAAAATAAAGATGGATTCTTTTATAATTATATGATTTTTAAGAATAAAAAGAATGCTTTTGTTGACCCAAATACCATTAATGTTTATTTAAAATGCAATAAAGAATTGATTTTGGTAATGCCTTCTAAAGATTTTTTTACTATGGAGTGTGATGATAAACAACAGAGATGTGTATTAAGACCTAATTCTACATTTATGACTTTTATACAAACAAATAAAAAAACATGTGGTGGTAAATTATCTCTCGATGTTGAATATGCATGTGAAAATGAAAATTTACAAAATACACTCCATATCCCTCTTCATATGGACCGACTTCAAGATTTAAAGATTGAATTAAGTTGTCCAGTTGATATGAAAGATGATAAATTCCAATCGAAATGTGTAGCAGCTTATTTTGATACTCAAAATAGTAATCCCGGAGACTTTAAATATCTTGAACTTTTAGATAAAAATGTTAAACCAGATGATTGTGTACAACCTGTTTATAAAGTACCTATGTTAATCGATGATATTGATGTATATAAACAACTAGTTCATCATAAACAAGAGAATGATATACAAGATTATAATTTAATGTTAAAAGAGAAAGAAGACGAACTTGACTATATTCGTGCTAAGAAATTAAAGATTCGTCATAAATTAGAAACCGGTCGGGAATTATCCGATGAAGAAGCATTAAGAATGGTTGAATTTAATAAAACTGAATATTTTGATAGTTCTTCACCCTCTTGTGTATGGAAGATTCATGAACATAAACATGGTTTACATCATTTTGGATTAATTGAAGAAGAACAATTATTAAAATATACTACCCCTGTAGAAGGAAAAATTTATAGTATCGAAGAAGCTAAAAATCGTGCTTGTCAATTAAATGCTTCACTATTTTTATGGTTCTCAAATACTTATTATTTATCAAATATTCGTAATAAAATGTATATTATCACACCATCTCAACTAAATGAGATGGAAAAAACATTTGGAAAGAATGATTGGAATAAATGGGAGAGTGTTCAGAATGTGTATACGGGTGTATTAACCACTGAATCTCAACTTTTACAAGAACGTTTTGATACTGTACAACAGGTATCGAATGATACAATTCAACAATTATATAATCAATTTGCTACTTATTTTGATAAAAATGTAGATAATACAGATGAAAAGATAAAAACAAACCAAAATAAACTTCAAACACAAGAAGATCAGATTAAAACAATCACTCAACAAATAAAAATGAATCAATATGAAACTTCTATTAATAATCAGATGTTAACTCTTCTCATTATCGCTCTCCTCGTCTTACTTATCCTCTCTATCGGCTACTATGTTTACAAAAAAATTCAAAAATCTTAATTCTATCCTTTTTTATATAAAATGAAAAAAATAAATAAATAAAAAAACATATTTAAAGAAATATTTTCTTTAAGTTCATTCTTTATCTAAAATTAGATGAATTATGTGAACTTAAAGAAAAATGATATTTATATATATAGGACTTCTAACAGCTATTTCTTGAAAAAAAAAATGCTTTTTTAAACTTCACGAATGAAGTCCGTCTAAAAAATCATAATGTCTAATTATGATTTTTATTTTATAAATAAAAAAAAATGATTTGTAAAGACTTTATACAGCCATTTAATATTTATTTATAATGATCTTAAATAACAAAAAAGTCTGTAAATCATATAAAAATATAAATTGTGACTTTTCAAGACACAATAAAAAATAAATATATAAAAAAAAAAATAATAAAAATAAGGTTCCGTACAGCTATTTTTCGGACAATACTTTTAATATTCAACCCTTTGGAACCTGTAAAATAATCATAATATTAGATTATGATTATTTAATATAAGTATTGATTTAATATATTTTAGTATATCTTTCTAATTCAGATGAATTAGGTTCAGGTAATCCAACTCGTGAATTATATTCTTGAATAAATGGTCTTAATAATTCTTTTTTTTCAGATTCGAACCATGGTTTATAATAATCACCAAATACAAGATTAATAAACAATTTTTTATTGTCACCAGATGAAAAAGGATTAAAAACGTATTCTTTACCCTGTTCAGGTGAAAGACCAAATAATTCACATGCTATATTAAAATATTCAGGGATATAAAAAAATAATTGACGATTCATATTTGTTGGTCTATTAGGTATATCATATAATTGAACTTGGCAAGAATATCCATATTTTTTAAATATATTAGCATTTATTAATTGTAAAAATATTTTTTTGGAAATCTCACTTAATTGATAAAATGGAGTTTTAAACCAATCTTGTACTCCTGTTTCTAATGTAGCTACAGGTTTTTGTTTAGATAATACATCCCATCCATCTTGATGGATTTTTATTAATTCAAATAAAGATTTAGCATCTTCTATATTTTTATTACCTCCTTTCTGTTTCTTTGTTGATTTTTTTTTAGATGTTTTTTTAATTAATTTTTGTTTAGATGGGTTTTTTTGTTTTTTAATTGATTTTTTTGGTTTTTCAAAAATATTACCCATTTATATATATATTTATTTATAAGATATTTATTATTATTTTATGATTTTTTTTTCATTCTTCTCTCTTCTTTCTCTTTTTTAGAAGAATCATTTAAATTCTTTTCTTTTTCTTTCTCCTTATCTCTCTTCTTTTTCTTCTTCTCTTCCACTATAATGCTTGTTTGTATCTCCTCCTCTTTTTTTTCATTTTTTAAAATAATAATCTCTTTAATCTCTTCCTTAACAATATCTTCTTCTATCTTCTCTTCTATAACAATCTCCTCCTTTAAATCCTCTTCTATCTTCTTCTTCTCTTCTTCTAGTTTTTTTAAAGTCTCTTCTACTTCATTTACTTTTGTTGATATATTCTCCGAATTTTCAATTAAAATTGTACCATCTTTATCTACTTCATATTGATTTAAACCCACTGAAGTGACAGCTTTATAAACATCTGAATAATAATCAATTCTCTTTTTCATCTGTTTATCTTCGGTTGAACTTTGGAAGAAAACATAAACATCCGTTAAAAGTGAACAGAAGACAAGTCCAAATAAAAAGGTCTGAGCTAATGTATCAATCGGTTCTGTATTCATATCTATCCTATCCTTTTTTTTATATTATTTATAAAAAAAATATACTTAATAAATAGATTTTTATTGTTTTGTTTCGAGAGTAAAATCTTCATCTGATTCATCTTCTTCTTCTAAATGAAAATCTTTTTTAATACGTTCTTCTGTACTCTCCTCTTCTGATTCATCTGATTCTTCTTGTTCATTTATATAACTCTTCTTCTTCATCGTGATATTTTTCTTCTTTTGTAGTTCTTGTATCTTCTTCATCTTCTCTAATTCTTCTTGATATTGTTTTACTTTTGAAGATAATTCTTCTATCGTATTCTCATATTGACCATATAACTTAGATCTCTCTCTTATAAACAACTTACCATCTTTATCTTTTTGAACTACTTTATTACCTGTTACTATATCTGTTAATAATAAACCTGATTTAGTAGTTGTTTTTAAAATTAATTTTACAGAATCGATACAAAAATTAAATTCTTCTACTGTTTGTATCATTGTTTTATCAAATGCTTTTTTATATCCATCTTTCGGTTCTTCTTCAACTGTCTTTAATATACTTCCTATTTTATGTATCATTGTACCTGCTCCTACACATATTAATCCCGTAATCAAAGATGAACTCATGATATTAAATATCGCTTGTACCATTTCTATTTACAACTACCATCCTTTTCTATTTTTTTTTTATTTATCAAACCAGACGTCACTTAAAATAATATATAAATAATTTTATTTATATATTTAAATTTAAAATTTTTATTTATGATTTTTTTTTATTCTTTGTATCTTCTTATTTTTTAGACTGAACCGTTATCAGGTACTGATAACATCATACCTACAACATTATTCATTGTACTCGGTGCTGATATAATTGTATTCGGTTTACCTGTTGTTCTACGATTGTATCCATCTTTAAATCTTAATCCCTTCACCTCCTTATTCGTAGCACGGTCCTTGTACTTCTTCTTGAGATACTTCTTAAAGTCCATCTTCGAGGGTGTCTTATGTTCATTAAACTCTTCTACATACCATAGTCTGAATTCATCATGTAGTTCACCAATATCCAATACATCCATCTTATCCTTGGTATCATCCACTGCTTCACAGATAAAGTCAATGTAGTTATCACATTGCTTCTGATACTCAAGTGTGTATTTGGTAATCTCAGCTGGTACATCTAATCCATAATTCTTGTAATTAGCATAGTAAATATCAATCAGTAGAGCCATAAAAATCTCTTTCCATAAAGGAAGTTTATCCTCAAGATGTGGGTCAATTAAAAACTCATTATCCTCTTTCGGTTTCTCAACGAATCTCGATTTAAATTCAATAATCTCCATACGTCTCCATACACCACCATCATAAGCTGGTACTTCAGGTATGTCATTACACAAAAGAGCAAGTTTAAACTGTGAATCAAACTCTTGCATATCTTTATGAAGAGCTCTTCCCTTAATCTTATCTGAACCCGTAAAATTCTTCATCAAACCCACATTAATCTTCTCTCCCTCACTCGGTTCCTCCAGATAACAATACCTCTTACCTTTCGTACCCACTATCTCTGGTGTCGCTGAGTTCGATGCAGCTCTCTTACCCGTGATAAGGGTGATAGGTAAGTTATTACAATAATTACCAAATGACATTTGGAAAAGTTTATTAATAATACTCTTACCATTACCACCTGTTCCCGTCCAAATTCTGAATTTCTGTTCAACATTTACACCCTGTAGACATGTCGCCAAGAAAGTGAGGAAGTAATTCTTAATATCATTATCAGGAAAGACTGTTGATAAGAAGTATGAGAGAGCTTCCCAATGTTCATAATCCTTGTTAAACTCAATCTTATCAATCTCCGTACTAATCGATACATAATCATCAGGACGACCATCTCTCAGTTCCATCTTCTGTAAATCATAAATACCATTATTAAAACCAATCAAATAAGGATTCGTATCAAGACGACTCACAAACTTATCATCTTCAAATAACTCCTTGCACTCTTTCATCATATTCTCTTTGAAAGAGGTCATCTTTAAATTTTTAATTAACTCTAATACTTTTTTACCCTTCTTCTTATACTCTTCTCTCTCCTCATCCGTCATATCCGGATCATCTGATGTAGCTTTCTTGTTAAAATCCGAAATTAACTTCATATACTTATTTACCAACTCTGTAGATATCATCTTTCTTAAATCTACACCATCCTTCGACTTTCTCCATAAATGATTCTTAAATGTATACCAATCACCATCTGAATACTTAAAATCATACTGATATATCGTATGAAGTACCTTGGCTATATCCCAATTGGTGATATTCTCTACCGTCTTATTCAATAGTTGATTCGTATCTTTATCCATAATCTCACGATACTTCTCATAATTATCAATTTTAGCCCAATGGTATAGAGAACCAATACCTAAACCCTCATTCTTCATCTTACTCCATTGTTTCTCACATTCTCCATCTGAAAACTTGGATGACCTCTTACTAAAGTTAATCCACATATCTAAGAGTTCTTGTGATTGAGGGTCAATATTATGTAGTGCCCATCCTACTTCCATCCATGTCGTGTATACTTCTACTCTATCATTCGATAGAATATCTACTATCTCACTAATCTGTTGAATATCATAATTAATCGCTGTACCTGCTTTAAACTTTAATGTTGTCGTCTTCTTCTTCTGTTCCATCTTCTCAATTAAATCTTTCTTCGAATCACGAATTGGTATCACATCACTCTGTTTCTTATTACGAATACTAAAGAATCTAGGTAAATCTCTTGTTCCAAAATAATATTCACCAAAGGCTATCGCCTCCATCTCTCCTGAAAAGATATAAGTCGGTTGATACGGCTCCATCTTTGGTTTTCTTGAACCAAACATCATCCATGGATTCGAATAAATAACTGACTTATCTACAATATCAGAAGGTGTATTCTTAATTGGTAAATCCGCCAGAATAGGACTAATCTTCGCCATAATCTGTGTACGAATAAAATACTGAGGTTCTGGTGCTGATACAATAAATGGGAATAAGATATGAATACCATCTTTCGTCGCTCCATTCTTCTTATAACACTTCTCACGTTCAAATACAAATGCTACTAATTTAGGGTCATTCTTCTCAATCTTAAATACATCTACTATCTCATTTATATATAATTCTACAATCTTCATTACATGCTCTTCCGTATGCAGTCTCTCTGGTACATCAAATTCATATTTGAAATCCAAATCTACTATCATCGGTCCAATCTCTTCATGTTTTTCTACTAAATATAACTGTTTATCTGAAAATATAGCCTTCTCATAAAGGTCATAGAATTCATCTAAATCACATTGACGAATGTAATATTTACCTTGATATTTACCGAGACCCATTGATGTATGAGTATAAGTATTGTCTTTATCTCCACTACTTACTCTTCGTTCTTCTAAAAACTGATAGATATCATACTCATGTGTCTCCATTGTGGTAAGAACCGGTGAATCAATATTACTTGTAGACATTTTTCTCTGTTCTATTCTTATACTATTTATTTTTTTCTATATTCAATTTTGTTTCCTATTTTTTTCCATTTCATTTTTTTTTTCATTCTTCTATTTTTATATTTTTATCAAAATGAATGATGTTTTATTGCATTCTTTTTTATTTCATTTTTATATTTACATTTTTCATGGTTCTAATTTAATTTTATAAGTTGATAATAAGAAAAAAATAAAAAAGTTAGATAAGATAGAGAGATATATGGAGAGAATTTATATATCATTATTGATTTTGTTCATTTTAATAATTGGGATATATTTTATATTCACTCATTTAAGAGAGATGGAAGAGAAGAAAAAAGAGAAGATGGAGATTGAAAAATTTGAGAATTATGTAGAATGTCAGTTGAACCAAAAGAGAATCTATAAAATGAATGATAAAGATATTTTTGATATTTTCATTACTCAAGGTTTACAATAATTATGGAAAATGAACTTTTCATAAATAGTATAGGTAAATTAAAAATATTATTTATAAATAGAAGATATTTATAAATATGTTAAATCCAAATCCTCCTACTTATAATTTTCGTGTTTTAAATACAAAACCTATAGCAGCACAGAGTGTATCGGATGTACTTTTTAGTGAATTTAAAGAGATATTAAATGATATTACACTTCAACCTTCTCAATCAAATATCCCAACAATTGAATCACAGATACGAACCATTCAAATCCCTAATTCAACACAATCTCAATCTCAAACTCTTATGAATGATCCAGAGAGTAAAAAGAAGATAGCTAGATTATATGTAATTCCCGAGTTGTACATTTTATATTCAAAGATGTATCAATCTTATACCTTACGACAGAATTTTATCTTCTCCTATTTATATACTTTTGAAGATTTTTATCGTCTCTCTCAATACTATTTTTCACATGAGAATCCGAATATTCGTTCTATCAATAAATTATTAAGAGATAATATGAAAAAATCAGAGAATCTAAAGATGGATTCACTCACGAATATCTTAAAAGATGAATTTGAAGAGATGAAGAAGATTCAAACCGATTCATTATCCATCTTTAGAAATATAGAATCTTACCTAAATAAAGAAGAGAATATTGAAAATCAAAAAAATATGGAGATTATCAATTTACGTGACAAATTAAGAAATTTAATTGAAAAAATTAATCCTTTCATGAAATCAACTAGTATTATAACAATTCCACCAATATTAGCAGGGGGTTCTTATAAAAAGAAAAATTCTAAAAAAATACGTTCTTTACAAGGTGGTGCAGTAGAACTTGAATATACATTAGAAAATACTCTTCCTCAAATTTATCAAAAAATTGATTTATATTTAGATTCAAATCCTGAAAAAATTGATCTTGCTAAGAAAAAAATAGAATTATACGAGATTATGGTACAACTTCGTCTATTAGACCCAAGTACTGAAAATATGAAATTAGAAGAATTATTAAAATTAAACCCAAAGACTACATTAAAAATGGATGAATTAATTCAAAATATAAATGATATTATAAATCAAATTCAGACAAGTCCTTCAAGTCTTGATAATCTATTAAAACTTATTGAACAATTTACAACTCTTTATAAAATGGATGATGAAGATGCTAAAGAGAAGAAGATGAAAGAATTAGAAGAGAAGATAAACAAAATCTCAAAAGAGATAGAAGAATTAATCAAAAAAGTATCAATATTTAACAATAAAATTGATAATTATATTTTTTTAAAATCTTATACATCGAATTATTTATTTATCTTGTGTAAATTAATCACATCTGTCTCAATCTTCTTTGAAAAATTATCATCAACATCATGTTCGGAAGAGTTGAAAAATAAATCAAAAACCATGAAGAGTCAATATGAAAAATTTAAAAATGAATTTTCTAATTTTATTCGTAGTGAAGAAAGTACAAGTCATAAAAATCAACGATATTTACAATTAAAATATCGTGAGATACAAAAAAATATAAGCATTTTAAAAAATGAAATTAAACAAAAACAAGAAGAGAATGAAAGTCTAAAAAATCAATATCCGGCACCAACACCACAAACTATATCAACTATCACAAGAGAGTATAATACCCTTAAAAGAACAATAGATGATTATGATAATTATAAAAAAATTAAAGACATATACGATAGTTATTTAGGGTCTCTAAATCCAAATCCAAGGCCAACTCCAGAACAATATAGACATATTAGTCTATATGAAAATAGAATTGACCAATTAAGACTAGAACGTGATGAAAAAAGAGCAGAAAAAGATAAACTTGAAGAACAACAAAGAAAACATGATTCAAATAAAACAAAGATACAAAAAAACGAAGCATCTATTCGTATGAATAATAATGAAAAGGCATCATTAGAACAATTTTCTATTTTTTTAAAAGAAAAGGTAAAAGAGAATAAAGAAGAATTTGATGAAAAAATAAAAGGTATTAAGGAGAGATATGAATCGATTCATAGTATCTTCTCTCTTTTTGCTAAAGTTGAAAATAAAACAATTGAACTTCAAAAGAAGAAAGATGAATTAAAAAAGAAGAACTCCAATAATCGCATGATTGATGCCATGAATAATGACTATTTATTCAAATTCATCACTCAAAAGATGCTATCAGTTCAAGTTGTTAAAAATCCAGATGGTTCAAATAAACTTACCAATAAAGGTAAAAAAATATACCGTTTAACAGTTATTCGTTCAATTCAATCTTTTCGTAAATATTTACCTGCCATTAAACGTTATTTTGAAGAGAAGTTAAAATATTATAATAATCGTGAAGGTTTATTATCTATGTTTACTTTGAATATAGGAGCAGTAGCTGGATTATTTGAAGAAGGTACTAAAAATTTAGTCACTGAAGCTTATAATTTTGAACAAGTTGGTAAATCTTTAACAAATTCTATTAATAAAGAAGTCACTGGAGTTAATTCAAATAAATCACAATCAACTTTACCTGAAACAAAACAAAATCTATCTTATAGTCAATCACAATTTGGTATGCCTTCACAACAATCTTCTTCTATATATGGTTCTCCTTCATATAATGCATATGGTAATCCTATATCGAAGAGTTTAGGAAGTTCAATAAGAGGCTACTCCGGTTCTCCCTATAATAATGAAAATAATTATATGGGAAGACAATCATCATCATCTATGTTTGGAAGTCAATATGGAAATCCTTATAGAATTCAAGGTGGAGGAGCAGCACCTCAAACTGAACAAAAGAGACCCGAAAAGAAGCGTGAACTTGAATTCATTAAAGTTGTTGATAAGACATTCAGTGAATTAAAAAAGAAAGTACAAAATAATTCTACCTATGATAATCGTATTAAAACATTCATTGAATATATTGATGACAAAGATAAAGATATTACAAATGAGATTTTAAGAAGACTTAATTTAATTGAAAAAACAAGAAATCTTCAATATCGTTTTATTTTACCTGAACAAGTTCGTTTTATGATACGTCGTCTATTTAAAATCAATATTTTTATCAGTAAATTAAATACACTTAAAACACAAAATAAAAATGAAGATCGTGAAAAATTAAATTTTATCTACATGACGGATCTCATTCTTATGTACTTCTCTCTTCAATATGTCTTCCTTAATCTAATTATGTGCCTCTTTAAAGAATCTACCCCTCTCAACTCTTAAATAAATAAATTTTCATTCTCCATAAAATAATCTATATTTAAAAAAAATAATTAACTTTTCTTTCAATTTATTTTATATAAGTTCATTTATATAAATAACGAAATTCATTTTTGAATATAAAAAAAAAATTGAAATAGTTTTTTTTTAGAAAAAAAAGAAAAATAATTGAGGTTAAAGAAAAAAGAAGATATAAAATGTATAAATATAATAAAACAGATATGTCTCGTTCTTCAGAAACTTCAAAGTGCGGTTCACTTGAATTAATCATTGGACCTATGTATGCTGGTAAGAGTACCGAATTAATTCGAATCATTAATCGTTTTAAATGTCTAGATAAAAATGTATTAGTTATTAATCATATTTGGAATAATCGTTATGGTTCATCCACATTGACCACGCACAATAGGGAGTCATTTGATGAGTGTGTAATTTTAGAAAAATTAGAGGAAGTAGAGAAAGAGGAGAATAAAGATATTTTTGAGAAGGCGGATGTGATAGTGATTGAGGAACTACAATTCTTTGGGGATGCATATGATAATATTGTAAAATGGATAGATGAAAGAGGTAAATGTGTAGTAGCAGCGGGATTAGATGGAGATGCGAAGAAACAACCTTTTGGAGATGTTCTTCGTTTAATCCCACATGCAGAAAAAGTTCGTAAATTAAATGCTTTGTGTAAGATGTGTGGAGATGGTACAAAAGCTCATTTTTCAAAAAGAATTGTAAAAGATGAAGCCACAGTATTAGTTGGAAGTGATGATGTTTATGAGGCAGTATGTAGGTATCATTTCTTAAATTCAGGCAAAGCCTGAAACGGGTCTTAAGACCCGTGGCTTTCCTCCTTCGTCGGAAAGGCTCCCTACGGTCGCATTTAAATATAAAATTTCTTTATATATATTTCATTTTTTAAAAAATTGAACTTAAAGAATTATTAAACATTGCGACCGAAGGGAGCCTTTCCGACGAAGGAGGAAAGCTACGGGTCGTAGACCCGTTGTTGGACGAAGTCCGACATTTAGAAAGAGTAAAGATTCATTTTGAATATTGATAAAAAAAATGAAATGATGAGAAGTATGTATTTTTTTTAATAATTCTGTTATTATAAATTTTAGGATAACAGATAAAAGAAGAAGATGAGTGAAAAACAGATGTCGATACATTCTTTCTTTCCTACATTAAAGAAGGATGGTTCAAAATTAGAAATTAAACGTTTTTTTTATTTAAAATGGAGTAAGAAGTATTCACCTGACTTTCAAGCTGTATGGTTGAGTGAACGTCCTAAAGATGTAAATTTTATTGAAGAAGTAAAATGGGATAAATTAAGAAAATCCCATACATTTTATTTATGTGGTCATTTTTCAGATATATCAGAGAAGAAGTTCTTTCTTCAACATGAAGTAAAATATAAGAATATACATAATCTTAAATCTCATTTACAAAAGAATATCCGACGAGAAGATGATATTCGAGCTATACCTACTGCTTTTCATCTTTTAAAAATGGACCCTGTTGAACTTCTTCGTCGTTTACCCATTATTATGATTGAAGATGTATCTCTACATGAATCTTTTACAACTCTTATTTGGTTAATGGTCTCCCAATCTTCTACTTCTTTCAAAATGAAAAAATATATGTACGAATGGTTGTTAGGTCTCGTTTATGTCCTCTGTAAAATACCAAATAAAGATATCATTGAATATAGTGATTTATCAAAAGAAGAAAAGATTATTGATTTAATGGATCAATATCATAGTAGTTTAAAAGAAGACCAATTATCCATACTTTATTCGATGCATCTTCGAATCGCATATGGTGGTATGGAAGGTGATATGGAGATGTTCAAACAATATGCTCATACTTGGTATCAACGTTTTCAAGCTGAAAATAAAGAAGAAGAGATTAAGATAACCGTTGATAGGAAAAAGATACGAAATATAAATATTTACTCGGTAAAAGCATTAGAATTAGATGAATGGGATTTATCGGCGATAGATTTTCATTGTAGTACGAAATTTATTGAATTTATACAGAAGAGATATTCGGAGATGGAAGAGAGTGAGATTAAAAAGATGGTATGGATCAATTCATCTTCTATCAATCATCGTGTAAAACATCATGTCGGCTATAAGACGACAGAATGGAATCAAATGAAAAATCATGTGGAGAAGACACAAAAATATATTTTAGATTCTTCGTTTTAATTTTAATATACTCTTTTAATACGGTGTTGTTTTGTATTTTTTATCACATAATAGTTCTTCTCTTGAGTAGAACGATTCAATAATGAGATCATATGTTCATTCTTATAATTTGTCTCTTTCATAAATTTTTTTATAATATCTGTCTCTTTCATCTCCTCATTCATCATATAATAAAATTTTTTATCCTTATATTCAATTACACAAGAAGCCTTTTTCATTCTCCTATTTTTTTCCTTATTTTTTTTTATATTCATTTTAACTTGTTTTTCCTTATTATTATTTTTTTTGAGTGACGACTTTCCGAGGGGAAGTCTCAAACTTTCTTGAAGTTTATTATGACTTTTTAAGAAAGTTGACGATAGATGACTATCTTTATATTTTTTTTTTTGTAGTGAACCACCTCCTAAAGGTTTTACATCAGTTGTATCTACATTATCATATTTTCCATTTTCTTTACATTGATTTATTGTATCATCAATGGCTGCCGCATTTTTTCCTTCAGGACTATTTTCATCTGTCTTAATAATTACAGATGAGGGTCTTCCTAATGTTTGAGTGATAGGGATAACATCCCATTCATTTTGCATCATCTCTTTATGTTGAAAATTTCCCATCTCTAATCGTTTTCAATATTTTTTTATTTATTTGATTTTATTTAAAACTTCTTTATATTTTCCAACAGTATTTATATATTTATATACTATCTTCTTACCACCTCGATTTACAGTACGAGGTTTTACTAATTTTACTCTTGTTCCTATATACTTATATTCTTTATCATTTGTTAAATTTAATATTGTAAAAACAATAAATTGACGGTCAGTATTATTTAATTTACTTATTTTAGCTAATCTTGTAAAAGCTTTCATAGCAGCACGTTTAGGTGAACTTCCTTTAAATCGTCCAAAGTTTTTTCTCTCTTCTGGAAAATCAACAACTGTATATATTGCTTTCTCTCTTTTTTTTATATTTGTATTTGTAGTATCATTCATCCATTTATTCTCAATTGGAAAACTCATAATCTCTATTTTACATTGAGATTAATTATCATTCATATAAAAAAATAATAAAAGAGTTAAAGTTGATTAATCTATCATAAAATAAATATGGTTATTATTTATCTATATTTATATCAATTTTATAGAGCTCAATAGAGTTGGCTACAATATAAAATGTCATTCCAAATATTTAAAATAATTATTTATTTTATAATGAATTAATCTTCCTTAACCCTGACTGGTCCTCACCCTCCTATCTTTACATTCATCTTAATATTCTTTTTACCTCCTTTTACTGATTTTTCCTCTTCTTCTTCCTCTTCTTCCTCTTCTTCTTCCTCCTCATCACTACTTACACCACTATCGGTATCATAAACTTCTTTAACCTCTTCATCTTCTTCAGAACCACCTTTCTTAGCTGGTCTCTTCTTCTTATCTTTCTTTGTCTTACTGTTTACAAGATGTACTACAGAACGCATTGTAAATTGTATTCCTGCTCTTCCAGCCTCTTCTTGTTCCTTTGCTGTTAACTTTTTCCAATGTCCCTTATAAGGTCCATAGATCTTCTTTCTCGAATCTTGTGTTGTCTCTTGAATGGTAAAAGTTGATTGACATTTTAATTTATTTTCACCATTTAATTTACGATGATGACATAATGATTTAAATAACTTCTTTGCAGCAGAGAGTGGAGATGCATTCTCACTAATCTTCACATATCCAACATTCAATTCTTTCTTATCCGCCTCTATTAACTTAAAATGACGATACTTCTTCACTCCTCCATCACTCATCTCCTTACTTTCATTGATAAAACTTTCTAATTTTAATACATCTTGTTCAAACTGATTTTTTGTGTATCTCTTCATTTGTATTCTTTATACTTTATAATTATATTTTTTTTATATTCATATAGATAATTAAAAATAATATGACTACCAATAATATATAAAACATTTTTTTTATATCTATATTTTGATTACCATTATTTGTAAATGTTTCAATAACAGATATAGGTTTTTGATTATTAATTAATTCATTATTACTTGTACTATTCAATTCAGTAGCTTGTAAAGTTTGTGGAGTATATATTTGACTTATATTTCCCATAAATTGTATGGTTCCATTTTTTTTTAATTTTAATTGTCCTGTTGGATTAAAACCTATAATTTGATTCATAATATGTATACGATAATCTTCTAATACTTTACTCATTTTCTTTGTTTATCTATTATAAAGAAAGAAAAACATACATAAAAAAAAGAATATTAGGCATATTTCTTTTGAATTTCGTTTACATCTAATTTTTTTCTCTCTTTACGAAAGAGTGCAGTCTCATATCCACCTACTAATTGTGTTCCTGTTTTATAGGGTTCTAAATAAAATAATTTAAAAAATCGATTCATAATTAATGTATAAATCTCATCTTTTAAATGGAAAAATAAATCTGTTCTCTTAATTCTCTTTTTTCCATTATCTAAAATAATCTTATCATAATAATAAAAAATTCCCTCTTCTATTCCTTTCTCTGAAGTATCTTGTATATAATAAGAATCATGAGAAAATCCATTAAAATAAGTAAATCCATGTAAATTCTCTTTATCATCTATATAATTTGTTGTATAATATCGAGCACCTACATCTAAATTCTCATAATCATATACAGGTACTAATAAAAATCCTTGATCTGCTAACCAATAGTTACAATTTTCAATTATCTTCTCTATATCTTTTAATTGATGATAATATAAGACTCTCTCATCTAATAAAATATGTGAGAATTCTCCTTCTTTAAATGTATTTCGATTACGTAAGTCTCCATGTATATATTTCATATGGGGATGAAGACGTTGTGCTTTTAATAACATGTTCGCTGAATTATCAACACATGTGATATTTGAATAAAATTTCTTTAAGTAGGCTCCTGTCTTATTTACACCACATCCACCAATTAATATATTTATTTTAGAAGGGTCTTTTATATTATCTAAAGATTTAGTCTTTAATATATCTGACCAATTTTTACTATCTGTTGGATCACGATAGACTAATTCATAAATATCTATAAATTCTGGATCATTCATATCTTCTACATCTGTTGAAGCTTTACCTCCTAATCTCTCTTCATAATGTTCAACTGTAGATGATAAACATTTAGGTTGATAACAATAAAAAAGACTCGATATATATAAAATAATAAGAATCATAAATGTTATCTTTAATATCATCGATATTTCCATATCTCTTCTCTATTTACTCTTTGGATATTTTTTTATTATTTTTCATTTTTCATAAAAAATGGGTTCAAATCAATATAAAAAAAATAAGAAGAAAGAATAGAGAAAAAAAATGGAAAGTGCAGATGAGATTCGTACTCAAGTAAAAGCTCTTCATGAGTTCTGTTTGAAAAAAGATAATGTCCGTCGTAGAAAAGAAGATATGGATGGTTATAAACAATATTGTATGCAAACCTTTACCAATGTTCATCAAAAATATCCAACACTCTTCTTTAAAATTGTTGAAGAACCCTCATCTTTCCCCATGTATCGTCTTGAAGAATTATTACAAATGAAAAAAAAGATTGAGAAGAATGAATCAACAGAAGAAGAAGTCTCTAAAGAATTGGGACAAAAATATTATGATGAATTTGTTAAAGATAATCTCCCTAAAAAATCATCTTAACTTATTCCTTTTTTCCTTTTTTTACCCTTTATTATTTATTGAAAAATAATCAATAAATAATTTTATTATATATAAAAAATATTATTTTCATTAATGAAAATGAATAGATTGATAATTAATTGGAATATTATATTTTTTACACCATTGAACAGCATTTTTAACTTGTTCTTTCATTAATTTATCATATTCATCTTTTGTTGGTTTTGAATAAGAGAGATTAATTGTCTTTTGTAAATAGAATTTCTGTTGTTCAATATACATATGATTATATTTCATTAATGAATGAACAAATGAATTAGGTACACGAATATTCAATAAATCTAATGTTTCATTCTCTTTTATTTTATTTTTAGTCTGATAATCTTGATAAACTTGAATTAAATATAATAAATAATTCTTATCTTCTTCTTTTAATAAATCTCGATAACGAATACATACTAAATATTTCTCCGAGTTCGCAGGTCGAGATGTCTCCGGTTTATACAAATAAACCTCGTCAAAATGTAAAGTCATAAAATATAATATCTTTATCATTGGACTTGTAAATAAATCAAATACTTTACATACAAATGTACCATTCTTCTTTAATATATTCATCGCCACGATACATTCCGAATAGATAATTTGACATGAATTAATCTCTTGACCATTAAAATCTGAACTATAATCAAAACCTCCATCTGCTGTCACCACAAAAGCCTTATTTTTTTGAAAATTTTTAATAAAATTTTTAACTTCAGGTAAAATATATAAATTTCCATATTCAATTTTAATCTGATTTGAATCTGAAAATATTTTACGCATCTTTGTCCAATCGGGTACATACTCATTATTAGGTCTTAGTGTGATTCCATAATATATATCTTTATTTAGTCTCCCTTTTAATAATTGATTACGATAATTATATGTAGCTTCCATAAAACCACCTGGTCCCTCAGCTAGATGTCCAAATGTTAAAATATCAGTCTGTTTAACATCTTGAAAAATCTTATCCGAAAAATTATAATAAATCTCCCACATTTTAAAATAAGAACGACTTATAGGTTGATAATTTGAGATACTCTCCTGTCTCTTCTTTTTATGAAAAGAAGTATAGATTAATTCAAATGGATTCCCTATCTTTTTAATTCTATCCCATTCTTGGTCATCTTCTAATTTATCTATCTTCTCTTTTTCATGACATATATCTTCATAATATTTTCGAAAAATTAATACATTATTTTTCTGTTTTACTTCCCATTGAAGATTCTCAATCTCGAATGGTTTATCTTCTTTTATATTCCCTGTATGGACAGTAAGATGGGTCTGTACGACATTATCTTCATCTAGTTTTAATAAATATTTCATTCCTCTACACTAATCTCTTCCTCTTTTTTTATATCCATTTATAAACACATTTTTATAAAATAAAAATTTCAAAAAATATATATTTATATTATTTAATTATTACCTTGTAAAGATAAGGTACGAATAAATAAGTTAATCACATCTAATATTAATTGTAAAGAATCTAAAGGATAATTCGGATAATCATATACACTATTTTCTTTGCATCTTCTTGATTTTACTTTTAAGAATGTTGTATCATATCCTACAAATGCTGTAAAGATAAGTATTACAATATAACTTGTAAATCGATTAAATTTTGAAAATTCATATTGTTTAGTCACTGATTTATAAATGATATTAATCAATTCCACAATAATAATTGCAATTAAACCTATAAATAAAGCTGACATAACAGCTTCATAAGTAGATTCAAAGAATTTAGGATAAGCATATGTTAATAATGTCATACCTATAAAGATAAAGGAGACAATCATAATACTTGAATTAATATAAGGTTTATATCTTTCATTATTTACTGCAGGAGCTAAGGTAAGACCAAAACAGACAATTAATGCTAACCATAATAGATGATTTAAAAATATATTTTTATTAAATTGTACATAATGAATCACAAAAATAAGTGTAATGGTTAATATGAATAGTAATAGTAAACTAAACATATTTATTTGGATATTATAATATTCGGTGACATAACAAGTGATAGCGAGAATAGTTAAAGAGAGACCTAAATATAAATAGATATTCATCATAAAATGATTACAGGTCGGAGCACCATTTTTAAATGCGAAGTTAAATATTAAAAGTAGTAGAACAAATACCATACCTAAGTATAAAAATACTTGACGAGTATCCTTGTTTTCAAATAATTCTTTCATCTTCTTTATCTTTATCACATATATTTTTTCAAACTTATATTGAAAAAAAAATAAAAAATAAAAAAAAAAATAAATAATTTAAACATCTTTCATATCATCTGAATCATATTCATCTCCACTCTCTGATACTTCTTCTTCTTTCTCGGATTCCCCATCATGATTTATATATTCTATTTTGATATTTCGAGTGATTCCACCTTCTTTCGAATTCTCATTATCTTCTTTGAGTCTTCTCTCATTCATAGGAGGTGGTACAAAAGTACCCATCTTTTCAGGACTGATAATCTGTTGTGAAGGTAATACAGGTTTAATTGAACTATTAATCTTATCTGCTACTTTAATTAATACTCGAGAGGCTACTTTATTTGCTATACTCTCTGTCATATCTTCAGCTACTTCATCTAAACCTGGTATCTCTTCTTCTTGAGAACCTCCTTCCTTAATTTCTTCTTCTTCTTCCATCTTTTTCTCTTCTTCTTCTTCAGTAGCAATGATCGTCTCAGATGTATCTTTATCTACAATAGAATATGTCACCTCTGAAGTTTGACCATCTACAACATCTTCTTTTACCTTCTTTTTATCTAATAATGATAATAATTTACGGAAGAGTGTATCAGGTGCATTCTTTACCTTTCTAAATACAAATGCATTTGAAAAGAAACTAAATCTCTTCTCATCTTCACTCATCTTCGAGATCGTCTCACGATTTAATTCCATCTCTTCTTCTGAAAATCCCTCCACATGATTTCCCGATTTTAATTCCTCAAAAAATTCAGAAAATGGTTTTACATATACCTTCTCAAAACCATATTCCATCATCATCTTCTCAAAATATGCAAAACTAACTAAATATTCTGGATGAACTTGACCAATCGAACCAACTATCACATCAATCTGTTTTCCTAATACAGGTTTTCCATCAAATGATAATTTGGTCTTGTATTTTTTTTCTATCTTCCACATCGTTGAACCATCAAACTTCTTTCCTTCCACAAAATTTTTTCCTTTTAATGAATTATAAATTCTCTCTCCATCAAATGTTGTTCCAATCACATAACCTCCTATCTTTAAGTTATCTGTGATATTTTGAATAATGGTTCTTAATGTGATCTCATTCTCAAAGAAGTAGTGGATACAGAACATAAGTGATACCGTATCGAATGTATATTTGGTGGGAATAAATCTCTTCATCAACACTTTATCATTATCTGTGATACCACATGCCTGTTCTGGAAAGATTAATTTACTAGTATCACCTCTCATGAAGAATGCCTTCTTTGGTCGTGTTAATAATTGTTTAAAGAATTCTTGTGATTTCTTTACACTGTATGCATCTCTCTCAATACCTACTAAATCTTCATATTTTGCTTTTGCGATCTTATTCATATCTACACCTTTTCCTGCACATAAATCTAAAATTCTTCCCTTGATACCATTTATATTTTCTATTACTGCAGGTGAAGTACCATAGTATAAGATAAATTTAATATATAAATTATGGAAGTTTTGATAAGGTAGACGGTCACGAGGTTGATTATTATTCTCAATTCCCGCAAAATAAGGTTTAACAGCTTCAACGACTCCTGCATCTGTATCTGTGATAGGTACTTTACCAGTTAATATCATCTCTTCTGTCACCGGGAATCGAATAGAATTAAAGACATCAATCGCAGTCATCTCAGCATTCGCTATCTTCTTTCCAGCTTTATATAATAATGTCTTATCTTTACGGTGTCGATAAGGTTTCCAACGATAACCTTCCTCTAAAGTCTCATCATAACCAAATTCGACAACTTGTTCAGTCTCAATTGTCTCTTCAAATTGTGTAAAAGGGTCAATAGCTATCATCTTATCTTCATCATTTAACATTACATTTGCGATGTTATAAGCTCCTGCTGATTCACTATTTAATTGGTCAGGATTAAACTCAACTGCTACTGGTACTTTTTTACCATTCGCCATTCTTTTAAATGTACCCACAAATAATCTCACCGATTTATATTGACGAATCTCTGAATCTAATTTACCATCTGGTCGTTTTATTAATGTTAAATGAGGTGATTTAATATCTTTTCCATTATCATATTTAAGTGTACGAATTAAAAAATCGATAGTATTTAAATGAGGTGGTTTCCATTTTAATAAATGATTCCACGTTCCACCTCGATTGGGATAAAATTCTTTAATAGGTGTAAAGATTAAACCATCACAATGGAAAATGGCTAAACTACGACTCTCCCACATATCTTTAATGCCCTTAAAGATACTCTGTTCATCTCCTTTTTTATATAATAAAAATTTAATCGGTTTTAATTGTAGAGGTATACTATTATCTTCTGTAAATCCTTCTCCTAATTTTGTTAAAGATGATTCCATAAAATCTTTTAATACAAAAAATCGTGGTGAAAATTTAGGTTTATCTTCAAAACTCTCTTTGAATAAATATCTCTTTCTTACATCACGTCCTCTATCAAATAAGATATCATATGCGAAAAAATAACGTCTTCTATCTGATTGTATCACCTCTCCCTCCACTAATGTATCCGCATAGAGTGTATTTACATATCCAGTATCTATCACTTGAAAGTTTGTATCAAATAAAAATATTTTACCATGTTCAGTGGCATCATCTGATTTCATTACATATAAAAAATGTCTTTCACCATCTGCCTTTAAAGAGACTGCATATTTCGCAAAGATATTGATCTTTGTGTCACTCGGTAAAAGATTATGTCTGTGAAAAGTGACTGGACTCGCTGCTATAAAATCATAATCATTTATCCCTAATTTACAATCTCCTAATCTAGCATATCCTTCCAATACTCGATTCATTACTTCTTGTTTGATAATATTCTCACTATTCTGTATAAGAGAGAGAATTAATCCACAATATCCCATCCATTTTGATACTATCTCTTCGTCACTCATCTTTACATTTTGACCCATAAATTCAATTTCTATCTCATATCGAGGAAGTTCTTTCATCGTATTCGATTCTTTAAAATTTAATCCTTTACCCATCTTAGTTGTTGTTAAATCTATTGAAAATAATCCATCATCCGATAATATTGAATAACGATTCTTTAAACGAAAGACCTTCTGAACATCTTTACTAATATCTTTGTTCATTACAAGATTTTTATCTTTTTTATTCACTTTCTCCTCCGGTTTCTCATAATTTAATGAAAAACGAAGATTATAATTCTGTTCATCAATCTTATCTAACTTCTCCTTTTCAATCACTTTTACTTTTTTTAAATCTATTTTGTCAAAATTACCATATAACCAATATTTTTTTATCTCATCTCCATCCTCAATTGATACACGAGTTACATCAAAATCATTTGTATGATTATATCCACTCTGAACAATGATATCTAATATCTGAGACGTCTTATAGGATAAGGCCATTCCATTATTCTCTTTTTTATATGTGAGTTTTTTAAATACTCGCATAAATGCCTCATAATCAATTTCAACTTTTCGAAAATTTCGTCCATACATTCTCGCCTCTAACTCATAATGAGGATCCTCACGAGTCTTCTCTATAAATGATATGAGTCTCTCCTTTGTTTTTTGGTCTAATTCCATTTTTAACCTTCTCTATATAATTAAAGATATTATTATTTTAAGTTCATTTAACATAATTATATTTTTTCTTTTTGAGTTAAAAATAAATATAAATTTTTATCATCCATTTTATGATATACAATGTATATTATAAATTAAATAAAAAAAATAAAATAAGATAAGATAAATAAATATTTACTTTGATAAAATTTCATCAATTAGTTCTTGTTTTGTACGATTTAACATTTTGATTGTTTTTTCTGATTTCTTTTGTATATCAATCTTCATCTCTTTTGCGATATTTTGTAGTTCTTCCAATTTCATATTTTTTAATTCTTGTTGACTATACTTTTTTATTTTTTCTTCAGGTTCTTGTTTTTCGTAAACTATCCTCTCCATCTCTTCTATTACATTATCTCCTTCATCCATCCCTTTATCCTTCATCTCTCTTTCTCCTTCTTCTCTTCTTTTCTTCTCCTCTTCAAAAAATTGTTGCATTACTTCTAATTTCATATATTCCCATACCTGTAAATATATATCATAATCCTTCGAAAATAAGAAATAACTCTTTTTTTCTGTATCCTTATGTACTATCGGATAATATACAGTATTCATCTTCATCATAAAAAATGTTGGTAAATATGGATTTACTCTTCCATGATATTGTTTGTTACCATAAAATTCACTTTTATCAAAATCAATATTTAATCCATCAACTATCTTAAATACAAAAATGTTAATACCAAAATAATCCGCTATATACTGTTGTACTATATAAAATAATTCATCATCTACTCTCATTGTTAATGCTTTGTTCATCGTTGTTTGAATTAACTCTTTTTTAAATAAACGATTGCGATAATAATAAAATTTACGATAATTCTCTTCTAAAAATATCTCTGAATGCATCTTCTTTAATAAATCTTTAATCATCATCTCCTTCTCATCATCTTTTTTTAAATAAAAAAATTCATCCATCATCATAAAAAGTGATGATATAAAACTATATACATTCCATTTATTTCTCGAACGAATCTCTATCCATCGATATTCTATATGTTCTCCTCCAAAAATCTTTTCAAATGAATTTGGAATCGATTTATAAATATCAAATGTTTTTGGTTCTCTCTCTCTTTCTATTTTTTTTGATACAATCTCTACATTCTCTTCTTCTGAAAATAAACTTTTTTTTGTAAAATGAAGAGGTGCAGTCTGTTGATAACTCCTCCTCTTCTCCTTCTCTTCATTCTCTATTTTTTTCACTTCATATAAGTCTTTCGGAATATAATCTCTAAAATTATAATCTTCTTTACATTCAAAACCACGTCTTTTTTCAAATAACTCATTATCTATAATCTTCTGAGATATAGATAAAAACTGAAGAATACCATCTAACATCAACATACGATTCTGTTGCTCCTCTGCCATTTTTATTTTTATTTTACTATTTTATTTTATCTCTTTTATTTTATATTCATTTCATTTTTTTTATTCATCTTAAAAATGAAAAAATAAATATAATAAATATAAATAAATATAAATAAATAAATGATGATAGTGAATATAATAATTAGAATGAAAAAAAATGATTGTAGTGAATATAATGATTAAAATGATTATAATGATTATAATAAATATAATTATTATATAAATAAATGAAAAATAAAAATGAATAAACATTCATTCTCCTTAAATTAAATAGCTTCGGTTTCATTCTCTTTTTCTTTACTACCTTTCTTCTTCATATAAGAGGAACTATCTTTTGTCTCTTTATAAGATTTTATGATCTTTGCTTTAGTTCCTGTATATTTAATCTTCTTCTTCTTTAAAGATAATTTATTTTCTATATCTTCATCTTCATCACTTGATAAATCAAGTTTGTAAATGATCTCTTCATCACTTTCAGATAATACTTCAATATTTTTTTGTTCTTGAATTTGATTTACAAAATTTTTATTAAAAATATAATTATCATAACTCTCTTCATTTAATTTATTTACATGTTTAATCTTCTCCTTCTCCGTTTTTATAAAATCTTCATGTACATTTAACTCTTTTTCTTTTTCTTTTATATATTCTAAAAAATCATATACTTTATTAATAGTATCTTCTTGTACATTTGTGATATTTATAAAAATACCATTTGCATTTTCAGTATAAGAACACTTTGCCATTTTAAAGATATGAAAAATCTCCGATAATTCAAATCGATTTAATCCCTTAATTAATTCTACTAATTTCTTTTTTTTTGATAATAAAGACTCATTCTCTTTCATACTTTTTATATCCATATACTCAATTATCGGATTTATCTCATTCTCTTCTATATTATCTTCAAATTCATAAAATTGTTCCATTCTGAATCGATATTATCTTCCCTAAATATATTTTTTATCTCATTCTTACGTATACTCTTAATCACTATAATAGCCATCATCATCATCATCACCCCCATCAGCATCATCTTCTGCATCATCACCACCATAATCACTAAAATCATCACCGAACTCATCATCTTTCAATATGGTATTACCACCTACCTTCGTCTTTTCACCTTTATCTTCCTCCTCCTCTTCTTCACTTTCTGATTCTTCACTACCCGATTCTTCACTACCTGATTCATCATCTTCTTCCTCATCTCCATCTTCACTTCCATCCTCACTTTCATCATCACTTAATTCTATATCATCCATCTCATTCTCATCCTCATCTTCTGAATGATCTTCTGTCTTTGACATCTCATTTCTTATCATATCTACCACATTCTCCTTCTTATTTAACTTCTTACTCTTTTTATTCTCAATACCATGTATTTTACCAACTACTTGTATCTCTTTATCATTTACTGAAAAACTTTTACCCAATACATATACCTTAATCATATCTCCTACCTTTATACTCTCAAATGCATCTATCTCATTCTCATGAAATTGTTTACCCACTATAAATGATAATGGACCATTATATCCCATGATACCTGCCTTTGTTTTAAATTTAACTTTACAATCATATATATTTCCCTCATATGGATTACATAAATCAGCTGTGTATGCAACTTCATATGTAATATCACCTGTAAAACGACTTCCTAATAATACACCCGCACTTCTTTTTATAATTCTTACACTCTCCGGTTTTACATAACCCTCATCAATACATTTACCCTCCATCTTATTCTTTAAATATTCATGTATGTAATCATCAATTCTCTCATTTAAATATTTAGCATCTACTATAATCTTCTTTCTTAATATACTTCGAAAATATATATTCGTATTCTCCATTTTTAATACTACAGTTTATTTATATTATTTTTTTTATATTCAATTCATTTTTTTTTTCATTTTTCTAAAAATATAAAAATATGTAAAATGAAAAAAAGATTTCTTTAAGTTCAAATAAAATGATTATAAAAAAAAATGAAAATTTAATTTAATTTTTAATTCATCTGATAAATATATTTAAAGAATTTTTTTTATAGATATCTAGTAAAGAATTAAAGATGTCATCTTTTATCGTTCCGAACAACGCAAAAAGATCAGAGGGTTTACATAAATCCTCCTCAACAATCCTTCCACCTGTTGAGAATCTAAAGATGATCCATATTTCGTCAAATATGGTCAACAAAATCAAATATCCTTCTTTTAAAGAATTTAAAGATGATATTTCAAACTTTGAGATGAAGAAGTACTTAGAGAATAAAATGGAATCCCAGAGAATAGAAAAGATATCTTTATTTTTAGAATTATATAAGAAAATTGAGGAGGAAGATTTAAAAAAACCGATTTTTAGTCAAACTTCTAAATTTAAAAAATTCCCGAATCATCTTAAATATTATAAATATATTAAGTTTTCAAGAGATGAAGAGACCCGTAAGAAGTGGATAGTTCAACAACCACAAACTGATGTAGAGAAGATTGTCTTTTTTATTAAAAGTATGTTTAATAAGATTGGTGAAAACAATTTTGAGAGTGTTAAAAATGAATTTTTGGATGGTTTTTTACAATTTGACCATCCTGATTTATTTGAAGTTTTGGTGAATGAATTATATATTAAATGTATTTCAGATTCCAAGTTCCGTCATTTTTACCTGCAAATTTGTTGTATACTTTGTCAAAATCGTGAATTACATGAGAATCGATATCAAGTGATTGATATTGAAGGTGATTTTTATGTTCTTTTTAAATATCCTACTAAAGAATATGGTTTAGAAAAGATTAATGAAGAGAATATGATTGGACCATTTACAAGTGAAAGTGATGCAAAGCAGGAGGCGTACATGATGATGAATTTAAAAAGATATTTTTTAAATTTCTTGGAGAATCAATTCAAAAAAAAGGATACTACTTTTGGTAAAAGAAATTTAGAAGACCAAGAATTCTTTGATAAAAAGAGAAGCATTATGGGTTTGATTGATATCATGTTATTGTTATATAAAGATAAATTTATTCACATGGATATATTACATATTATGATATTAGATTTAATGCATATGAATGAAAATGCATTTGAACCGATTGAAGAGATTGAATTTGAGGCGATACATTACATGATTAAATTCTTTTATGAAAATCAGTTTATTAATACTTCCAAATATCCTGTCTTTGATAATTATCTTCAGATTATTAAGGATTTAAAGAAGAATGAATCAAATTCAAAGAGAATGATATTTTTCATAGATGAGATTGAACAGATTCTTCTCAATCCTGTATTTGTACCGAAGGTTGTGCAATTATCTGAGAAAGAATTTACACAATTATGGAAGAAGTTGATGAAAGAAGAGGATATTGTTAAATTTATGGATTGTATGGATAAAAATATGGTATCAGATATGAAAGAAAAAGTGATGGAAGATGTATTCTTCTTTACTTTAGATCAAAAAGAGATAAAGAATGGATATATTCAAATAATTCAAAAATTCATTTCAAATCAAAAATACTCTCAACTTATAGAGAAAGTAATTGATAATATTCAGGATTATTCACTTGATATTAATAATATTCACAAGAAGATATTAAAGATAATTGAGTTAAATGAACATATCAAGAATGAAGAATGGAAGGAGAAGATTTATAAGACGATTCGTGAGGACGATGAAAGTGATAAAGATAATTGGGAAAATATGATAAGTGATGACGACGATGATGATTTTATGATATCCCGATTTTCTTAATTGACATATTTAATATTTCTATTCATTTTATAATTTTTGATAAAATGAATTAATATAAAAAAATAAATTATTTAGGATAATTCTTTTTTCCATTCTTCTAAATATTCATCTCGATTCCAAAAGCATCTTTCTGGAAAGAGAGGTGTATATTTTTTACAATTCTCGATAAACCACTCTTTCTCTTTATCCCAATCATCTTCTATTCGATGTATCTTCTCCATTCTTATAATCCTCTTTTTATAATCTATACCCATATATATTACTTCTACATCTAATTCTTTCCCTATATGATAATAACCACTTCTAATTTTATCTACACATTTTCTTGTACCCTCTGGTGCTATACCCAATATATAATTATCCTTATTCTTCAAATAATCAATTATCTGTTGTGTCATTCCCTCTCCACCCCTCCATTTTATATTTTCATTCTCCTTCTTTTCTTTATTCCCTTTTTCATCCTTCTCTTCTATCGGAATAATATCCATCTTCGGTTCTATCCTTTTACATATCTCTGTTATATTCTCCTCATATCTTCTTTTCATTACTAACTCAAATATATACTTCTCTGAAAAATATATTTTATATACCATATATGAAAACAAAAAATCATAAATAGATGTGTGACTTGATACCATGATTAATTTTGTTGGTAAATTTTCAATCTCTTTATTCTCAATCTCTACTTTAAATTGATAAATCCATAACACAAATTTACATATTTTGTTTATAAAATCTTGAATATTAATTGATGATATAAATATATATAATCCAATACTTAATATATATATAAAAGTAGTAAAATCCATCTTTTATTTTTACTTTCTTTTAACTTCGATTTTCTTTTTTTTATTATAACTTAAATTATTGTCTTTAACAGTACATAGATGCTCCAGAATCCTTGAATGTTCGTTCTTTTGAACAAGCATTCGCAAGTGTTCTACGGTGTTCCCGGTTTTCACCATCAAATAGAATATTCATAAGAGCACTCATAGATAAATGACCACGAACACATATATTAAAAAGTTCATCATCAATCGGTTCATCCGGAATCAGTTCACGACAAGCATTATCAAATTGATCTCTCGTCATCTTATCAAAATGTACTATCTTATCAATTCGACCCGGTCGAATGAGTGCCTTATCCATCTTACTAGCATGATTCGCCGTAATAAAAGTAATTAAACCATTACCCGTTGTGAATCCACCATCCAAAATATTCAAGAGTGTAGAGAATGAGATCTTCGACGGAGTATCCCCCGTCTTACGACCCTCAAAAAATGAATCAATATCTTCGATAAGTAAAATACTATCCTTATCTATCTGTGAAATTAGATTTACCAAAGTTCCCTCCGTTAAATCCTTACACGCAAGATTCAAAATATAAAGTGTTTTACCTAGCAGATCTGCGATACTCTTTGCTATAGATGATTTACCCATACCAGGTTCACCTTCCAACAAAAAAGTTAACTTGTAAGGTCTACCATAACGAATATACTTATCCTTATTTCTCTGAAAAATCTCAATCTTTCCCATAATCTCTTCTTTCATACCTCTCGGTAAAAAAATCTGTTCCATCGTCTGAACTTGATCTAACTCTGCTAGAGTCATCCAATAATCAAGTCGATTAAATTTAATTAATAGTGAATCTTCATTCTGCTTCTTATCCGAAGTTATCGCCTTCATCATCATTTCCTTCACTTTCTCCTTCATTGATATATCAAATTCAATCTTTACATCATTCCTAACTACCAGTGTTGCTAGTGGAATCTGATGAGCATCTGGGACTGTCTGTGAAGGTTCATCATCATTTGAAGGATGAATATCAATATAAAATAATAAATCATCCTTCTCTACTTTAAATCTTCCATAATAAGGGATAAACAGTGGTACAAATGACTTCTTACTACGAATTAACTTCTTGTAAGAACCGTCCAGTTTAAATGTTGAGTCCTCTCCTTCCTTACTAATATTTAGCTCTAAAGCACAATACCGAAGTACCAGGACCTGTTGGTCAATATCTGTGATATATACCTCTTCCATTTTTTTTTACGTTATACGTTTTTTTAAGTTCATTCTAAATTGAATAGAATGAAGATAATATAAAAAATCATTTTTTTTTTATAATTTACGTCTATTCTTTTTTGTGGACAATAAGTCTTTGATTCATTCTTCGATATTGTTGTTCATATCGCATATCTTGTTCTCTTAAACGATTCTGTTGTTCTTCTTCTCTCTCCTTCCTTAATCTCTCCATTGTCTTATAACGTAAAGAATCTTCATGAGATGCTTGGAAAGATAATTGTTCTCTTTCACTCTTTAATTGATCCACATTTCGATATTCCTTTACTTTTACACTCTTTGGATCTATTAATACTGTATCTTGAACATGTGCCTTTCGATAATCTGTATAATTTAATGAACTATTTCCACTATAATCTTTAAGACGACCCGTTCCTAATTCTCGATATCCTGCTGTTGTCGCCACACCATATGCTTCCGGTTCTTGATATTGTATCACTCTATCTTCTACGACTTTCTTCTTCTTTAATTTATCAAAATGAGCATTAAAAACATCTTTATTAAAATTACTACCAAATACCTTCGAATCATCTTCTAATTCATCATCTTTTTGTTTATACATATCCCCATAACCTACTTCTACCTCCTCTTCTGGTTCATAATACTTTTCAAAGATCTCATTAAACTGTTTTAAATTAAATTTATCCTTACTTACATAGATATTCTCTACACCCTCTTCATTGATATCATCTCTATATTCCATCTTCGTCACCTTCTTACTCATCTTCACTTCTACTTCCTTCTTCTCTTCCATCTTATTCAATAAATAAATATAAGCCTGTGTGATTAATTGGAATCTATCCTTATATTGGTCTCCTACTTTATCCGGATGGAATTTTAAGGCCATTTTTTTATATGCCTTTTTAATATCATTTAAAACATAATGATGTTTTGGGAGACCTAAGATTTCAAAGGGGTTATAATTCTCTTCAAACTTTTCAATCTCTCTCTTCATATATTCTTCTTTTTTTCGTTGATAATCTTTAAATTCTTGTCTTCTTCTTTTTTCTTCTTCTTCATATTGTATTCTCTCGTCTTCCATATTCTTCGTATAGGATTCAATCTCATCTTGAAAATGATAAGGAGTTAAATTTAAAGTCTCCATATCTCTTCGAACTAATGCTTCTTCAATCTTCTTCTGACCCATCTTCTCTCTTCCACTCTCTGGATAAGGTTGATAACCACCATTCATTAAATTCTGTTGATACTGTCTCTGTTGATTCTCTATCATCATTTTTCCCCTCTCCATTATCATATCCTCCATTCTTTGATTTCCACCTTCTGGTCTTCTCGAATTCATAATAGGTTGTTGTTGATAAGGAGTTTGTTGTTGATAAGAAGTCTGTGGTTGATAATAACTTTGCTGTTGTTGTTGTTGAACACCTCTTAATTGTTGTCTCATCTGATTCTCTTGTTCAATTCTTAATTCTTCTTCTCTTATTCTTTGCATCTCCCTCTTCTGTATATATTCCCTCTGTTGTCTCATCACTCTCTCCTCTTCTTCTCTTCTTAAATCATCTTGTGACTTATAATGGACTGGTTGAATATTCTTAGGATATTGTATCTTCTTTTTTACTAATTTGGGAGTCCTCTGGTCTGGTACTGATTCCGAATTACCCATCTCAAAAATTCACTTCTCTGTTACTCATATTTTTTTTATTCCCTTTTTCCTCATATATAAATCAATCATTTATATATATTTAAAAAAAAATAAAAAAATCATCTATTTTACCCATTCAAGTCGTATCTTCTGATGTATATTATATTCTCTCCTAAAAATCCATAATTTAATTCTTATTTTTGAATATAAAGAAAATTCATCTTCATCTATTTTAACTTTTTTAATCTTTTCTCCTTCTTCAATATATTCAATCTTCTTTGTTAAATAATAACCCTTAGAATCTTCTATCATCAATCTCTCTTCTATTTTATTCTCTGGTATATATATCTTCATATATCTCTTCTGTATCTCTACAATATATCCTTCTCTCTCTACTTGGTCTTCTTTTGTTTTAAAAATAAATTCCATACGATTTAAATCTCTTTGTAGTCTCCTCGTATTCTTAATTGAATCATTAATTCTCTTTAAATCGATTTTTCCAATATCGATACCTCTCACTAAAAGATGATTATAAAAATCAATACTTCTACGAATTGGTGATGTAAAATGTGTATAATAGTCTGCTTTTAACATCCTATGTTTCATCTCTTTACTCTCCTCATAATATTCATAATTTGCACTCTTTAATTCCTTTCTCTTTAAATACTCCTCTAATTCTGATATATTCGGTATCTCTTCATTCGGACATACTCTTAATATAGCTTTATCACCATAATTTTTAATACAATATTCTGCTATCTTCTTATTTGTCTCAATCATCCATAATTCTACATATTTATGTGAATCGAGAGACTCTATTCCAAATATCTTCTTTGTCATCTCATACATATTTCTCATCTCTATATCTCCTTTTTTAAACTTCTTCTCTATCATCTTATCCACCTCCTCATATGTATAATTCTTCCTGTTACATATCCATGTCTCTTTTACCTTATATCCTAAACACTCATTCTCTTTATTATATTGATATATGACTGAAAGTCCATGTCTCTCTTTTCCTTCTAATAAAGAAGATAAATCATCCGCATATACATCTGGAAGTAAATTGTATTTTTTATGAGGTAAATAAACAGTTGTGATTCTCTCCTCAACTACTTTGTGAAAATCCTCCATCTTTTCAAAATATTTTGTAGGTGATGCGATATGAACACCAATCTCATATAAATCATCCGATAATTTAGAAAAATGAAAAGCATCATCAATATCAATAGCACCTTCCGGGTCAATAGAGAATACACGATAATCCACTTCTCTCTCCTCCCTTTTTTCTACAATACTCTCTCTCTTCATCTTCCATGTTGGAAAAGAAAGATGATGATAATTTCTTAACATCTCATATTCTGTATGTTCATCACCCACTTTACCAATATAATCAACTAGGTTACCATGAGGAAGACGTTGTGTTCTCTCCCAAGTATTAAATTCAATTATCACATACCATTTTACTAATTCTTTTTTAGAAGATGCTACATAAAAAGGTTCATATCTTCCATTTATCGGTTTACATAAATAAAAAGGATGACCCTTCGCATTACTTCCATATTTAGTTGTTGAGTCTAAATAAAGAATACCTACAATCTTCTCTTTGTTTCTCTTTTTGATACCAACTATTTCATTCTCATAAATAAATACTTCGTCACCATATACTGCACGATTATTTTTGATGTGAGGTTCTCTTTGATAAATAACCTCTGTCCACTCTTCCTTTTTTTCAGATAAATACTCTGGATAATAATTCATTTTTTATATCTATCTTATTTTATAATTTATTCTTTAAGTTCAGGTCATAGCTTTAGTTGATTAACTGCGTTAATCAACACCTCGCCCTAAGGGCGAGTGCACACTTCGTGTGCATGTTGGACTGCGTCCAACGCGAACCTGCAGGTTCGCAATTTTAAACTTATTTTTCAATATAATTCTTTAAATTTATTTTTTTAAAGAATAAATATAAAAATAGCGAACCTGCAGGTTCGCCGTTGGACCCAGTCCAACTTGCACACGAAG
>JACCDH010115147.1_pt1 | contig 52782 bp, 56 predicted proteins | sample 7442481 | NCBI WGS metagenome assembly JACCDH01 (sample SAMN15323433, study PRJNA562643) | freshwater metagenome | isolation source: river surface water | place: USA:Blue River Watershed | collected 2017-08-15
TCAGATCGCCATACGTGTTTTGAAGGCCTTCGTGTACGCCAATGCCGTTGCGATGAAGTTCTGGCACTGATTGTGCGATCTCGACTGGCAAGGCCCAGCTGGTGCCTGAGAATGCGCCGCCCAGCTGGGAGACAAAATCAAAGGTATTGGTCTTTGAATTCCACACGACCAGACGGTGGGGATTGACTGATTCCTGATATTCGCGAGTCTCTGCCTCGGAGAAGCCCAGCTGCTTGCTAGTGTATTCATTTCCCGGGGCATTGATTGCGACGACGGTGATTTTCTCAGCGGAGATTGAAATATCGTTGCTAGGTGTTTGTGGTTCTCCGGATACCAATAATTGGCCTAGTAACGTAGCCACACTTCCACCGAGACTTTGTCCGGCAATAAGAATATTGCTCAAATTCTGAGCGCCGCCAAAAGATGACAGCGCACCTCTCAGATCTCTAAGAAATTCTTGGTTTCGATACAATTCAATTACGTGATTTACTCCGGTACCAATCAGATCTTCTCTCGTATCCGGATAATCGCGTCCAAATCCATTGGTGCCAGCAACCCCGATCTGAATTTCTTTGGATTCTTTGTTTACCGCCATGATTACGTCGAGACCAGTGTCTTTATTCTTGTAGATGCCCGTGATGATAAATCCATCCGGAATCGAAAGATTCAACGGTTTTGCACCAGCTAAATTAATTAATGTTGAGTCATCGATAAACCGGAGACTGTCTCCTTTTTTTAGCCGATAGCCATTATTCAGCTCATAGGCAGTCTGAGAAAGAGCAATTGCATTAAGAAATGTTTTCGAGAGCTGATCAGATGGAGATTTATTTGGATTCATTTTTAACCTTACAAAAATCAATTACTAGCCAGTTATAATTTCGTGGTAATTTTCCGTACGGATCATCTCGCAGGACAAGATCGAATGCTCTGCATCCGTCTGGAGAAACAATTGAGTGCGTTCCTCTGCCGATGTCGACTCTTTCCAAACCTTCTGGCCTATCCAGATAGAGCCCTTGTTTTCTCCAGTCGCCATAACCTTGGTGAACGTCCCATAACATTCCCATTTTTGTGATCGCGCCTGCGGTAACCATTGATGGCGATCTGTCGGACCAATATTTAAGAAGCTTTGGAATCGAGATCACGGAAAACTCTCCAGAAGGATGAAAGATTCGCGGCCCATGCCGGAGTGGTATTCGCTCGTAGTAAGCATTCATCCACGGGTTGAAATAAAAATCCGAATGTAAGGGCGCTTTATCCGAAGAAAGCGTTGAGCTGCCATCAGGTTTGACGTGATAAATTGGGTAGATAGTTCTCCCGTCCGCCTGAATGACAGATTCCCGGAAATATCCATGACCCGGCAGAAGAGGGAGTTTCCGGTGCATGCTGTCGGTGAGCTTTTCCTGCGCAGTGGTATGTATCTGGTCGCCGTATTGGGTAAAACGGCAAAGATAAGAGGTGATAAATGAATTGTCTGGGCGAGTTGCCAGCGTCAGTGGCCCTCCCCATTTACCTATCAGCCACGTATATTTGGTCCTGGACGAGTCGAGAAAGATTTCATTCCCCCCCTGTCGAATCATCAAATCACCCAGATGATTCAGACAAATCAGTCTTCCCCGGTAACCGGTGTCTTTATAATCACCAGTGGTAACATTCATTGAAATGATGCGGGAATGTTCGTCTCCTGTAGCTTCCCATCCGGGCAATTTACGCGCAGAGAAAACGATGTGGTCGTTATCCAGCCATGCAACGATCGACCGTATCTTGAAGTCGCCGCTGAGCTCATACTTCTGATATCGATCCAAAGCCTCGGTAAAGTACCTCCGCTCGGCTGGCGTGAATTCTTTTGACGCTGCACTGCCTTCCAGATCGCCGAATGATTTTTGAGTTTCTGCGGCGCAGAGCGCAGTAGAAGCCATCATCGCGATGAGCATCCATCGTTTCATATGATTCCTCCGGCAGTCGCCAAGACTTCCCCATTGACTTTTGCTATCGAAGTAGCCACAGGCCTGATTTGCCTGGCTGTGCTCAATCTGCCGCAGCAGTTTTCTGTCCTGCGGATCCGCACGGAGGAGGGAGAGTGACCGTCATCGTCGATGGATAGTCGAAGCCGGCGCCGCTGCTCGCATCCACGGCGTAGCCGATGATGCCGCCCGCAAGGATGTTTCCCCAGACGCCGCCATTGCTGCTTGATTTGAATTTGGTCGATGCCACGGCATCGCCTTTTTTGCAATCCACGGCCAGATCGCCATAGGCTTTCTGGATCATGACTGAGCCTGGTGTTTTTACGTACCAGCTGCCCTTGTCATTCATCAGGGTGCAACTGGCTTCAACGACGGGCTGCCCGTCGCAGACAGTATTCACCGAGATGGGTTGATTTTTTCCGCCAGTGATTGAGGCGCAACCGGTCAGGCCACTGAAAAAAAGAGCAGCTGCGAGGGAAATAAACAGACGGATTCGGGGCGATTCACAGACAAACACGACACTCTCCTTTGAAGAAAACGCGGAGTATCGATCGGTCGGCTTTTGCCGGCGAATATTTTTCCCTCAAATGGCGCTAGCGTAGGTCGATGGTCGGTGTTACTTGGATGAAGTGTCTCGGATTCCCACTTTTTCTTTTTGGAAAAAGCAGTCATCATAGATTCGGCGGGAGATATATTTGATTTGTCGCTTACCGCCGCTCGCGCAAGGCCTCGCCAATCATCACCAGCACCGGCCCCGCGCAATCGGGAATGCCTTGCGCCATCTGCGCGAGCGTCATGCGCATCACGCGCTCATCCTTGCGGCTGACGTTCTCGATGCCGATCACCGGAGTGGATGCGGGCTTGCCCGCGGCGAGAAGACGCTTCGCGGTCTCGATCGCTTCCTGCCCCCCCATGTACTGCACCAGCGTGTCGCAGCCCGGCAGAGACGCCTGATCCGGCTCCCCCGGCGCGGTAGTGGAAGTGAAGAACGCAACATTGCGCGCGATGCCGCGCTTGGTCAGCGGTTGTTTTATCGATGCGGCCGCTGCAAAGGCGGTCGTGATGCCGGGGACGATCTCATACGCGATGCCAGCGGCTTCGAGCGCGCTGAGTTCTTCATCGGCGCGTCCAAACAGCATCGGGTCGCCGCCTTTGAGGCGAACGACACGTGCATAACGGCGGGCGCAGTCAATGATTTTTTCATTGATGACTGGCTGTGCGGTGGAACGCTGGCCGCTACGCTTGCCCACTGAGACCAGTATCGCCTGCGGGCAGTGCGCGAGTATCTCGGGCGTGACCAGTGCATCATGCAGCACGATGTCGGCTTCGCGCAGCAGCGCCGCGCCGCGAAGGGTGATGAGATCGGCAGCACCGGGGCCGGCGCCGATCAGCCAGACCTTGCCGGGTTGGGGGAGCAGGGGGCTGGAGAGCGGGTCTTGCATTGAGGGTCCGTCAGAAAATGCAGGTCACAGTGCCATTGTAGGCGGTCCCCGGGATGTTCCGGGGGAAGGTTTAAGGCCACAGTCAATACACCGTCATCCCGCCCCCCAAACTCTGTCATCCCGGCGCAGGCCGGGATCCATGATTGATCAGGCGGTGGGTCGCCCTATCGGTTGTTGGTGGTGCACGACGGTTGATCCCGACATTCGTCAGGATGACGATTCAGGGGACTTCAGGCCTCAATCTCGTCGTCCGGGCTCAGCCCGCAGCCGCCGGGTACGGGTGGTTTCTCGGGATCAGTCCAGACGAATCATGCCCGCAGCCACCGTCTGGTGCGAGATCTCGTCGATCAGGATGAAGCTGCCGGTTGCACGGATCGCTTCATAGGCGTCCGCAGCCAGCGGCTGCTGAACCGTCAGCTGAATGCGGGCGATGCCATTCAGTGTCAGCTCGGTCCCCTCATGACGCTGCTGTGTGTTGATATCCAGCAGAGAATCAATCGCGGTGACCTTGGCCGCCACCTGACGGGTGGTGTGCTTGAGCCAGTATTTGCGGCGCAGGTCGAGCGGCTCTTCCGACAGCCAGCAGACATCGGCACTGAAGTTCTTCACGACAGTCGCCGGTGCATCCGCAGCGGCTAGCATGTCGCCGCGCGAGATGTCGATGTACTCGTCCAGCAGCAAGGTGACCGATTTGCCGGCAGATGCGGATTCGAGTGAGCCATCGAGTGTAAGGATGTCTTTTACCGTTGCGGTCTGTCCGGCGGGCTGCACGACGATCTTGTCGCCTTTGCGCACGGTGCCGGCCTCGACGCGGCCCATGTAGCCGCGGAAGTCGTTCGCCTCATGACCATTGTGGCGGGCGACGAGCTGTACCGGGAAGCGCAGCGCGGCCGCATGTTCGTCGTCATACACGGACAGCGATTCCAGCAGCTCGATCAGGGTCGGGCCTTCATACCAACCCATCTTGTCACTGCGGGTCACCACGTTGTCGCCCGCCAGTGCAGACAGCGGAATCGGATGAATGTCCTTCAAGCCCAGTTGGGCGGCGAACTCGCTGTACGCATCGATGATGCGGTCATACACGGCGCGGTCATAGTCGACCAGATCCATCTTGTTCACCGCAACGATCACATGCTCGATCTGCAGCAGCTTCGCAATCGTCGAATGACGCTTGGTCTGGATCAGCAGCTCGGCCTTGCCGTTCGCATCGGTCTTCACCTTCGACACATCGACCAGAATGATCACCGCATCGGCGGTCGATGCGCCGGTGACCATGTTGCGCGTGTACTGCTCATGACCGGGCGCGTCGGCAATGATGAACTTGCGCTTGGGCGTGGCGAAGTAGCGGTAGGCGACGTCAATCGTAATGCCTTGCTCGCGCTCGGCTTCCAGACCGTCGGTCAGCAGGGACAGGTCAACCATGTCGCCCACGGTGCGTTTGTGGCGCGCGCGCGAGATGGCGTCGAGCTGGTCGGCAAAGATGCCTTTGCTGTCGAACAGCAGACGGCCGATCAGCGTGCTCTTGCCATCGTCGACCGAGCCGGCGGTAATGAAGCGCAGCAGGCCGCGCTCGTTCGCGCCGGCGTCGGCCGTGGCGGTGTTCTTGTCGAGTACGGCGTTCATCAGAAATATCCTTCTTTCTTGCGTTTTTCCATCGAGGCTTCCGAGGTCTGGTCATCCATCCTCGTTGCGCCGCGCTCGGTGATCTGGGTGACGGCCGTCTCGGCGATGATCTCGCTCACCGTCGCTGCGGTTGACGCGACAGGGCAGGTGCAGGAAATATCGCCCACGGTGCGGAAGCGCACGGTCTGGGTTTCGATCGCTTCGCCCTCTCTGGCCGGTGTCAGCGGCGTCAGTGGCACCAGCAAGCCGTTGCGCGGTATCACCTGACGCTGATGCGCAAAGTAGATCGGCGGCAGCGCGAGCTTCTCGCGGGCGATGTACTGCCAGACGTCCAGCTCAGTCCAGTTCGAGATCGGGAAAACGCGCATGTTCTCGCCGGGATGCACGCGGGTGTTATACAAGTCCCACAGCTCCGGGCGCTGGGCTTTCGGGTTCCACTGGCCGAAATCATCACGGAAGGAAAAAATGCGCTCTTTCGCGCGGGCTTTTTCTTCATCGCGGCGCGCGCCGCCGATGCAGGCGTCGAACTTGTGCTCGGCGATGGTTTCCAGCAGCGTCACGGCTTGTGCAGCATTGCGCGAATCAGTGTCGGGATTGCGCAGGCGCACCGTGCCGCGCCTGATCGAATCTTCCACCGACCCCACGATCAGGCGCTCGCCGAGCTCTGCGACGCGCTGGTCACGGAAGGTGATCACTTCCTCGAAGTTATGCCCGGTGTCGATATGCACCAGCGGGAAGGGGAATTTGCCGGGACGGAAAGCCTTCTCGGCGATACGCAGCAGTACGACGGAATCCTTGCCGCCCGAGAAAAGCAGCGCAGGATTGCCGCACTCTGCCGCAACCTCGCGCATGATGTGGATCGCTTCGGATTCCAGCCAGTCGAGATGACGATTGCTCGCCGCATCGATAAAAATTTTGTCTACCGGGGTGTTCATCTTGCTTGTACCTCTTGGGTTTAGCTCTTGCGTTTAGCTCTTGCGTTGCCGTCTTGCTGAGTTCCTGTCTTACGCTTCCTGAGCGGCTTTGATCCGGACCAGTTTGCCATCAACGACATGCAATCCGCATTCCTTTGACTCTGGCTGTTCCCACCACCAGCGGCCTGCGCGAACATCTTCGCCGGGCTGTATTGCGCGGGTGCAGGGCTCGCAGCCGATCGATGGATAGCCTTGGTCGTGCAGCGGGTTGTAGGGCACGTCATTGCTGCGGAGGTAGTGCCAGACGTCGTCCTCTGACCAGTCGGCCAGCGGATTGAACTTTTGCATACCATGCGCGGGATCATCTTCCTGCACCGCGAGCTCACTGCGTGTGGTGGACTGCGCGCGGCGCTGACCGGTGATCCAGGCTTTGTTCCCGGCGAGCGCGCGGTTCAGCGGTTCGACCTTGCGGATCCGGCAGCATTCCTTGCGCATCTCGACGCTGTCATAAAACGCATTCAGGCCGTTGGTCTTCACATAAGCTTCGACCGCAGCGGCCTCTGGCTGGTACAGCGCGACCTCATAGCCGTAGACCTCGCGGATACGGTCGATCATGCCCAGCGTTTCCTTGTGCAGACGGCCAGTCTCCAGCGTGAACACCCTGATCGGCAGTTTCGCTTGCAGGATCAGGTCGGTCAGCACCATGTCTTCCGCAGCCAGGCTGGAGGCGAACACGGCGGGCGCAAACTCTGCCGCAATGCGTTCCAGCGTCGCACGCGTGTCAGCGAGCTTGCTGTCAAACGTGCGGTCAGACGTGCTGGCAAAGCCGGCGCTCACTGCACTTCCTCGGCGGTGGGGCGGGTCGCGCGACGGAACAGCGGGGTCTTTTGATCCCACGAGGTCTGATAGACATCGGAGAAATCGGTCAGGCCTTTCAGGGCGTCTTCGATGCTGCGATCCGGACGGGTCGCGAACGCATTGAAGCCCACGCGCTGCATGTAGAACAGCTGGTCGCGCAGCACGTCGCCAATCGCGCGCAGTTCGCCGGTGAAGCCGATGCGCGTGCGCAGATTGAACGCGGTCGAATAACCCCGACCATCGGCAAAGTTCGGGAAATCCACCGCGATCAGCGGCAGACTGCCTGCATCGTCCTTCAGCGATTCCGCGCGCTCGTCCGGCGCGAGCCAGACACCGATATCGCTGCGTGCGGCCAGCGCCGGTTTTTGTGCGAGCCAGACGGCCAGCGGCACGATCTGTTTGCCGGCAGGGACAGTCACCGATTCCGGTGCGTCCCCTTCGGCGAGCTTAAGCAGGTTCCAGTCGTCGGCGACGATGGTCTTGTCTTTGATGATCTCAGGCATACGCGGTTTCTCCTGCGGCGTCAGCGACTTCATCGATGGGGGTCGCATAGACATGGGATTTGAAAGGCTCGATGCCGAGGCGATTCACGGTGTCGATAAAGCGTTCTTCCTCGATGCGTTCGCGCACATACACTTGCAGCAGACGACCGATGACTTCCGGCATCTGGCCGGCGGCGAACGACGGGCCGATGATCTTGCCAATCGCCGTGTCATTGCCCTGCGCACCGCCGATCGAGACCTGATACCACTCCGAGCCGTCTTTATCGACGCCGAGGATGCCGATATTGCCCACATGATGATGGCCGCAGGCGTTGATGCAGCCGGAGATGTTCAGCTCGATCTCGCCAATGTCATGCTGGAAGTCGAGATCATCAAACCGCTGCGCGATCGCCTGTGCAATCGGGATCGATTTTGCATTCGCCAGCGAGCAGAAATCGCCGCCCGGGCAGCAGATCATGTCAGTCAGCAGGCCGATGTTCGGTGTGGCCAGGCCTTGCGACTTCAGTGCCTGCCAGATCGCGAACAGATCGGATTGTCTGACATCCGCGAGCACGAGGTTCTGCTCATGCGTGACGCGCAGCTCGCCAAAGCTGTACTGGTCGGCGAGGTCGGCGACGAAATCCATCTGCGCATCAGTCGCATCGCCCGGCGGGATGCCGGTTTTTTTCAGGGACACGGTGACGATCGAATAGCCGTTGACCTTGTGCGGACGCACGTTGCGGCCCACCCAATTGGAGAACGCCTTGTTCTCGTGGCGCAGGTTTTGCAACGCGGTTTCGTCGCTGGGCAGATTTTCGTATGCCGGCGGCGTGAAATAGCTGGCCACGCGATGGAGTTCTTCCGGCGTGATCGTGCTCGGACTGTCTTTCAGGTCGACCCATTCGGCCTCGACCTGACGGGTGAATTCTTCCACGCCCAGCGCCTTCACCAGAATCTTGATGCGCGCCTTGTACTTGTTGTCGCGGCGACCGTACTGGTTATAGACGCGCATGATCGCTTCGATGTAGGTGAGCAGATGTTCCCATGGCAGGAATTCGCGGATCACGCTGCCGATGATCGGGGTGCGACCGAGGCCGCCGCCGACCAGCACCTGAAAGCCCAGCTCGCCGGCAGCGTTCTTTACCAGATTCAGACCGATGTCGTGTGCCTGCACCGCAGCGCGGTCCTCGGCAGCTGCATTCACCGCGATCTTGAATTTGCGCGGCAGGAAAGCGAATTCAGGGTGGAAGGTGCTCCACTGGCGCAGGATCTCGATATACGGGCGCGGATCGGCGAGTTCATCCGCCGCGACGCCGCAGAACTGGTCGGAGGTGATATTGCGAATGCAGTTGCCCGAGGTCTGGATCGCGTGCATTTCGACCGAGGCGAGTTCAGCGAGGATTTCCGGTGTTTCTTCGAGCTTGATCCAGTTGTACTGAATGTTCTGGCGAGTCGTGAAGTGACCATAGCCGCGGTCATAGGCGCGCGCGATGTGCGCGAGCTTGCGCAGCTGCGTCGACGACAGCAGACCATAGGGAATCGCGACGCGCAGCATGTACGCATGGCGCTGCAGGTACAGGCCGTTCTGCAGGCGCAGCGGGCGGAATTCATCTTCAGTGAGTTCATCCGACAGGCGGCGCTCTACCTGACTCTTGAACTGCGCGACGCGTTCCTTGACGATCTGATGGTCGTATTGGTCGTAGCGATACATAAGCTTTCCTCGGTAGTTTCTTTTACAGCACGAGCTTGGCCGCGACGCCGGTCAGCGTGGTCGCGAGCAAACCGCGCAGGAATTTTTCAGGCACTGAACGCGCGACCAGCGAGCCCAGCGTGATGCCCGGCACCGAGCCGATCAGCAGCGTGAACAGCAGTTCCCAGTTGATCGAGCCCAGCCACCAGTGGCCGAAGGCGGCAATCGCGGTCAGCGGCACGGCATAGGCGATGTCGGTACCGGCGACTTCGGCCGGTTTCAGGTTTGGATACAGCAGCACCAGAATGGTGGCGCCGATAGCGCCGGCGCCGATCGACGAGACCGTGACTAGCGTGCCGATGATGGCGCCGGCGACGATGGTAGCGATCGCCTGACGGCGACCATGCAACTGGCGCTCCGGATGCGAGCTCATCCACGCGACCATGCGGCCACGGAAGATGATCGCGATGACCGTCAGCAGCACCGAGAAGGCGATCGCGTAACGGATGATCTGGCCGATGTGCTTGTCCAGCGCGCCGAAGTACTTGAGCGCCAGCGTGGCCACGACCGCAGCGGGCAGAGCGCCAAAGCACAGGCGCAGGACGATATCCCAGTGCACGGTATTGCGTATACGGTGAGCGAGCGTGCCCGCCGATTTGGTAATCGATGCAAACGCCAGATCGGTACCCACCGCGACTGTGGGGTTGATGCCGAACAGCAGGGTCAGCAGGGGGGTCATCAGCGAACCGCCGCCCACACCGGTCAGACCGACCAGCAAGCCCACGGCAAATCCAGACACTACATAAGACAAAGTCATAAAGCCTCGCGCGAAGAAGCCGAAATGCTAATAAACTTCGTCTATATTCCAAACGACAGAGAATTTATTTGCTTATATGCTCCCCAGCTATAAGCGAAAATTCAGGAAAAGTTTTCCAAAAGAAAACAATCAAATTAAAAAATTGATTTAATTCAAGACCTTAGCTAGAGGCCCACAAGGGCAGGGTCGAGGGAGTCACGATGAATCTTCATCAATTCCGCTTCGTCCGCGAAGCCGTGCGCCAGAATTTCAACCTGACCGAGGCCGCGAAAGCCTTGTTTACTTCGCAACCCGGCGTCTCCAAGGCCATTATCGAGCTGGAAGAAGAGCTGGGCATCGATATCTTCAGCCGGCACGGCAAGCGCATTCGCGGGCTGACCGAGCCGGGGCGGCAGGTCCTGAAGTCGGTGGAAGTCATTCTGCAGGAGGTCGAGGGCTTGAAGCGCATCGGCAAAGAGTTTGCCGCGCAGGATTCCGGCAGCTTCACGATTGCGACCACGCATACGCAAGCGCGTTATTCCTTGCCCGCCGTGGTGCAGCAGTTCTCGCAGAAATTCCCCAAGGTGCGGCTGTCGCTATTGCAGGGCAATCCCAAACAGGTCGCCGAGATGGTGCTGAACAATCAGGCTGATCTGGCAATTGCCACCGAGGCGATCGCGGAGATCGATGGCCTCGTGTCGCTGCCATGCTTCCAGTGGGAGCACATGGTGGTCGTGCCGCCTGAACATGCGCTGCTCAAGTCGCCCAGCCTCACACTGGAAGATATCGCGGCCTATCCGCTGGTGACTTATGACGCGGCGTTCGCCGGTCGCAACCGCATCGATCAGGCGTTCGCGCGGCGTCAACTCAAGCCGGATGTCGTACTTGAAGCAATCGATGCCGACGTGATCAAGACCTATGTCGAGCTGGGCATGGGCGTGGGCATTATCGCCGGTCTGGCCTTCAATGCCGCGCGCGACCCTAATTTGCGCGCGCTACCGGCAGGGCATCTGTTCGGCATGAATCTCTCGCGCATCGCGCTGAAAGAGGGCGCTTACCTGCGAGGCTACGTCTACACGTTCATCGAATTGCTGTCGCCGAACCTGAGCCGCAAGATGGTCGAGCAGGTGCTGGCCGGCGAACGGGACAGCTACGAATTGTAAAAGGTCTGCATAGTGATTTCGTTCGTGTAGGACAAACACTGACAATACGCGCAGATGGCCTCTCACAAAAAATACCGAGCCGCGCTGCTACCGCTTCGCCAGTCACCCGCTCAGAATCTTCCCCATGATGTGGAGCACTTCGCACCCACAACGACCAGGGGAAACAGCATGAACACCACCGAGATGCTGAACGAGATCCGTGACGCCAATCTGAACTACCTGATGCTGGCCCGGCAAATGATACGCGCCGACCGTGCCAGCGCGATCTTTCGTCTTGGCCTGTCCGCCGAGCTGGCCGATCTGCTGGATGGCTTGTCGAGTGCGCAGGTCGTCCGTCTCGCCCAAGGCAACATGATGCTGGCCCGTTTCCGCTTTGACGATCAGGCCATCCTCGGCATGCTCACGCGCACCAGCCGCGATGCCTCATTGTCGCAGGCACACTCCGCCATCCTCATGGCCGCGCAGCCGGTCGAAGACATCGCCTGAGCGCGAACACTCAGTTCGGAGAAAACCATGCCTCACAAAAGCGTGATATCCGATGGCGTGCAGATCCGGCTGGCGATGCAGCTGATCGAGCTGGGCGCTCGCCTGCAACTGCTGGAGACTGAAACCACGCTCTCCCGCGAACGTTTGCTGAAGCTCTACAAAGAAATGCGCGGCAAGTCGCCTCCGAAGGGCATGCTGCCGTTCTCGGCCGACTGGTTCATGACCTGGCAGCCGAATATTCATGCCTCGCTGTTCCTCGGTATTCACCGTTATCTGCTGCAGCATGCGCAGGTTTCAGGCGTTGAGGCAGTGATCAAGGCGTATCAGCTCTATCTTGAGCAGATGCCGCCCGCCGCCGGCGAGGAACCGCTGCTGTCACTGACCCGCGCATGGACGCTGGTGCGCTTCTATGACAGCAAGATGCTCACGCTGGTCGAGTGCCGCGAGTGTCACGGGCATTTCGTCGGACACACGCTGGATTTGCATGATGCCTATCGCTGTGGCTTGTGCAATCCACCGTCGCGGGCGGGGAAAAAGAAAAAAGTGGCTGAGGTCGAGGCAGTTGCGGCCTGATCCGTCTTCAGATCCCTGTATCGTCGTTGCGGCCACGCCCGAAAAAATCCTGCTTAACACCCGCCCAGCACTGCCGTTAACTCCATCACACAGGGAAGCGCCGCTTCCCGTGCTTCTCCGGAGTTCATCGTGCTGGTGCTGGTTGGATATGTGATTGTTCTCGCCTCTGTCTTCGGAGGCTTCGCGCTGGCAGGCGGGCATCTGGCGGCCCTGTTCCAGCCGATTGAATTGCTGATGATTGGCGGCGCTGCTGTCGGCGCTTTCGTGGTCGCCAACACCGGCAAAGCCATCAAATCGACTTTCGCGGCGATTCCCTCGTTGTTCCATGGATCACGCTACACACAGGCGCGCTATCTTGAGCTGCTGGCCTTGTTGTCGGAGTTGCTCGGCAAGGTGCGCAAGGAAGGGATGATGGCGATCGAAGCCGATCTGGAGGCGCCGGCCGACAGTGCGCTGTTCGCTGCCTATCCGACTGTGCTTGCCGATCACCATGCCACTGAATTCATTTGCGATTACCTGCGCCTGATGGTCGCGGGTAATGTCAACCTGTTCCAGATCGAGAGCCTGATGGATCACGAGATCGACACGCATCATCATGAGGCCGAAGTGCCCGCGCATTGCATTGCGCGCCTCGGCGACGCGATGCCGGCGTTTGGCATTGTCGCTGCGGTGATGGGCGTGGTGCATACGATGGAATCGATCGGCCTGCCGCCTGAACAACTGGGGATGCTGATCGCGCGCGCGCTGGTGGGTACCTTCCTTGGCATTCTGCTTTCTTACGGTTTCATTGCACCGGTCGCCAGCCTGCTCGAACAAAAAGCCGCCGAATCTTCCAAGCTACTGCAATGCATCAAGGCGGTACTGATGGCGAGCTTTCATAGCTGTCCGCCTGCGCTGGCTGTCGAGTTTGGCCGCAAGGTGCTGTACTCCACCGAGCGTCCCGGTTTCTCCGAGCTGGAGGCGCATTTGCGCAGCATGAAAGAGCGCTGAGATGGCGGCAGACCCCAAGTCACTGATCGTCATCAGGCGCGTCCGGCGCGGCGGAGGCCGGCATCATGGCGGCGCCTGGAAGATCGCCTACGCCGATTTCGTGACGGCGATGATGGCTTTCTTCCTGCTGATGTGGCTGCTGAGTTCCACCTCCAAGGCGACGCTGGAGGGCGTTGCCGAGTACTTCAAGACACCGCTGAAGGTCGCGATCAATGGCGGTTCTTCCGCCTCCGAGCGTAGCAGCGTGATCAAGGGTGGCGGCAGGGATGTCACACGCAAGGAAGGCGAAGTGCGCAAGGTGCTCGACCTGAAAGCGGCCGAAACTGAGCTCGAACGCCGCGAGCGGCAGGCGCTGGAATCGCTGAAGAAAAAAATCGAACAGGCCATCGAAGCCAATCCTGTGCTGCGCCAGTTCAAAAAACAGCTGCTGCTGGATATCACCAGCGAGGGGCTGAGGATACAGATCGTCGATGAGCAGAACCGCCCGATGTTCGCGATGGCCAGCGCCAACCTGCAGCCCTACACGCGGCAGATCCTGCATGAGCTGGGACGCATGCTGAATGATGTCCCCAACCGCATCGGACTCTCGCTGCCATCATCATGCAGCTGAATGTCGACGCCGCTGGCCTTTGCATGCTTGCGGATGTTGTTGCAGGATTCCTGCGCGATGCGGAACAGGCTGGTTGCCAGTGCCGGATCTAGCGAGATATCCAGATCCTTGCAGCGGAATTCGCAGGCCAGTCCGGTCTGCAGCTCGAACTCGGACGCCAGCCATTCGAGCGCTGCCACCAGACCGGCATCGAGGATGCCGGGCCGCAGATCGGCGGAGATGCGGTGGATCGAGGCGATCGAGGTGTTCAGCAGCTTCTCGAAATACGCATAGCGATCATCGAGGTAAGGATCGGCAGGCAGACCTTTCCAGACATGATGCAGCATCATTTTCAGTGCCGTCAGGTTGCCGCCGAGGTCGTCGTGCAGGTCGCGCTCGATGCGCCGCCTCTCCTGCTCCTTGACTTCCTGCACATGCGCGGTCAGCGCAGCGAGCTGCCGGCGCGACTGGCAGATTTCTTCCTGCAGTCGCTTGCTCTGGCTGATGTTGGTCATCATGCCGGTCCAGCGCACACCGTGATCTCCGCGCCGCGTGGGCATGGCGCGCAGGTTGAGCCATTTCAGATCGTTCCAGACATCAATGCGCAGCCGGCCCTCCCAGTTGACGGGCTTCATCTGCACTGATGAGCGTTCAAGCGCCTCGGTCAGCGCGTGCCGGTCGTCGTCGGTCAGCCGGTGCAGCAGCTGACCGGCGTCCGCATACAGCAGGTCGCGCGGCACGCCTAGCAGATCATTGCAGACACCGGAGAGAAAAGCGAAACGCAGACTGCCATCCGGCAGCAGATCGAGCTCGAACAGCAGGCAGGGCAGGTGAGCATCGAAGCGAGCCAGCCTGTCTTCGCGCCCGTGCTGATGCGCTTCATCGAGCAATTCCTTGACCCAGTGGTCTTCGTTCATGATGTCTTCCTTGTGGCGGTGCACACTGTCGCGCAATTGCGGCCAGAATTCAGTCGCCGTCGGGCAGATGGCAACAGACGGATATCTTGCGGAATTTCGAGAATGTCGGGGATGACTCGATCGTGAAGTTTGATTTTTCACAAGTTTTCCGGTTTTTCTGCACAAATGCGCTGCCTGCCATGCTCTCTCGTGCGGTCTGATTCAGAGTTGCATTCTCCGAAGAAATCGACGGCTCGCGCGCATGAACACTCCGGGTTTTGTCCTGCTTTTCTGGGCTTGAGCGTGGGTCTCACTGTGGTCTGATCAGGTTTTTCGCGATGGCCGCCGCTCATGCAAAAACACAAAGAGTTCGCATTTACCCGGCAGGACTTTGAGCGGGTGCGGCAACTGATTCATCGTTGTGCCGGCATTGCGCTGGCCGAGGGCAAGCAGGAGATGGTCTACAGCCGTCTGGCGCGGCGTGTGCGGGCCACCGGCGCGGCATCGTTCGAGAGCTATCTGGAACAGCTGGAGCGCACCGATGCCGGTGCTGGTGCTGGTGCCGAGTGGCAGGCCTTCACCAATGCGCTGACGACCAATCTGACCTCGTTTTTTCGCGAATCTCACCACTTTCCGGTGCTCGCTTCCCATGCCCGCGCACGCTCCTCGTTCACTGTCTGGTGCGCTGCCAGCTCGACCGGCGAAGAGCCGTATTCGATTGCGATGACGCTGTGCGAGGTTTACGGATCGCTGACGCCGCCGGTTCGCATTCTCGCCACTGACATCGATACCGATGTGCTGGCGGTGGCGGAGGCCGGCATCTATGCGACGGAGCGGACCAGCGGATTGTCCGCACAGCAGCTGTCGCGGTTTTTCATGCGCGGCAAAGGCGGACAGCATGGCAAGGTGCGTGTCCGCGATGAGCTGCGCCATCTGATCGAGTTCCGTCCGCTGAACCTGCTTGCCCGCGACTGGAAGCTTCAGCAGAGTTTCGATGCGATCTTCTGTCGCAATGTGATGATTTATTTTGACAAGGACACCCAGCGCCAGGTGCTCTCGCGCTTCGTGCCGCTGATGAAGCCGGATGCGCTGCTGTTTGCCGGACATTCCGAGAATTTTTTATATGCCTGCGACCGTCTGAAGCTGAAAGGGAAGACCGTCTACGAATTGCTGAATCTGCCGGGACGGGCATGAGCGGCGCCGAGGCTCTGTCCTCTCATGTGTACTACGACCGGCATTTCCATTGCATGACGGCCAGAGTCATGCCGGGCGAGTATTACTGGACTACGGATGACATGGCGATCATGACCGTGCTGGGGTCGTGCGTATCAGCCTGCATACGCGACCGGATGACCGGTGTCGGCGGCATGAATCATTTCATGCTGCCATCGTCCGATGAGTCAGGCTCGATGCGCTACGGCGCGCATGCGATGGATGTGCTGATCGGCAGGCTGCTCAGAGCGGGCGCTGTCCGGGAACATCTGGAAGCGAAGGTGTTTGGCGGCGGACGGGTGCTTTCCGGTCTGCAGGCGCTGAATGTCGGCGAGCGTAACGCGCAATTCGTGCTTGATTATCTGGCCCAGAACAGTATTCGTGTGCTCGCGCAGGACCTGAACGACGCCCATCCGCGCAAGGTCGTGTATTTCCCGCGCACAGGCCGCGTGCTGGTACGCAAGCTGGATCGCGCACCGGAGGCGATTCTCGCCTGCGAGAAGCGATACGTGGTGATGGTGGCCTCGGAAATGCGCGGCTGACCTGAGCACGGCCACAGCGAAATCGCACTATCATGCCGGTTTACTGGAACGGGAACCGGTTCATGGAATGGCTGATAGTGGGTCTGGAGCTGGGCGTCGCGCTGATTATTGCGCTCGCCGTTTATCTGACCATAAAAAAATAAGCGACCCTGCCGGGCCGCTTATTCGCTGCTGTTCGTCAGCGAAAAATCCGGCGTTATCCGGATTTTTTCACTGCCTGCACCAGGCACTTCGACAGCTTGTCAAAGTGCATCAGCGCTGCCTGTGTCAGTTCAAGCTGTTTGCGGCGCGCATCCTCGGTTTCTGCCAGCAGTATCCAGCCTTTTTCGCGCATGGATTTCAGACGTCCGTGCAGCATCGCCGGCGAGCCCAGTTCGCGCTTGCCCATCAGATCTTTGACCGACAATCGCTCCTGTCTCTGGCGCGCATAGGCGATCAGCTCAAGAATACGTTCCTCCAGAGGCTCCAGCGGAGGCAGAGACGGCATGCCGCGCAGGGCTTCGGCGAGCTGCAGGAATCGCAAGTAGATATCTGCAGGGCGGGTACGTTTGCTCACAGCGTCGCTTCCTTTTCAGGCTAATTAAGTTATTGATATTAAGTCGTTTTCTTACGGGAAAGCATGATAACTCACGGTGGGGGAATATGCACCAAATTGCTAATTAATTCAATAAAGGAGAATGGAAATCGGGATGAAATATGGGTTTGTTGAAGGCTTGATAATATCGGTCGAAATAGTTTTCGCTGCCAGCTGACGCGCATGTCAGTATCGGCCGCGGAAAGCGCCTGGTAAGCGCTGAGATAAAATCACGGCTGTGCAATTCGAATGTATTTCGTCAGGCCGCTCGCGACAATTTTTAAACAGACAGTTCATTCAGAACCTGTCTCGTTAGGTCGGTGGCAAGGCGGCACTGCCGCAGACAGTACCGACGTACGGCAAGGCAGTGCTAACGCAGCCAGCGGCCGAACGCGATAGGTTCTTAATGCGATCTTCATTTCACCGGCCCTGATGTGCAAACCGATCTCTCTGACTCCGGAGCAGCCGTCCGTCTGATTCCCTCCGACCCCTCGACACGCGCGGCGCTGCTGGTGGTGGTGTATCTCGTGCTATGGCCACTGGTCGCGACACTGTCTCATCACAGCCCACCGCTGGACATGATCGAAGGCTTCGTGTGGAGCCTTCATCCGCAGGCCGGTTATTACAAGCATCCGCCACTGCCCGCATGGATCATCGCGGCCGCAGTCGCCCTCGCTGGCAAACAGCCGCTGGCCCTGCTGATGCTGGGGCCTCTGTGCATCGTGGTCGCGCTTGCCGCGCTGTGGTGGCTGGCGCGGCAATTTCTCGATGAAAAGATGGCCGTCGTGGCCTTGCTGCTGACGTCGACGCAGTTCTATTTCAGTGTTCTGATTCCGGAGTTCAATCACAACGTGGTGCAGATACCGTTGTGGGCGCTGTCCATTGCCTTGTTCTGGGTGGCGACGCAGCGCGGTCAGATGATCTGGTTTTTCGCGCTCGGAGTGTCGCTCGGTTTATGCGCTCTGGCCAAATACAGCGCGGCCTTGCTTTATTTGTTCATGATGGTCTGGTTGTTGACGAACGCCAGCGCGCGCCGCCATCTCGATATCCGAAACACGATGCTGTGTATCCTGACCGCCGCAGCAGTCGCAGCCCCGCATCTGCTATGGCTGGTGGATCATGATTTTCAGCCGCTGTACTATGCGCAGGAGCGCATGAGCGAGCATTTGTCGGCCGCCGGCCGCTTCAGCGAGATCGCTTCGTTTCTGGCGGCGCAGCTGGGCAATCTGGCGGTGATGCTGCTGCTCACCGGCTGGCTGCTGCGCATGCAGCGCCGCGAGCACCCGCAGGCTGCGGCTCTGCCAGCGCCGGATTTGCGGCGCGTGTCCGTTTTTTTGTTCGCGGCCAGCCTGATTCCTCTGATCGCCAGCCTTGCCGTGCCCCTGATCGGCGGGCGGCCGCTGCGCGATATGTGGGCAATGATGATGTTCACGCCGGTCGGGCTGGCGCTGGTCTGCTTGCGCCCGGCGATGTTCTCGGCCCTGTGCCGGCGGCGCTGGCTGTTCGCCTGGTTGTTGCTGCAAGCCTTGCTGCTCGCTGCCTATGCCGGCAATGTGTATTACAAGACGCAGGTAAAGCCCGGTCTGTCGCGCGCCAATTTTCCCGGACCGGAGCTGGCGCAGCTGATAGAAACTGACTGGGAGCAAAAGACTGGCACGCCGCTGCGCAACGTGGTCGGTAGCACCTGGGCCGCGGGCAACGTGGCCTTTCATGCGAGATCGACACCGGATGTGCTGATCAATGGCGATTATCGCCTCTCGCCGTGGATGGATCCGGCGCGTCTGCAGGACTGCGGCTATGTCCTGCTGTGGGCACCGGAAAAAACAGCGCGCGAGCCCGGCCCGTGGATGAGCCGTATGAACCCGGGTTTGCCCGAATCGGCGGCTGATCTCAGTCATCCGTCGCAGCCGGCGATTCGCGTGGCTGTTCGGTGGGTGGTCGTGCCGCCCGCTGGCCGGTGCGATTTCTGACGATCACCATGAATGCTTGACCCGTTAACCCGCTGCCATTACATTCCGCGATGTTTGCGCTGCAGCAGCGGCGAGCAATTCTTCTCTTTCAATGAAACCAGAACAAGTGACCATGACGGACCGTCCGGCGGAAGACAGCACTTCCGAATTCGTGCTGCGCCTGCGCGCTGCGGAGCGTCCGTCCGACCCGCTGGTCAGCTGTCTGGTGCCGGCGTTTAATGAAGAGGGCAATATCCTGCCGATGCTGGAAACCCTGCATACGCTGATGAAGGGGATGAATCTCAGGCATGAGCTGATCGTCGTCGATGATGGCAGCCGCGATGCGACTGTCGAGCGCGTGATGAGCGTGATCGACCAGCTGCCGGTGACTCTGGTGCAGCTGTCGCGCAATTTTGGCAAAGAAGTCGCGCTGACGGCCGGCATCGCCGAGGCAAGAGGCGATCTGGCCGTGCTGATCGATTGCGATTTTCAGCATCCTCCCGAACTGATTCCTTCGTTCATCGATCAATGGCGTCGCGGCTATGACATGGTGTACGCGGTGCGTGCCGACCGCAATGACGAGACATTGATGAAGCGCGCATTCACGCAGGTCTTTTATGGCCTGCTGAATTTTGGCGAGCGCAACAAGATACCGGAGAACACGCAGGACTTTCGCGTGCTCGATCGCTGCCTGCTCGATGCGCTGAATGCCATGCCCGAGCGCAACCGTTTCATGAAAGGTCTGTACAACTGGGTCGGCTTCACCCGGCTGGCGATGCGGGTTCGCACCGACCCGCGCCGGCACGGGGCCAGCAGCTTCAATTTCATCAGTCTGCTGAAACTCGCCGCGACTGCGCTGACCGCTTTTTCGAATGTGCCGCTGCGGCTGTGGACCGTGGTCGGTGGCGTCGTCTCGCTGACGTCGATTGCCTATGCGCTGTATATCGTGATCGAAACTCTGTTGTTTGGTAATGACACCAGCGGCTGGCCGACCATCGTGGTAGCGATTACCTTCCTCGGCGGCGTGCAGCTTCTGTCGGTGGGCATCCTGGGCGAGTATATTGGCCGCATTTTTACCGAGGTCAAGCAGCGGCCGGCGTATTTTGTCAGTCGGGTCACGCGCAGCAGCTCGCTGCTGCCGCGTGATGGCGACACCCGATGAGCCGGGAGCTTTTCTGGTTCGGTGTGGTGGGCGTCACCGCGATGCTGGTGCATCTTGGCTGCGTTGCGCTGGTGCTGGTGCCGCTGGGTCTGGATCCGCTGATTGCGAACATCGTCGCGTTTCTGATTGCGTTTCAGGTCAGTCATGCCGGGCATCAGCGGCTGACCTTCGGTCATCATGAAGCGCCCGCGGCGCGCTCGCGGCTGCGCTTCTTCGGCGTGGCGCTGACCAGCTTTATCGTCAATGAGCTGATGTATTGGGCGCTGCTGCGCTTTACGCCGCTGGATTACCGGCTCGCGCTGGCGATCGTGCTGGTGGCGGTCGCGGCGCTGACCTTTGTGATTGCGCGTCATTGGGCATTCGCGCCCGGGGAGGTGGAATGAGAGACAGGCCACGAAGGCTCGCGCTGTGCGCCGACGATTTCGGACAATCGAAAGAAATCTCTGCCGGCATCTTTGATCTTCTCGCCTGCCGGCGGGTGTCCGCAACCTCGGTGCTGACCGAAGGGCCGGACTGGCCGGAGAGCAGCTGGCGTCTGCGCGACATGCAGGCGCATGCCGATATCGGCCTACACCTGAATCTCACTCATCCTTTTGCCAATGCCAGCGGCAACCGGCCTTTGGTGTACTGGCTGGTGCTCACGCAACTGGGACTGGTGTCGCGCGACTGGGTGCTGCAGCGCTTTCTGAAGCAGATCGATCTGTTCGTCAAATACTTCAAGCGTCTGCCGGATTATCTCGATGGTCATCAGCATGTGCATGCGTTCCCGGTGGTGCGTGATGCATTGATGGCGGCGATCGACACCCACTGGCAGCCGGGCAGCCGCCTGCCCTGGGTGCGCACGCCGGACAAGCTGGTGGATTCCGGCGGCACGCCGGGCAAGGCGTTGGTGCTGCGTGCTGCGTGCCGCGGTTTTGCGGAGGCTGCGCAAAAGAAAGGCTTGCGCATCACCGAAAAATTCGGTGGCCTGTACGCGCTACAGCCCGAGGCGAAATTCGAACAGCGGATGCGCCGCTGGCTGCATCAGGTGCCCAGCGGCACCTTGCTGATGGTGCATCCCGGCAAACCGACCGTGGATTTCGATGACCCGATCTGCAATGCGCGAGCTGCCGAATTCAGTTATCTGGCGGGCACGCGCTTTGCCGATGACTGTCACAGCGCGGGCGTGCGTCTGGTGCGATTTTCCGAACTGCAGTAGCGCGCCGTTATCGCGTGATCATCGCGCCATCGCCAGCCGCGAGGCGCGTTCGCGCCGGATCGCTTCTGCGGCGCGCGCATCCTCGACACCGATCGCCTGCAATACAAAGGACGACAGCTGCAGACCGGCTTCCAGCGCCTCCGGCATCACAATGCTCGCACCGGCCTCGCTGAGCGCACGCGCATGATGTTCGTCGTGCGCGCGCGCCAGCAGGGGCACGGCGCCGAATTCCCTGCGAATCGCCGTGGCTGCATGCAGCGCGGCATCCGGATGATTCATGGTCAGCACGATGGCGGCGGCGCTGCTCGCATGCACCCGGTGCAGTAACTCTGGCCGGCTGACATCGCCGAAGTAAACCGGCTCGCCCAGCGGATGGCGCCGGGTCGATCGCATCATGTCGATATCGATGGCCACATAGCGAACCTCTTGCGCAGAGAGCACTTCGGCGACCAGCTGTCCCATGCGGCCAAAGCCGACGATGATCACATGATCTTTCATCGCATCGACCTGTGCCTTGGACAGGTGTGCGCCATCATGATGCCTGAGCTCCCATGCGCGTCCGATCGAATGTCCGATGCGCGCGGCCAGCGGCGTTGCGAACATCGACAAGCCGACCACCAGCAGCACGAACCGGGTCAGCTCCGGCGGGAACAGGCCGCGCGCGGCCGCATCGGCGGCAATGATGAAGCCGAATTCTCCGGCCTGTCCCATCATCAGGCTGCCTTCGATCGCGCTGCCCCAGCCGAGGCGGCCGATGCGCAGCAGCGGCGCCAGCACCACCGCCTTGATCAGCAACAGGCCGAGCACGGATAAGGGCAGCAGTACCGGCGCGGAAAGCAGCAGGCGCATGTCGGTCTGCATGCCCACCGAAAAAAAGAACAGGCCCATCAGCAGGCTCTTGAAAGGTTCGATCGTGACCTCGACCTCGTGCCGGAATTCCGTTTCAGCCAGTAACAGACCGGCGAGGAAGGCGCCCAGCGCCATCGACAACCCGGCGTAGGCGGTCAGTCCGGCCACGCCCAGCGTGCACAGCAGGATCAGGGCGACAAAGGTTGCCGGCTGATGCTCTTTGCCGAGCAGCTTGAACAATGGCCGTATCACCCGGCGCCCCAGCAGGTAAATGAGCGCGATCACGATCACCGATTTGACCAGCACGCCGGCCAGCAGCGGCAGCCAGCGATCCACATCGCCGGCGGCCATCATCCCGGTCAGCAGCAGAATAGGCACGACCGCCAGATCCTGGAACATCAGAATGGAAAAATTCGCCTGCCCGAAGCCGCGGTCCAGCAAACGGTGCTCAGTCATCCATTGCATCACGACCGCCGTCGATGACAGCGCCAGCGCCAGTCCGAGCACGATGGCGGCCTCCGGCGTGTTGCCGAACAGCGCAGCAATGCCGCCGATGACCATGGCTGACAGCAGCACCTGCGCGGTGCCCGCGCCGAACACCCAGCGGCGCAATTCCCACAGCCGCTCTGCCGACAGCTCCAGTCCGATGCTGAACATCAGGAACAGCACGCCCAGCTTGCCCAGTGCGACGACTTCTTCGACTCTCAGAAACGTGAAATTCTGCAGCCAGGGCAGCTGACCGACCCACAGCCACAGACCGAAAGGCCCGAGCAGCACGCCGGTCGCCAGAAAGCCCAGCATCTGGTTGACGCGGTAGCGCTGCAGCAAAGGAATCAGCACGCCAGACAGCGCGAGAAAGATCAGCATCTCGCGCAGATAGGGCAGGCCTTCGTGATGTTCTGGCATGGGCAGGGAAAGGTAGCGAGATTCATTCTAGTGCTCGCCTGCCGAGTGCGATATGCGTCACCGTATAATCATTTCGGTGTTAACGACGAGAAACCGACCATGCAACTTCTGACGCGACTTTTGCTCAGACTCGGCGCTGTAGGGCTGCTGATGCTGGCGCTGGCTTTCGTGCTGACCTTGTTCGCCGCGCGTCAGGACATCGCGGATGAGATACAAGGCAGCCAGCGCATCGGCCAGCTGCTCGAGGCGCTGTCGGCGCTGCAGGACGACATGCCGCTGGCACAGCATGCGCAGCGTATTGATGCGCTCAATCGCAGCGATACGCTCAGGCAATTTCATGTGGCGCTGCTGGATCGCGAGGGCCGCAGACTGACCGCCAGTCCGCGGCCCGTGCAGACCAGCGAGCTGCCCTGGCTGAACCGTTTTGTCGTCAGTGAAGTCAGCCTGCCCGCGCACACGCTGTGGCTGAAGCGTCCCGATGGCGACACCGTGACCGTCCGGCTGGAACCCAATCCGCAGCCGGAAAGCGCCGAGGCGATTGCCAGCGCGCTGGTTCAGCTGGCGCTGTTCGCCGCACTGGCCACCGCGCTGATTGCCGCGCTGGCATTCAGCCTGCGGCATTCGCTGTTGCCGCTGGCGGACATTTTGTCGGGCATTTCGCGGATAGAGGCGGGCGACTACGGCGCACGCATTGCCCGTTGCGCGACGCGCGAGCTGAACCAGATCGGACAGGCGCTCAATCATCTGGCCGCCGCGCTGACCGAGCAGATCGCCAAGCAGCGCGAGCTGCTGCACCGTTTGCAGGAAGTTCAGGAGAACGAGCGTCGCAAGCTCGCGCATGAGCTGCATGATGAATTCGGCCAGCGGCTGACAGCCATGCAGGTCGATGCGTCTTATCTGCTGAAGCAGACCGCGCTGGCACCGGCGCTGCATGCGTGCGCGCAGGCGATGTACGAGAACAGCAGCAGCATCCTGTCACAGCTGCGCAGCCTGCTCGCCCAGCTGAGGCCGTACGGTCTGCAGGGTGATGAAGAACATGGCATTGCACTCGAAGAGGCGCTGCGCGAACTGGTGCGGCAGCGACAGTCGCGCGGAGAGGCGGCACTTGAATGTCATCTGCACACCGCACTGGATGGCGAGACTCTGCCGCCACGGCTGGCAGTGGCGGTGTACCGTATCGCGCAGGAAGCGCTGACCAATGTCATGCGGCACAGTGGCGCGACCCGTGTCTCGATCTCGCTGGAAGTCGATCGCGGGACCCGCCGTCTGAATCTGACCATTGCCGACAATGGCAAGGGCATGCCCGAGCATCCCTCGCCGGGTCTGGGGCTGGCCGGAATCCGCGAGCGGGTGCTGGCCCATCAGGGCGAGCTGGCGATGATGAGCGCGGAACCGCACGGACTGACGCTGAAGGCGAGCTTTCCGCTTTGTTAAAATGCGGGGGTTGCCGAGTGTTCAATCACATTCGGCGCATCTGCCCGTACCGGGCGAATTTTCCTCTGACGGAGCCTTGCCCATGTCCTCACCGCTGACGCTGGAATTCGACCAGAAACTGGCGATCATCACCTTCACCAATCCCGCGCGCGGCAATGCGCTCGATCTGGCGATGGCGCGTGCGTTCGCCACAGCGATCGAGCAGGTCGCAGAAAACAAGCAAGTGCGCGCATTGCTGATCACTGCGCAGGGCAGGCAATTCTGCGTGGGCGGCGATCTGAACAGCATGGCTGACGCCTCGCGCCCGCTGACCGATACGCTGCGCGAGCTGCTGGAACCTGTACATGCGGCGATGGTGATGCTGAAGCTGTTCAGCTTTCCGGTGGTCTGTGCGCTGAATGGCGCGGTCGGCGGTGGCGGCATCGGTCTGGCGCTGTGCGGCGATCTGGTGCTGGCGGCGTCGTCGATGAAGCTGCGCGGCGGTTACTCGGCCATTGGCCTGACGCCGGATGTCGGCGGTTCATGGTTTGTCACGCGTCGCGCGGGTGCGGCGCGCGCGAAAGAGATTTTTTTCACCAACCGCCCGTTCGCTGCGGAAGAATGCCTGCGCATCGGCCTGATCGATGCCATCCACGCCGATGATGAGCTGCATGCGGCAGCGCTAAAGCTCGCGCACCAGCTGGCGAATGGCCCGGTCGAGGCGCAGGCGCGCATCAAGTCACTGATCGATCATGCGCACCATCGCTCGCTGGAGCAGCAGCTCGATGCCGAGCGCGAGTCCATGTATGCGTCCGGTGACAGTGCCGATGGCAGGGAAGGCGTGCGTGCGTTCATCGAAAAACGCGCGCCGAAATTCGGCTGAATTCCGCAGAGATAAAAATCCGCATCAACGATAACAAGAGGAGCAACATGAAAGCCGTCGTATGCAAGGCATGGGGCCTGCCCGAGACCCTGGTCGTCGAGGAGCTTCCTGAAGTGTCGCCCAAAGCAGGCGAGGTAATGATCGATATTTTTGCCGCCGGTGTGAACTTTCCCGATGTGCTGATCATCCAGAACAAATATCAGTTCAAGCCAGAGCTGCCTTTCACGCCCGGCAACGAACTCGCCGGCGTGGTGCGCGCGGTCGGCGAGGGGGTGACGAAATACAAGGCCGGTGATCGCGTGTTTGCGTTTGTGCCGCACGGCGCCTTCGCGCAGCAGATTGCGGTGACCGAATCGGCCGTGTTCCCGATGACTGAATCCATGGACTTTGACTCAGCCGCGGCGCTGATCCTGACCTATGGCACTTCGTATCACGCGGTGGTGGATCGCGCCGCACTGAAAGCCGGCGAAACCATGCTGGTGCTGGGCGCGGCAGGCGGCGTGGGCATTGCCGCGATTGAAATCGGCAAGGCCCTCGGCGCGAAAGTGATCGCAGCGGCGTCCACCGATGAAAAGCTCGCGATCTGCAAACAGCACGGCGCGGACGTGCTGATCAATTACAGCAATGAAGATTTGCGCGAAGCGATCAAGAAAGCCACTGACGGCAAAGGCCCGGATGTGGTGTACGACCCGGTCGGCGGCAATTACACCGAACCGGCGTTCCGCTCGATTGCATGGCGCGGCCGCTATCTGGTGATCGGTTTTGCGAATGGAGAGATCCCCAAGCTGCCGCTGAACCTGCCGCTGCTGAAGGGCGCTTCCGTCGTCGGCGTGTTCTGGGGCGATTTTGCGCGCCGCGAACCGGAAACGCATATTCAGGCGATGCATCATCTGCTGGAATGGCACAGCGCCGGCAAGATTCGTCCGCATGTCTCGGCGACCTATGCGCTGGCCGAGACGCCGCAGGCGCTGATCGACATGGCCTCGCGCAAGGTGACGGGCAAGATCGTCATCCAGCCGCGCCGCTGAAGCAAGGACAGGTGACGGCCGTGGCCAAAGTGTATTCACTCGAAGGCGTGACCCCGGTCATCGACCCGAGCGCCTTCGTGCATCCGACTGCGGTGCTGATCGGCGATGTGATCGTCGGCCCGCGCTGCTACGTGGGCCCGCTGGCCTGTCTGCGCGGCGATTTCGGCCGGCTGATCATGGAAGAGGGCGCGAACCTACAGGATACCTGCGTCGTGCACGGCTTTCCGGGCAGCGATACGGTGATCGAGGTCGACGGACATATCGGCCATGGCGCGGTGATTCATGGCGCGCGCATAGGACGCAATGCGCTGGTAGGCATGAATGCGGTCGTGATGGATGGCGCGGTGATCGGGGAATCCTCGATCGTCGCCGCGATGTCTTTCGTCAAGACCGGCATGCAGGTGCCGCCGAAAAGTCTGGTGATGGGGATGCCGGCCAAAGTGGCTCGCACCTTGTCTGACGAAGAAATCGCCTGGAAGCGGCGCGGCACGATGGAATATCAGCAGCTGGCCGTGCGCTGCATGCAAGACCTGAAAGAAGCCGAACCGCTGACAGCGGTCGAACCCGACCGGGCCCGGCTGCGGCTGGACAACCCGGAGGACATGATCAAGCCGGGCACCTCGCGCGGCTGATATTGCTGGAGAGTTTTATGTCTTACCAGACGCTGGAGATCGGGCAGCATGCGCACGTGGCCACGATCTGGCTCAACCGCCCCGATGTGCGCAATGCATTCAACGAGATATCGATTGCCGAGATCACGCAGGCATTTCGCCAGCTTGATCAGGATCGCGAGGTGCGCGTGATCGTGCTGGCCGCGCGCGGCAAGGCCTTCTGCGCCGGCGCTGATCTGAACTGGATGAAAAAAATGGCGGGTCACACCGATCAGGAAAACCTGACGGATGCAGCCGCACTGGCCGAGATGCTGAAAGTGATCTACCACTGCAGCAAGCCCGTGATCGCCCGTGTGCAGGGCGATTGCTATGCCGGCGGGCTCGGGCTGATCGCCGCCTGCGACATGGTGGTGGCGGCAGAGCAGGCAGGCTTTTGTTTGTCCGAGACGCGATTGGGCTTGATTCCTGCGACCATTTCGCCTTACGTGATCCGCGCGATAGGAGAGCGCGCCGCGCGGCGTTATTTCCTGACCGCAGAACGATTCGATGCCACCGAAGCGAAGCGCATCGGACTCGCGCACGAAGTGGTCGACGAAGCATCGCTGGACACCGCCGTTGCGCAATGGACCGACGCCTTGCTGGCCTGCAGCCCGCATGCGCTGGACGAAGCCAAGCGGCTGATACGCGATGTGTCGTGCGAGACGATCGATGATGAACTGATCGCCGACACCGTGCGCCGCATCGCGGATATCCGCAGTTCAGAGCAGGGACGCGAAGGCGTGCAAGCCTTTCTGAGCAAGCGCAAGCCATTCTGGCTGACAGGATCGCATGAGCAGTAAGACCCCGTTGCCGGACGCATTGCGCGCCCGGCTGGATGCGCTGTCGCGGCAGCACCTGATTCGACGGCGTTCGCAGGTGCAGTCCCCCTGCGGCGCGAAGCTGACTGTGGATGGACGCACGCTGCTGGCCTTTTGCAGCAATGATTATCTGGGTTTAGCCGCTGATCCCCGCATCGCCCAGGCGCTGGCCGAAGGCGCGTCACGCTATGGCGCGGGCAGCGGCGCGTCGCATTTGATCAGCGGTCATTCACAGGCGCATGCCGAGCTGGAGCAGGCGCTGGCGGATTTCATGTCACCGCAGCTGGTGCAGGGGCGTGCACTGTACCTTTCCAGCGGCTATATGGCGAATCTGGCGGTAATCACGGCGCTGGCAGACAAAGCTTCCGAGATTTTTTCCGAAGAACTGAATCATGCGTCGCTGATCGATGGCGCGAGATTGTCGCGCGCAAAAATCAGCGTGTACCCACATCGCGATCTGGATGCGCTGGCGAAACTGCTGGCTGCCAGCAGCGCCGACAACAAACTGGTAGTCACCGACAGCGTATTCAGCATGGATGGTGATATCGCGCCGCTGCCGGAACTTCTGGCCTTGTGCGAACAGTATCGCGCGTGGCTGATCGTGGATGATGCGCATGGTTTCGGCGTGCTGGGTGAGAAAGGCCGGGGCGCGCTTGAACATTTTTCGCTGCAATCGCCGCAGATCGTGCTGATCGGCACGCTGAGCAAAGCGGCGGGTGTTGCAGGCGCTTTTGTCGCCGCGCACGAGACCGTGATCGAATGGCTGGTGCAACGCGCGCGGCCGTATATTTATTCCACCGCATCGCCGCCCGCACTCGCGCATGCGCTGCTGGCCAGCTTGCAAATCATCACCGGTGTCGAGGGAAGGCAGCGCCGGCAGGCGTTGGCGGCGCGCATCGCACAGTGGCGGCAAGGACTCAGCCCCTCGCGCTGGCGGCGGCTGGACTCATCGACGCCGATACAGCCGGTGATCATCGGCGACAATCAAGCAACGATGGCGGTCGGGCAGGCGCTCCGCGAGCGCGGTTTCTGGGTCGGATCGGTCAGGCCGCCCACGGTCCCGAAAGATACCTCGCGTTTGCGGGTCACGCTCTCTGCGGCGCATTCCGAGACGCAATTGGCCGGGTTGATCGCGGCCGTTGCCGACATCGAATCAACGCTGGGGAGGTCAGGATCATGAGCCTGAAATTTGGATGTTTCGTGACCGGTACCGATACCGGTGTCGGCAAGACCCTGGTGTCTGCCGCGTTGGTGCACAAGCTGGCTGCGGCGGGGTTGCGCACTGCGGGCATGAAGCCGCTGGCCGCCGGCGCAGAGATGCGCGATGGTCAGCTGTGGAACGAGGACGTGGCGCTGCTGACTGCGCAGGCCAGCCTGCCGTTGCCGGCCGAACTGGTGTGTCCGCTGATGTTCCGCGAAGCGGCGGCGCCCCATATCGCAGCCGCGCTCGAAAATCGTCGCATCGAGCGCGAGTCCGTGATGGCCGCCTATCGGCAGATCGCGGCGCAGGCGGAGGCGCTGGTGGTCGAGGGGGTCGGTGGCTTCCGTGTGCCGCTGACCGATGACATGGACACGGCCGATCTGGCTGCCGATATGCAGCTTGATGTTATCCTCGTGGTCGGTCTGCGGCTCGGATGCCTGAATCATGCGCTGCTGACTGCCGAATCGATCGCCGCGCGCGGAATGAAGCTGGCGGGCTGGGTAGCGAACCAGATCGATCCTTCCATGCCGCATCAGGCCGACAATCTGGAGACTTTGTCGAAGCGCTTGTCCGCGCCCTTGCTGGGCGTCGTGCGCTGGATGGCCGTACCGTCGGCGTCCGAGGCGGCGGCCAGCATCGATGCGTCGCGTCTGCCGGGCTGGCCGACCCAGCGGTCGATGTAGCGTGAAGCAGCTCGCCCCTTTCGCTTCGCCCTCAGTCTGAATTTATTTGTCTCGTTTTCGTTTAACAGGAACAATCGCATGTCATCCACTGTCGCTCAACCGATTACCTTGCACGCCGCGCGCAAAAAAGTTGCGGAGGTCGCCGCTGCGCGCGAGGTATGGCCCGTGGCCGAGGTACTGGCGCTGTTCGAGCTGCCCTTCAACGATTTGCTCTGGCGAGCGCAGCAGGTGCACCGCGAGCATTTCAATGCGAATGAAGTCGAGCTGGCGACGCTGCTGTCGATCAAGACCGGCGGTTGCCCGGAGGACTGCGGCTACTGCCCGCAGTCGGCGCATCATGACGCGGGAGTCACGGCACAAAAAATGATGGCGGTCGAAGACGTCGTCGAAGCCGCCAAAGCCGCAAAAGACAGCGGCGCGACGCGCTTTTGCATGGGCGCCGCCTGGCGTTCGCCAAAAGACCGCGACCTCGATGCGGTGGAAGACATGGTCAAGGCAGTGAAAGCGCTCGGACTGGAAACCTGCGCGACGCTGGGCATGCTGAAGGAAGAGCAGGCGCAGCGCCTCGCGGACGCCGGTCTCGACTACTACAATCACAACCTCGACAGCGCGCCCGAGTTTTACGGCGACATCATCAGCACCCGCGACTATCAGGACCGTCTCGATACGCTGGGTCATGTGCGTGAGGCCGGGCTGAAAGTCTGCTGCGGCGGCATCGTCGGCATGGGCGAGACGCGCGAGCATCGTGCAGGGCTCATCTCTCAACTGGCAAACCTGAATCCTTACCCCGAGTCCGTGCCGATCAATCATTTGGTCGCGGTCGAAGGCACGCCGCTGGCCGATCAGCAAAAACTCGATCCGCTGGAATTCGTGCGCACGATTGCGGTGGCGCGCATCACGATGCCAAAGGCGAGGGTGCGGCTGTCTGCCGGACGCCGCGAGCTGGGCGATGGCATTCAGGCACTGTGCTATCTGGCCGGCGCGAACTCGATTTTCTACGGCGACAAGCTGCTGGTGACCGGCAATCCTGAGGTCGAGCAGGACAAAGCGCTGCTGGAGCGGCTGGGGATGCAGGGCAAGCAGAGCGGGTAACAGTTGAGCCTGCGGCAGGCAGGCATCTTGCAATGCGAATGAATGGCCGTCGGTGATTCTGACTGACGGTCTTGTTTTTTGTGGAGGCGCATCCGATCAGCTGAAATTGCAGCCAAACGGCTTGCGTGCAACCAGTCCAATCAGCGCAGATTGGCCGGCATGCTGCGTGCCTTCAGAGAGAAGCTCTTCATAGGCGTTTAACTCGACGATGTTCATGTCACCGAAGGATTCTCTGAGCAGATCTTCGGTGTACAGGTGATCGACATTCGGCGGCCCGCCGGTCTTGTATTCCAGCTGCTTCGGCGTGTAGCCCTGCAGCAGAATCAGCCCATCGGGCTTGAGCGCTGATTTCATCCGTTTGAACAGGCTTGCGCGGGTATCCGGATCGGCAAACTGAATGAAGATCGCGACCACGGCATCATATTCGCCGACTTTCCAGTCGAATTCCTCGGCGCTGCACACCTGAAAATTCACCTCGACGCCTGCCAGTTCGGCGAGCCTGATCGCTTTGCCGACGCCGACCGGCGAGATGTCGAAGGCATCGACCTGCAAGCCTTGCTGCGCCATCCATACACTGTTGCGTCCCTCGCCATCGGCAACCGCCAGCACGCGCGCGCCGGGCTGCAGCAGCGCGCGGTGCTGCGACAGCCACACATTCGGCTCGGTGCCGAAGATGTAGCTGTCGGTGGAGAAGCGTGCGTCCCAGGTCTGGGCGGGATTGGCAAATCCCTTCGAGCGCACCTTAGGCATGCTCTTCCTTTTGCTCGACCGGGCAGGTGCGCAGCCCGAGCACGGTGTAGGCCGGGCAGAAGCGCAAAATACCCGTGGCAATCGGCACCAGACCGATCCAGCCCCAGGGGCCGATCACGTTCATCAGGGCCAGCAGAATTAGCAGGCTGCCAGCCAGCACGCGCAGCGCGCGGTCAGTGTTTCCGACGTTTCTCATGAGGTGCTCCTTTCAGGGGCGGGGGAAAATCGATTCAACCAATTAATGGCTGTGTACCGGATGCCGGTAGCGTTCAATGCCCTCGAACAGTGCCATGCCGGCGATCATCGCCAGAACGAACAACAGGGCTTTGGAATTGCCGGTGCCGAGCGAGGTGATCGCGGGGCCGGGACAGAAGCCTGCCATGCCCCAGCCTGCACCAAACATCAGGCTGCCGATCACCATGCGCTGGTCGATATCGCTCTTGGTCGGCATGTGCATCGCTCCGCCGAAAAAATTGGCGGTGCGATGGCGCGCGAAGCGAAACGCAATCACGCCGACCAGCAGCGCGCCACCCATGACGAATGCAAGTGACGGATCCCAGTTGCCCGCGATGTCAAGAAAGCCGATCACCTTCGAGGGATCGGTCATGCCGCCCACCACAAGGCCCAGGCCAAAGATCAGGCCGATGATGAATGAGGTGATGGTGTCCATGTGAGTCCGCATCAGAGTCTCCAGAGTCAGTGCTTGAGTAGATTCGACGTATCGTCCGGCCGGTCAGGCCAGCCAGTGACGCATCGCGAAGACGACGGCCATGCCGCTGGCCATAAAGGCGAGCGTCGCGATCAGCGAGCGCGGCGACAGTCGCGACAGGCCACAGATGCCGTGCCCGCTGGTGCAGCCGCCGCCGTAACGAGTGCCGATGCCGACCAGCAGACCGGCGATGACCAGCACTTCGGCGCTGGCATCGATCGTCGGCGCGGACGGTGCAACAAACAGGGCTGCTGCTGCGGGCGCAACGATCAGGCCGAGCAGGAAGGCAAGGCGCCAGACGACATCGTTGCCATGTGGCCGAAGCAGCCCGCCGAGAATGCCGCTGATGCCCGCGATGCGGCCGTTCGCCAGAATGAACAGCGCCGATGCCAGGCCAATCAGCAGACCGCCGACCAGCGATGCAGCGGGTGTGAAATGGGTCCAGTCTATGCTCATGATTGCGTCTCTCCTTCATTAGGGCCACAGTAGGCTGTGTACAGCACATCCATCACTGCCAGCGCGGCCTCACTGGCAATCCGGTAGTAAATCTGCTTGCCATCGCGGCGGGTCTCGACCAGCGCCTCCTCGCGCAGCACGGCCAGCTGCTGCGACAGGGTAGGTTGCTGTATGTCGAGCAGTTCTTCCAGCTCGCCCACGCGGCGCTCCCCCTGGGCGAGCTGGCAGAGCAGCATCAGACGGTCGGGGTTGGACAGCGCGCGCATCAGCGAGCAGGCACGGCCGGCGGCCTCGCGCATTCTGGGTAAATCGATGACGGGGGCGAGCGAATCAGTCATGGGTGATGCGGAAGTGGATAGTCTGACCCACATTATAGCGAAAAACAAAATATGATTCAATAAACTATCGAAACGCTAAATAAGTTATGGTTTCTGCTTACATAATTGCTTTATAACAAGTTATTCGCTTTTCTGAAAAATCCCATTAAAAACAATGGGTTTTTACCGGAGGTCACTAAAAATCACGCAAAGTTTCTCTGGACAAAACGATTCCGTAAAGCAAAAATGTCAATGGACTGCATAGTTCATAAAAAGATGACCCAGTAACAATCAAGGTCACGGTGGTATAAAAATTTGATCTTTTCACCCATCACCGGAGATTTGCAATGCGTTTTATCCCAGCTTTGCTTGCCGCATTACTGTCAGCAAGCATAGGTACGGTCGCGTTTGCCGACACGACCGATGTAAAAACACAAACCATCGTCGAAGTGAAGAAGAAGGGCGCTCACTGCGAGCAAGACCCGAACTGCTTCAACCGTTATCACCCCGCGATCAAGCCGGTGGCCAAGGCCAAGCCGGGCGACCTGATCGTGGTGCACACCCGTGATGCGCTCGACTCCAACCTGAACATCAACTCCAAGCCGAAAGATGTGACCGCCATCGACCTGAACCTGGTTCATCCGATGACCGGCCCGATCTACATCGAGGGCGCGAAGCGCGGCGATGTGATCGCGATCAAGCTGATCGATATCCAGCCGGACGAGTACGGCTACACCACCATCGTTCCGGGCTTCGGCTTTTTGGCTGACAAGTACACCACGCCCTTCGTCGCCAACTGGAAGCTGAACCGTCGCGAGGCCGTGTCCGAGCAGGTGCCGGGCGTGCGCATCCCGATGAATGGTTTCATGGGTTCGGTCGGCGTGCTGCCGGGCGAAGCCGAAGTTGACAAGTGGCTCGCTCGCGAGAGCCAGCTGGCAGCTGCCGGTGGCGTTGCGCTGCCGCCCGAGCCGACCGGCGCACGTCCGCCCGAAGTTTGCGGCCCGAAGGGCAGCAACAAGGACAAGTGCCTGCGCACGATTCCTCCGCGCGAGAACGGCGGCAACAGGGACGTCAAGCAGATGGTCGAAGGCACCACGCTGCTGCTGCCCTGCTTCATTGACGGTTGCGGCGTGTTCATCGGCGACGTGCACTACGCTCAGGGTGATGGCGAGGTCGCGGGCACCGCGATCGAGATGGGCGCTGTCGTGACCATCCAGACCGAGATCCGCAAGGGCATGGCGTCGGTCGTCAAGCAGCCGCAGTTCGAAGGCGGTTCGCAGCTCAAGAAGCTGGAGCCGGACGCTTTCCACGCAACTGTGGGCTATCCGTTCAAGGAAGCTGGCGAGATTCCGCCACAGTGGTCGTATCTGGGTGCCGAGAAGCTCAAGCCGCTGACCAATCTGTCCAACGACCTGACGCTGGCCGCACGCAACTCGCTGCTGCAGATGATCGACTGGCTGCAGAAGTCCAAAGGCCTGACCTCCGAGCAGGCGTATGTCGTGACCAGCGTGGCCTGCGACCTGCGTGTGTCGAACGTGGTTGACGTGCCGAACTATGCCGTCACCACCATCTGCCCGATGGAAATCTTCAAGAAGTGATGAAGTGACCTGAAAGGCGAAAGAGCGAGGCCTGTCCTCGCTCTTTTCGTTTATTGTGCGCCGAACACTGAATTCGAAAAAGCTGAACCGGGTTGAACCAAGTTGAGTTGAGTTGAGTTAAATTGAATTGAGATGAACCTCATGAACAGAAGAAGCTGGCTGCTGGGCGCGGCCTCAATGATGGCGGCGCTGGCCTTGCCGTTCCGTGCCGCACACGCGCATTCGCCTTACCGTCAGTGGGATATCTTCCGCAAGAAGCATTTGCAGATACTCACCTCGCGCAGCGATCTGGATGGCGACACGATCGGTGACGAGTGGGTAGCCTTGCTGCTGGATCGCCTGCCGCTGTCGCAGGCCATGGTCAGCCGGGCGCGCGACATGCGCCGCGTGGCGAGCCTGCTGAAGACCGATCAGGCCAAGCTGGCCGTGCTGTCCCACAGCGACGCGAAAGCGATGATCGCCGGCGCTGCCGGTTTCGAAGAATATCGCCCGATGCCCTTGCAAGTGATGCTGGATAACGGCACGCATGTCCTGGTCGCGCGCGAAAATCTGCCGCTGCATCATGCCTATGTGGTGACGGCCACCTTGCTGGAAGAGGCCAGACCCTTGCACCTGCGTGTGCCGCTGGACGGACAATTCGGCCTCCCGGTGCATCCCGGCGCGCGTTCGGCGGCGCTTGGCGAGCCGCTGGAGATGCCGCCGGCGGAAGCCGCATGATCGGATCGGTACGCGCGGGGATATGCGCTGCGCTGGCAGTGCTCGCGCTGGCCCATGCGACTGCGTTTTCTCATGACGCGATCAGCAGCGAGGCGCGCAAAGCTTACGTGGCCAAGCTGGACGAATTGCAGCGTGGTGCGGCCAGCGGCAGCGCTGCCGCGCGTTCGGCTGCGCTCCTGGATACCGGCAAACTGCTCGATGAGATACGCGGTCTGCTGAACGAAGACATCATCAGCCACGGCAAGATACAGGGGCTGGAAACCACGATGCTGGTCAGTCAGCTGAACGCGACGCCGTACAAACTGCAGCAATCGCCACAGACGCGGCTGATACTTGCCGATCTGCGGCCATGGCGCGATGCGCTCGCGCTCGAGCCCAGGGGAGCCAACGCGGCGCTGGCTCGCTACCGCGTACTGAAAAATCATTTCTACGACAGCTTTGTCGACCATCCTTTGAAACCCTTGCAGCAGAATAAAGAGACCCTGCTGGAGATGATAGGCTTCGGCGAGGCGCTGCTGAATGCGAAACACCCCGAGGTGGATAGCGAAGAGGTGCATTTCATCCTTGGGATCCATTATCTGCAGGCGGCCGAGACCGGCGCGGTTCCCAGGGCCAAGTGCCAGCAGCGCGTGCAGGACATGCTGCGCAAATTCCGCAGCAGCTGGCCCAACAGCCTGAAGCTGGCCACGCTGGACGCGCTCGCAAATCCATGAGCTTGCTTCGCTGGCTGGCTGCGTGCCTGCTGTTCGTCGGCGTAAACGCATGCGCGCATCAGTCGGGCAACAGCTACCTGCGCATTGACAGTGATGCGCAGGCGCTGCGCGTGCAGCTGGATTTTGCGGTACGTGACCTGAACAGTCTGCTGCAGATACCCCCCGAACAGCAAAAGCCTATCCAGCGAGAGGAACTCGCCGCGCTGCAGGAGAAGCTTTCTTCCGTGATTTTGTCGTCGTTGTCACTGCAAGCCGATGGTCAGCCGGTTTCGCTGAGTTTTCAGTCACAGGAAGTCGCGCTGCACAACGATGGCTTGTACGTGCGGCAGTCATTTGGCGCTGCGGCGCTTGATCCGGGGTCGTCGCAGCTGCTGGTTCGCTATGGTTTTTTCAATGAAGAAGAGAAGATCGCGCGCGCCTTCGTCAAGCTGTCCGCGAACGGCATCGAGACATCGGCGGTCTTTGATGCGCGTCATTCCGTGCAGCGTATGCCGCTCAAAGAGATCTCACTGACCGAGATACTCTGGTCCTATGCGCGGGAAGGCGCGCTGCACATCTGGAGCGGGCTTGATCATTTGCTGTTCCTGCTCTGCCTGCTGCTGCCGGGCCTGACCCTTAGTACGTCCTCATCGCGTCCTTTGCTGGTCTATGCGCTGAAAGTCGTCACCGCATTCACCATCGCGCATTCATTCACGCTGGCTGCGGCTGCGCTGGATTGGGTGATATTGCCGGACAAGCTGATCGAGGCGGCGATTGCTGCATCGATCCTTGTTTCGGCGCTGATGAATCTGTGGCGGGGGCAGGGCAGGTATCAGTGGAAACTGGCGTTTGGCTTCGGCCTGATTCACGGACTGGGCTTTGCGAATGGCTTGCGCGAACTGGGGCTGTCGTCCTCGCATTTCATCGAGACGCTGCTGGCGTTTAATCTCGGCGTCGAATTCGGGCAGATGGCTGTAGTCGTGGCGATCGGCGTCGCGCTCGCGCCGGTGCTGAGGCGGGAGCGTCTGGTGAGCCTGATTCAGCGCTGGGGATCGGTCGCGATTTTGCTGATGGCTTGTGTGTGGCTGGTGGAGAGGGTGACGGCGTAGCGTAGCGTTGGTTTGGTTTCGCTTGGCTGGGTGCCAGAGTACGCATGGATCCCAGCCTGCGCTGGGATGACGATTGAAAATTCTGCTGTCTTGAAAACTATCACTCCGGCGAAGGCCGGAACCCATCGTCGCTATGCCGCGATCTTCCGATATCAGGAAGACCCGCGAATCAAGTCTTGGCCAACGCCTGATCAATATCCCACAGAATGTCGTCTACCGACTCAATTCCCACTGCCAGACGAATCAGATCCGGCGGCACGCCGGCGGCGATCTGCTGTTCCTCTGAGAGCTGCCTGTGAGTGGTCGATGCCGGGTGAATCACCAGTGTCTTCGCATCGCCGATATTGGCCAGATGCGAGAGGAATTCGACGCTCTCGATGAACTTCTGTCCCGCCTCGGCGCCGCCTTTCACGCCGAATGAAAGCACTGCACCGGCGCCCTTGGGCAGATATTTTTTCGCGAGATCATAGTACTTGTTGTTCTTCAGTCCCGGGTAGTTCACCCAGGAGACTTTCGGATGTGACGACAGATGTTCCGCGATCCTCAGGGTATTGCTGCAGTGGCGCTCCATCCGCAGGTGCAGAGTTTCCACACCCTGCAGCAGCAAAAACGCATTCATCGGCGAGAGCGCCGGGCCGAAGGTGCGCAGGCCTTCCATCCGGCATTTCATCGTGAAGCCAAAGTCGCCAAAGGTTTCGTAAAAGCGCACACCGTGATAGCCCTTCGAGGGCTCGATCATCGACGGGAATTTGCCATTGCCCCAGTTGAACTTGCCGGATTCAACGATCACGCCGCCCATCGTCGTGCCATGGCCGCCGATGAATTTGGTGGCCGAGTGCATCACGATCGCCGCGCCCCATTCGAAAGGGCGGCACAGATAGGGGCTGGCAAAGGTATTGTCGATGAACAAGGGAAGCTCGGCCTGCTCGGCGATCTTCGCGACCTTTTCGATATCGAGCACGTTCATCGACGGATTGCCGATCGTCTCTGCATACAGCAGCTTGGTTTTCGGCGTGATCGCGCGCGCGAAATTTTCCGGATCTTCCGAATCGACGAAGATCGTGTTGATGCCCAGCTTGCGGAAATTGACATCCAGCTGCGTGACCGTGCCGCCGTACAGCGTGCGCGCGGCGACAATCTCATCGCCCGCTTCGCAGATGTTCAGCATCGCGATCATCTGCGCGGCCATGCCGCTGCCGGTGGCTACGGCCGCGCGGCCGTCTTCGAGCGCGGCGATGCGCTCCTCCAGCACCGCAACGGTCGGATTCGACAGGCGCGAATACACATTGCCGAAAGTCTGCAGATTGAACAGGCTGGCCGCATGGTCGGCACTGTCAAACACGTATGACGTGGTCTGGTAGATCGGCACTGCGCGCGCGCCGGTGGCGGCATCGGGCAGTTGCCCTGCGTGCAGGCAAAGCGTGTCGAAGTCGTAGATGTGATCCTGATCGTCGTGTGCCATGGCTGTCGAAAAATAAATTTTTTAAACGGGGCGGCGCGCGGAGATGATGCGGGTGTTTACGCCGAACCACGAGAGACCGCCGAACAGGCGCGCATATTCGATTTTCACGCATCGGTTCTGTACGAAATCCATGCCGGCAGCGTCGGCGATCCGGCGGGCGTCGTCATTCATCACGCCGATCTGCAGCCACAGGGCTTTCGCACCGATGGCGGCGGCCTGTTTCGCTATCGGCGCGCAGTCTTCGCTCTTGCGAAAGACATCGACGATATCGACTTTGTCGGGAATGGAGGAGAGATCTGGATAGCAGCGTTCGCCCAGTATCTCGGTGTATTTCGGGTTTACCGGAATGATGCGAAATCCATGCTCCTGCATGTACTTGGCAGCGAAGTACGAGGGGCGATACCAGTCAGCCGACAGGCCGACGACGGCGATGGTGTGGTTATCCTTCAGAATGCGGCGCAGGTGGCTGATGGTGCTCATGCGGTGTCTCCGGGTTATTTTGTCGCGCACAGTACCATGTTGGTCGCGGTGGTCGCCACGGTCTCGACCTTCCTGAAGCCCGCCTGCTGCAATACCATCGTCAGCCGGGCAGGGCCCGCCTGCGCACCGAGCGCAAGGCCGACTTCCTGCGCAAGCGAGGCGGGCACGCAGCCCATGGTGGACGCGCAGTAGAACATCTGGCCGATCACATTGAAATTATCTTCCAGCTTGTCATTCGCAAAAGGCTCGATGATGACCAGCATGCCATCCTCTTTCAGGCGCTGACAGGCATGCTCGGCGGCGCCGACCGGGTCGCCCATGTCGTGCAGGCAATCGAAGAAAGCAATCACATCGAAACTGCCCTCGTAGTCTTTCGCGCTGCGCGTCTCGTAGGTCACGCGCGAGGCCAGTCCCGCGTCGGCCGCCAGCCGTCGTGCTTCATCGATCGATGGTCCGTGAAAATCAAATCCATGCACTTTCGCCTCAGGAAAATGCTGGGCGATCAGCATCGTTGACACGCCATGCCCGCAACCCACATCAGCGAAGCTGCCGCCGGCATTCAACTTGTCGGTGAGCGCGGGTATCTTGGGCAGCCAGCGCTGCACGAGGTTCGATTTGTAGACCGGCTTGAAGAAGCGCGCGGTGCCGCGGAAATAGCAATTGTGATGTTCGCCCCAGGCCACGCCTTTGCCGGTCTTGAAGGCTGCGCGGATCTTGGGCTCATCCATCACGCAAGCGGCGAGGCTGTCATACGCGCCGATCATCAGCGCGGTGCTGTCCTCATCGGCAAACACGGCGGCCTGCTCCTCGGTCAGGAAGAACCGGCCATGCTCGGTGTCGTACGACGCATAACCGGCAGCGCACATCGCGGACAACCACTCCAGGCTGTAGCGTGCATCGATCCCGGCAGCCTGGGCGAAACTCGCATTGTCACTGGGGCCGAGTTTTGCGAGCGTGCCGAACAGGTTGAGCTCATCGCCGATGCGCATCAGTGGCACCAGCTGGGCGGCGGCCACATTCTCGAATACTTTCCATTGCAGCGCCTTGAGTGTTTTCGGATCCATGCGGTGGCTTTCTTGTCTCGGTGCGTTTATTTTTTCATCTGAAGTGATTTCGCATTATGCGTTGAAAAAGCCGGAGCTCCGAGCAGCGAAATCTGAACACAGGCTTAAACACGGATGAGGTATCAGCGGAGCCTCCGCGAGGCATGGATCAGGAAATTACTCAATTGATAATTAAATAAGCAGTATTTCGGGCCATCACTTCACGTTGACAGACTTGTATTGATATGTTTCAATCCGGAAACATTGGAGAACTGTGGGCTGATCTGTTTGCCGATCGAGAGCCCGATTTTTGCGCAGCGCACCGATAACCAACCTCCAAGGATCTCAACCTGATGCGACAGCCGAATCCGATCATTGGCAACAGCCCGCCGATGCGAGAGATACGCAAGCTGATCGAGACGATTGCGGACTCGACGGCGACGGTGCTGATCAACGGTGAGTCCGGCACCGGCAAAGAGCTGGTCGCACAGGCGCTGCATTACCAGTCTCCACGCGCAGAAGCGAATTTTGTTCCGCTCAATTGCGCGGCCATTCCCAAAGAACTGATGGAAAGCGAGCTGTTCGGGCATCGCAAGGGCGCGTTTACCGGTGCGCTGGCCGATCGTGTCGGACGCTTCGAGCTAGCGCATGGCGGCACACTGTTCCTCGACGAGATCGGCGATCTGTCGCTCGACATGCAGGTCAAGCTGTTGCGCGTGCTGCAGGAACGCATGGTCGATCCGGTCGGCTCTTCCCGTCCAGTGGAGGTCGATGTGCGCGTGATCGCTGCGACTCACCGCGATCTGGAAGAAGAAATCGCCGCCGGACGCTTCCGCGAAGACTTGTATTACCGCCTGAACGTGCTGCCGGTACGCACGCCGCCGCTGCGCGAGCGGGGCGACGACATTGCGGTGCTGTTGAAGCACTACGCTGAGAAATTCGCGCACAAAGGCACGCCGATCAGCTTCTCGCCGGAGTTTTTGGAGGCGCTCAAAGCGTATGACTGGCCGGGCAATGTGCGTGAGCTTTCCAATCTCGTGCATCGCTTCTCCACCTTGTTCGCCGGGCAGTATCTGGCGCTCTCGACCGTGCCATCGTCCATGCTGCCCAAGGGCTTGCAGAAGCTGCAGCAGGAACGTGCGGGTGAAGAGACGCCGCCGCCCGCAACGTCGGTTGCGCCGGAGCCGGGGCAGGAGTCGGCCGATGTGCTGCAGATGTTCGCGCTGGGCGAGCCGGGCAATGTGCCTGTGCCTGCGGCTGAAGAACGCAATCATGTGGAAGACATCATCATGCTCGCCCAGGGAGGCCCGGTGCTGCCGCCCGAGGGACTGTCGCTGAAGGAAAAAATGGCGCAGATCGAGCGCGCGTTCATCGAGCAGGCGCTGGATCGCTCCGCGGGCAATGTGTCCAAGACCGCTCGTCTGCTGAATCTGCAGCGCACGACGCTGATCGAAAAAATAGACAAATACCGGCTGCGTTCAGCATGACGCTAGCCGGGCTTCACGGCGCATCACATCACTCATGAGCAAGCCTCGCATACAAAGTGGAAGTCTGATCGGTGTCGGCGGCGCGCTGCTGCTGATCGCCATCGCAACGGGCGGCAATTTCCTGCAGTTCATTGATATCCCCGCGATCCTGATCGTCTTCGGCGGCACCTTTCTGGTCGTGCTGTCAAAGAGCACGATCCCGGAATTCAAGAGCGCGATCGCCACTGCGCGTGAGGCGATCTCGGATTCTCCGACCCGGATGAGCGAACTGATCGACGAAATGATCGAGGTCGGCCGCGTTGCGCGCTACAACGACCGCTGGATGATGGTGCTCGAAGATCGCGACTACAACGATCAGTTCATTGCCAAGGCGGTGCGGCTGTGGGTGGACGGGCTGGATGAAACCCTGATGAAAGACGCGCTGCTGCGCGAACTTGCCGAGCTCAAGAGCCGCTATGACAACGCGCGGGATTTCTTCGCCTATGCGCAGGAGCTGGCGCCGGCGATGGGCATGATCGGCACGTTGCTGGGTCTGGTGCTCATGATGGGCAACATGACCGATCCTCGCGCGATCGGCCCCGGCATGGCAGTCGCACTGCTGACCACTTTGTACGGCGCGATCTTCGCGAATGTGGTGATCGGACCGCTGGTGCAGAAGATTCAGGGCCATGGCAAGCGCATCAAAAACAACTACGAGCTGGTGATTGCCGGCATGCTGTTCATGCATAAGGGCGGTGATCCGCGCATGCTGCCGGATCTGTTACTGGGCAACCTGAAGCAAGACACGCCTGAGGAGCCGGAAGCGCTGCCGGTGCCGGACGATCACGCCGAGGCCGAACCGGTCGCCTTGCCGGCGCACAGCGCCGAGACGGACAACAAGTCCTAGGCCGGCTTTCTCCCATGTTTGACCGACACTCGCACGAGATCGCCGAGCTCGAAAAGCCCGAGCATCCGTCGATGTTCGCCGCGTCCACGCTGTTCGACGAGGAAGATCCGCTGCATCATGCGCGCCGGCCGTGGCCGCCATGGATCGTCACCTTTGCCGACATGATCACGCTGTTGCTGGCGTTTTTCGTGCTGCTGCTGTCGTTCTCCGATCTGGATCCGAATCGTTTCAAGGATGTCAGCGGTTCATTGCAAAAGTCGCTCGGTCGCCGCGAGGCTGCGCCAACGGTGGTCGCACCGCCCACAGAGACCCAGCTGGCGGCGGGCGGTACATCGACCGGCAGCGGCGCACAGACCGAGGCCACGCCATTGCCGGAGCAACTGGCGAAAGATCTCGGTACCCTGCAGAAAGCGCTGTCGGCGGATCTGGTCGGCAAGAAGATACAGCTGCGCACTGAGGATGGCCGTCTGGTGCTTCAGCTGCCTGAGCGTGGCAACGGCATCCTGCCGCAGGAGATGATCGATCTGTATGGCCGCATCGCCGATGCGCAGGCGCAGGTCGAGAGCCTGGTGGAGGTGCGTGAGGGTGTCGAGACGGGCGAGCGCATCGCCGAATCGACGCGCAATCTGCAAAAGATTCGCGAGGCATTGAAAAATGAAATCGCGCAAGGGCAGGCACAGGTCGAGCGCGATGGCGAGCGCATTGTCATACGGCTGGTGGTGCAGGGCAGTTTCTACTCCGGCAGCGCAGAGCTGTCGCCTGACTTCATGCCCACGCTGAAAAAAATCGGCCAGACCATTACCGCTGCAGGTGGCCGCATCACCATCGAGGGCCACACGGATGATATTCCGCTCTCCGGCCACAACCGCTATCGCTCCAACTGGGACCTGTCAGGAGCCAGGGCGGCGTCGGTTGCCGACTTCTTTACCCAGAATGCCGGCGTGCCGCGCGAGCGGGTCATTGTGCGCGGCATGGCCGACACCAAGCCCGTCGCGCCGAATGACACGCGCGAAGGACGTGCAAAGAACCGTCGCATTGAGGTGCTGGTGGACGCGTTCGGCTCGTAACGCCTGCTTCCTCGCTACTACCGCTGCTGTGTCGACCTGATCTGAACGCCACCGGTGTTGAACCGGATAACTTTCAGTTCAAGCGCTGACGCATCGTCGCTGTGAGTGTGGCGGGCATCCCTGATTCACTCAGGTTTTGCCACAGCCGGCTTGCTGTAGGCCGGCACCTCATTACCCACATTGCCCGAAGGACGTGACTGCTCGCGGTTGTAGGCCACCGTCCGTTCCTTGGCTTTGGCTTCTTTCTCTCGCTCTTTCGCCAGTTCGCGCTCTTTCGCCAGCTCTCGCTCGCGGGCGGCTTCGCGCTCTCGAGCGAGTTCACGTTCTCTTGCCGCCTCACGCTCTCTGGCAAGCTCGCGTTCTTTCGCGCGATCGCGTTCGCGGGCCAGCTCGCGTTCTTTTTCTTTCAGTTCACGTTCGCGGCGTGCGTTGGCGGCAGCCAGTTCCTGTGCGGCGCGCTCGGCTTCCAGTGCGCGCTGTTTTTCCTGTTGCGCCTGTTGTTTGGAGAGCGACTCGACTTCTTTTTTCAGCGCCTCGACATGCTGTACCGAACCGTTCAGGTTGCTGACCTGACCGTTGAGGTCTTTGACGGACTTTGACTGCTCCTTCAGCAGCGCGTCCAGTCCGGCCAGTTGCTGTAGCAGCGCCTTGTTGGCGGCCTCTGCGCGTGCGGCCTCTGCCTTCGCTGCCTCGGCGCGGGCTTTGGCGGCCTCGGCTTTGGCCGCTTCGGCTTTCGCCTGCGCCTCGGCTTTCTTTGCTGCGGCGTCGGCGTCGGCTTTCTTGGCTGCTTCGGTTTTTTCTGGCTTGTCGGCTTTCTCGGCTTTTTCAGTCTTGTCCGATTTTTCCGATTTCTCGGATTTTTTCACGGGCTCTGCCGCCTTGGCAGGCGCAGGAGCGGGCGCGGGCTCGGGGCCTTTTTTGGGGGCGCCGGTCTTTGCCAGTTCCATGATGGTCGCGATCTTGTCTTCGATCGCCTGCTGCACGGACTGGGTGTTTTCCTGTTTCAGGTTCAGTTCGCTCAGCTGCGTGTGAATATCGTCCATCGACTCCATGCGGCGCTTCAGGTCGACTGCGCGCTTGCCCACGGCCAGCATCATCTCATCGAGCTGTTCGACCTTGGACTGCAGCTGCACGGCGATGAAACTGAAGGTGCCGCCGCAACCGACCAGCACGGCGGCGGCCAGCGCCAGCACGATCTTCGACTGGGTCGAGGTTTTCTGCGCGCCATCGATCAGCTTTTCGGCGGCCTTGTTCAGCTGCCCGCCGGTGGTGGTCACATGCGAGGCGGAGCGATTGGCGACCTCGGCGGCATCGAGCACGATGCTCATCAGCGATTCGAGCTGCTGCGAGGCCGAACGATTATTTTCGACCAGGATCTGAACGGCTTCAAGCGCCCGCTTGGCAGTGTCCTGCGGCACGTGCACCGATCCTTCGGGCACGGCTTCGCCGTCGGCGTGCTCGCCATCGTCGGCGGCCGGCGCGATCCCGGCCTCTTCCTCGCTCAACTGCGGAGGTGGCGGGGCAGGGGTGAAGCCATCGGCACCCTCGGGCTTGTCTTTGTCTTCGTCGCTCATAATGATGACAATCGTTTTTCCAGTTTCTTGGACGAGGCCTCGAGGACCTCAAGCTGGGCTTTCGCCGTCTGACTCATTTCGTTCAGCTTTTCGATTCGCTTCTCCAAATGCACCGACAGAGCCCAGGGCGTCAGTTCCGCTTCCTCGGTCTTGTCGTGCAATATGTCTTCGACCAGCTCTTTGCTGCTGCGGTGGTCGATGTGCTCCTCCACGGCGGCGGCTTGCGCAGCGAGCGCATCATCCTGTCCGCCCAGCGCATGCTCGCCCAGCGAATGTTCGCTGTCGGGCATGTCGGCGTCGTTCATCTCCCGACGCTCGGACGGCCCTTCGGCGTCCTGCAGTGCGCGCTGATCTGACGGCCCTTCGGCATCTTCCAGCGCGCGACGATCTGCGGGCCCTTCGGCATCCTGCAGCGCCCTCGGATCGGCCGGACCCTCGGCATCTTTCAGGGCTGCCGGATCGGCGGGCACCTCGGCATCCTCCCAGGCTTTCGCCTCGGTGCGGGCCTTCGCATCGACCATTGCACTGCCATCCGCCGGGCCTTGCGCATCTCTCAGCGCTCGCGGATCTGCCGGCCCGTCTGCATCATCATGCAGATGCTTGTCGGTCAGGCCCACCGCATCCAGCGCAGCGCGCGTATCGATCAGTCCTTCGCCGTCGTGCATGTCGCGCAGATCGGCATCGCCTTCGGCGTCATGCAGCGCACGCGCGTCGGACGGGCCGTCGTCCCGACGTGAGCCGCTGCCGATCGACGGTCCGTCGGCGTCATGCATGCCGCGCAGATCCGATGGACCCTCGCTGCGATGCGTGCCATCGCTGATACCGCTTGCGCTGGCGTCATGCAGCGCTCGGGTATCGCCATGACCGTCTCCGGCGCGCCAGCTGCTGCCTTCGCCATGCGCATCGGCGTCATGCATCGCTCGGCTGATGGCGTCGCCTTCGCCGTCGCGGATCTCGTTCTTTATCGACGGGCCGCTGTCGCTGTCGTGCAGCGCACGAACGCCGCCGGGGCCGTCTTTCTGGTCACGCAGCGCGCGCGAATCCGCGTCCGGCGCCTTGACCGGTTTTTTCTTTTTCCGGTGGACATTCTCGGTGATCGCATCGATCGCCGCGCCGCCCCGGAATACCTGTGCTTCTTCTTCAGATGACATCAGCCACCTCTGTTGTGCGTGAGGCGGCCATCAGCGGCCGCTGGTCACCAGCGCACGCTGCAAGGACTTCACGGGCCTCAGCCACGGATCGGCCGGTACGCCCGGCCTGCCCGCAAAGGCTTCGGCTTCTTTCAGGGTCGCAAAGGGCCCCGACACGACCGCGTACTTCACGCTCTGGTCTTGCGTCGTCACCGCCGCGATCCGGCTTTTGTTCAGTGCTGCGTACTGCGCCCGCCACTCCTGCGCCTCAGCCATCGAGCCCAGCGAGACATGCTGGACAAAATAGCTGCCGGTACGCGCCTGCCTGACCGCCTGATCGACGCCACGCTCAGAGCGGGGCGCAAGCGCTTCGGCGGCAGTGACCGGTGCTGCCGGGGCAGGCTCAGCCTTTATCTCGGTCTTTGCTTCCGGTTTCTGTTCAGGTTTGGGCTCAGGCTTTGTTTCAGCCTTCACTTCAGCTTTCGCCTCGGGTTTCGCCTCCGCTTTCGCCTCGGCCGGCGGGTTCGCGGTGCCGGTCGCAGCTTTCTCATCTTTAGAATCGGCGCCAGCGGCGGGAACTGAAGCCGGGTTGGCAGCTTCAGTGGCTGCCGCTGCCTTGGTTTCTTCGAGCTGTGCGCTGGGAGGTTTGCCGGTGATGTTTGCCAGCGATTCCATCGCCCATGGCGGCAGGTGGTCTTTCAGCAGCGGCGAGTGGTAGAGCATCGGGCCGAGCTTCTGCGAAAACAGCAGCATCATCAGCGTGAGAATGACGACCAGCAGCAGCGTGAGCGCTGCTGCCCAGCGCAGCACGGCAGCGATAATCTTTCGGCGGACAGAGGGCGATGCCGGTGCCGGCCGGATCGGTGCCACGGGCGCATCGAGCGAGGGCTCGGTGCGGCCAGCGCTGTCTTTCAGCGCTTTCTGCCGCATCGCGGAGAGCTCGGCGCCGGATAGGATTTTTTCTTCCCGCGCACGGGTCGCCGGAGCCGGCGGGTCCTCTACCAGGGGCACCGGAGCGGCAGCCGGTTTCGGCGGCTTCGCATAGCCGGTGGCGGCCAGCACTTTCTTGGCCTCGACATCGAAGCCGAGGTCGCCGGCCAGCGCGATCAGGGCTTCGCCCTCGTCGCGGGTCGGTACTTCCAGCGGCCAGCGCAACAGACGCTGACCGAATTTTTCGAGGGTCTTCTCATGCAGCAGCATGCCGGGCTTGTCGACCAGCAGCACCACAGATACATGCGCACCGGGGAAATCCTGCACGAGGCGCGAGAGCAGCTGCAGGTCGCGCTCGCTGATGGCCTTGGCGTCATGCGCGAGCAGCACGCGGCGCGGCGCCTGCGAGGTCTCGGCATTGCGCGCCTCGTCGATCGACAGATCGGCGAGTATCTGGTTGAAGCGATCGAGCAGGGCTTCCGTATTCTGCGGGAGGAAAATCTCTACCTGCAGGCCGTCGCTCTTGCGCAGCTTGTTGATCAGCAGGCGGCCGTAGTGATCGAGCAGGCCGTCATTGTCGCTGGAGAGGGCCAGCGACAGGCTGTCCTCGCGCACGCCGCGCACCACATAGTCGAAGCGTTTGCGGTCGGCGGTACGCAGGAAGATGCCGTCCGGGCCGATCAGTTCGGTCATGTCGGGGTTTCTGTCCATTAGTTAACCGTCTCCTCTGTTTCCAGCCTGCCGTTGGAATCGAATTGCATATTGGGCGGAACCGTCGGCTTCGGACGCTGCAGGGGCGCCGTGCCGGGCTTCACGCTGGCGAGGTTGAACACATAGGCGATCACCTGCGCGACCGCATAGTACAGGTCTTCCGGCACCGGGTGCTCGACCTCGGTGGTGAAGTAGAGCGCACGGGCCAGCGGCGCGGCCTGGAAGATTTCAATGCCGTGCTTGACCGCCTCTTCACGAATGCGGGCCGCCATGGCATCCGCGCCCTTGGCCACCAGAACAGGCGCGCTGTCACCGTTCGGGTCGTAAGAGAGCGCGACGGCGAAGTGCTCCGGGTTGGTGATCACGACATCGGCGTTTTTCACATTGTCGATCATCCGGCCATTGGCCATCTCGCGCTGGCGGCGGCGGATCTGCGCCTTGACCTCGGGACGACCTTCGATGTCCTTCATCTCGTCTTTGACTTCCTGCTTGGTCATGCGCATCTGCTTCATGAAGCTCCAGCGCTGGAAGGGAACGTCGATCAGCGCGATCACGGCCAGTGCGCAGGCCATGATCAGCGCCGATTTGGCAAGCAGCGCGCCGGCCACGGCCATGCCCGGCTCGAACGCCATCTTGCCGATCTTGTTCAGCGTGCCCACATTATCGTAGAGCACCCAGACGACGGCGCCGGTCACCAGCGTGAATTTGAGGATGGCCTTGCCCAGCTCGACGGCGGCCTTCACGCCGAACATGCGCTTGAAGCCATTGAGCGGATTGAGCTTCGAGGCTTTGGGCCTGACTGCGCCCATCTCGAACAGGAAGCCGCCGGTGGCGCCGGAAGAGGCGATGGCGACGGCCACCGTCAGCAGCAGCAGCGGTGCGATCAAAATAAAACTCTCCAGCAGCTCATGCCCGAAGATCGCGGGCAGCAGGTTGGAGGAGTGCACCAGCTTGCGGTCAAAATGGAAGCCCGAGACAAAGGCCTCGGCGATTTTTGAGATCAGAAATTCGCCGGTGATGTAGATCATGGCCAGTGACGCGATCGTCACCGCAGCGGCCGGCAGCTCGGTGGAGCGCGCAACCTGACCTTCCTCGCGGGCCTTTTGCAGGCGCCGCGAGGTAGGTTCTTCGGTCCGTTCTTCGGAAGTCTCGGCCATGTCAGTTCACCAGTCCGACGAGATCCCGCGCGTGATTGAACGCCTGCATCCACAGCCACTGAATGCGGCCAATGATGCTGTCCATCGCGAAAATAAGCACCAGAAAACCGGCGGCGATCGATGCGGGAAAGCCGACGGAGAAAATATTCAGGCTGGGCGCAGCGCGTGTGACCACGCCAAGGCCGATGTTGATGAAGAGCAGGGCGATCATGACCGGCAGCGCGATCAGCACGCCGCCCAAAAAGATCATGCTGCTCCAGGCGACCACTTTGCCGAAAGCGACCTGCCCGAGAATATGTTCGCCCACGGGGACGGCGCGGAAACTGTCCAGCACCATCGACAGCATGATCACATGGCCGCCAAAACCGAGGAAGACCAGCGTCGAGCAGATCACGATGAACTGTGCGATCACGGGCACGTTGCCGACAGCGGGATCGATCAGTGTGGCCATCGACAGGCCCATGGATGACGAGATGGTCTGACCGGCCAGCGTCAGTGCGCCGATGGCTACTTGCAGCATCAGGCCCATCATCGCGCCAATGAAGATCTGGTTGACGATCTGCAGCACGCCATTGGCGGTGACCGGATCGATCACGGGCCACTGGATCATCGGATAAATGAAGATGGTGACGACCAACGCCAGCATGATGCGGATCGGCAGGGTCAGCGCATCCAGCGAGAACAGCGGGGCAGTCACCAGCAGGGCCGAGATGCGCAGCATCGGCCACAGGAACATGTAGAAGCGCTCGACGATTTCCGCTGCAAGTAATGTCATCGCGTTACCCCGAACGCTCAGAAGAGCTCAGGCCTCAGGAAAACAGCGCGGGTATGCGCTTGTAAATGTCTTTGGTGTAATCGACCAGCATCACCAGCTGCCAGCTGCCGAACAGCGCGAGCGTGACGCCCATGGCGGCCAGCTTGGGAATGAAGGACAGGGTCGCTTCGTTGATCGAGGTCGCTGCCTGAATCACGCCAATGAACAAGCCGACGCCGAGCGCCACGATCAGCAGGGGCGAGGAGATCAGCACGATGGCCCACAGTGCGCTGCGGCCGAGGTCGACGACGGTGGCGATTTCCATGATGGTGTCCTTGTTCTTTTCGGTATTGTTCTGGGTTGTTCTGTGTTTTTTTCGGTGCTGTTCTCTACGGCATCGCGAAGCTGGAGGCCAGCGATCCCATCAGCATGCTCCAGCCATCGACCAGCACGAACAGCATCAGCTTGAACGGCATCGAGATCATCATCGGCGAGAGCATCATCATGCCCATCGACATCAGCACCGACGAGACGATCAGGTCGATCACGACAAACGGGATGTAGATCAGGAAGCCGATGGTGAATGCGCTCTTCAGCTCCGAGGTCATGAACGCAGGCACCAGCGTCGTGAACGGCACCGATTCCGGCCCGGTCAGTTCGGCCTTGGAGCGCGAGATTTCCATGAACATCGCGATGTCTTCTTCGCGGGTCTGCGCAAGCATGAAGCCGCGGATCGGCGCTTCGGCAGCGGCCAGCGCCTCTTCAAACGGCATGCCCGAATTCATGTAGGGGAGGATCGCGTTGCTGTACACATCCATCATCACCGGCTGCATGATGAACAGCGTCAGGAACAGCGCAAGGCCGGCCAGCACCTGATTGGGCGGCGTCTGGCCTGTGCCGAGTGCCTGGCGCAGGATGGAGAACACGATGATGATGCGCACGAACGAGGTCATCATCAGCAGCATCGACGGCAGCAGCGTCAGGACCGTCATCAGGCCCAGCAGCTGCAGCGTCAGGCTGTAACTGGTGACGCCGCCTTTGCCGGCGACGACATTGACGATAGGCAGGCCCTGCGCGAGCGCAGTCTCGGGCAGCAGTGCGGCCAGAAGCAGCAGGATGATGGCAAGTACCCGGCGCATGATCAGCTCCGGTCCTTGTTGTTCTGTTTCGCGGTGTTCAGCAGATCGGAGAAACGCTTTGCCAGCGGCGCGACCGGCTCATTGGACGGCACCTGCGCGGCATGGTCCTGTGCGATCTCTTCCTCAGTCAGCGGGAAGCCGGCCAGGGTATTGATCTGCTGGACGGTCACGCCGACAAGGATGTCTTCGTCTTTCACCCGCAGCAGCACGATCTTCTGGCGCGGCCCGATGGAGACGCTGTCCATGATGCGGATCTTGCGCTGGCTCATGCCGAGCAGGCTGCCGCTCTGCATTTTCTTCAGCGCGACCAGCACGACGCCCAGCAGTACCAGAACGACAGCGAAGCTGGCGATGAAGGATAACCAATCGGTGGCGTGCATGATGTCGTCCGGGCAGGTGAGTCAGGTTGATCAGATATTGCGCATGCGCTCGGAGGCGGGCACGACGCGGGTCAGGCGGATGCCGTAGCGGTCATTGACCAGCACCACTTCGCCCTGGGCGACGACGGTGTCGTTCACCAGCAGGTCCAGCGGCTCGCCGGCAATGCGCTCAAGCTCGACCACGCTGCCCTGCGTCAGACGCAGCAGATCGCGGATCTTCATTTTGGTGCGGCCCACTTCCACCTTGATCGCGACCGAAATGTTTTGCAGCACCTCGGGGTTGATATGGTGATGGGGCATCTCGGTGGCTTCGGCCACTGCGGAATCGTCGGCCTGATCCTGGTCCTGGTCTGTCGTAGTGTCGCTCATGATGGATCCTGACGTTGGTCGGTTGGGTTAGGTTAAATTAAATGCTCTCGGGGCTGATCGAATTTTCGATGCGAACGGCCACATTGGGTCCGGCCATGCCCACCTGACACTCGAAGGCGGGCAGACCGCCGATGTACAGGGTGGCCAGTTCCGGCTTCTTGAAGAACAGCAGGTCGCCTTCTTTCAGCGTCTCGACACGCGCGTAATGATCGACCACCTGGCCGAGCAGCACTTGCATTTCCAGCTCGGAGTCGCCGACAGCGGTGGTCAGGTCGTTGCGCCACTTCAGGTCGGACTCTTCGCTGCCGTCGGCCTGCACGCGGTTGCGCAGCAGGTCGCGCAGCGGCTTGAGCGACGCATACGGATAGACCAGATCGACGAAGCCTTTGACGCCGCCGACGCTCTCGGTGTCGAAGCGCGACATGATCACGAGATCGTTTTCATCGGCGATCTGCGCAAACTGCGGATTGATCTCGGAGCCTACGTGCTCGAAATCGACCGGCAACAGCGGCGCCCAGGCTTCTTTGAGCGAGCGGAAAAAAACTTCCAGAATGATCTTGATCACGCGCGACTCGGTCGGCGTGAACATGCGGGTAGGGGGCAGCCAGTTCGGCGGCAGGTCGTTGTCTTTGTCGCTGTTGCGACGGCGCTGCGTGCCGGGCATGCCGCTGCCGGTGCCGCCAAAGAAATTATCCAGCGCCGAGAACACGACGGTCGGCTCGATGGTCACCAGCGAGAAGCCGCGCAGCGGATTGATACGGATCGTGTTGACAGCCAGAGGCGGGCGCAGCTCTTTCAGATAATCGCCAAAGCGGACGATCTGCGCGCGCGACGGATTGATACGCGGGCTGGTGCGCAGCACCTCCATCAGGCCCAGACGGAACAGACGAACGAAACGCTCGTTGATCATCTCCAGCGAGGAGGTGTTGACGCCGAGCGTGCTGTCTTCACTGGCCAGGTCGTGCTTCTTCACACGCGTGGTCAGGTTAAAGCCGCTGTCGATCGCAATGGTGCCGTCGTCAATGCCCGACGCAAGTGCGGCGAGCTCTTCGGGCGACAACAGGTTGCTGGAGGTGGCCATGGCTTTATGTTCCGTTCGTGGTCGGTTCGCGCCCGTTACTGCACGATGAATTCGGTGAACATCACTTCTTCGATGCCGCCGAAGCCTTCATATTTCTCGAGCAGCGAGTTGACGACCAGTTTCACGTCCTCTGCCAGCGCCTTGCGGAAATCCGGCTTCAA
>JACCDH010071689.1_pt1 | contig 52427 bp, 45 predicted proteins | sample 7442481 | NCBI WGS metagenome assembly JACCDH01 (sample SAMN15323433, study PRJNA562643) | freshwater metagenome | isolation source: river surface water | place: USA:Blue River Watershed | collected 2017-08-15
CAATGCTTCATCAGCTACTGGATCGGTATTTCTTGCAGCTGTTCCTTTGATTGGTTGTGAAATTAATCGGTTGCCAATTTTTTGGATAAAACGCTCGGGACTTGCACAAGCCAACATCCAATTTTCTGTTTCAATACAAGCCGAAAAAGGTGCTAAGGTATGTTCGTTTAATGTTGTATAGAGCGGTTGCATGGATTGCAAGGAACAATTTGTGACAAAAAACTCTTGGCAATAATTGATTTCATAAATGTTGCCAAATTGAATTTCATTTTTCAACGCGTTCAAATGTGCTAAATAATCAGCTTTTGGCGTTTTTGCTTTCCACGTTAATGGAGCAATTTCGTTGGTTTGATTAGTCAAAAAAGAAAGCGCACTTTTTTCATGATGCTGATTTTTTTCACCTGAAAGTTGAACAACACCATTTCCAGTACTGGAATATACGGCTTCCGCTGTCCAAATTCGAATCAAGGGAAAAGTTCGTTTTTTTGATTTTTTATTGACGGGCAATAGTTCGAAACCGGCATCGTAACTAAGTGCAACGAATAGGTGTTTTCCTTTGTTGTGAGCGATGAAATCATCCACTTTTTGCCAATCGACATTCACTTTTACTTCCAAACAATCGCCCTCGCCAATACCAATTAGCCAGTTTTGATTATTTCCATTCAAAGCAATTCGTGTTGTCATAGTACAAAAATACTTCAATTTATTCGCTAATTTCGTAGAAAATCGACAAAATGTTGTACCGACTTTTAAAGGCAATTGTATGGATTGGTATTCGCGTTTATTACCGTGAAATAACGGTTTCAAATCGAAACTATTTGGCGCAAACGGGACCTGTTATCATCATTGCGAATCATCCAAATACCTTGATGGATGCGTGGATATTGAGTTACATCAACCGAAGAAAAGTACATTTTGTAGCAAAAGCAACTTTTTTCAATTCACCTATTAAGCGGAAAATATTGCACTCGTTGGGTATGATACCATTGAACCGAAAAGCTGATAGCGCCGTAAGTGGCGTCAACAACAAAGACTCGTTTGCGTCTTGTTACAAAGTATTAGAAGCAGGCGGAATTTTGGTGATTTTCCCTGAGGGAACTAGTTTTTTAGAGCGCCAATTGCGTGAATTAAAAACGGGAACAGCGCGCATTGCATTGGAAGTTGAGAAACGAAACCATGGACTTTTGAACGTACAAATCATTCCAGTCGGATTGAATTACATTGATGCAGATCGTTTTCGCGGGAAAGTGAATGTTCAAGTGGGGAAACCCATTCAAATCAATCCCACTCTTTTAGAACAATACAAAGCGCATCAGGGCATTGCAGCCAAGCAATTAACAGCTCAATTCCGTACAGAATTGAATCGTGTTTTTGTAACGATTGATGACAATAGAAAAGAACAATTAATTGATGGGTTGCGTGGTTTATTTGATACGAAGTACCAAAAAAACAAAGCTGGCGTGGACAATTCCATCCAACTGATTGATGCCATCAAACAGCGGTTAGAGGAGTTTTCGTTAACGGCACCCTGGAAGATTGCGGACATTGAAAAGCAAGTAAGCGATTTGAACCAACAACTTGCTTCGACTGGTATTCGCGCAGATTTTCTGGACAGAACGTACCGGAAAAACGTTTATTCGCGTCAATATGTTCAAACAGTAATCCTTTTAGCAATCTCCTTTCCACTCTTTCTATTTGGCTGGCTACACAATAGTTTACCGTACAAATCAATTGGCAAGTTGGTTCCAAAAATGACAGCTGAAATTGAGTATCATGCGCCTTTGACCGTTTTATTGGGACTGGTACTTTATCCAATCAATTACTTACTTGTCATTTATTGTTTGTCGTGGTTTTATCCTTTCACATTATGGGAAGCGTTGCTATACTTTGTGAGTTTACCAATAGGCGGATTTTTTGCGCATGGGTATTTGAGCACGTATCACCACATGCGGTCGAAGCGAAAATTCAGTCAGTTTGTTCAGGAGCGTAAGCGGTTATTTGATCAAATCAAGGAAGCGCGTTCAGCATTGAAAGCCTTGATTTTTAATGACTAAGATGTAGCACAAGGAAAAAATCAAGAAAAAATCTTTTTTTTTTCACAAAAAGCTTTGTAAGAACGCATCATTTGTTAATTTTGCGCCCAGTTCTTTGGACAATGGTGGGATGGGTGAGAGGCTTAAACCAACAGTTTGCTAAACTGTCGTACGGGTAACTGTACCGCGAGTTCGAATCTCGCTCCCACCGCAGTATTTTGATGACTGCAACAGAAACGAAACAAGGATCGGCATAAAAAACTTGCTCAAAAGCTTGTAAAAGTCGAAAAAGTGAGTATCTTTGCACCCTCAAAACGAGCATTTTTCTTGAATCGTCAAGAAAGCAAATTGAAATAAAACCAACTCGGGGCGTAGCGTAGTCCGGTCATCGCGCCTGGTTTGGGACCAGGAGGTCGCAGGTTCGAATCCTGCCGCCCCGACATGAAGGGGATGAGCAATCATCCCCTTTTTTGTTTTAAAAAATAATGGCTCCGTAGCTCTCCCGAATCGTCGGGAAGAAAGCGCAACGAGTCCGATTGAAATAAAATATTATGGCTCCGTAGCTCAGCTGGATAGAGCAACGCCCTTCTAAGGCGAAGGTCAAAGGTTCGAATCCTTTCGGGGTCACAAAAGAAATCTCGACATATAATGTCGGGATTTTTTTGTTTAACAACGTCAAAAGTTTTCTTTTGTAAGTTGGCGATACAAAAAAATACCGTGATGCGAAGCAGCACGAGATTTCATGCTTGGAATGAACTTTTGCGGTAGGATCTTTACTCCTTTCGGGGTCACAAAAAAAATCTCGACATGTAATGTCGGGATTTCTTTGTTTGACAACGTCAAAAGTTTTCTTTTGTAAGTTGGCGATACAAAAAAATTCAGTGATGCGAAGCAGCACGAGATTTCATGCTTGGAATGAACAATTGCGGTAGGATCTTTACTCTGAAAAATCGTCAAAAATCCATTATCGAATAATAAAATAACGTTGAAAAGAGTTATCTTTTCTGTAAGATTCTTAATAAATCATTATTCACATAGAATACCTCTTTCCCTTCTTTTTTCTCTGAAAGAACGCCAATTTGAACTAATTGATGCATGTATTTCGTTAGAGTTGTTCGGCTTTTTGCTCCAGTAATTTCTCCAATAAATCGTTGTTTAATATATGGCTGAAAAAACAAAGCTTGATTAACTTCTAATGAATACCACTTGAGCTTTGATTTTGCATAATTGTAAGTTTCAACTAACTGTATCATAATTTCATCAATCAATTGATTCGTGTGGTTCGCCGTTTTTTCTACTGCAGTCAGCATAAAAATAACCCAGGATTTCCAGTCGCTTTTCTGAGTAACCCCTGATAAATAATAATAGTAATCTTCTTTGTTTTGAATGATATAATTACTCAAATATAAAACTGGATGTGAAAGCAACTTTTGATCGATTAAATAAAGTAGGTTTAATATTCTACCAGTCCGACCATTACCATCTGTAAAAGGGTGAATTGCTTCAAATTGATAATGAGCTATAGCCATTTTAATTAATGGGTCAATCTCATCTTCTTGCTTCATAAAGAGCAATAAATTATCAATTTTAGCCGCGATTATTCCTTCACCCCTTGGTGGTGTGTAAATTATTTCTCCTGGACGCAATTCACTTTGTCCCCTCTTAATTACTATTTGTGATTGTGGCGATCTAAACTCTTGCGTTGTATCTTTTATTTTCTGAAAAACATTAACAATCGTTTTTTTATCAATTTCATTTTTTCTCTTGACCAAATAAAATCCTTCCCAAAGCGCTTCTCTGTATTTTAAAACTTCTTTCGTTGAAGAATTTGCATATTCTTCCTTAACTGTTTCTGATATTGCTTTATAAAGTTCATCTTCTGTTGTGAAGATATTTTCAATTTCGGTAGAACTTTTAGCTTCTTGTAATGAAATTGTATTTACAAGCATTGTTGGATTAGGAATGCGTAATATATTTCTATTTAACTCTGCTAAAGACCTTGACGCTAATCCCCACTTCATTAACACGTCTTTATCAATAAAATCAGTAAGCATTGGCAAATCAGGTAAGTCATTATAAGGAACAGTTCTGTCAAATACTACCTTTTTCATCATGTCCATTTTTTTAAATTATTTGTACATATAACAAATATATGTCCATTTTTAATACAAAACAACTGTCATGTTCAATATTTTAAAAAATATGAACATATCACAGAAATGTGTTCACTTAAATAAATAAGCTTAATAGAAAGGATTGAAGTCGCAAATTACTACCCTAAAAAAAATACTTCAATAAAATTTTAGACAACATACTAAAAACTTTATTTTTTCATACAAACAACTCATTTTCTATTCATTTATTTAGGTGAAAATAGGTGAAAACCTAACTTTCACTTTTTCTTTCCTGTAATATTTCACGCTTAGTATATCTTTGAAAAAAAACTAATGACACGATTAACGCTTTTCCTACTCTTACTTTCCCCTATTTTTATTCACGCGCAAAAAAGACTTAATCTAAATCACATTAACGCGTTTGCTTTTTATGATTACAATGAAAAGGCTTTTTGTGTGTTGGATGATTCTACCTTTTTGTGGAAATACAACCAACAAGCTGTAATATGGGAAAAGAAACCTATTCAGTTAACAATAGAAATGCCCTTTGAACAGTTTCTAGCAGATTTTATCCCAATGTCTGAAAAAGGAACGCCCGTTTATTTTGTTTATACCGGATGTGGTGTTGTATATTCATTAAAAAATAATACTATTAAAAGACACGACCATTCGTTTTACCACATGAATCAATTTGAAGGTGCATTTTTCATGGACGAAGGTGAACCCAGAATCTATGGTGGTTATGGATTATTTACAAGTAAGAATATCATTACCCGATACGACACCATCGAAAGAGAGTGGTTTGTGTTGAATGCCATTAATAATCCGCCCCCATCCGGAGTTAGAAGTTTTGTGCAACAAAATAAAAACTATTATTATGTATTTGATGGTTTTAGTTTAAAACATAATAAATATAATCAACTTAGGAAGCTTTATCAATTTGATAAATCATCAAAAAAATGGACTGCACTAGGCTCAATTGATCCAGAAATTATTGGTCGGAAAATTGAAGACCCTTACGAACATCATCAAAATTACAAAAGCTTTTATTCTTGTTATCCTAACATGATTGTAAGCTACGATTTTGAAAAAATGCGTTATAAAAAATATAAACTAAACTCTTCAAGAATATTCAGAAATATCATTTCTGTTGATTCACTTTTTTTACTTTTTAAAATCACTTCTAAACCATCTTTATATGTTGAGATTTCTAATGATTCATTTTTAAAGCAATTGGATTTAGTAGAAGGCGATATCTTACTGAAAGAACATTCACTTATCGATCAATTCAGATGGCAAACAGGATTTCTTATTCTCTTTTTAGGAATACTAATTGTAACACTAGTGACAAAGTATAGCAAACGAAAGAAACAATTCATTTCCAATATCGAGCAAGCTAATGATGCATTGTTTGATGAATTTAATAGCACTGAAAAAGAATTGATTCAATTACTGATTCAATTCCATGAAACCGGTTTAGAAATTTCGCATATAAACGATTTGGTCAATCATGATCAACCATCTATCGACACCTTGAAAAAAAGACGAGAAACCTTGTTGAAAGAACTCCGCTATAAACTTGCTGCAAAATTCAATATTCCACAAGAAGAAATATTTGTTGAGGAACGGATGAAAGCAGACAAGCGAATGAAGTTGTTGTTTTTGAATAAAACTGTTTTAGCGGATTTTTCAACTTCAAAATAACCCTGTTATTGGTGATAATACATGTTCTCCTAAATTTTTATAGTGCGTTAGTTTCATTACTTAATTTTATTCAAAAAATAAGTATGAAAAAACTAACATTACTGATTGCAATATTACTTGCAACAACAACATTTGCTCAAGTTCCTAATTATGTTCCAACAAATGGCTTAGTTGGCTGGTGGCCATTTAATGGTAACGCTAACGATGAAAGTGGCAATGGGAATAATGGAACAGTACATGGTGCAACATTAACAAGTGACCGTTTTGGAATTGTAAATAAAGCATATAGTTTTGATGGATTAAATGATTGGATTGAAATTAGTAATCATTTTTTAAATACTAATAGTTCACATACAATTTCTATCTGGTGGAAAACAAATGATTCTACTAAAACAAATCAAACAATTTTTAACACTAATCCTCATCCATTAGAAAACCTTGCATTTCATTATTCAAGTAGTTCGCCTAATCCACCTAATGGGATTTCGGTTGGAATTGGAAATGGTCAAAGTTGGTCTATTATTTGGCCTGATACTTGTCAAATAACAAATTCAATTTTCAATCAAAATTGGCACAATATTGTATGGGTTAAAAGTGGTTTGCAAAATTGGAAAGTTTATTATGACTTAAATCTAGTTTTTAATTTCAATTCTTCACAAAATTCAGTTGGTCAAATAGCAAATTTAAGATTTGGAGCTGAAAATAATGGTGTTCCAAATGGAGGAGCAAATTTTATTGGCAAACTAGACGATATCGGTATTTGGAACCGCGCTCTAACCGATTGTGAAATCAAAGATTTATACAATTCTCAACTAGAAAGTAATAACACAACTTCCTCACAAACCCAAACTGCTCTAGACACCTACACGTGGCCATTGAACAACCAAACCTACACACAAAGTGGAATATACTCAGATACCTTGGTAAATGCTGCAGGTTGTGATAGTATTGTTACCTTGAATTTAACATTGAACTACACAGGTATCAATGAAAACAACAGTTCATCGCTAGTTATCTCCCCTAACCCAACAACTGGTGCGTTTACCATTGTAGGTTTGGAATTGTATAACACCATCAGCACAATGCGTGTTTCGGATGTGAATGGTAAATTGGTGAAAGAACTTAACCCATCAGCTAGCAAATTCAATTTGGAAACAGTTAAATCGGGTGTTTACTTCTTAACGATAACCGCTGGTGATAAACAGGAAGTGATAAAGATTATTAAAGAATAATAGTTGAGTCCAGAAACAACTTTAAAAACGGGGAGTAGCTGAAAAGCCTTATGAGTAAGAATTACTAAAAAACAAACTATGAAAATGAAAAACGCAGCAGTTATTTTAATGATTGCATCAATTTGTAATGTGTTAGTTGAATTGGCTAATAATGAAATGATTAATTATAGACCAATTTCTTGGCTCATATCGTTGAGTTTACCTGTTTCTCTTCTATTCGTATCAATTGCCTTGATGAAATTCAAAAACGGAGAAAATTCAGCTACAGATAATGGCAACGCATCTTCGAATACAACTAGCAATCAACCAATGACATCGGATGAAGACAAAACAGTCGCTATTCTTGCTTATATAACATTAATTGGCTTTATCATTGCAATTGTTCAGCACAGCAGTAATAAAACGAAACTTGGAGCATACCACCTCAGACAAGCAGTTGGATTCATGATAACTGGTATAGCAATGTCAATTATTTTAGTTTTAATTGCACTTCCAATGCTAGGAATGGGTTTAAGAAATGTTGCTGATTATGCAATGTTTATTTACTTACTTTCATTTGTAATTTGGATTGGATTACTTGTTTGTTTAATCATCAGCATTATAAACGCAGCAAGTGGCCGTCTCAAGCCTGCTCCTATTTTTGGTCGTTTGTTTGAAAAATGGTTGATCAATCTTTTTAAGTAATTCTTTGGATTGACAATTAATAAAACCCGTTTAAAAGAAAATAATAACCACCTATCAATAAAAAGCATCCTTCGGGGTGCTTTTTTTGTTGACGAATATCAGTTTTTAAACTGTCATATCTTCTGTTTTTTGAGTTAGTTATTGTGCACCTTTGTTTTGAAAGATAAAACACAAAATCAAATAGTATGAAAAACACAACAGCTCCCATTTACCAACAACACGAAGAAAACAAAGCTTGGATAAACAGTTTGCAATTTTACAAAGAAGATATTGTCATTTTTGAAAAACGTCTGGAAGAAATTGCCGGTAAAAATTCGAATAAAGACATGTTAGCAGAAGTGGAACATTTCCAAAATCAGTTTATTATTCAACGCAATAACATTGATGAAATCATGCATGCTGTAAAGGTAAATGAACAACAATTAATCAATGAAATAAACTCAAATCCTATTGCCGTTGACCACCGTAAAACAGCGGATCATTTAGTTGAAAAAGATTTAGTGACTTCATTTGAGAAAAACTTCAACGACCTACGCAGTGAATACAATCGTTTTTCTGCAAAATGGATGTAAGTTTTAAAAATTATACAATTAAAAGCTGTTGCATGTTGCGGCAGCTTTTTTTATGCTTCCCTTTTTAAAATTTGTTTCGAACACATGTTGTAAATATGCAAAATACCAAAAAGGTAATATTACCCACGACTTAAACAATCACCTCAAAACAACCGCTGCTGCGCTGCTAAATTCGTTGCAATTAATCGCTGTTCAATGTTTGGCGCATGCGTTCCTAATAACCACTCCTCCTCTGCTGTCGGTGTAATGATGATGGGCATCCGCTTGGCGGAATTATGTACTGCTGCCATTAATTCATTTGCCGCTGTTGTAAGAATTGCAAACGATTGTTGTGTCATTCCTGTATTGGGATCAATCCACGTGCTCCACAGTCCCGCAAACGAAAAAATCTCACTCGCTTCGCAGGTAATCAAGTACTTTTCTTTGTGTTTCCCTTTGCTATCCAACCAATGCCACTCGTAAAATCCCGTTACAGGAACCAGGCAACGTTGGTTGACCACTGCTTGAAACGATGGTTTCTCATGGAGTGTCTCAATTTTGGCATTCAAAGTACTGTTTTGAATGGTTGTGTCTTTTGCCCATGCGGGAATCAAGCCCCAGGAAGCGAGTTGGATTGTTGTCGGATCGGTATTTGTAATGATGGGACAATGCGGATGTGTAAAGCCATTCACCTCATCACTTGGTTGAAAAGCCAATTCTTGTGGGAAACTTGCTTTGTAACGCTTTTTCAGTCGTTGTGCGTCAGCCGATTGCTTGAAGTGGAAACACATACTCGTTTGTTTTTGTCAATATTAATGAGAATTTCAATGAGAAACAAAACGTGTTTCTTGTTCGTTGTTCATAGAGTGGACAAGGACTTATTTTGGAAATTTCCAAAATTGGAAAAACGTACTATTACTTTTTTACTAAGACAAGATGCTTTTGATTCAATTTTGCAATTTTGCAAAATACCAAAGAGGTAATATTACCCTTTTACCTCTTTTTTCTATTTCCTCTTTCATTTAAGCATTTATCGTAATAATATCATTCAAATTGGTTGTGTACCGCGGCGACAGACGTTCTTGTTTCATTTTCCAGACGCGTTTTCTATCTTGGATAGCCAAGCGTATTTTTTGCTGACCAAAGCGTTGATTCAACAAATCGACGGTGCGCATCAAGGAAGCGTGGCGGGGATTGCTGTTATCAAACAAAGAAATCTGAACGGTATCCTGTGGCACAATCTCCAACAAGATAACGCCCGCCTTTTTGTAGTGAAACCCTTTTTGATAAATGTGTTCCAAGGCTTTGTTTGCAAAATGCGCCAATTCCAAACTTGAATTCGTAGCAAACGGCAATTTCAAAACAATATTCTTTGCGTATTGCGGTTGATCTTGTCGAAATCCGTTGGTATGAATGAAAACCGAGAGCGCTTTGCAACAACTTTTTTGTTTGCGCAATTTTTCGGCACACGAGACGGCAAAGGTCGCAACGCGCTCCTGCAAACCAGCCAAATCAGCGATGCTTTTTTCAAACGAACGCGTTGTCGCAATGTTCTTTTTGTCTTTTATTTCTTCCAAATCCAAGGTCGGTAAGCCTTCCAGATCGCGTTTCAAGCGCAGACCAACGATACTCATTTCTTTTTGCACCCACGCATTCGACAATTGGGTGAAATCAAATGCTGTTTTGACTCCTTGATTCCGCAAGCGTTGTGCGTGCTTCCGTCCTATTCCCCAAACGTCTTCAATGGGCAACCATTTCAAGGCTTTGATGCGTTTTTCTTCCGTATCGATGAGGTAGGTTCCCTTGGTTTTTTGGGGATATTTTTTCGCGATTTTATTGGCAACCTTCGCCAGTGACTTGGTTGGAGCGATTCCCACGCTGATGGGTATTCCTGTTCCTTTTGTCACGCGTTGGAGCATTTTATGGCCGTACTGTTGCAAATCGAAATACTCGAAACCGGTTAATTTCAAAAATGCTTCGTCGATGCTGTACACTTCGATTTCGGGAGAAAATTCACCGAGCAGTGTCATCACACGGTTACTCAAATCGCCATACAATGCAAAATTAGCGGAGAACACGTGGATTTGGTGTTGTTTGAATAGTTTTTCGTACTCAAAAGCAGGCGCGCCCATTGGAATGCCCAAAGCTTTTGCTTCGTTGCTTCGCGCAATGACACAACCATCGTTATTCGACAGTACCGCAATCGGTTTTCCAACAAGATCGGGGCGAAAAACCCGTTCACAGGAAGCGTAAAAATTATTGCAATCAACTAAAGCAAACATCTGGTTGTTTTTACAAAAATAGCTTGGGAAGTCCGTAAGGTATTTATGGTTTACAGCGCTTTGATGACATGTGTCACCATTCCCCAAATAATAAAGTCATTGTCTGCCGTCACCTTGATGGGTTGGTACGCTTCGTTTTCTGGAATCAACCAGACGCAATCCTTTTGAATTTGAATGCGTTTGATGGTAAATTCCCCATCGATGTAACACACGGCGATTTTGTTGTCAGTGGGCTGAAGGCTTTTATCAATGACCAACAAATCGCCATCAAAAATTCCTGCATCTTTCATCGACTGTCCTTTGACGCGTCCATAAAATGTTGTCGCAGGGTGTTTGACCAAATGCTTGTTCATGTCGATTGTTAAGTCGATAAAATCGAGTGCAGGCGAAGGAAAACCAGCACTAATCCCCTCCGAAATAACGGGCAATTCCAGAACCGATTCTGTCGCTGCAGAAAAGATTTCCAAGGTATTCGAACTGTGTAATTTTAACGCTGACATGAGAGCAATTGATTTGCTTCAAAAGTAAAAAAAGCGTTGGTAAAAAATGGAAGAAATCGGATAAAAAGTTATGAACGAAAGTAATGAGTTGCTGCTTTATTTTGGTTGTTTCTTTCCGTTAATCCAGAGAGGAAATAGTAAACGGTTTTGCTAAAATTTATAAAAAATGAAAACACAATGATTATTCAATTAAAATAAATTGTATCTTTCTAATGGAATTAATGTGTTTATAAAATCACGCTCTTATGTTACATACGATTGAACTAGACGATTCAAATAAAAAAGCGAAAGCACTTTTAGAATACCTAAAAACGCTTGACTTTATTCGCATTGATGATAATGACATGCCAACTTGGCAAAAAGAACAATTGGATGATGCAATAGCAGCACATGAAAATGGTTCAACCCAGTATACCAGTTGGGAAGATGTCAAAAAAAGTCTATTCGAAAAACACAAGATTAAATGAATTATAACTTGGTCGTAAGTGATCGAGCTATTCAACAAATAGACAAAGCTGCTGACTGGTTTTTTGAACAAACTCCTGGTTTAGAGAAAAAGTTTTTGCAAGACCTTTCACAACAAATGGAATATATCAAAGAAAATCCATTAGGTGTGCAAATGAGGTATAAATTCGTTCGTATAAAATTTCTTGAAAAATTTGACTTTGGCATTCACTTCATTATTGAAAATCAAACAATTTTCGTGCTCAGCATCTACCACACACATCAAAATAGTGAAGATTGGTTTTAAAATAAAAAAAGCTCCCAAAAGGAGCTTTTAACATGTATTGAGGTTGCACAAAATTTATGCAGTTCTTAATTCTTTTAAGGTATTGAAGAAAACCAAACCGTAACCAATCGACAACATCAAGTGGAAAGGAACCATTCCTAAATCGCCATAGATAGCACGGTTGATTGCTGTAAATCCGAAAACCAACATCAAAAACCCTTCACCGATTGTGATAATCGAAATGCTTTTCTTGTCGTATTTGTTTCCTTTGAATTCTGTTTTCTTGTTTACGTTGAACTTTGGTGTACGAACAAATGAACTTTTGATACCCAAATATCCTTCTAACACCGCTACTGTATTGCTCAACGACAAGCCTAATGAAACTACTAGGAATTGGAAGAAACGTCCCACAAAACGAACAAACGACTTGAACGTGTTTTCTGTTTTATCGCGGTATGCTAACCAATAATAATACATTAAGAAAACAGTACTTGAGATAAAGACAACCCCGTAACGGATAATGTAATTCAAATCAGAGAAACTGTCTTTGATGTGTAACACACCCAAACTCATGATCGACATGATCAAGATAAATACGAAAACTGTTGAATTGAACAAGTGTGCCATTCCATGGATACGATCGGACAACTTCACGTTTTCGAACGTCAAAATCGTACGCCACATTTTCACGAAACACTCAGCACCACCTTTCATCCAACGGTGTTGTTGCGCTTTCAATGCAGACATGGTAATTGGTAATTCAGCTGGTGCAACAACGTGCTCCAAGTATTTAAATTTCCAACCTCTCAATTGTGCGCGGTAGCTCAAATCCAAATCTTCTGTCAAGGTGTCGTGTTCCCAACCACCCGCACTTTCGATGCATTTTTTACGCCAAATTCCACCTGTACCATTGAAGTTAATGAAATGTCCCGAAGCATTACGTCCCCCCTGCTCTGCAGCAAAGTGACCGTTCAATCCAAATGCTTGTAATTCTGTCAATAAGGAATATGATTTGTTCAAATGTCCCCAACGTGTTTGTACCACGCCAATTTCATCGGAATCAAAATGCGGCATTGTTTTTTGTAAGAAGTCAGGTTCTGGAACAAAATCAGCATCAAAAATCGCAATGAAATCGCCTTTTACTTTGTCCATCGCTGCATCTAATGCTCCCGCTTTGTAACCAGTTCTATCTACACGGTGAATGTGTTCAATTTGAATGCCACGTGCAGCAACTTCCGCCACCTTTTTCGCGATTAAGTCTTTGGTTTCGTCCGTTGAATCGTCCAATACTTGAATATCGAATTTATCACGTGGGTAATCAAAATTAGCTATCGCTTCGATGATACGATCCGAAACATACATTTCGTTGAACATCGGTAATTGAATCGTCACTTTTTGAGCAGTTTCAGGATTGAAAACAGGCTGAATTTCAGCTGCTTTCTTCTTTCTGTTACGTGCATAAGCAATCGATAACGACAATTGAATCAACGAGTAAATAAATACCAAGATGATACAAGCAGCATAAATCACCAAAATAATTTTTGCTAAAATGTGCGACCAATAATGTTCTTTCGTGCCCCAATCACCCCAGTTAAAGAACCACGAAACTTTCAGTTCAATGGTGAAATCTGACATGTTGTAATCACCTGTGTGATCAGCGTCTACGTTTACATCGAATGCTTTTGAGTCGTAATCACGATCGGTGATTTTTAAGCGGTATGTTCCTGGAGTAAGTTGTTTGAAAACATAATTCCCTTCGTCATCTGTTTCGGTTTCCATCACTTTCCCCGTTGCTTTATCCGTCAAGGTTAAGTCAACTTTTTCTGCAGGATTTTCGGTGCGTTGGTCAAGGATACGTCCTTTGACATCTCTTTTGATTTGACCAAAAGAAGCAAATCCAACTGAAAGGCCGATTAAAAGTAAAAGGGTTTTCAACATAACTGTTTAATTTTCAAAAATATTAGTAGCGCTCAAAAGTAGCGCCCAAAGGTAACAAAGATAATTGTATTTTACTTATTGAATCACGTTCAATGCTTTCCCAACTTTAATAAACGCTGCGATCGCTTTGTCTAAGTCAGCAATGGAATGCGCTGCGGAAATTTGTGTACGAATGCGCGCTTGACCTTTTGCAACAACTGGATAAAAGAATCCGATGGCATAAACGCCTTCTTCCAACAACATATCTGCAAATTGTTGAGACAATGCTGCATCGTACAACATGATTGGTACAATTGGCGAATCGCCTGGTTTGATGTCAAATCCTGCAGCTATAATGCGCTCTTTGAAGTATGCTGTATTTGCAGCTAATTTATCGCGTAATTCGGTTGATGCACTCAATAAATCAAACACTTTGATCGACGCACCAACAATTGCTGGCGCTAATGAATTTGAAAACAAATAAGGACGTGAACGTTGGCGCAACATTTCAATGATTTCTTTTTTTCCTGTTGTGTAACCACCCATTGCGCCACCTAACGCTTTTCCTAAAGTTCCAGTGACGATATCAACGCGGTCCATCACGTTGTGGTATTCCGGAACACCGCGTCCCGTTTTACCTATGAATCCTGCACTGTGGCACTCGTCTGTCATGACCAAAGCATCGTACTTATCTGCTAAATCGCAAATCTCGTTCATTTTTGCAATGTCACCATCCATGGAGAAAACGCCATCCGTAACAATAATTTTGAAACGTTGTGCAGTAGCAGCTTTCAACTGTTCTTCTAGGTCAGCCATATCGCTGTGCTTGTAACGGTAACGTTGTGCCTTGCACAAACGAACCCCGTCAATGATAGAAGCGTGATTTAATTCATCCGAAATAATGGCATCTTCTTCTGTGAACAATGGTTCAAAAACCCCACCGTTTGCATCAAAAGCTGCAGCATATAATATCGTGTCTTCTGTTCCATAGAACTGTGCAATTTTTGCTTCTAGCGTTTTGTGAATATCTTGTGTTCCACAAATAAAACGTACTGAAGACATACCAAAACCATGTGAATCCAATGCTGATTTTGCAGCACCAATTACTTCAGGATGCGATGACAATCCCAAATAATTGTTTGCACACATGATTACCACATCATCACCACTTTGAACTGTAACACGAGCTCCTTGTGGAGAAGTGATAATGCGTTCACGCTTAAAAATTCCACCTTCTTTGATGGTGTTTAATTCTGTTGTGAGATGTTCTTTGATTTTTCCGTACATGCTATTTACATTTTGTCCTGCAAATATAAGCTTTCTTAAAAATCAATCTTGAATACCTTGAAAATTAAATTGACAGTTTGTCTTAAAAAACTTTCGCCTTCAACCCCAATTGAAATGCACGTGGCATACCAGGGCGAACTCCCGCAGGACGAGCAGCTACGATGTATGTTTTATCCGTGATGTTGGTCATACTTCCAAACAATTGCACGTTTTTAGCTACTTGGTAATTTATACTCGCATCGAAAATCGTTGCTTGAGGAATCAAATCAATGCCACTTGCCTTACCTGTTCCTGCTACCGCGCGCATGTTACTCGTGAATTTCATTCCAGCGTTCAGCATCCACTTGTTGTATTCGTAAGACAAACCAACATTCAATTGATGTTGTGCTAAATATGGTAAAACATCGCCTTTATGAACTGTTCCCCAATCTTCAAACGTACTCACGAAATCACTCAAGAAGCGTGCGTCGGAATAGGTGTAAGAAATTGTAAGCGGTAAAGCGAACTTCTTTTTCAATTGTTTTGCGGCATCTAACGACGTGAATAATTCGAGACCTTTTGCCATTGATTTCCCACCATTAAACAAATCGCCTGTTCCTGCGCCACCACTTGCTGCTAAATCGGAACCTAATAGATTACTATAGGCATTGTAAAACGCTACGAGTTGTAAATTGAATGCCGAACGGAAGATTTTAAAACCTCCTTCGTAATTAACGCTTGCTTCTGGTTTTGATGTTGCTTTGGCAGATGGTGGCGAAAATCCTTTGTGTACCCCTGCAAAGAAAGCCCATTTATCGGATAATTTGTAATCAACCGCAATTCCTGGAATCCAAACCGACACATCATTTTTAGCGACTACTAAATCAGTTCCTGTGCGATTTGGGTCGTTTTTACCGTAATCTTTTTCTTGCATTTGGATCATTTCGTTGCGCAATCCAGCAGTCACTAAGAATTTTTTGTACGTTGCTTTGTACTGCACATAAGATGCTAATGCTTGTGCAAATGCTGTGCGATTGCTCTCACGACCTAGTTCACCAGCGACAGTTTGCATCATTGTTCCGTTCACCATTTGGTATTTGTCTTCGTTTTGAAAACGGTCCATTCCATCTTGGTGAAAACGAAAACCAAAGTCGATATCGTGTTGCACAACTCCTGAATTCAAATCCAAACCAATAACTGTTTGAACGCCTTGTCCAAAATAGGAACGGTTGTTCCCTTTTACAAAAAGCGCATCCGCATTCGAACTTGTTTCCCCGTGAACGATAGCCATGTGTGAGGCGTACAAAGTTGGGTTTTTCAGCACATCAGCAATTCCTTTTTTTACACCAGCACTATCTTTCACTGCATCTAACTTGTACCAATTTCGACTGAAATCATTTCGGTAAACAATTGATGTCACAGTTAGTTTCTTGTTCACTTGAATGACATGTGTTGCTGTCAGTTGTGTTTGTTTGGTTGTCATGACATCTTTTTGAGAAGCTGCATACCTGTGCAATGGATTTGCCGAAAAATCTGATAATGTTAAGCCTAAATACGTGTCATTCGAAACTTCATTGTTCAATCCCGCTTTTAGCGTTAATGACTGTTGTAATTTGGCTGTTTTCTTACTCGAAAACCGAACTTTTGCTAGGTAATCAGATTTATTGAATCCTGTTGAAGCGTTGTTTTCCAAGTGCTTGAAACCATCAGATCCATACTGAAACGCTTCGACAGAATAGGCAATTTGCCCCTGTTTATTCCCCACATAAGCGTGTAAATTCTTTCCATAAAAACTTCCTCCCAAAGCTGTAACGCGAGCTGTAAATTGCGTAGGCAACTGAGTTGAAATCAGGTTAATCGCTCCACCTGTTGTGTATGGTCCGTATTTGATTTGCGCACTTCCTTTTAATATTTCTACTGCTTGCATTCGTCCAACTGTTGGGAAATAATAAGCAGCTGATGCTGAATAGGGCGCCGGAGCTGTCAATACACCATCTTCCATGATTGTTATTTTTGTTGATCGCTCTACACCAGCACCTCTCAACCCAATATTTGGGCGCAAACCAAACCCATCTTCTTCTTGTAAGTTGACTCCAGGAATACTTTTCAATACGCGATTGATATCTGTATAGCTGAATTTTTGCAATTCTTTTGGTGAAATATAGTAGGCAGAGCCCGGCAAATCTTTTAATCCTTGTTCACCGCCCGTCAACGAAACATGCGTGATGACTACATCTGGAATATCGAGAACTTTTTCTTGTAAAGAAACAGCGATATTATTCGTTTGATTTGCTTTTACTGTCATCAGGTGCGATCGTGTTTCGAACCCATCATAAACAAAAAGCAACTTATATTCACCTGCTTCAATACCAGAAAACACAAAATGACCAGTTGCATCGGTGATTTGATACAAACCTGTTTTACCAAGTTCAACGCGCACGTTAGAAAGACCTGTTAAAGTGGTTTGATTGGAAACAAGTCCATTGATTGTTGCTTTTTGCGCGTACATTGAACTGCTACACAAGCAAGCTATAAATACAAGTATTTGAAAATTCATGACGTTTTTTATTACAAAATTGATCACAAAGCAAACATGATACAATACCATAAAAAAGGTATTTTAGAATTATTCTAAATAATAATCAGAGCGATTTCAAAAATTTAATCACCGCTTGGCGATCACTTTTAGGAAGTTGTTTGAATTTATTTTTTGACGTTTCTCCTTCTCCACCATGCCAAAGTATCGCTTCCAACAAACTGCGCGCACGACCATCATGTAAAAAATTGGTGTGACCGTTTACAACTTCTGTTAAGCCTATACCCCACAAAGGTGGTGTTCGCCATTCCGATCCAGTAGCTAAAAAATCTGGGCGATTATCTGCCAATCCAGCCCCCATATCGTGTAATAACAAATCCGTGTACGGGAAGATTTTTTGATTCGATATTGCCGGAAAAACAACATCAACTTTTGTTTTTTGTTTGGGTGTATGACATTTTGCGCAATCAATTGCATTGAATAACTGCTGACCGCGAATCACTTCTGGATCTTTCACGTTTCTTCGAGCAGGGACAGCTAATGAACGCATGTAAAAAGCAACAGCATGTAAAATACTATCTGCTAATTCAACGTCATCATTTAACTGATCGTATTGTGTTTGTCCCCATGAAGATTCTGTTGGAAAAAGTGTATTTGTAATTCCCATATCTTGATTAAATGCTGCCGCTATTTGTTGCATCAAATTGGGTGTATTTGCTTTCCAACCAAAGCGTCCCAAAACAGTTTTGTGCAAAAGTAAGTCCCAGACATAATTGGCACGACCAGAAATACCGTCGTTATTCGCATCGGTCGGATCAGCGTTTGCTAGGAGCATCCATTCTGGAATAGCTTCGAGCAATCCCAAACCAAATACTGGAGGCGCAATTCGAGGAGACATTAAAAACGGATCGGACGCATTTTGATACAAATTGATCAACGAAATTGTAGGTGTGCGTAATTCAAAGGAATCGCCATCAAAGAATAAACCTGTTTGGTAAGCATAAATGATCGAAACATCACCTTCTGGAACATTTCCTGCTACAGCTTTTTGTTGAAATTGACCGCCAAACAGTGGCATTTCCATTGGACCGCCTGTTGCATCTTCACCAGCTTTACTCACACGAATCAATAATGATTGCAATGGTTCACCAGCTGCTGGCGCTTTACCTCTTCCGTCTGAAATGTGGCAAGCAGCACAAGAAACTGCATTAAAAATCGGACCCAAACCACTGTTTTTTGGTGCTGGTGCACTAACAAAAATTGCTTCAAAACCTTTGTCGCCTATTTCGTGTAACCAATTTTGTGCTGGTGTCATGCCTTGAAATGGTTGCCCAAAAGCGCCATTTCCTTGTATAAAGGTCGTTTGACCACCTCCTGCTAACCAATCTTGATCTTCAACGAATGCTTCTTGTTGGTGTTTGCGACACGAACTAATAATCAGCATTACGACAAGGCCAATGAAAACTGAAAATAAAAGGGTACGCTGTTTCATTAATTTGTTATTTTGGTTTGGATTAGCGGCAATAATTTTAATTGAAGGATGTCTTCCAAATCTTCAACAGCTGCTACAATTTGTGAAACTTGTTGCGTTTGCGTTGATAATGCTAGTCCAAAAGGTACGGTTATCGCATTCATTCGTGCTAAACACAAAGCAATAGCAGTTTTAATTTCGTTATCCAACGAAAGGTTGTATTGACGAACAAAGTCCTCCAATCCAAATCCATTGATTGCATATTTGCCCAAATAAACATTTTGTACACTGATAATATTGTTTTTGAAATCTGTCATTGAATTGGATGAATAGCGCGATTCTTCGAGACTTGGGTCTTGCAAAAGCAATGGCTCACCAATTTTACCTGCAGCTAATTCGTCACATATTCCAATGAGCGCATAGACCATTTCTTCGAAAACGGAACGGTATGTTGGATAAAACGGATTATTCGTAGTTGGAGAGGTAAAAGAATGGATATACGCAGTGTTGTTAGCCGTTTCCCATTGCGTAGCTAATTGACCCGTCAATATTTTTAGGTTTTTTGTCAAAGCCAATAAAAACTCGAATTGTCGAGGTGTGAAATCGGCAACATTGACCGCGCCATTTACTCCCCATAACAAATACTCTATGGGATGAAACCCTTTCAACGCATCATCAAGTCCATCTATGTTGGCATCAACAGTAAAATCAAGATTTCCTGCTAATTCAACATCAATTGCCTGGTAATCAACCGGCCATGAATCAATACGTGGATCAATATTATCTGTTGCAACAGGTCCGTATAAAAATCCTTCGGATTGTTCCCAAGCAGCGCGTGCTTTTTTCCAATAAAAGCGACATTTTTCAAGTAATTCAACACTCGGATTGGCAACAAACAATTGCACCGTTGCATGCAACGAGTCTGCTTCTACTGCTAAATCAGCATAAATTGCTTGATTGACATTGGTTGCGATTGCTGCAACGATGGTGCTAGGTTCAACTTTTGATTCAGTTGAAGTTGTACTTTTCTTGCAAGCGACTAACGAACTAACTACAAGAAGGATTAACATGTTTTTTTTCATAGTGTTATGTATACGAAATCATTTGTAACTCGAACAGGAAATGATTTCAGGGATTTCAACGCTGGACTTTTTTTCACCGAACCGTCTAAAGAAAAAGCGCTTCCATGAGCGTTGCAATGAAATCCAGATTTTGTTACAATTAGTGGATTTGGTTGGTGCGTACATTGCAATTCAAATGCTTGAAATTGAGAACTTGCTTGTTGCACCAATACCAAATCAAATTCTCTTTTTTTTGATTGAACAATAACCAATTGATTTTCAGACGTAAACAAGTTACGTTGAACTGGAATGACTCCATCTGTTGGTTCAACTGATAAATTAGGAAGCGTTGCACACGCACTTACCGCAGGGAGTAATGCACCAATTCCAACAACAGCAGCGCAAAGTGAACAAGCACTTTTGATGAATTCTCTTCTTTCGTTATTCATGTTAAAAACTGTAGCCTAAGCCAATATTAATGGCATGTTGTTTTGTAAAATAAGGTAAGCCAACAGGATAAGGATCTACGACCAAATTAGGATTTTGATTTCCTGTTAAGCGGTAAACATAATCGACTTTTACAATGACACCTGCAACTGGTAAAAAGCTAATACCTGTCACCAAATATTGTTGTTTCAAAGTTGGATTGATAACCCCATTTTCAGGTAATTTGGCATTCAAATCCAAGGTTTCATAGCGCGCAAAATAACGCATTTGTGCAGCATCTTTTTTCCAAAATGTGTAGGCTACTTCGGCATAAGCACCAAAAGACTGCAAAGCGGTATTGTTGGCATAAGCTTGATTAATTTTTGCTGCATCTGGTATGGTCATGAAAGTAGCTAAGACTTTCGCATACCAACGCTTGTGTGTGTATTGTGCATTTATTTCCGTCAAAGCAACAGGCGTACCAAATGCGCCAGCATTCAATTGCAAACTATCTGCTGCTCGTTTGGACAATCCTGCACTCCCTCCTAAATAAGCGGAACATTGCAAACGGAAATTACCTATATATTGCAACAACGCTCCGGTCAATGCAAGCGAAGACGCGTTAGCATTTCTTCCTTCGAAACGACCTTCTCTTATCCCTGAACCATTAGTAAAAGCGGCTGCATTCAAGCCATTCACCAACGCGAAAGAGTAATTCAACCCAGGAACTTTGTTACTGTAACCGTATATACCTACACCAATTTCACGCCAAGTGGTTGGAATTACAAGTGTTTCTACTAGTGGTCGCGTTGCACCATTGTAGGTGTTTGGCAAATGATTCTCATTAATAATTCCAATTCGTGGAATAAAAAGTCCCGCCGTTAAATACGTTGAACGGTTCAAATTAAACTTGATGAATGCTTGTTCCATGGAAAATTCACCACTACCTGCTCCACCTGTTAATTTTGCGTTTTCGAGTTCCATTTCGGAGAAAAACGAAATTTTATTTGAGAATTTATGCCCTAAAAACAAGACAACTCTATCAACATTCGCTTCTGCATTTTCAGTTGTGACATTGTTGGTATATCGAAAACTACCATATCCAGATAAAACTGTTGCGTCAGGACGTGCAATCAAACCTGCGGTGAGTGAATCTTCTTTTGTCAATACTTGTGACCAGCTAGCTGTTGTTACTATGCAAGCAATAATTACTTTTCCAATTAATTTCATGAGCCTCTTTTTCTGGTTACAAAACTACATGACAAGTTTGCTTTGTACAATACCACAAAAAAGGTATATTAGAATGATTCTAAATAAAGGGTTTAGGATTTAAGATTGGAAGATGGAAGATTGGAAGATTGGAAGATTGGAAGATTGGAAGATTGGAAGATTGAAGATTTAAGATTTAAGATTGGAAAAGAGTATTCTTTTTTCATTGCGAGAACAACAAATCATTTTTTTAGGCAAAAAAAAAGGATAACATTACCTGCTACCCTTTCAATTTATATCGTTTTTGACTATTTCAATGAAGCTATCACAAACTTACGCAACAAGATAAATCCTTCATCTGTGATGTTGGCATTTTTGTACTTATTTGCTTTTTCAACCATTTCTGGTAAAATGTGATCCCATTTTTGCATGCTGTAATGAGCTGGTTCTTCAAAACCATGACAAGTTATACATTGCGTATTGTACAAACTTTTTCCCGCATCCAACTCAGCTTGTGTTGTTGAAGGATACACCAATCGAACTTTTTCTAAGGGTGTTAATACTTTCGCCGGTGCGACTTCTTTTGTGCTTTGACACGCAACTAACACAAGTAAACTTGCAAAAATTATTGTTTTCATGTTCTGATTTTTGAATGGTAAATATACTTTTTTAAATTGAAAGTATTTAATGAAAGGTAACATCGATTTGTAAACCATAACAAAAGAACACAATCAGTAATGACAACTTTTACGCTCATAAGTTTTTTATTTACAATAACTTACAAACTTTTTAATCGTTCATCTGTTATAGTCAAAATGATGCGTTGTACTACTGCATCATTCATACTTACGCTAAATGAAAACGCATGCCAACTGACAACACGTTTGGAAAAGTAGACTTTCTATTTGTAGGAGGTGGCGCATCTGCAACATTACTGCTATTGAGTATGGAGAAAAATGGATTGTTAGCAGACAATAAAGTTTTGGTTATTGATCCTGATCTCAAATTGAAAAACGATAAAACGTTTTGTTTCTGGACAAACAAATCGGAACAACCTTCACTCCTTTGCGCACCATTTATCAGCAAGGAATGGAATAGTTTTCGTGGACAACATGACAAAATAGAAACAGAAAAAACGCTGCGTTATTGCATGGTGAAAAGCAGCGATTTGTACGCTGAAATGAATCGAATGGTCAGTCAGTATGGTATTTCGCGCAGTCATGAAACGGTCGAACAACTCATTGACACTGCAGGTGGTGTGCAGGTGGTAACCAATCAACACGCCCATCATGCGCGCCTTGTTTTCGATAGTCGACCACCACAATTTTCAACACCTCAAGCGAACGAGCAACATTTGCACCAATCGTTTTTAGGTTATTTTATTCATTGTGATAACCCAAACAAAACGGCTGATGCGGTCGACTTAATGGATTTTAATGTTCCACAAGCAGGTGAAACGCAATTCTTCTATGTGCTCCCTCTTGACGCGCAGCACATGTTGGTTGAATTAACGCGTTTTGGAAAAGAAGTCATCAACGAAGCACAAGCTGCTGTTTTATTAGACGCTTATATTCTACAACGATTTGGAACTTACCAAGTGTTGGAAACAGAACGTGGAAACATTCCCATGTCGACCGCTGGAATAAACGTCCCATCACAACCAAATGTCATTCCCATTGGTGCGCGCGCTGGTGCAATCAAACCAAGCACAGGCTATGCCTTCAAAAAAATGATGGAACAAGCAACGGCAATTTCCACTTCGCTTGTAGCACAAACTGTACCTGTTGTTCCCAACAAGAAAAATCGCTTTCAATTGTACGACCGAATGTTACTTACTATTTTGAGCAACAAGCCTCACCTGGGGAAAAAGATATTCCAACAACTTTTCGCGAAAAATTCAACCGCTGCGGTTTTGCGCTTTTTAGACGAAAAATCATCCGTCAAAGAAGAACTCCGCTTGTTTAGCAGTTTGCCCATTCTCACGTTTTTACAAGCATTTTTTTTCGATGTTTTCCATACGCAAAAACGATTAATTGGTGCCGTTGCTTTAGCATTAGTTGCTTTGCTATTGGTTATCGTGCAACAACTAGACGCGACTGTTTTTGCTTGGACGAGTAATGGATTGTTGCTTGTTGGTTTGGTACTCGTTGGAATACCACACGGAGCAATCGATCATTTATTGACAAACGACAAGCAAGTTACGCGACCATCGATTGGATTCATTGTTCGTTACCTGAGCAGTGCGGTCGCTCTTTTTGGTTTGTGGATGCTTGCTCCTTCTGTTGCGTTGCTACTATTTATTATTTACTCGAGTTGGCATTTTGGTGAAAGCGATGTTTTTCAATGGGGAATAACGAAAAGCAGCGTGGCGCTCAGTTGGTGCTGGGGAAGTTCACTGTTGTTATTTATTTTAATGAGTCATTACGAAGCGACCCAACTTATCATCGCGCAACTGGGCATCAAATTGCCACTAATAATAGGAGATTACACAACAATGATAAGTTACGTTTTGCTCTTGGTGATGGTATTGTTGGTGATGCGCAAGCAAAATACGCTGATGTTCTTGAGTCTGATCATGTTGGTACTTGCAACACAATTGCCCTTGTTAACCGCTTTTGGATTGTATTTTATTGGTCAACACAGTCTGAACAGTTGGTCACACATCAAAAAAGGACTCGCAATTACCAACAAACAATTCTTTTTGAAGGCATTTCCATTCACTTTTGGTGCTTTTTTGTTATTCGGTTTTCTCATTTATCTTATTAAAAATGAAATTATTACGACCGACAACGAAAATTTTATTGCGTTTTTTTTCATTTTTATTTCGTGCATCAGTTTGCCCCACATCCTAGTCATACATGGGTTTTACAAGCGATTTCACTTAAAAAAATAATTTTAAAAAAAAATAATTTTCATCATTTTTTATTTTTTTTAAACTTTTTTAACCTTTATTTGTTTTATAAAATATTGGAAACCAGACACCAATTAAAAAAACGGGGAGTAACTGAAAATCCATAAGAGTAGGGCTATTTAATACGAATAACATGGAACACTTAACAATTGCAAGTGATAATTACGTAGCTTTTACGTTTTTTATCGGAACAATGGCTATGATGGCCGCATCAGTTTTTTTCTTCTTTGAGTTGAACAACACGTCAGCTAAATGGAGAACATCAGTATTGGTATCAGGTTTGATTACTTTTATTGCAGCAGTTCATTACTACTACATGAGAGGTTACAATCTTGAGACCGGAGAATCACCAACATTTTTCCGCTATGTGGATTGGATCTTAACAGTTCCATTAATGTGTGTTGAGTTCTATTTAATCACCAAAAAGGCAGGTGCTAAGATTGCTTTGTTGTGGAAGTTGATTTTCGCTTCATTGGTAATGTTGATCACAGGTTACGTTGGAGAAGTTTTAGATCCAGCACAAAGTGTATTGTGGGGTGTGCTTTCAGGAGCAGCTTACTTCTACATCGCTTACTTAATCTGGTTCGGGGAAGTTGCGAAATTAGCGCAATCAGCTGGTCCACAAGTTGCGAAAGCTACTAAAATTTTAGCTTGGTTCGTACTTGTTGGATGGGCAATTTACCCATTAGGTTACATCTTAGGAACTCCAGGTGGATTGTTTGGTTTGAAATTAGTAGCTAATCCTGCTGATGCGCACAAAGCAATGGACATCGTTTACAATATTGCTGATGCAATCAACAAAATCGGATTTGGTTTGGTTATCTATGCGTTAAGCAGAAAAGAAGACTAAGCACAACACTGGTTGTTAAAGCCATAAAGGTGAGTAAGACATTGTTTTACTCACCTTTTTTTTTGTTCGAAATAATTAAAATTTGTAAAACCAACTTGCCATTGGCAACGGGAAAGATTGTTCTTGTGAGATGACTCCCGCCAAACTGATTTGAAATGCTTTTTCCTCTGTTTTCTGAAAGCGCATTCCCGGCATGATAATTATCACATTTTGTTTGGTGTTTTTATAAGGTATAAATTCACTAACACTGACTTGAAAATTGCTCGACGAACTATTAAACGTTTCCCTATTTTGGTAACCGTCTGGTTTTGATAACTTCTCTTGCGACAATAAAATCATGCAATCATAAATCAAACTGCTTCGTTTCCCTACTTTTGTTTGCCCTGCTATTCCAATGATTGGAGCTGTCCATGTTGATTTGGAAACATACCTTTCCTGGATAGGAATAGTTGGATAAGTCCAATTAACTGCTTGATAAGTTCCCGGTTGATAGATGGTCACTTGTTGATCATTACCTGAATAATAATGACCGTATCCTACTGATAACGTCACGTTTGAACGACGGTCACCGTACGTCACCATCCCCCAATACAACCCACCAAAACCTTTCCCTTGGTAAATGTAACCAGATGTTCCAATCAAACTTCCAAAACCTACATTCCACTTAGGATTTGCGGTTTTGTGCGAATATTTTAATGCCAAAGCCATTGGTGAACCAATCCATGTAGACATTATTCCAACGGAAAAATCATTGGTGACTGCAAAATGAATTTCAGGACCGTATAAATTTAACATCGCATAGTTTTCACCTTTTTTAATTGGAAAACAATTCGTGGTGAATTGATAACGCGTGGTAAAAACACCTTCGCTGTTGTATTCTCCTTTTTTGTAATCTTCCGTTGGAGACAAGGCGCGAATTGATTTAATGGCCGATTTATTGATGTACACTTTTCCAATGTTTTTCGTTAGTAAAAGCACTTCTCTTCCATCGTCCGAGAGTATTTGACCGATATACTCGGTACCGTCATTTTTAATGACCAAATAGTTGGTTGTATCCTTTTTTACATGAGCAATAGAGTCTTGTTGCGCGTATGAATTTTCAGTCCAAAACATTCCAAGAAATACGAATACCAGTAATTGAATAGTTGCGTTAGTTTTCATATAAGTTAATTTTTATTTCAATTAAATTGAAACGATTTACAAAACAAATATAAAAAAAGTTGTTGACCGTCAAAAGATTAGAAAAAACGTAACGCAAAATTGATGTGTAACTTCATACACTATCCATACAGTATATACGCTTAACCTAGGGGTGATCCAGCTACATGCATGCGTGTATTTTTTGTTGCGTTTTGTTGTGTTTTGATTAGTTGACCTCTTCGATTATCAATAAATGAAAATCAGCTGGGAAACAAGTAAGCACTTTCAAATAAAATCACTAAAATTGTCTCGAATAATTTACACCATTGACTGATGCTTCGTTACGCTTTTTCCCTCCTTTTTTTAATGACTTTCGCTGCTGTTTTTGGCCAGAATAAAAAACAACAACTGGAAACACTCACTGCGCGCTACGATAGCCTCACTACTGTTTTGGCAACAGAGCGTGCTACTTCCGCTCGTTCGATCAACGCATTAACCGCATCGGTTGAACAGCTGACCAAACAACAGGAAAGTTTAACGGCAGATATTGCGCGTTTGAATGCGGATAAACGGGCCAATCAACTCAAGTTAAACAATGCGACCGAACAACTGGCATTGCTCACTGCTCAATTGATGCTGAAAAACGACACCATCAGCCAATTAAAAGCACCACCGAGTTTGAAACGAAAAACGCTCACCAATTTGATTGGCGCACATCCATTAACAGCAATATCCGCTGCTTCGGGCGCCAACACCCTACTCGATTTTTACCAACAAAACGGGAAATGGGTCGCAGATGGTTCGTCGATTCACCAAGCGCAACGCGAGGGATTTGACATTGAATTGATCCAAGATGATTACGACAAATTATCGTCGTTCAAACTTATTGTACAGGAGGATTTAACCCTTGTTTTGATGTGCAAGCAACAAACGTACGTTACCATCCCTTACAACGACAAAGGAATGTTTTACGACCTCCAACAAGTCAGTGAACACGCTTTACTACCGCCAAATCTAAGCGCAAACACTGTGTTTGATGGCCAGTACCTGTTCCTGTTTGCCACCGATCAACTATCCGAAAAAACCGCGAGCGAATTGACTGTTAATGAAATGTATATTGGCAATGCTGCCTACCTACGCTACGACACCAAAGAAAAGACCTTTGAGCTCTTCTTTTTCAATGGCGACCCAACGAGTTTTGTGTTTAAGTGATGGGGGTGACTTTAGGAGGAGATTTTGATGTTTCTCGATCAGTTTCTTCGTTGTTGGTCATGATAAAAAACTACTTTGCAATAACATCAATCAAAGGTTGTGGCATTGGTCTGCATTTCTGTTTATCCACGATCTTTTTACGCATGCTATTTTTATCTGAAAAATGACGATATAATTCATAGGTCTTATCAGTATAATCGTCAGAACCATCTTCTTTTAGATGATAAAATAATTTTATGGACAAGCAATTTTCATGTTCAAAAATTTCTTTAAACATTGTTCTGTCTGATAAGCCACATGAATGACCGAAGATTTGGACTTGAAATTTATCACTATCCAGAAAGCGCGTTAAATCAGAATAATTATTCGTTTTTAAGTAGCTGAAAGATTTAATATGTTTAAAAAGTTCATTATTACCTTCTTCTTCAAACTCTTTATATCTTTTATCAAACTCATCACCAAAACCAAAAATGGGTGGATTATTTTCGTCATTTAAAGAACCGTGAATATAATTGATTTCAGAAAAGATTTGTTCATTACAGGCAGTAATATAGGGTTCTAAAGTGTTGGTATAATTAAAATTCAAGAAAAGTAATCGATTTGGAAAATGACTTCCAATTGTTTTAACATCAACGTCTTTCTCTGAAATTTCCTCTCTAAAACATGAAATAAACGCTTGTTTATCAAACTGATTCGCACATTCATTTTGCTCTTTTTTTAAATAAGCTTCTAGTTTTTTCTTAAAAAACTCAAAATGAGTATTTAATTCTTTTATTTTATTGTTTACATCATCTTTTTTAAACTTAATTAGAATTAGTTCTTTAAAATATTCTAATTCAAAATCAACCCAGTTATATTCTTTAATATTTTCAACACCTTTTTTCAATACATCAAAATAATACGATATTTCAATCCCCAATTTTGTGTATAGAACCTCTAGTTCTGAAAGTTTTGTGATTTTGTCTAGAAAAATAATATATTTTTCTATTGGATAAAGGATATCAACTTTAATTTCAATTAATTCGTCTTTGTAGTAAAAGAATTCATTATATGGCCGATTCATATTTTGTTTTACATTATTCAAACCGGAAATAATAGATTGTTTAAGATAATATAATACAAAGTCATTATAACTCGTTTCTAATTTATGAGCCAAATCAAAACCGTTTCCTATGATAATTAACCTATTCATTTATATCTTATTACCCTGCAACGCCTCTCTCAATACCTGTTGCAGATATAGTTGATTCAAAATTAATTTTATTATTATATTCTAACTCCAAGTATCCTAAACAAATCTATCGTTTTAATACAAGTTACATCAACTGAATTTGCGGCATCAGGCAACATAACTCTATTTTTACTGTTTGGCTTACTAACTTCGTGAGTAACTATTAGATTCCCGTAAGTCATAGCAAAAGCAATTAGCCAAGCGTCGGCCTCGTCAGCATCTAAAAACTCAGAAATTGCAGTTGGGAAATATTGATCAGATTTTGAATACACCCAACCCGTAAGAGTAGCATAATTTGGTACCACGGAAGAAGTATCTTTAAAAAAATCTTCCGATAAATTATCAATAATCCATTCTGAAAGTTCATCTTTATTTTGAAGCAACTCCTTTTTCACTTTATCAATTGAAATGATTTTACCCTGTACAGCTAACTCTTTGACTTTCAACCAAAAAGTAGGCACTACATCAAAAGGAAAGCTCACTCTAAAAGCTTCAATGAAAAAATTACTGTCCAATAAGAAAGGGGGCGATTTCGTCATAGGATTAATGGAGATGTTGTGTTACAAATTTTTGAAAAGTATCTCCCTTTAGTCCAGTAATTTTATAAGCATCACGATGTAATAGCTTATTTTGATTAACGGCTTGATTTACATAGGATGCAAAAGTAACGCTTACACGTTTACGAGTAGTTGCATAAAAATCTCCGCCACTTTTTTGGTTTTCTTTTTTTTGTTTAAAGTTATCCATATAGCAACTATAAAACGTAAAGAACTCCCCTTTTGTAATAAGACCCAAATCCATTGCTCTACGACCAATAACAATTGGGCTTACTTTAAAATATCGTCTTGCGAAATCTATACTCGGTTTAACTTGCCAAATATCAATTAATGAACTAGCTGGTACTAAAAACTCAGCTGCAATAGCATCACACAACTTTTCTATTGGAGCATCAGCAGGCATTAAATTATGATTTTCAAAACCTGCACTTACACCTAACCAAACATGAGCTAACTCATGAATAATTGTGAACAATTGAGCTGCTTTGGCATCAGCGGCATTTACAAACATAAATGGAGCGTACTGATTTACTAATACAAAACCTCTACATTCATCAACAAGAATTGGTCTATGTGTATTATTTTCTACAATTCCATTAAAGTTGATAAAAACACCAATTGCTTCAATTTTATTTGTAATGAAAGCTAATGTTTCTTCCCAAGTTGCAAAATCAAAAGCCCAATTAGGTTGCAATTCTAAGGCATTTCGAATGTCTGCAACTACTTCATTTGCTGTTGTGTTTTGATTAAATTTACCTACAAAAGATAACGGTTCTTGCTCATTTTCCTGTAAATATTCTGTTATCCAATCTTGGCGTCTTTGTAATATTTGTATTGTATCAAATACGTTTAAACTGACTTTATCAGTTTGTTGATTTCCTGTTCTAAAAAATGGGAAAGGAATCGTTTCTTTTGGGGGTTCTGGCAGAAATAAATAGCCAAAAGGAATGTGCACTTTATGAGCAAAGTGCTCAAGTTGTTTAACGGTTGGTTTTTTAACTTCTTCTAACCATTTTTGAATAGTGGGGTTATTAACCAAAAACGTATTCAAATCAAATCCTGCTCGAGTTATAGCCCAAGTGATAAGTATAGGATTGATAGTGATTCCCGTTTTCATAGATGCAAATATACTTATTTATTTTTCTCCCCCCTGCAACGCCTCTCTCAATACCTGTTGCAACAACTTTTCATTATACCCCTGACTTTCTTTGATACTTTGCTCCAAGCCATCACAAAATGCCATTAACTCCTCTAACTTAGCTACAATTTGCTCTTGCTCGTGAAGTGGAGGGAGTGGAATTGTAAAATTTGCAACATTTCCCATACTTAAGTTAGCCCTTCCAGGTGCAAATTGCATTTTAAACATTAATTCAATTACAAAATTTGAATTCATTAAATTCAACAGAAACTGTTTATTAATCAGATTATGTTCAATTCTTAAAATACATACAGCTTGATTTATATTTGCTAGTTCATCTAGTTCATATAATGCTGTCCTTCCAATTGATGCACCTACTATGTTTGTTAGTAAGTCTCCTTTTTTTAATATGGAACGAGGTTCGATCTCGTTGAATTTTTGTTCAACATATGTAGCTTTAGTTAAATCAATTTTAAAACTGTCAACGTTCTTACTTGTAATAAATAAAATTCCTTTTTCTGGACTATCGACATATTGAACTCCTTGCCAATTTGGTGAAGAACCCTTAGTTATCGTATTACAAATCTCCCCCAACCTACCCCAAGCCCAATGCGCTGGAATTTCAAAAGGAATTTCATCCTCAGAAATAGATGCTAATTCTTTCTCTTTTTTGAGTTTTTTATCGAAAATCAGGTGGGCTTTTTCAGCTTTTATTTTTTCTAGTAGCTGATGCCCTGTTTTCTCGGTATTTGTGCTTTTTACTAACTTGCCTTGCATCGCTTCACGCAAAAATGCTTGACGCAATTGTTTGATTAGGTCGAGTTGGTGAGTGAGTTCGGAATTCACATCCTTTAAAGCAACATTGTTATTTTGTAATTCAATTATATGTCTTTCTATGCTTTCATTGAAATACACTTTATTTTGAATTGTATTGTTCTTTAAATCATTTAAAAATTCAATAATTTGTCTTTGAACTTCAATCGGTGGAAATGAAAACTGTAATTTTTCAATTTGTTTAGGACTAACATTTGGAATGGCTGCACCCCACGCTAAATTTTTAATAATACTTTGTACGCTTCTTGCAATCCAATAAACGTATTCTTTTTCAAATTTTGAACCATCTAAAATATCAAACCTTCCAACTCGTTGGTTCATATAAAGTTTACCTAAACCAGACTGAACAATTCCCAGTTTTGCAATAGTTCCTCCAGTTAAGCAAATTATTATATCATTTTCTTTTAATTCATATTTAAAAAGTGAAGCATCTTCATCATAATAAACACAATTTGAAATGTCAATTTGCTCATTATTAAAATCAGATATTCGAATTATTGGTATTCCGCTTTTTTTATACTCAGATGTTTTAAAAGCATAACCTCCTCCAATTTTGATATAATCAGACAATGGTTCTAAGGGATATTCCTGTGATAATTCGTTATTGATTACATTTACATAGGTACCAACTGATTCAAAGAAAACACTTTTCCAAACATCATCTTTATAAAGATTTATAGTTCTATTTCCTTTTGCCATTAGTTCACCGCTTGTTTTAATTGATTCAACAAGGCATTGCTTTTATCAAAAGAACTATGAAGCATATCCATTAACTCCACGCTGTTGTACTCGTGTACTTCCTCCTGCTTGGTTGGGTTTTTAATATCTAAATCAAAGTTGCGGTCAATAATAGTTTGTATGGGCACTTTCCAAGCAATATCACTTTCCTTGCGGTTATTCCACCATGTTTTAATCGGGTCAAACTCTTTGGCTTGTATCGGTTTGGTTTTGTTGTAGGCTTTTTGTCCTTCAGGCAAACGGTGTTCATAATACCATACTTCTTTAGTAGGCGTACATTTTGTAAAAAACAATAAATTCGTCGCTACCGTAGCATAGGGTTGAAACACGGAGTTAGGCAAACGTATAATGGTATGTAAATTACATTCTTCCAATAGTTTTTGTCGAACTCGTTGTTTTACGCCATCACCCGTAAGCGAACCATCAGGCAAAACTATTCCTGCACGACCTCCTTGTTTTAATAAATGTATCATTAATATCAGGAACAAGTCGGCACTTTCTTTAGTTCTATAATTTTGAGGAAAGTTGTTTTCATTATTGTTGGCTACAATACCTCCAAAAGGTGGGTTGGCTAAAATAGCGTTTACACGGTGTTTCTCAGTAAAATTAGATAGCGGTTGGTCTAAAGCATCCCCAAAACGAATGTTAGGCACTTCCATATCGTGTAAAATCAAGTTGGTTGTAGCTAACAAATAAGGCAACGGTTTGTATTCCCATCCTATAATGTTTTCTCCAATACTTTGACGTTCTTCTACACTATTGGCTTGTAATTTTAAATGCTCAATTGCACAAGTCAAATAACCTCCTGTACCACAAGCAGGGTCTAGTATTTTTTCACCCAATTGTGGGTTAATCATCTCAGTAATAAAACTGGTAATGGCACGTGGGGTATAAAACTCACCACTTTTACCTGCACTTTGTAAACCTTTTAAAATGCTTTCGTACAATTCCCCAAACGCATGACGGTCTTTTGCCACGTTAAAGTCCATTTCATTCAGCTTATTCAACACCTTACGAATGTTAATACCGCTTTTCATGTAGTTGTTGTTGCCTTCAAAAACTTCTCGTACAATCAAGGCGCGTCGGTTACCTGAACTCACATCGATATTACGCAACGCAGGAAACAATTGTCGGTCAACAAATTCTAATAATTCATCGCCTGTCATTCCTTCATCATCACCCGCCCAATTACCTTTGGCTTTTACCCAATGGAATAAATCAGGAATTGGAGACGTATAATTATCGTCTAGTAATTCAAGCTCTTTGTCTTTATCAGAAAATATTTTTAAGAATAGCATCCAACCGAGTTGTTCGATGCGTTGGGCATCACCGTTTAGACCAGTATCTTGCCACATGATGGTTTGTATTGATTTTAATATTGAGGATATGTTGCTCATATTTTTATTGTTACCAGTTTTGAGTATCTGCAATTACTTGCCTTTTTAATTCGACTTTTGTTACTAAATCTTGAAGAGAATCTATAAATTCTTGATGATTATCTTTCTTATCATATTCAAGTATTTTTATATTCATGGTTTCCTCAAGAATTTGATTAACTCCTAATGGGTTACTCTTTTTTGATAGTACAAAAAAATGTTCTCTCGAATATTGAAATCTATTTTGATAATCTTCCAAAAGTAATTTGATATCTGGATCATTTGTACCACATCCTAAAAATAAAAAAGTATTAGTAATTGATAATGAATCTAAAATCTCATAAAATGCTCTATGATCTGTTCTTGCTTTTGAATAATCTTTTCTACTAAATATTAAATGATGAGGGTCATCTACAGTCCCATGATTTTTAATTATTAAACTTCTATTAAGTCTTATAGTTTCAGCAACATCTGATTCATGGAATTTTTTAATTAATATAGTACCAGAAGTTTCTAATAAGGCAAATCGATCATAAATATTATCGAAGTTCGGTGTTATTACTATTCTAACATCTAAATTAAAAATTGTTCTATGAACATCAGATGGCAAAAATCCTGGAGTATGAAATTCACTATGAAGTAGGTCAACAAAATTAGCATTACCTAGTTGCTTTTTTATGAGTTCGCATGCAGTTAAATAATCATTACTCTTAATTAATTGTTTGATAGATCTTTGATATTTTAAATCTGATACTAAATCTACTGCATGATTTAAAAATTCTAACCAACTTTTAGGTCTTAATCCTGCTGCATTTGTAGAATTCATTGAAATTCCTGCCCCCAATACTAAAACACATTTTCTTAATGCAATATCTCTAATTAATGAATCTGGCCAGCTTATCATGACAATTTTTCAATATTTAATAATAATTTATTTTTAATACCCTCAATTACCTCACCATATTCTTTAACTTTAGAAAAATGAGCACCTACAACACCATCATCAGCAGTTAATTTAAAGATAGGGGCATTAGCAGATTGTGATAATGGAACTAAACTATGAAGATTAGGAATTTCGCCTAATTTATAATCATCTTCATCTAACATTGAATTAATTGGAGCCAAATTGCTAACAATAGCATTAGGAATTTGCTTTATAATTTTTTCATAAGCATTTACTGCTCTTTTTTGACCATCTTTTGTTTTCGTAAGATATTGTTGAGTTATATAACCAATAAAAGTTAACTTAAAATCAATTATACTGCCACTTATTTTAAAAGGTTCATTTTCTTTTTCTTCATATTCTTTTAAGCCTTTCTTAAAATTGTCTCCCCAATTTTTTAATGATGCTTTAATATTATCAACCGCTTTTAAACTAAAAATATCTGAAGACATTGGTAATATATAATAATCAGCCGCCATTAATACTGAACGATTAATTGCTCCTAATGAAGGACCAACGTCATAAAAAACATAATCATAGCCTAGCTTTCCTAATTTATGATTCAAATCATCAAAAATTAATGTCGTTCTAATCGCTCTTGCTTCACCATTAATACTATCAAACCAATCTTTACTTAAAAAGTCCTCAAAAATGGAAATACTTGGATCTCCTGGTATTAAATCAAATTTAAATCGTTTACTTTTTACAATCGGAAGATTTTTATCATAGTAGTATCCTGATTTCCTTAATTCTTTAAAAATATCGTTTAAAGTTCCAGTAGTATTAACTTTTGAAAATAATTCTAAAGTTTCAACTTCATCCAAAGAATAAGTTGTAGCGTTTGCTTGTGGATCTGCATCAACAACTATTACTTTTTTATTATGATTTATCTGCAAACATGCTGCTAAATTGCATAAAAAAGTTGTCTTCCCAACACCTCCCTTATTATTAAATACTACAATTGTTTTCATAATTTATGCTTATCTATATAATTCGTTTTCTAATTCTTTTACTGCTTCTAAGTAATGTTGTTTATCTCCAAAATGACTTAGAATTTCAATTGGCGAGCCGTATTCATCAAAAGGTTTTACACGCAATACTTCTATACTTTCTATATTTTCTACTCCTTCATCTGCATATTTATCTAATAAAGTTTCTAATACTTTACGAGCTTGTTCACCATACTTTGTAAAGTAGTTTCGTTTCTTAACGTTATTCGCACGTTCTTTTCGAGTTAATGGAGGTTGGTCAAAAGCTACGTGACAAATCAAATCAAATAAATCGACTTGTTTGTCTACTGCGTCGTACAAAGCTTCCACCATTACACCTTGTTCTTGCAACTCTTTAATAATGACTTCCTTTTTATCAGCAGTATTCCAAGTCAATAAAAAATCATCCAACGAAGCAAAATTTTTCTGTATGATGTTTTTGGTGTAATCTTTCAGACTAGTAGTAATAGGTTTCCCATTATTATCAAAATACAATTCTCTACTCACCAAAACAGAAACATCTACTCCATTCACATATTGTTTCGGGTGTTTTTCGATTTCATAAATTATAGATGTATCTCTAACAACAACATCATTAATTGCTAGTTCATCACCAGTAACCTCATCAATAATTGGCGTTTTTTCCAATTCTTCTTCTTCCACCAAAGTAGTCAAATCGATGTCTTCTGAAATTGGTTTCACTCTTAGTGGGTCTCCATCAAATTCGGGGTCTGCAAAATTATCTGTTGCATTTCTAAAATCTAGAATAGTAAAATACATCTTTCCAAATTCTTCATTGATACGTGTGCCTCGTCCAACAATTTGTTTGAACTTGGTCATCGAGTTGATATTTGCATCAAGCACTATAACTTGACATGTTTGTGCATCAACACCAGTAGTCATTAATTCAGATGTAGTGGCAATTACAGGATATTTTTCTTCTGGATTGATAAAACTATCCAATTCACGTTTTCCTTCTTCGTTATCGCCAGTAATTTGCATGACATATTTATAATTTTCAGCCACTAAATCAGCATTATATCGTGCAATAGCGTTACGCATTCGTTCTGCGTGATCAATGTCTACACAAAAAATAATGGTCTTTGCGAAACGATTAAATCCTTTTAAGAATTCTGTTACTTTTTTAGCTACAATATCGGTGCGTTCTTCGATGACTAAACTTCGATCAAAATCTTTTCTGTTGTAGATTCTATCTTCAACTGCGTAACCATTTTTGTCGGTTTTACCCTGTTCTGGTCGATAACCTTCTGCATCAACATTTAAACCAATTCGAACGACTTTGTAAGGCGCTAAAAACCCATCATCTATTCCTTGTTTTAAAGAATAGGTATAAACAGGTTCCCCAAAATATTCTGTGTTACTGGTTTCTTTGGTTTCTTTAGGTGTAGCAGTTAAACCTACATGTGTTGCATTATTGAAATACGTTAAAATTTCTCTCCAAGCACTATCCTCTTTTGCACTTCCACGGTGACACTCATCGATGATGATTAAATCAAAGAAATCAGGAGAAAATTGTTTGTAAGCATTTGCTTCATCATCATTTCCAGAAAGTCCTTGATACAAGGCTAAATAAATTTCGTAACTTTTATCAATCATACGGTTTTTAACTACCGTCATTTTATCTTTAAAATGTTTGAAATCTCCTCGTTTGGTTTGATCAATCAATGCAGTTCTATCAGCAAGAAATAAGATTCTTTTTTTAGTTCCACTTTTCCATAGTCGGTGAATGATTTGAAAGGCAGTATAGGTTTTTCCAGTTCCTGTAGCCATGACTAACAAAATTCTGTTTTGTCCATTGGCAATTGCTTCTACAGTTCTATTGATTGCATTTTGTTGGTAGTACCTTGGTTTTCTTCCCGAACCGTCAGAGAAATACTTTTGTAAAGCAACTTTTTCTCCAACAGCAGTTACGATTCCTTTATATTGCTTATATTTTTCCCATAAAGCTTCAGGAGACGGGAAATCCTCTAAAGTTAATTCGGTTTCAATAGAAGCGTCTGAGACTGTTCTATCATGGTATACAAAACCATCACCATTACTACTAAACACACTCGGTATATCTAATATCCGAGCATAATTCAAAGCTTGTTGAATTCCTGCACGTACAGAATGTTTGTTGTCTTTCGCCTCAATTATAGCAATAGGATTATCTTGATAATATAAAATATAATCGGCTCTTTTACGCTCTCCTCTAGCAGTCATCTTACCACGAACGTATATCTTACCGTCTGTAAACGACACTTCTTCAAGCACTTGTGTTTGAAAATTCCAGCCTGCTTGTTGAATTGCAGGCGTAATATATTTGGAGCAAATATCGCGTTCTGATAGTGTCTTTTTATTCATGATAATACTAGTGGTTGATAAAATATTATAAACTCAAAGAATTATTTTTATTAATATTTCAAATATATACACAATTTTTCTGAATTGCGTTAGTAACTATTCTAAATCACTCCCCCACTCCCTTTAAAAATCGCTCCACTGGCGCTAGGTCGTTAACAGTTATTTTCAGCTCGTAGTTATCTGCTTTCGCATTGTGTTTGATGAATGGAATGGTCAAGGGATACTCGTTTTTGAGCAACAAATAGGCTTTGAGTGAAAGTGTAACCGCAACTGGGAAAGTCTTTCCATCGGCACGCGCACTAAAACCAAAGGCATCGAGCACTTGTTGTTCGTGGAGGTGTTCAAACGCATTGGGGGTATCGCAGAAAACAATTTCAGCTATTCGCTCAATGTGAAAGGTTTTGTTTCTCATGGAATCCACTTCAAACGCCATCACCGTGTGGTAATTATCGGTAAAACCAAAGGGCTCAACTAGTCGGTCGGTAATCGTTTCCGAGTGAATCGATTGGTATTTTTTGAGGATCACTTGTTCCTTGTTGGCAATTGCTTGCGCCAAACGCTCCACTACCAAGCCGTTTTTGGCATTCACCAGGTGTCCCGCCACAATTGCTAATTCGGACGAAGCGTACAACTTACTCAAGACCGCATCTTTCAAGGCATGTTGATTGCCCGCTGAGACAACCAATTGTTTCAAATATGCGGCTTCTTCGTTAGAGAACTGCACGCCTTGTTGTTTGTTCGCATGAATGGAAAAGCGGTTGAAGGTATCCTTGTTCAGGTCGAAACCACACGCTCGGAGTAAATCCAAGTAGCGGTAGACCGTTCGGTCGGTTGTTTCGAGCAATTTTGCCAATTGTTGGATTGATTTTGGTGGCTGTGTTTCCAAAAAAGCAATCAATTGTAGTACACGTAGTATTTTCCGTTGATTTAACATGATCTCGTTTCAGGCTTCGAATTTAGAACAAGATAGCGTTTTCACACGAATCATTGACCTGTATTGTCAAGATTTTTTTCGAGCGCAAAACATGATTGACTTTAGTTGTCAAAGAAGAAGGTGAGATTTGTGGGGAATTTTAAAACTTATGAAAACATGTTAGGTGCAATTCCAAACCCAAGAAGATCGTTAGATATTGATTTTAATTTAGAGCAATTATCGAATGCAATTATTCTGATTCCATTAAAGAATTCTAAATACAAATTTACTTCTAAAAACGATGTGTTAAAGACCTTTCGATTTGAAGCTTACGAACTTTTGAGCTTAGGTGTTTATATTGATTTTAGTATTAGTTCCATTTCGGATACTAAAAGCAGAGTTGAAATTGAAGTTTCAAGAAAAATTGGTGCATTTGACCAATCGTACGAAATAACAAATGCAAATGAACACATTGCAAAAATCACTACAACTTTGAGTGAATGTCTTATACTTAAACCAGAAGATGTGAAACAATTAGCAGATAAAAATAAGGCGTTAGCTAGTAACAAAGGTTGTGGAAAAACAGCTGCAGTTTTAGTTGGTCTTTTTATTGGATCAGCTGCTCTACTGTTTTTTTAGTCAACATGATTTTAGCTAACGACAAACTGGACTTAGGAATCATTACGCAAGAAGAATTCGATAACATCAAAAAAGAATTAACGCATTATAGTATGTAGTAGTTAGCCAACCTAAATCAAAAAACCAACTTCAATAGGAGTTGGTTTTTTTGTTGCTGAAAAACAGGTGAGTTTACCTTTCAGTTATTCATTATTCCCTTTCATTTTTAATGTATTGACACCAACATTATAAGCATATAAAGCTGCTGACAAAAAGGTAAATTCAATTTCTTTAAAGGTTTTGTTTCCTTCTTTATTAATTGTGGTTACTAATGCACTTGACAGATTATTTTTGGCGCAAAATTGCACCAGGCTATTCAATTCATTCGTTTTTTCAACATAGCGGTTGCTCCATTTTATTTCAATACCCCAAATTGGTTTGAAATTTTTATCATCCAGTAATACCAGATCCACTTCACCATCTTTTTTGTCTTTCCAACGGGCATAATTAAGATTCAAATTTTCTCGGTGCATCCATTGTGAAAGTATAGCTGTTTCGACCATATTTCCCATTTCTTGATCGCTTTCTGAAATTGGCGAGAACAAAGCAGTACGTAAAGATGGATTAGTCAAATACACTTTAAAACTGGTTACTCTTTTCAATCGTTTCGCATTGCTATCTAGTTTATTGAGTACTTTTATTAAAAACGCAGCTTCTAAATATTCCAGGTATTTTTTTAAGGTTTCTTTTATAATACCGCTTTCTCTTGACATGGTTTCATACGAAAACTCATTACCTGTGTTGTAAGCAATATAGGTGAAAAAACGATTGAGTTCTTGTACATCTTTAATCCCATATAAGCTTGGTAAATCTCTCAATAATACCTTATCTACAATATCATTTTTAACATACCTACCCATATCACTCTGAATTTTTTCAGATAATACTACTTCGGGATACCCACCAAAATTAAGGTAACTCACAAATTCTTTGTTGAGTTCGTCAATGTTATTGGTTAATTGATAGTCTATTTCTTTTCCGTTGTACGTAATGGTCACTTCTACCATCAAATGGGAAAGATTTTTTAAATGAATGAATTCTTGAAAGGTTAAAGGCGGTAACATAAAATCAGTAAATCGACCAGCTCCACTCTCGGTACTATGCCAGCGTAAGGCAGCAGCCGCAGACCCCGATACTATAAATTTTGTTTTTGGATATGTATCTACCAATACTTTTAAATGACGTTCCCAGTCTTTGAGATACTGAATCTCATCAAAGAAAATGTAACAATCATCAAGATTTTTAATTTTTAAAGCTTCGGTGCATAAATCCAAAATGTCCTGTAAGCTCAAATTGATGTAAATAGGATTATCAATACCTATGAAAAATAGCTTTTGCGGATTTGTATTTTCTTGAATCAATTGATCAATCGTATGAAACATCATTACGGTTTTACCGACACGTCTTGGTCCCATTAAAACAACCGCTCTTTTAATTTCTTTTTCAACTACGAAAGGATAAAAAAGATTAAAATACAAACGTTTAGACATAGTGCGGTATAGCTCTGGAATAGCCTTGGTTACCCACCAAGGGTTTTCATAACGTAAACGCTCTATAATTTTTTCTTGCGGAATAAGGGTTGAAACCTTCATAATACATCTTATTTAGGCAAAAATAATAAAAATAAACATGTTTAAATCTATCTATTTATGATAAATTATACTGAATAAGATTTTTTTGTGTTTAAAAATTGTTTATTTGTTATTTTGAAACCATTTTTTGATGTTTGGAAAATGTTTTTTTATTATCACTTTGATTTTAGTGTTTAATCAAAAAACCAACTTCAGCTGAAGTTGGTTTTTTTGTTGCTGATTAAAGCACTTCAAATTCATACAAATGTTTAAGAAATCAGCTATAGTAAAGCAAACAAATGCTGTTGCATGCTGTTTTTTCTGATTAATGAATTCCGTCCCACAAGGAATTAAATTGCGTGCTACTTCTTATTAATTTACCATTAATGTCGTATTCCTTTCTATATTGATTGATAACACCTTCTTGTTTTATTTTACCATTCGAATAAAATGCTAGAAATTTTTTACCCTCTCGGTATTCATCAGAACCATAATAGCTTATTGTCTCAATCCTTGAATCTTCAAATTTATCACTTTTATAAAACTGTGTTTCTTTATAATTTCCACAACGTTTTTGACTCCTTAATTTCAGCTCATTATACATCGATAAAACGCTATTGATATCAAGAGTTTCATAAGCTTGTGGGTCATCGAGTTTTTGTATCACGAACGTTTTACAAGGCCTTTCGTATTCAACTTCTTTATTTTCTTGTTTGCTTTCAAAAACTCGTTCTTTTAATTTTTCGCCATTTTCATTATAGAGCGTATATCCAACAAACGCTTTACGAGAACTAACAATTTCCCATTTTCCAATCGGTATCCCTAAATTGAAACTTCCTGTTATACTATCATAAAAACGGCTACCATCATTTGCATAAGAATTATCTATTCTTGAAAAAAAACCATGACGAATGCCATCTTTGAAATTTGTCTTAATTTCTGTTTTACGTATAAAATAATCATCAAAATATTCAATTATTTCGCCGTCCAATTTACCTTCTTTAAAATTATAGGTGTTTTGTTTCATCTTATTTTTATACCTGAACCATTGACCATCTGCTAAGCCATTTGTATACAATTCATGATATGTTATTGTGTCCGTTACTTCTCCAACTCGTTTATTGTTTATGAATTTTGGATTTTCAATAATTTTTAAATAAATCCATTCTCCATCTTGTTTCCCATTGATAAAGTTTCCTTTGTAATTTCCAAAATCCACATAACCGTTGTATATAGGATCAATAGCACTGCTACTTGAGTCTTCAGTTTCATTTAATCCTTCTAAATTTATTTCTCCTAAGTGTCCGATTTTTTTTTTGACCAATACTTCATAATAATCAAAGCTCACATTTTCAACATCGGCATATTCATCTGCATCAGATATCAATGAGTCATTCATTACCTCTATAATTTCGTACGAATAATAAAAAGATGTCGTTTCTCTTATCTCATCAAAGTGAGATTCTTGAGCATTCCCAGCAATTGAGATGAACAATAGAATTATTAAATAACCTGTTTTCATATTGTTTTAATTTGCGCTTTTTTCACTAAATATCTCTTGGTTAAATATAGTTTCATTAACAATTTTTCCTGTTAAGTCATAATAATACATTTTACCACGAAATACACCTTCATATTTTATTTTTCCATTTTCGTAGTTTGAAATAAATCTTTTATTGTTTAAGTAAGATTCACTACCACCATACACAATTTTATCAATATTACCGTTAATAAAATAGGTTGTTGTTTTACAATCACAAACACCATTATTTTGAGGGCAAGAAATGATTTCGCTATAACTTCCTCCTATAACTATATTATTTGTGTGTTCATAAATCTTTGTTTTTTTTGGTTTTCCGTTTTGATAATACTCTGAAATAAAAATTTGTGTTGCATTTGAAAAATCATAATCAAAAGCTAAATATCTAGTATTATTAGTTTTATTAATTTTATAGATTTCCCATTTTTTATTGGGTACTCCCATATAATAACTCCCCTTTTTCATTATTTGATCATCTCTAAATTCAAAATAATCGCCATTAATAATTCCATTTGTATAATAAAATAATTGTTCTATTTTATTGCTTATTGTGGTTTTACAAATTCCGTTTTTCGCCCCATTTTTATATTCTGTTTCCCTTTTTTTGCTTTTACCCAAATATTCTACCCATAACCCATTCGGTTTACCAAGTAAAAAACTATGATTATACCATTTTATACCATCAACTTCTTCAAACCATTCGCCATGTGGTATCCCATTTAAAAATTCTTGGTGAGTATGTAATATTCTATTTTGACGCATTACTGTTTTATCCCAACTTCCATTTGCTAATCCATTCACAAAAAAGCCTATTACCTTTACATCGCCCGAATTGTAATACCATTTTCCGTTTGGGATTTTGTTGGTTGTTTCGCAATAAAATGTATCTGGTTGTGAATTGACAACATTCCAATCGATACTTTCCCATTGGATGTATTCTGGAGTATCTAAACCAACCGATTTAATCTCCCAAAGAATATCGAGATGAACTTTTTTCCAAATTAAATTGGTATTGATTTCACTATTAAACTCATCATGATGACCTCTTTGCAGTTCATAAGTTAAATAGTAATTGTTTTTATTCATCGAACTCGGGTCAACAGTAAAAACCGAATCAATTTTCACTTCATCAATTATTTCATCAGCTTGTGAGTAACCATAAAAAGAGTTAATTAACATTACCAATAGCAACAATATTTGATTTTTTAATTTCATAAATTTTTTATTTAATAACTCATTTTTCCTGTTCCATTGCAAACAGGACATACTTTTACTCCATCATAGCCTTCAACATATTTGTTGCCTTGGCACATTTCACAGATTGCTCGGTTCTGAAGACTTTGATTGACTCTTTCTGGACTTGCACCACCACACAGATTGCAAAAACCAGCTTCATAGTGTCCACTGCAACGTTGGCATCTTGAACTTGAGGACTCGTTTAAATCAATGCCGTATTTATCTGCAACATCGTCTAACTTTTGAGATGCTGCTCTAGCACACGTTGGACTACAAAGTTGATTAGTATATGGTGATGCTAATTCTTTAACACTTCCATCTAATTGTTCTTCATACCCATTGCCATAGAATTCTCTTCCACAGATATTACATGTTGTTGATGATTCTGTATTGACATCATCATTTAACGGCTCTTCAGTTGATTCGATTGTTGATGATTCAGACGGATTCTCTTCGTTATTCCTTCCACATTTATAGAAGAAAAAAACACATAAAAAGCTAACGAAAATCACTCCACGGGTAAAGTAAATTACTGGTGAATACTTAGAATTATTAGCGACCGTTTTACTTTTTGAATAGTGAACAATTCTTTTAATTACATAACCAAATACAATCAAAAAAATAACAACTATTAATAACCCACTTAGTCCACCCATCTTGATAAAAATTTAAAATCAACCCATCTAAATTTTCACGATGAATTAGTTCAATAACCTAAAAGTAACTTATCTAAATAACCTACAAAAAGTTGTTTAGTTATCGTTAACAATTGGCGAGTTATCGTTTATGGTTACGCTAGAAAATGATTTTGCTTTCAGATTTTGGTTGGATATGTGATTATTTAACACATTTATCCATGGCAGATAAGGTTTGGTAGATTTCACCAATCCAGCGTTATGTAACAGTAATTGTGAATCGAAATTCTCTGTTTGACCGATGTAATACTTATCATATGCTCATTTTACTTAATAGCGTTAGTAAGTGTTCAAACATTTCGAAGCACTTAAGAGAATTATTCAATTAAGAAAACTTGTAAAAACCCCCAGTTTCGACTTTATTCTGGGGGTTTTTAAAGGCAGTTTTATTCGCCTGAAAATTAAACGATGGCTTAAACTCTTTCAAAGATTAATTCAGAAACTTGTTGTTTTTTGAAACCATCGATTGGAGTACCACCCTTATTGAGTTCAAATAAAACGAACGATGTCTTTTCAAAACTTGCCTTGATTGCTCGCATGTTTGCTAACGAAAGTGTTCCAATAATGTATCCTTCCTTTTTGTTCAAATATGTCTCATTGATTTCTTCAAAATATGGTTCGAAATTTTGCCCAACATTTACTTCATAACTTAAAAGCACCTTAAGTAACACCTCTTTTTCTGCAGCCATTAGATCTGTAAGGTTCCGTTTTTTGTATTCGTAACGGTACTGGTAACTCAAAGCAGATATATCTGATAACACCGCAGATGCAGTTGGATAAGCACCGGCACCTTTTCCCGAAAAGAATTGCACATCACTAAAAAACGATTTTGTTTTGATGCCGTTGAATACGTCGTCCACATTGAACAAATGATCTGTCCGGTGAATGAATTTAGGCAATACAAAAGCATTAATTTTACCATCATTGGTTTTCTCTGCATGTGCCACTAATTTAATTTTTAGCCCTTTTTCGCATGCATATTTCAATTCCAATTCCCCAAGGACATCGATACCTAAATTGAAAATTGCATCGGGTTCTAAAACAACACCAAAGGCATGTGCGATTAAAATCAATAACTTATACTTTGCGTCAAAACCACCGGTATCTAAAATTGGGTTGGATTCCGCATATCCTTTCTGTTGTGCATCCAACAAAGCCGCTTGATACGTACAATTTTCAGTTGCTGTTTTTGTTAAGATATAATTGGTGCTTCCATTAACAATCCCTTCAATGGATTCTAACAAATCATTGTCGTAATACTCTTCTAAATTGCGAATAATAGGAATGCTTGCGCAACAAGCCGCTTCGTACAACAAAGGGACATTGAACTGCCGTTGCAAATCCAACAATTCGGATAAATGCTCTGCAATCATTTTTTTATTCGCCGTTACAACTGCTTTTCCTCGTTGCATTGCTGCTTTTACAATTTCAAACGCTTCGTCGGCATTATCTATTAATTCAACAATCGTGTTGATTGAGTCATCATTAAGAATGTCGTATTTATCAAACGTGAAATACGCTGCATCGATTGGACGTTTCTTGGTTTTGTTTTTCACGCAAATTCGTTTGATATTCGCTTGAAATCCAGGTGTTTTTTGTAACACTTCGTATAGGCCATTACCAACACAGCCAAATCCAAAAAGTCCGATTGTTAATTGAGTTCTGCTCATTTTATTAATTATTTGAAATGGTTGATAATTGGTTTACACATGCTGTTATTGTTGATTTCAAATCGTTAATCAAATCGTCCGCATCTTCTAAACCTACTGAAAGTCTAATCAAACTATCTGTTATACCTGATTGATATCTGATTTCAGAAGGAATGGATTTATGGGTCATTTCACACGGCAAGCAAATCAAGCTTTTGACCCCACCTAAGCTTTCTGCCAATTTGAAAAGCTTAGTATTGCTCACGATTTTGGTGGATAATTCTTTGTTATCAATTTTTAAATCAAATGAGATTATGCCACCAAAATATTTTTGTTGATTCTTTGCTATGAGGTGATTTTTATGCTCAATCAATCCAGGGTAATACACATTTTTAATAATGTCTTGCGATAATAGAAATTTCGCAATTTTTTGCGCATTTTCTGAATGTTGTTTTACGCGCAACGGCAGGGTTTCAATTCCGCGAATAACAAGCCAACTATCAAAAGGTGCAAGAATTGCTCCAGAGGCATTTTGAATAAATTTGATTTTCTCACCCAATTCAGCACTATTTGTGACAACTAAGCCTGCAATTAAATCACTGTGTCCTGCCAAATATTTCGTTGCAGAATGAATAACAATGTCAGCTCCCAATGTAATAGGTTTCTGAGCTACTGGAGAAGCGAACGTATTGTCAACGCAAAGTAATAACTTGTTTGCTTTTGCAATTTTAGCGATCGTTTCAATATCCGAAATTTTTAATGTTGGATTAGTTGGACTTTCTAGCCAGATCAATTTCGTTTTAGTAGTTATTGCTTTCGCCACATTTTCTGCATCAGTGGTATCAACATACGTAACGGTGATTCCAAACTTTTGATAAATATGAGTGAATAAGCGAAATGCACCGCCATAAATATCATCGACAGCAATTATCTCATCACCCGATTTGAGCAATTTCACAACGGAATCAATGGCCGCAAGACCACTTGCAAAAGCGAATCCATTTTGTCCACCTTCTAATGTTGCGATTAAATCTTCCACTACTTTCCGGGTAGGATTATTGCTTCGTGAGTAGTCGAACCCCTTGTTCACGCCTGGCGCTTCTTGCACAAAAGTGGAAGTTTGATAAATGGGAGTGCTAATAGCACCTGTTAATTCATCTACAGGAATGCTGTGTAGAATTTTTGTTGTTTCTTTCATTTTACTTGAATTAAATTGTTTTTAAAAATTTTTCATTTCTAATAAAATCAACTTATCCAGTCATTGAGAAAGAAACTAACTTATTGGAATTGCTTTCAATAAAAAAAGCTCTTCCAACAAGTCAGAAGAGCCTATAATACTTTACCCCTTTTGCAAGGATATTAATTGCTTTTTTCTAACTTATCTTTCTCCGATTGCTCGGAGTTGAATTTGGCACCTTCTTACTTTCGTAAGGGTTGCCAAGACTTCATTGGGTCAATTCCCTCTGTCTTTCTGGATAAGAATGATTTTTTTCAAAATCTGGTGCAAAGCTATTGTTATTAATTTGAAATATGAAACATTTATTAAAATTATTTTTTAAATTACTGATAAACAGCGTGTTAAACATCAATAAAATGGGGGTGAAATTAAAAGTATTCGAAATTTATCTTTTTTACTTTGTGTTCACTTTTGTGATTTAACAGATCAACACCTAAGTGCTTTTAAACATTTCAGATCAGACGAACCAGACCTTTATTGTCTGAATTCCGACTTCCGACTTTGATGTTGGTACGTCGGAACCATATTTATTTGTATTTATCAATAAACGCTACTAATCGTATGCGGTTTAAATTTTTCAATTTTTTTCCAAAATCATTGCTTCAGACCTGGTTGGTTTTGTGATTTGTAACACATTTATCCAAGGCAAATAAGGTTTGGTAGATTTCACCAATCCAGCGTTATGTAACAGTAATCGTGAATCGAAATTCACAGTTTGGCCGATGTAATACGTATCAAATGCCTCAGAATAATTGATGTAAACAATGAAAGTTTCCATGAAAAGTGGTTGTGTATAAAATCAAAAACCCTAAGACATTGATACATCTTAGGGTTTTCTAATTCCTACAGTTTACACAAAACAAGCTCGCATGTTTATACTTATCAATACGTTTCAGCATTTTTTATCGTGTACTTGAATTTCTCCGTGTCCAAATCCCATTCATCAGTTTTTAATTTAAACGATGTAGTTGTTTGCGGGTCAATAAATTCAGTAATGACGTATTCTCTTGTTTCTAACACATAACCTGTTTTTGCAAGCGCTTCAATTTTCAAGGTGATATTTTTAACCCCAATTAATGTTGCTGAGTTAGTTAATTCACCTTCAAATACACGAAGACCCAACAAATTCTTTCTGTTTTTAATTTCTCCATCGATGTACTTTGTAGGATTTGCTTTTTCTTTTCGATACAATTCTTGTTTTAGCTGTAATTCCGTTTTTGGTTTTGCTTGTTGTGTCGTCCGATTAATTTCAGCTACATTTTCATTGAATTTGTGAACTTCATAAAGTACTGCCTCCCTTTTGAATAGGTAAGGATATTTTTGAATGATAATATAACCAGCTAGTCCTAAAAGTAGGATAACAATCAAAAAAATGCGTAAAAATTTAAAAACTTTAGCAATTGGTCTTTTTAATTTACTATTCACTTTTTCTTTCTCAATTGGGACTTCTTTCTTCTCTAAAGTTGATGACAACGAATTCTCTTTACTAACAAAAGACCCCGCTATTTCTTTTAATTGCTGTTCTGTGATCGTTTCTTCTTCACTTGCAATCAAATCATCCATTGAAATGATTATTTTTCCATTTGAGAGCATCACAAAATAAGAGAAACTTTCATTGACTGTATACAGTTTGTACGTTCCAATTTGATTATTGAAAATTTTAACTTTTGAAAGAAGCTTTTTTATTTCTTCTTCTCCATAACTTACTTGCATGATGATAGTGTTGGTTAGTTTTTTATTGAATAAATCCTATCTACTATTGAAGTATTGCTTTTCTTTTTACTAGTCTTGATTTTACATCATTTGGATCAACAGCAAGATAATAAACCACATTTCCTTCTTTGAAAATTCTTTTTTGCAAAATATCGTCTTCCATGTAATCACCACCTGAAGCAAATAGAATTGGATTTATTAAAACTCTCCACTTTCCATTTGAAAAAGTATAAGTTGTCAGCGAACATGTTGTCCCATTCATAGGTAATTGAAAAACAGTAAGTTCATCTGAACCGTCGTTATTCAAATCTCCTTCATTTATTAGTCGCGTTTCACAACACCCTATCGGAAAAGATTTCATTTTTTCCAATGAAAAATTAACAGAATACTCAGCTGGTGTTCCATCTTCCATTGGGTTTCCAACTTGTTCTTTCACTTTAACTGCAAAGGCAAATTCGGTTTTTCCATCACCATCAAAATCTGCTTGAATCGATGTTCCTACAGTTGGCGTTTGAGCGAAAGAAAATGAATTGATCAATAATAAAATGACAAATTGAAATTTTTGAAAATAAGGTCTGGTCATATTTCTTGTGTTAGATTTTAAATAATTATGGAACTAAATTAATTATAATTTTTTTTCAATAATACCCTTTTCCCTCAATCACATGTCTTACTCCACCTCGTGGGTTTTCCATATCCCCCTTGTATCTTGGTATGACATGACAATGAAAGTGAAAAACAGTTTGTCCAGCATACTTACCACAATTCATGCCAATATTGTATCCATTAGGTTGAAAATCAATTTCAATTAGTTCCTTTGCTTTGAATATAGCTTGATCTAGGTTTTTTCTTTCCATTTCGGAAAGTTCAAAATAATCACGTTTCCATTCTTTAGAAATGATTAAAATATGTCCTGGAGAAACAGGATAGATGTCTTTGATTAAAAAGAAAAAATCATCTTCAAATAGAATACGATCTTTCGGTATGTTTAAAAAGTTTTCCATTAAAAATTACCAATAAATTCTTCACTAGGTTTCCATGTTTGTATAGAAGCGTCATAAGCCAATTGATATTGCTTTTGCAAAAAACGAATGCGTTCTTGTTTCGTTTTTCCAGTTTGATTAATGATTGTTTCGGCCAAAGGATGTTTGCTTTCTATATAAAACTCATTACGGTTATATAATCGATCCAAGAATCGTTTCTCTGGTACTTTAGCACTTTTCTCTTTATTCATGGATGAATCAGCTAACACTAAATTCCACACACCATTAATGTTAGCTCCATTCTTAGCATGAACTTCTTTATTCAAGTGTGGCAGAAAATGGTCTACATCACATAAATCAGGACTTCCTTTAACAACTGAAATATCTTTAAAACTGTAAAAACATTTCCCTTTTTGGTACCCGTTCAATGAATCTCGAACAGATGTAATATCAATACGTCGCATAAAATCATTTTCTAAAAAGAAAAGTGATTTATCCTCATCGTATTTCACTTCAAGTAAATTGGGATTGATATTCAAATTCCAAGCAGTTTCAACTAAATTCCAACGTGCTTCCACCTCTTGATTAAAATTTTGGTATTGATACAATTCCTTTAACTTTAAAAGATCGTCTGTTATGACAATGTCTTTTTTACCAGCTTTGTAGTCCTTTTCGTAAAACAAATTGGGAATTGTACTGCCATTCACATTCTGAAAGGCATCGACTACATTCACAAAACCAAATTTTTCAGTTATTCCATGTAATTGGTGTTCAGATAATTCTCCTTTAATGTGAGAGCGACAAGCATTTAAAAAAGTACTGGAAGAAGAACTTCCTTGTTTGTCATTTTCTTTCAAATGAGTAACAATATTGTGAGCAAATGGTATTGCTAATTCAGCCAATGAAATTCTAGTTTTCTCTTTCTCTACTAATTCCAATAAGGATTTTGCAAAAGCAAACTTATAAGTGGCAGAATTTTTTCCAAATAAAATAATCGCTCTCCATTGAGATTCAATTGATGGATCATTTATTTGAAATTTAGTCGACATAAAGGTAAAAATAACTAATTGTAAGAAATAAAATTCAATTCAACCATCAAAACTAGCAGTTCATAAAATTATCTCCTCATCATTTCTCTTTCCCAAACCGCCAAAATTTCCTGCTTTCCTTTTACCCCCAATCCACTTACATCTAAGTTGGTTTCTCGCATAAAGTTTCTTAAATCGTAAAAGTTTTCCACTTCAAAATATCTCAACCTACATCTGACGCGTGTACTGAAATGATCGTAAAAATTATCTAAAGCACCTTCTTCTTCTCGAACAATTGCCCGCACAAATTCATTATATTTCGAATTGCTACCAATCAATGAAACGATTAAATCGGTCATCGCAAATTCTTTGAGTTGTTTTACATCAAACACACCACTTAACAAAAAACTTTTTTGAACTATAGGTGCAAAATTCATCAGAAAAGGTATTTCTTCATTATTAGCATGGCTTTGATAGAAATAAAACAGTTTTTTCATTTTTGGATTTTTAAACAGCATCCAACCAAAGTCAATTCGTGAATATTTTTGAATTTCACTTTCAAAGTAATCAATTAAATCTTTTTCACAATGAATATCAAGTATTCTTAATAACACTTTGATATCCTTTGGTATTGGGTATCTAAAAAATTGCATTCTCTTTTTTTTGCAAAAATGAATTATTTTAACTGATTCATAAGCGGTAAAAGTTCTAAAAATATTTAGGAAAAGTTCTAAAAATGGCACCGAAATCAGTTACAGATTACTGCTTAAAAAGGATTCATTTAAAAATAAATTGTTGGATTTTTTAAAAGACAAAACCCCTAGAACATTGATACATCCTAGGGGTTTCTATTTCCTCCAGCCATAGAGGACGTGTTTTTAGTATTTTTGATCTGCGGTCCGACCCGGACCGCAAACACGAAATTTCTCAGTGTTTTCGGGGGGGTTCAGAAAATGATTTAAAAAATCAAAATCCGTCCACGGTTCCATCCACGGTCATTTCAAGGTCAATAAAAAACCCTGTAAATCAGAGACTTACAGGGTTCAAACTTCTAACTGGCGGTCTGGACGGGACTCGAACCCGCGACCCCATGCGTGACAGGCATGTATTCTAACCAACTGAACTACCAAACCAATTTTCTTTTCTTTCGAACTTCAACAACAGTTGAACTAGGAAAATTGTGTA
>JACCDH010772067.1_pt1 | contig 52290 bp, 49 predicted proteins | sample 7442481 | NCBI WGS metagenome assembly JACCDH01 (sample SAMN15323433, study PRJNA562643) | freshwater metagenome | isolation source: river surface water | place: USA:Blue River Watershed | collected 2017-08-15
AACGATTTTTTCATGATTTTCCTTCAGTTGAGTATTAAAAATAACGCTTGAAGTGTGTTTAATAACTACCGGTAGTTATCGCACGTTCAGGTCGCTTTTTCGCATTGGCAGATCGTTTTTGACGCACCGCCGCACCGACAAAACTTCCTAACCGGAAATTATACCGGCGTTCTTGAAAAGCTGGCAAGCCGTATCAGAGCGAAAACCGGTCGGAAAGGCCTCGGAATATTCGTTTTCTTGCAAGAAAACGAATCATCAAAACCGCTGTTCCCGCAGGCAGCAGAAATGCTGTTGTCAGGCGCTGTTTTTTGCCCCCGGGTGCATGGTCGGGCAAGCTCATTTCCCTGCCGCCAGCCAGCCATCTTCATGCCACTGAAGCAGGCTCTCGATCAGGTCTTCCGAGGCCCGGGTCAGCGCTCCGCCGGGCAGCTGACGGTCATCTGCCAGCCGGCGCAGCAGCGCCTGATCTGCAGCACCGGCCTGAAACGACTCGCCGTTAATAAAGATGTATTTTCCCCGGTACAGCATCCTCGTTTTGCGGTGCAACCTGAGTCCGTCCCGCAGGGCCTGAACGCGGAACCGGGCAGGGCTCAGCGGCGGTTCCGGCGCATCGAACATCACGCCGGGCTTGGGTTCGGACAGGTATTCGCCCAGAAATACCGCCACATCATCACGGCGGGTGCGAATTTTCTGCAGCTGGCGCTCCACGCGATCCAGCAGATCGTCATCCAGCTTTGCCGGATGCCGGCCTGGCAGCAAGCCGGGGTCGGCATAGCGACCGGGCAGCTCCAGCGTGTCGGCCTTGAATTCGAGGAAGGCCTGACCCAGTTCCTGCCATGAGGGTGCTCTGAAACCGATCGAGCAGGTCATGCATTCGCCGACCGCCACCCCCTCATGTGCATAGTGTGGAGGCAGATAGAGCATGTCGCCCGGTTCCAGCAGGTATTCCTCTTCGGGCACGAAGCGCTCGAGTATCTTCAGCGGCAGCCCGGCTTTCAGGCGCAGATCGGTTTGCGCGCTGATGCGCCAGCGGCGCTGCCCGTGTACCTGCAGCAGGAACACATCATAGGAATCGACATGTGCGCCGACACCGCCGCCGTCGGTCGCGTAGCTGATCATCAGATCATCGAGCCGGGCATCGGGAATGAAGCGGAACTGATGCAGCAGGTCTGCTGCCTGATCGAGATGCAGATTGAGACCCTGTACCAGCAGGGTCCAGCATTTTTTTTTCGCAGATGGCAGTTCGTGGAAAGGGCCGTGCTTCAGTGACCAGCGATCATTGAAATTAGTCAGCAGACGCGATTCGACATCGTCGCGCGCGGCCAGCGCGAACAGCGCGTCGCGCGTCAGCGGTGGCTGTGCGTCCGGAACAGCCTGACGTATCAGCAGCGGCTTCTTCTGCCAGTATTTTTTTAGGAAGGTGGCGACCGCAGTGTCGCCGAGGACCGGAGTGTTTTTCATGGCGCGATTATATCGGCGCCGGCCGGTTCACCGGCTTGCTCGGGGCGTTTGCCAGAGGGCAGCAAGACCCCGGAAGGTATAATCGGCGCTGGCTCACTCTCAAGGACATCATCATGGAAATCGCCAAGGACACGGTCGTTACCTTGCACTACAAGCTGTCGGATGCGCAGGGGAACCTGATCGAGGAAAGTCAGGAGCCTATGGTCTACCTGCACGGCGGCTACCACAACACCCTGCCCAAGATCGAAGAGGCGCTGGATGGCAAGGCAGCGGGTTATCAGGTGACGATTCAGGTCGAGCCCGAAGATGCGTTCGGCGAATACGATGCCGATCTGGTGAAGATCGAGCCACGCGAAGTGCTGCCTGAGCCGCTGGAGATCGGCATGCAGTTCGAGGGCGCGCCGGATGGCGACGACCACGGCGATTCGCGCGTCTTTACCGTGACCGATATCGCCGACGGCAAGGTGGTGTTGGATGGCAATCATCCGCTGGCGGGCATCGCCCTGCGCTTTGCCCTGAATGTCGTCGAGGTGCGCGCAGCCAGCAAAGAAGAAGTCGCTCACGGCCATGTGCACGGACCTCACGGACATCATCATCATGACGACGACGATGACGAGGGCGATCAGTTCCGCTCGATACAGCTGCAATAATCCGCTTCGCTTTATTGCCAGCCCTGAGAACCGTGCACTGCGCCTCAGGGTTCCTCTGACAGCAGCACGGGCTCCGGCGCCGACAGATCGATCGCAAAGCCGGTCACGCCCGCGCGCAGGCGCACATAGCCCAGCCGGCCATCCCAGATAATCTCGCGCGGCGCTACGGGCATGCGCTGTTCCGGTCCCTGTATCAGCAGCACCCGGCTGCCGGATTTCTCCGCCAGTTGCCGCAATTGCTGCCTTATCTCGGCAAATCCGTCGCGCTGCTCGGTGCGGCGCGCGGGCGCGGGCAGGGGATTGCCATCGCAGAAAAGCACGATCAGCGGACGGCGCTCCATCTTCGCCTGCAAACCCAGCCGTTTCAGCCATTCACGATTTGCCATTGCCCTGTCCTCGAATTCGCTGTTGCCACCGGCAGAGGCGATGTAATGGTTGTTTTCGGCGGGCAGGTTCAGCGTCGCAAACAGCAGGTTGTCCAATACCCAGCGCGTGTTCTCTGCATAGCTGCGGTAAGCGCGGCTGGCCGACTGCCGGCGCAGGTTCAGGTGCTTGGCGCCGCTCCAGCTGATCTCGCCGAAGACCTGCTCACGCAGCAGGTTCAGCCAGGCCATGGCAGCAGGGCGTCCCTGCCGGTCGCGGCAGCTTATCCAGTCGCTGCCGGACAGCGACAGGATCACCGGCACATTGCCGCTTTCCAGCAGCGCGGCACGCTGTCGGTACAGCCGGTCGGTGCAGGGTTCGCGCGGCGCGCGCATGCCATTGACGACGATGAAAGACGGATCGCCGGCCTGCGCGGTGTCGAACGCGGCGCGCAGCTCGGTGTCGTCGGCGGCGTCCCGCATCACATGCATCATCACGGTAAAGCGCAATGGCTCGGCCGACCGGGCGGCTGGCGTGAATGCCAGTGACAGCCACAGGGCAAGCAGCGTGTATGGCCGCAGCAGCGCGCGCATCAGTGGTGACCGTCGTCGCCGATCAGCTGCCTGAGCTGATACAGCGCATCGAGGGCCTCGCGCGGGCTTAGCCGGTCGGGATCGATCGCCCGCAGCGCTTCCAGCACCTCCAGCGCAGGGCGGGTATCTGGCGTGGCAGTCGCAGGTTCCGGTTCGGGCGCGGCAGCCGTAAACAGGTCGAACTGCGTATCGTCCTGTGCCGCATGGGCCTCGAGTGCGGCGAGGTGCTTGCGTGCGGCGCGTATCACGCCGGCGGGCACGCCCGCCAGCTGGGCGACCTGCAGACCGTAGCTCTGCGATGCCGGTCCTTCCTCGACCGCGTGCAGGAAGACGATGCTGTCCTTGTGCTCGACGGCAGACAGGTGCACGTTCGCACAGGCAGGATGCGACTGCGGCAGCTGCGTCAGCTCGAAGTAATGCGTCGCGAACAGGGTGAAGCTGCGGTTCTGCTGCAGCAGCCAGAGGGCGATCGCCCAGGCCAGCGCCAGTCCGTCGAAGGTAGAGGTGCCGCGCCCGACTTCGTCCATCAGCACCAGCGAGTGGTCGGTGGCTCCGTGCAGGATCGCCGCGGATTCGATCATCTCCAGCATAAAGGTCGAATGACCGGCCGCGAGATCGTCGGCCGCGCCGATACGCGTGAAGATGCGGTCGACCGGCCCCAGCCGCGCCGAGGCGGCGGGCACATAGCTGCCGACATAGGCCAGCAGCGTGATCAGCGCCAGCTGCCGCATATAGGTCGATTTGCCGCCCATGTTGGGCCCGGTGATCAGCAGCAGCCGCCGATCGGGCGAAAGCCGGCAATCATTCGCGATGAAGCGCTCGATCGTGTTCTCGACCACCGGATGCCGTCCCTGAACGACCTCGATGCCGGGCGCGGTCACCAGCGCCGGCTGGCACCACTGGTGGCGCTCGGCGTGCGTGGCGAGCGCGGCCAGCACATCCAGTGTCGCGACCGCCTGCGCAACGCTTTGCAGCGGTTCGATATGCTGGCCTAGCTGTTGCAGCAATTGCTCGTACAGGAGCTTTTCTCGCGCCAGCGCGCGGTCTTGCGCGGACAGGGCTTTGTCTTCGAAGGCCTTCAGCTCGGGCGTGATGTAGCGCTCGGCATTTTTCAGCGTCTGGCGGCGGCGATAGTCATCCGGAACTTTCGCGGTCTGTCCATGCGTGACTTCAATGTAGAAGCCATGCACTTTGTTGTACTCGACCCGCAGATTGGCGATGCCGGTGCGCTCGCGTTCGCGCCGCTCCAGATCGGTCAGGTACTGTCCGGCGTCTTCGGAGAGCGCGCGCAATTCATCCAGCTCGGCATCATAGCCACGCGCGATCACGCCACCGTCGCGCACCATCGCGGCGGGCTCGTCGGCAATCGAGCGTTCGAGCAAAGTCAGGCAGTCTGGCGGCGCTTGCAGCGATTGCGCGGTGTCGGCCAGCAGGCCGGGCAGTGGCGCGTTGCCGCTGCTGTCGTTCAGTACGGTCTGCAGCTGAGGCAGCTGCTGCAATCCGGCACGCAGTGCCGACAGATCGCGCGGTCGTGCAGACAGCAGCGCAATGCGCGCCGCGATGCGTTCGATGTCGGGTACCGGGGCCAATGCTTCGCTCAGGGATTCAGTACATCGGCTGTCGATCAGCGAGGCGATCGCCGCATGGCGATCTCGCGCGACCTGCTGTTCGCGGCTGGGCTGCTGCAGCCAGTGCCGCAACAGCCGCGAGCCCATTGAAGTGCGGCAGTGGTCCAGCGTGGAGAGCAGCGTCGGGCCGATGCCTTGCTGACCGCCACGCAGCGATTCGGTGATTTCGAGATTTCTGCGCGTCGCAGCATCCATGCCGATGATCTGACTTTCATGCTCGACGGTGAGCGTACGCACATGCTGCAGCTGTTTGCCCTGTGTGCTGCGCGCGTAGAGCAGCAGCGCACCGGCTGCGCCGAGGGATGCGGTCAGATGCTCGGCGCCGAAACCGGCCAGCGTTGTCACACCCAGTTGTTCCAGCAGTGATTTTTCTCCGGCGGCGATGTCGAAGTGCCAGTCGGCAACTACGGTGGCGCGGGTGTTCAGCTGCTCCTGCAGCAGACTCGCCTGTGACTGCTCCGCGAGTATCTCGGCGGGGGCGATGCGTTCCAGCTCTTGCCGCAGGCGAGCGGCCAGGGTGTTTTCGTCGGCGGCAATTTCGGTCACGCGCAGCCGTCCGCTGGCCAGCGACAGCCAGGCGAGTCCGATCAGCGCCTGCTTGCGCTGCCTGACCGTACACACCGCCAGCAGCGGCCGCTCGGATTTTTCCGGCAGCAGCTCGGCATCGGTCAGCGTGCCGGGAGTGACGATGCGTTGCACGCGACGTTCGACCGGGCCTTTACTCGTGGCGGGGTCGCCAATCTGTTCGCAAATGGCCACCGATTCACCGAGCTTCACCAGTTTGGCCAGATACTGCTCGACCGAGTGGAAGGGCACGCCCGCCATTTTGATCGGCTGGCCGTTGGAGTTGCCGCGCTGGGTCAGAGTGATGCCCAGCAAGCGCGCCGCTTTTTCCGCGTCGTCGAAGAACAGCTCGTAGAAATCGCCCATCCGGTAGAACAGCAAAAGGTCAGGATGCTGCGCCTTGATGCTCAGGTACTGCCGCATCATCGGGGTATGGCTGTCGTGTGGGTTGCGCTCGGCTGCGCTCATGCGTGTGTGACTGGTTGGGTGCAAATGACATCAAGCCGGGCGCTGGCCCGGCTTGAGAATGAAGCAAAAATGTAGCACAGCCGGCACCCGTCCGGCCGCTGCGCTGCCGGCCGCGCTGCCTGCGGCTGACAGACCTTAACGCTGGCCGCTGCGCCGCTTGTGCGAATTGGCATTCGCGGCGGGCTGGCTCAGCAGCGCGGGAGCGCGGCTTGCCGACGATCTTTGTGGTGTGTTGCCGCTTGAACCGGCACGCACAGGCGACGCGCCTTGGCCTGTCTTACCCGGCGAATTGCGCTGTTGTCCGCTGCCCTGACCGCGTTGCGACTGCGCTTGCCCTTGCTGACCGCGCGCGGGCCCGCCCTGGCGCTGACCCGGACGTCCGCCGGAGCGCTGGCGGTGTTCCTGGCTGCGCAACTGGATAGGCTGCGGCTTTGCGTTTGGATCCGGTTCGAAACCGGCGATCACCTCGCGCGGCACCTCGCGTTTAATGAAGCGTTCGATGTCGCGCAAAAGGCCGTTCTCGTCCACGCAGACCAGCGACACGGCTTCACCGGTCGCGCCGGCACGGCCGGTGCGGCCGATGCGATGCACATAGTCTTCCGGCACGTTCGGCAAGTCATAGTTGACGACATGCGGCAGCTGGTCGATATCGATGCCGCGCGCGGCGATGTCGGTGGCGACCAGCACCTGCAGTTCGGCGCTCTTGAATTCTGCCAGCGCGCGCGTGCGGGCGGCCTGGCTCTTGTTGCCGTGAATCGCCATCGCGCTGATGCCAGCCTTGCCCAGTTGTTCAACCAGTTTGTTCGCGCCATGCTTGGTGCGCGTGAATACCAGCACCTGGAACCAGTTGCGCTCCTTGATCAGATGGGTCAGCAGCAGGTGCTTCTTGTCGCGGTCGACCGGGTGGATTTTCTGCGAGATGACTTCAACGGTCGAGTTGCGGCGCGCGACTTCGATCATCGCCGGGTTGTTCAGCAGGCCATCGGCCAGCGCCTTGATCTCATCGGAGAAGGTGGCCGAGAACAGCAGGTTCTGGCGCTTGGGCGGCAGGGCGGCCAGCACGCGACGGATATCGCGGATGAAGCCCATGTCGAGCATGCGGTCGGCTTCATCGAGCACGAGTATCTCTACCTGCTTGAGATCGATCGCGCCCTGCTGCAGCAGGTCGAGCAGACGGCCCGGGGTGGCGACCAGAATATCGACGCCTCGCTCGAGCCGCTGAATTTGCGGATTGATGTTCACGCCGCCGAAGATCACGGCAGACGACAGTTTCAGATATTTGCTGTAGGCGCGAACGCTTTCTTCCACCTGTGCGGCGAGTTCGCGCGTGGGTGTCAGCACCAGCGCACGTACCGAGCGCGGCGCGGGCCGCGGGCCGCCCGACAAGCGCTGCAGCATCGGCAGCGTGAAGCCTGCGGTTTTGCCGGTGCCGGTCTGCGCGCCGGCCATCAGGTCGCCGCCCTTCAGTACCGCGGGAATCGCCTGCGCTTGTATGGGAGTGGGTTGGGTATAGCCGTTTTCCGTGACGGCGCGCACGATGGCTTCGGACAAGCCGAGTTCTGCGAAAGACATAAATCCTGAAAAATAATCGGCCCGCCGCCGCTTGAGGGCGCCAGTCACAGGCCAGAGGGGATGATTGCGGAGGGGCGGCAAGAAGACTGGAACAATTGCCGCGGCGAGCGGAGTATATCACCCGCTGTGTTTCTGCACCCGGCGCTGGCTGCCGGGGCAGGGTTGATGCGTATCAGGCAAACGGGGAGAGCACGTTGAGCATCTGCGCGAAAACCTTTGGCGACCCGGCGATCACATCACCTTTGTAAAGATAGTCAGCTTCGCCGCTGAAGTTGGCGACGATGCCGCCGGCCTCGGAAACCAGCAGCGCGCCGGCCGCCATGTCCCAGGGCTTGAGGTTCTTTTCAAAAAAGCCGTCCAGCCGGCCGGCGGCGACATAGGCCAGATCCAGCGCCGCAGAACCGGGCCGGCGCAACCCGGCAGATTTTTGCGTCATGACGTGGAACATCTTCACGTATTCGTCCAGCGCTGACAGATCACTGTACGGAAAGCCGGTGCCGATCAGCGCATCGGCCAGTTTGTCGCGCTTGCCCACGCGGATGCGCTTGTCATTCAGGAAGGCGCCCGCGCCCTTGGTCGCGGTGAACAGCTCATTGCGGGTGGGGTCATAGATCACGGCCTGTGTGATCTGGCCGCGCTGCTGGAGCGCGATCGATACCGCGTATTGCGGAAAACCGTGGATAAAATTGGTCGTGCCGTCCAGCGGATCAATGATCCAGACGTTCTCATTCTCGTCGTGAAGATTGGAAGAGGCGCCGGATTCTTCGGCAAGAATCGCATGATCGGGATACGCAGTGCGCAGCACATCGACGATGGCCTGCTCGGCGGCCTGATCGACTTCGGTCACGAAATCATTCGGGCCTTTGCGGCCTATGCGCAATTGGTCGAGTTCAAAGGACGCGCGATTGATGATGGTCGCGGCACGTCGCGCGGCTTTCACCGCGGTATTGATCATGGGATGCATGAGGGTTCCGTTAAAATCCGGGTTCGCTATCGCGGCCTGAGGATGCAGGCTGCAATGATGAGAATGAACGATGCGGCAACCATGACGTGAATGATGCGTTCAGATGACTAGCGCCGCGCTAACATCGCATTTTAAATGAACCCGCCTTCTTCTGTTTCATCATTGTCCAAACGCCTGCGTTTCGTGCTGGTGGAGACCAGTCATCCCGGCAATGTGGGCGCAGCGGCTCGCGCGATGCGCACGATGGGTTTTTCCGAGCTGGTGCTGGTAAATCCCCGCTATGAGAATGTGCTTTGCCACGAAGAAGCCGTTGCTTTTGCCAGTGGCGCCTCGGATGTGCTGGCGCGGGCGCGCGTGGTGGCTTCGCTGGATGAGGCTCTGGAGGGGTGTAATTTCTGTGTGGCGCTGTCGGCGCGGCTGAGGGAATTCTCGCCGCCGGTGCATCCGCCGCGTTCACTCGCGCAGCAACTTCATGCGGATGCCTCCCTGCGTGCCGCGCTGGTCTTTGGCAGTGAGCGCTACGGCTTGTCGAACGAACAGGTGGAGAAATGTCATGCACTGGTGAATGTGCCGACCGATGCCAGCTACGGTTCGCTCAATCTTGCGCAGGCGGTGCAGATTCTGGCCTATGAATGCCGGATGGCGGGGCTTGGGGATCATTCATTGCCCGTGCAGACCGGCGCGGTGGGTTTTCAGGGTGACCGCGCGAGTGCCGAACAGGTCGAGGGCATGTTTGCCCACCTTGAGGAGGCGCTGGTGGAGCTGGAGTTTCTGAATCCGGACAACCCGAAAAAGCTGATGCCCCGGCTGCGACGGCTGTTTGCCAGAGCCTCGCTGGAAACGGAGGAGGTGAACATTCTGCGCGGCATTGCGGGGCAGATCATCACCCACCGAAAACGCCGCCCTTAGAACCTATCTCGTTAGGCCGCTGGCCGGGTTAGCACTGCCCTGCCGAACGTCGGTGCTGTCTGCGGCAGTGCCGCCTTGTCACCGACCCAACGAGACAGATTCCTGGCCGCTAACCCCAGGCGCGCAACAAGCCGACCGCCAAACCTTCCAGCGCGAATTCATGCTGGCCGGGCTCCACCCGGATCACGTCGAAATCCGGGTTTTCGGGCAATAGTTCGATCGCATTGCCATTGCGCCGGAAGCGCTTGACGGTCACATCGTCGTCAAGGCGGGCGACGACGATTTGACCATCGCGGGCGGTATCCGTCTTTTTGACTGCCAGCAGATCGCCATCATGGATGCCGGCATCGCGCATCGACATGCCCCTCACCTTCAGCAGGTAGTCGGGCCGGGCGGAGAACAGCGAAGGATCAACCGAATAGGTGGCCGAGATATGTTCTTCCGCAAGGATGGGCGAGCCAGCAGCGACCCGGCCGATCAGCGGCAGCGACAGCTGCATCAGCGCCGGATGGGGCAGCGACATCTGGGGCATGGCACGGCGGCTGCGGCTGCCCTCGGCGGGCCGGTCCAGCAGCCGTATGCCGCGCGAGGTGCCGGGCGAGATCTCGATCGCGCCTTTGCGGGCCAGTGCCTGCAGATGCTCTTCGGCGGCGTTGGCCGAGCGGAAGCCGAGTTCGCCGGCGATTTCGGCCCGGGTGGGCGGAAATCCGGTCTTGTTGATGGCTTCGCGGATCAGCGCAAGGATCTGTTCCTGGCGGGCGGTGAGTTTGATCATTGGCAGCTCCCCTGTGAGCCCATGCTGGCAAGGCGGTGCAAGGCTGTTTTTATGAACAGGCTGTATCTTTATACAGCACTGGACAAAAATCAAGCACTTTCTTGCAATTTTTCTCCGGGGAAGGCCTTGCCGCGTTGAAGTAAGTCTCTGAAGCAATTGAGCTTTGGTCATTAATCGAGTAAAATCGCGGGTTTTCCTCTTCCCACACTCGTCTGACGCCGGGGTGGGCGATTCTGCAATCCGACCAAAAGGAGAAATGATGCGTCACTACGAAATCGTCTTTATCGTCCATCCGGACCAGAGCGAACAGGTCCCCGCGATGATCGAGCGCTACAAAGGCCTGGTGGCCGGCCGTGGCGGCAAGGTTCATCGTGTCGAGGACTGGGGCCGTCGCCAGATGGCTTACATGATCCAGAAGCTCGCAAAAGCTCACTACGTCTGCATGAACATCGAATGCGACGGCGAGACGCTGGCTGAAATCGAAACCGGCTTCAAGTTCAACGACGCCGTGCTGCGCCACCTGACCGTTCGCATGAAGAAGGCCGAAACCGCGCCCTCACCGATCATGAAGAGTGTGCAGAAGGAAGACGCGGCGAAGAGCCAGCGTTCCGAGGCGCCGGCTGCCTGAGGGGCAGACAGCAACGCGTGAACACAGAGCGAGGTGAGAACAGCTTCCAGTGCATCGCAATCCTGGCCGAGCGCGACATAGTGCGCTACAGCCCGGCAGGCATTCCGATCGTCGCCGCAAGACTGGCGCACGCATCGGAGCAGGTCGAGGCAGGCATCAGCAGAAAGGTCGAGTTTGAACTGCCGGCACTGGCCGCAGGACAGATCGCCGGGCAGCTGGAGCAGGCCGAGTTGGGCGCGATGTACCGGTTCAGTGGCTTCATGGCCCGCAAGAACCGCAACAGCAGAAGCCTGGTATTTCACCTCACGGATTTCGAAACGATTGATTAAAGATTCAGGAGCCAAACATGGCATTCGGTAAAAAGTTCGACAAGAGCAAACTCAAAGAGAAGCGCAAGCAGCAGAATCCTCTGTTCAAGCGTAAGAAATTCTGCCGTTTCACCGTCGCCAAGGTGGAACAGGTGGACTACAAGGATGTGGATACCCTGAAGGACTTCGTCCAGGAAAACGGCAAGATCATGCCTGCGCGCCTGACCGGCACCCGCGCGCACTATCAGCGTCAGGTGGATACCGCGATCAAACGCGCGCGCTATCTCGCGCTGCTGCCGTACACCGATCTGCATAACGCCTGATCGGTCGTTCACTAGCCAAGAAACCTGGAGAAAAACATGCAAGTCATTCTGATGGAAAAAGTGGCCAATCTGGGCGACCTCGGTGCTGTGGTTCGCGTCAAGGACGGCTATGCCCGTAACTTCCTGATCCCGCAGCGCATGGCGCGCCGCGCAACCAAGGAGGCGATCGCCGAGTTCGAAGCCAAGCGTGCCGAGCTCGAAAAAGCAGCAGCAGCCAAGCTGGCGGCCGCGCAGGCACTGGGCGAGAAGATGTCGGGTCTGGTCGTCAAGATCGGTCAGAAAGCCGGCGTTGATGGCCGTCTGTTCGGCTCGGTCACCAACCACGATGTCGCTGATGCGCTGGTCAAGCAGGGTTACAGCGTCGACAAGGCGCAGGTCCGCATGCCGCAGGGTCCGCTGAAGACCACGGGCGATCATTCGCTGTCGGTGTCGCTGCATACCGATGTGGTGGTCGACATCACGATCACGGTGGTCGGCGAACAGGCCTGAGCCGAGGTCGTTTATGCTCAAAAAATAGCCGGGGTTCCCCGGCTATTTTTTTGTCTGTGTTGCCAGGTGTCGTGGCAAGGCCAGCACCTTGACCAAGTCGCAATGCCTCGGATTTTGCGCGGAAAAACCGGGAGTTAACAGAAGAACCGACGGGTAATGAAATGGGCTCTGCGAAATTGCCTGATCGCGGGACAAACCCGGTGCGCCAGGGGTACCAAGCGGGCGATTTTCGGGTCTTGTGCTGATGGGTAACAGGTATAATCGCAGCCCATGAACGACCGGGCCGATCCTCAGCTTGATTCCCTGCGCATTCCGCCCCATTCCATCGAGGCGGAGCAGTCGGTATTGGGCGGTCTGTTGCTCGATAACGCTGCCTGGGACAAGATCGCCGATTTCGTCAGTGCCGAAGATTTCTATCGCTACGATCACCGGCTGATTTTTCAGCACATCGTCAGACTGATCAACAGCGCAAAGCCTGCTGATGTAATCACCGTGTTTGAGTCATTGTCTTCTGCCGCCAAGGCAGAGGAGGTGGGCGGCATCGCTTACCTGAACGCGCTCGCACAGAACACGCCGTCCGCTGCCAATATCCGCCGCTATGCGGAAATCGTCCGCGACCGCGGGATACTGCGCAAGCTGATCACGGTGGCAGATGACATTTCCGGCTCGGCCTTCAACCCGCAGGGCAAGGAAGTCAAGCAGATGCTTGACGAAGCGGAATCGAAAATTTTCGCGATTGCCGAAGAAGGGGCGCGGGGCTCGCAAGGTTTTCAGGAAATCCAGCCGCTGCTCACGCAAGTCGTCGAGCGCATCGACGAACTCTACAATCGTGACAATCAAAACGACATTACCGGTGTGCCGACCGGATTCATCGATCTGGATCGCATGACCTCCGGCTTGCAGCCCGGCGATCTGGTGATCGTCGCCGGCCGCCCGTCGATGGGCAAGACCGCGTTCTCGGTGAACATCGGCGAGAACGTCGCGGTCGATAGCGGATTGCCGGTCGCGATCTTCTCGATGGAGATGGGAGGCGCGCAGCTGGCCATGCGTATGCTGGGCTCCGTCGGCCGTCTGGATCAGCACCGCCTTCGCACGGGCCGCCTGAATGATGAAGACTGGCCGCGCCTGACGCACGCGATCCAGAAAATGAACGATGCGCAGATCTTCATCGATGAGACGCCCGCGCTGTCATCAATCGAGCTGCGCGCGCGCTCGCGCCGTCTTGCGCGTCAGTGCGGCAAGCTGGGTCTGATCATTGTCGATTACCTGCAGCTGATGTCGGCGAATTCGCCGGGCGAAAATCGTGCGACCGAGATCTCGGAAATCTCGCGCAATCTCAAAGGTCTGGCCAAGGAACTGAATTGCCCGGTGATTGCGCTCTCGCAGCTTAATCGCTCTCTGGAACAGCGTCCGAACAAGCGTCCGGTGATGTCCGACCTGCGTGAGTCGGGTGCGATCGAGCAGGATGCGGATCTGATTCTGTTCATCTATCGCGATGAGGTATACAACCCGGATTCGCCGGAGAAGGGCATGGCCGAGATCATCATTGGCAAGCAGCGTAACGGCCCCATAGGAAGTGTCAGGATGACTTTCCTCGGGCAGTACACGAAATTCGAGAACTACACGGGAAATGCGCCGATCTACAGCAGCGGCGAGTAAAGCCGCGCTGCCAGCGTGAATCGGACAGCACTGACTATCAAGGAGCAAACATGTTTGGACGCCTGATGCCCACGGAGGGCAAATTCTTTGAATTCTTCATTCAGCATGGCGAGTTGTGCGTCAAGGGTGGCAAAGAACTTGTCTCGCTGATGACGAACTTCGATGACCTTGAGCATCGCGTGCATGCGATCGAAACGATTGAGAAGCAGGCGGACAAGGTGACACACGCGGCGCTCGAGCTGCTGCACAAGACCTTCATCACGCCCCTTGATCGTGAAGACATTCATTTGCTGATCACGCGGATGGATGACATTCTCGACCTGATGGAAGATGTCGCGCAGACCATCTCCCTGTATGACATCAAGGCGATCACGCCCGAAGCGAAGCGGCTGGCGGAGCTGTGCCAGACCTGCTGCGAGAAGGTGCTGGCCAGCGTCTCGCTGCTGCACAATATGGACAATGCGCGCGAAATTCTCGGCATCTGCGCGGAGATTGATCGCCTGGAATCCGATGCCGATCATGTGATGCGTGCGGCCATGTCGAAACTCTTCCGCGAAGAGCCCGATGTGCGCAACCTGATCAAGCTGAAGGCAATTTACGAGATCCTTGAAACAGTGACCGACCGCTGCGAGGATGTCGCCAATATTGTCGAAGGCATTATCGTCGAGAACGCCTGAGGCGAGACCCAACAACCTGACTGTCTCGTCTCATGCAAACACTTAACATCAGTATTTATGTGCTGGGCTTTCTGATCCTGCTGGCACTGGCATTCGATTTCATGAACGGCTTTCATGATGCGGCGAATGCGATCGCTACCGTCGTCTCGACCGGTGTGCTCAAGCCCTCATCAGCCGTAGCGCTGGCAGCTTTCTTTAATTTCGTCGCGATTGCGGTCTTCCAGCTGAAGGTGGCCGCCACGGTGGGCAAAGGAACGATCGACCCCTCGGTTGTCGATCATTACGTGATTTTTGGCGCGCTGGTCGGCGCGATCGCATGGAACTTCCTCACCTGGTACTACGGCATTCCGTCATCGTCTTCGCATGCGCTGATCGGCGGTCTGGTCGGTGCTGCAGTGGCCAAGGCGGGCACGAACTCGCTGATATCGGCGGGCCTGATCAAGACCATCAGCTTTATCGTGCTGTCACCCTTGCTCGGACTGCTGTTCGGTTCGCTGATGATGCTGATCGTGTCATGGATGTTCGTTCGCAGCACGCCGCAGCGAGTCGACAAATGGTTCCGCCGGATGCAGCTGGTGTCCGCGTCCATGTACAGCCTCGGACATGGCGGCAATGACGCGCAAAAGACCATGGGCATCATCTGGATGCTGCTGATCGCCGCCGGCGTCAGCACGGCAAGCGATCCGTTGCCGATGTGGGTCATTGTCTCTTGCTACGTGGCGATCGGACTGGGCACGCTGTTTGGCGGCTGGCGCATCGTGAAGACGATGGGGCAAAAAATCACCAAGCTCAAACCGGTCGGCGGCTTCTGTGCCGAAACCGGCGGTGCAATTACCTTATTCCTTGCCACAGGGCTAGGTATTCCGGTATCGACCACGCATACGATCACCGGCGCGATTGTCGGCGTCGGCTCATCGCGCAAGATGTCTGCCGTGCGCTGGGGCGTGGCTGGCAATATCGTCTGGGCATGGATCTTCACGATACCCGCGTCGGCGTTCATGGCGGCGATCGCCTGGTGGATCGGTCAGCGCATCCTCTGACGCGGATATCTGTCAAGCGCTCTTTATAAAGCGGCACTCGCTGACACTCACTTTGTCTGGACCGACAACAGTGAGTGTCCCTGTGCAGAGGATTTAATCAAAGCACATCGCTCGCGTGATCGGCGAGCCGTGAGCGTTCTCCACGCGCCAGTGTCACATGGCCGCTGTGTGACCAACCCTTGAAGCGATCAACGACATAGGTCAGTCCGCTGGAGCCTTCGGTCAGATAGGGCGTGTCGATTTGAGCGATATTGCCAAGGCAGACGATCTTGGTGCCCGGACCCGCGCGGGTGACGAGCGTCTTCATTTGCTTGGGTGTCAGGTTCTGCGCTTCGTCGATGATCAGGTACTTATTGACGAAAGTGCGGCCGCGCATGAAGTTCATCGACTTGATCTTGATACGCGAGCGGATCAGTTCCTGGGTGGCTGCCCGGCCCCATTCACCTGCATCGGAATCGGATTTATTCAATACTTCGAGGTTGTCGTCGAAGGCGCCCATCCAGGGCGACATTTTTTCTTCCTCGGTGCCGGGCAAGAAGCCGATGTCTTCGCCGACGGGCACAGTCACGCGGGTGACGATGATCTCGTTGTACTGTTTGGTCTCAAGCACCTGAGCCAGTCCTGCCGCCAGCGCGAGCAGGGTTTTCCCGGTGCCTGCCTGACCGAGCAGGGTGACGAAATCACACTCGGGATCCATCAGCAGGTTGAGCGCGAAATTCTGTTCGCGGTTACGCGCGGTGATGCCCCAGACGTTGTTTTTGCTGTGGCCATAGTCGCGCAGTGTGCGGATGACAGCGGTCCTGCCATTGATCTGCGTGACATGCCCGTAGAACGAAGGCTCGCCATTGCGGGGCTCCAGATAGACGAACTGGTTGACCAGCATCGCCGGCACCAGCGGCCCGGTTACCCGATAAAAGGTGCTGCCATTGCCCTGACGGGATTCCTGCCAGGATTCCATGCCCTTGCCATGACGGTTCCAGAAATCATCCGGCAGCTGCAGGATGCCCGAATACAGCAGATCGGTATCTTCGAGCACATGGTCGTTGAAATATTCTTCGGCAGGCAGGCCGAGCGCGCGCGCCTTGATGCGCATGTTGATGTCCTTGGACACCAGCACGACCGGGCGCTCGGGATATTGCTCCTGCAGCGCCCGGACAACGCCCAGAATCTGATTGTCCGCCTTGCCCTCGGGAAGACCCTCAGGCAATGTCCAGCGTCCGAGCCGCGTCTGAAAGTACAGTCGCCCGCTGGCATCCTTGTTGCCGAGTTTGTTCAGCGGTATGCCTTCGTCGATCGCTTCTTCGGAGATGTCAGCCACCAGCGCATCCAGCGAGCGCGATACTTGCCGCGCATTGCGCGCCACCTCGGACATGCCCTTCTTGTGATTGTCCAGCTCTTCCAGCGTGATCATCGGCAGGTAGACATCATGCTCGGCAAAGCGGAACAGTGAGGTCGGATCATGCATCAGCACATTGGTATCGAGCACAAAAAGCTTGGTCACGCCTTTTTTATCGGCGGTGCGGCTGATATGCGACTTGACGGGCGTGTCGGTGCGCGACTTGCGCGAGGATGAGCGTGTCTGCGCGGGTGCCTCGGCCTTGGTTCTGGCCTCGATCACCCTCGGCTGGGGTGCAGGAGCACTGGGCACGAGAGCGATGGCGGGTTTAACGGGTTTGCCTTTTTCTGCCTTCGGATAATCCACGGGGGAGAGTAATGCTGCGGGTTTGGATGGCATTTTAGGCAGTGGCATCAGGACCTCGTGCGATGAATAGTGGGAATGACATTCCGGGGATAAACGAACTGCGAAGAATAATGCGGGGAAAAAAACAGAAAAGGCTGTTTGAGCAAAAGGAGCAGGTCCTTTTCCCGAAACAGCCTCGAATATAAATAATTATTAAAAATCAATTATTTAGGTAATCCTGTCGATCTGAGCCAGCCGGCGTGATGATGCATCAGCCCAGATTTTCAATCACTTCCAGAACTTCATCGACATGTCCCGGAACTTTTACTCCACGCCATTCTTTCACTATTTTGCCGGCAGCGTCAATCACAAATGTCGAACGCTCGACACCGCGCACTTTTTTGCCGTACATAGATTTCATGACGATGACATCGAACATCGCACAGACGAATTCATCAGGATCTGCAATCAGTTCGAATGGCAAACCGAGTTTTTCCTTGAATCCGACGTGTGAACGGAGGCTGTCACGGCTGACGCCAAAGATGTCGGCGCCGGCGTTTTTGAAACGTGAATGCAGCTCGCGAAACTGCAAGGCTTCGGTCGTGCAGCCGGGCGTATTGTCCTTCGGATAGAAGTACAGCACGATTTTACGACCACGGAAGTCTGACAGCCTGAAAGGACTTTGACCGGTCATCTCCGCAGAAAAATCCGGCACGGTCATGTTGATAATGGATGGACGTTCGCTCAATGCGCGCTCCTGGTGTTTTTAAATGTCGGGTAGGCTGCTGCCAGAGTCAGCCAGCGGCTTTTTGGGGCAGTATCAGCGCCAGCGCAACCTTCCTGCCTTCGGCCATCAAAATGTTATAAGTTCTGCAAGCAGCCCGGTTGTCCATGCATTCCAGCCCGATGTGCCTTGCCATCAGGGTTGCCAGCAAGCGGGGGGTGACGAACCGCTGCCGTTCGCCGGTGCCCAGGATGACCAGATCCGGCTCGGTCGCCGCCAGGGTATCGAAATGCGTGCCTTCCAGCGCTTCGAATGTTGTCACCGGCCAGGGCTGCGGCGCAATTTCCGGAAGCACCAGCAAGCTGTGGTCGAAGCGCTGTGCATTGATCTCTATCCAGTCGTCCTCATAGCCCGTGACAGTCTGGTATTGCTGGGTTTGGGTCGCGTGCAGCTTCATGGTGCAGGGATTTTATCGCGATCGGCCGTGCGGAGGTTTACTGCTTGGTCTTTCGGCCCGATTTCGGGCAAAATGCTTGTTTTTTCGCGGTGCAACACCCGGCGCGCCGCCCGCTCCAACCAACTGAATTCAGGCCGTGAAATCAATCCAGAAATCCAAGAAGCTGGCAGATGTGTGCTACGACATCCGTGGGCCCGTCCTTGAAAAGGCGCGGCAGATGGAGGAAGAGGGCCACAAAATCATCAAGCTGAACATTGGCAATCTCGCCCCTTTCGGTTTCGATGCACCGGACGAGATCGTGCAGGACATGATCCGCAACATGGGCAATGCGGCTGGTTACACGGATTCCAAGGGCCTGTTTGCGCCGCGCAAGGCGATCATGCACTACAGTCAGGAGAAAAAGGTCTCCGGCGTCACCATTGACGATATCTATCTGGGCAATGGCGCATCCGAGCTGATCGTGATGAGCATGAACGCCTTGCTCAATACGGGCGACGAAGTCCTGGTGCCTGCGCCGGATTATCCGTTGTGGACTGCGGCGGTCAGTCTGTCGGGCGGCCGGCCGGTGCATTATGTCTGCGACGAGCAGGCGGACTGGTATCCGGACATCGACGACATTAAAAAGAAGATCAATGCCAATACGCGCGCGATCGTCGTCATCAATCCGAACAATCCGACCGGCGCGCTGTATCCGGTCGAGCTGCTGGAGCAGCTGGTCGAACTGGCGCGTCAGCACCAGCTGATCATTTTTGCCGACGAAATCTATGACAAGGTGCTGTATGACGGCGCGACCCACACCTCGCTGGCGTCGCTGGCTGATGATGTGCTGTTTATTACCTTTAACGGACTGTCGAAGAACTATCGCTCCTGTGGTTACCGCGCGGGCTGGATGGTCGTCTCTGGTGAGAAGAAGCATGCGAAGGATTACATTGAAGGCCTGAACATGCTGGCCTCAATGCGCCTGTGCGCGAATGTGCCGGGGCAGTTTGCGATCCAGACCGCGCTGGGCGGCTATCAGAGCATCAATGATCTGGTCGGCCCCGGCGGACGGTTGCTGAAACAGCGCGATCTTGCGCACAAGCTCTTGACAGATATTCCGGGGGTCACTTGCGTGAAACCCAAGTCGGCGCTGTACATGTTCCCGCGTCTTGATCCCAAGATGTATCCGATCGAAGATGATCAGCAATTCGCCTACGATTTGCTGGCCGAGGAACGGGTGCTGATCGTGCAGGGCACAGGCTTCAACTGCCCGACGACCGATCATTTCCGGGTGGTGTTCCTGCCGAATGTCGATGATCTTGCGGTCGCAATTGGCCGCATCGCGCATTTCCTCGATGGCTACCGCCGCCATCATCCAAGCTGATTCGGGCCTCGAGTCACGCAACCACTACAGATAAATGAGTTTTTGAAGTTCTGAAGATGAAACCAATCAAAGTCGGCCTGATGGGCATCGGCACCGTGGGTGCCGGAACATTCACCGTATTGAAGCGCAATCAGGAAGAGATTCGCCGCCGGGCAGGTCGCGCGATCGAGATCGCCATGGTCGCGGATCTCGATACGGAGCGCGCAAAGGCGATTGCCGGGCCACAGGTGCAGGTGGTCAGTGATGCTCATCAGGTAGTGGATAATCCTGACATCGATATTGTCATCGAGCTGATTGGCGGCTACGGCATCGCACGCGAACTGGTGATGAAAGCGATTGCCAACGGCAAGCACGTGGTCACAGCCAACAAGGCCTTGCTCGCGACCCATGGCACCGAAATTTTCCGTGCTGCGCAAGAGCGTGGCGTGATGGTAGCCTTCGAGGCTGCGGTGGCCGGTGGTATCCCTATCATCAAGGCCTTGCGCGAAGGTCTGACCGCGAATCGTATCCAGTGGATAGCGGGCATTATCAATGGCACGACGAATTTCATCTTGTCCGAGATGCGCGACAAGGGGCTGGATTTCGATGTGGTGCTTAAAGAGGCGCAGCGTCTCGGCTATGCGGAAGCAGATCCGACGTTCGATATCGAGGGCGTGGATGCTGCACATAAGGCCACCATCATGTCGGCGATTGCCTTTGGCGTTCCCGTGCAATTCGACAAGGCGCATGTGGAAGGCATCACCAAGCTGCAGGCATCCGATATTCGTTACGCCGAGCAGCTGGGCTATCGCATCAAATTGCTCGGTATCGCACGTCGCGCCGAGAAGGGTATTGAATTACGCGTGCATCCGACCCTGATCCCCGCCAACCGACTGATAGCGAACGTCGAGGGCGCGATGAACGCGGTGCTGGTGCAGGGCGATGCCGTCGGGGCGACGCTTTACTATGGCAAGGGCGCCGGGTCAGAGCCGACCGCTTCTGCAGTCATCGCGGATCTGGTCGACATCACGCGCCTTGCCACGGCCGACCCCGAGCATCGGGTGCCTTATCTTGCGTTCCAGCCGGATGAGATGTCGGATACGCCCATCCTTCCGATGTCGGAAGTGACGACCAGTTACTACCTGCGCATCCGCGTTGCCGACAAGCTGGGCGTCGTCGCCGATGTGACCCGCATCCTGGCGGATGCCGCGATATCCATCGATGCGATGCTCCAGAAAGAACCGGGCGAGGGCGAGACCCAGACCGATATCATCATCCTGACCCACCAGACGCAGGAAAAGCAGGTCAACCAGGCGATCGATGCCATCGAGGCCTTGTCCACGGTCGCCGGCAAGGTGACCCGAATTCGGCTGGAGGAGCTGGGCTGATACCCCGTACGCTGAGGTGCAGGTTATCTCGGCGACGAGCTCGCCTTAACAAGCGTCACGTCAGGCGAACTTGCTTACGGTCTGTTTCAGGCTTTCCGTGACTTCCTTGTTGATGGAGCTGAGTGTTGATGCGGTGAGCGTGTATTTGGCGATGTTGAACTGCAGCTTCAACATATCCGACTGAGTCAGCTCGCCTCCACCGCTGAGCGAATTTAATTGTGCTCGTACGTCGGCCTCCATGGTGCCCACTTTGTCAGCGGCAAAGTCGTTTATTTCCTTTAGATTCAATTTGCTGATTTCGACGGCCATGTCGTTCTCCTTCGGTTGATGATTAACGCAAGATTAGCTTTTCGATGCGATATACATTCGCATCACCTGTTCTGCCGCTTGCACTGCTTCGCTCGCGGCTAAAATTTTCTGGTAAGTTTCGGGCGATTGCAGTGTCTGGCTCTCGCGCGCAAGTCGGGTCTCCATAGCTCCCAGCCTTTGCATGATGGCCTCTGCAAACTGTCCGGTGGTATCAGACTCCAGCCATTCTTCGAGGCCCAGTACAAGGCCTTCGGGTTCTTGCTTCTGCATGCCTATCTCGCTATCCGAAAACGTTCGCTACCCTCAAAGACTATCTCGTTGTCCTTGACGAACAACAAAGTATTGCCGTTGACATCACCGCCACGCGTTACACGGTCGCCGGATTCCGTGATTACAAAGGGCATCGCCCCGCCAACGATCGCTTGCACCTGGACTGGCGGCTTGCGCAATGCCAGGCGTATGGTGGCTTTGACCGGCAATAGCTTTCCGTATCGATCGCTGTAATTCACGATCAGGGTTTCCCAGCGTCGCATATCCTCTTCATTCAGTGTTCCGCGAAGAATGAATTCGGGCTGCTTCTCGATGATCTGCATTTTCTTCAGTAGTCCGGCGTCGCTCAGCTGGTCTTGCAAGAGTTGTGGCAAATCCTCGGCAAGGAGGATCGATGAATTAATGCGCTTCAGTCCGGGTACGCCCACATGAAGAAGATCCATGACTGACTCGCGCACGCTTTGCGTAATTACCGCTCCTTCAAGTGACAGGACGCCTCCCGTAACATTTTCCACGCGTAGCTTGGCTCTGGAGGGGTCGATTTTTTCTGCGATAAGCTGAACGGCGGTGGCCATCAGCTCTGCATCCACGAGTACTTCGACTCTAGGCTCGGGTGTTACTTCGCGCAAAGCCTTTTGCAAGCTGGTTTTGGTGCTTTCATCCGGCACGAATCCCTTGACGACGACTTTCTGATCACGTGTAGCGCTGATCTCTATGGACGCGCCGACACCATTAGTGGCGACGATATCGCGTACCTTTCGCAAAGACGGAGGGTCTGGCATCGGAGCCTTGATGGATACCGCGACCTCGGGGCGCGGCCGCGCGCCAGGACCACTCCACAGCTGTGCGGCACCGGCAACGATGCCCACCGCGCTTGCTACCGATCCCATAATGAACAGGATTTTTTTCGCACGCACCATCCTCGCCATCGCAGGAGCGTTTGCAAAAGCAGACTTCTCAACGACTTCCTGTTGCGGCTCGGGATGCGCCGGGGCAGGGGCGATCGGAAGGACATCGGTGGGATTAGGCCACTCGGCCTCAACGTCGTCGACGGAGATCCAGATGCCGCCTATCTCGATGGGCATGCCCAGTTCAAGTTCGACGGTCTCGGTAATCTCATTGCCTTGCGTGTCGCAGATGCTTCCTTCGACCGGGGTCAGCGAGGGTAGCTCTCCGTCAAAACTCAATCGGGCGTGAAGCGGCTGTATTTTCGGTCCGCTCAGGATAATCGTGCTGTCATCCCCGGCACCCAGGTCATAGTCACCCGGTGCCAGCGTCAACCGGCTGCCGGCCTGCGGGCCCAGCAGAACTCGCAGTTCTATTTGCTGTTGCAGCATTTCCAGACTGGGTTCAAGTTTCATGGCGGAATCTGATGCAATATTGATAATCCAAGTCTAGAATATCCCGACTCTCAGAGAAAAGCAGGACACCATGCCCATACAATCGGAAGTACGCGAGCAAGTACTGATCGTCCGACCCATCGACAGTCTGAACAAGGCCTGTGCGCATGAGTTCGAAGAATTCCTCCAGAATGAGATGGACGAAGGCTTTCGTCTGGTGGTTTTCGATTTTTCCCAGCTTGCACAGGTCTCCAGCGACGGTCTTCTCGTCATACTCAGGCTGATCAATGAGCTGCGAAAGATCGGTGGCGAAGTCGTTGTGGCAGGTTTGAACTCGAAAGTACGCGTGATATTCAATGTCAGCGGCATATTCACGCTGATGGAAGAAAGTGAAGACGTTGATGCCGCGATCGCCCTGCTTCTCGAGCAGCAGGCGCCCACCGCAGATGCAGATGCACCGGATTGATGATTGCGATTTGCGATTATCATATTTCTACACGGGCTAAAGGTTGAATGTTTACCTCAGGCGTCAGCTCCTGATAAGAAAGCACCGGAAGCTCGTACAGATCCTGCTCAATCATCTTTCGCATGTAGTTTCTGACCATATTCATTGCGATTCCATACAGCCACGTCGACAGCTTGGAATCCCCCCTGAAGCTGCTGATCGTTCTTGCTGCCTCGGCAAACGCTTGCTGAGTGATGTCTGCCGCGTCGTCAGGATGGTCGATGTATCGGATGACGAAGCGATAGAGTCGCTTCTGGTGATCACGCATCAATTCTCGGAACAAAATTTCCTGGTCATCATGAGCGTGAGGCCCCGCGCGCAAAGCACCTGCGGCGATGGGCAGTAACGCGGCCTGATCATTGCGTTGCTCAGGCTCGCTTTGCTCCTCGGCATCATTGTCCTCGGAGCTCAGCTCGTCCTCATCTTGCTCCGTGGTTCCAAGATATTCGTCCTCGCTCGAGTCGTCGAATACATCATTGATCTGCCCAGCATCAAAGTAAGCTTCTATGTTGATTTCCGGAATCGCGCTCATCAGAGTTCTCCTGTCGCGGGAAGTAAAGCGGACCATCAAATCAGGTGTTGTTCGAAGTTCGAACTTGCTGGGTGGAGACTTTTCTAAAAAAACGAAGCAAGCAGATCAAAAACAGCAAAAACTACCTAATTCGTGGGATTGACAAACGGAGAATAGTTGGATCGAACAGGCAAACAAACAGACATGAAAAATCAGTCATTCGCCATGCGTAAAAAGCATGATGTACGTCACTGAGGCGACAACGGGGGGCGATTGCCCACGGAAGATTCCGGGAGGAAAATTCTCTGGCGACTTATAATGGCGGATTGACGATTGCAACAGCCCCTTGCCATGCAATACCTTTCGACGCGGGGTCACTCCGCCCGGCCTTACTTTTCTGAGATTCTCCTTGGCGGTCTGGCTCCAGATGGTGGTCTTTACCTGCCTGTCAGTTATCCCGTGGTCACCCCCTCCGAGCTGGACAGCTGGCGCGCGCTCAGCTACGCCGATCTTGCCTTCGAGGTGCTGCGCAGGTTCGCCACCGATATTCCGGAAGCCGATCTCAAGGCGCTGGTATCGCGCACGTATACCTCCTCGGTGTATTGCAATCATCGGTCGGACGAGGATCCCGGACAGATCACCCCTTTGCGCCGCCTAGAGACATCGGGCGATACCGAATTGCTGCTGCAGGCTTTGTCGAACGGCCCGACACTGGCCTTCAAGGACATGGCGATGCAATTGCTCGGCAATCTGTTCGAGTACACGCTGAACAGGCAGGGCGCCGAGCTGAACATCTTCGGCGCCACGTCGGGCGACACCGGCAGCGCGGCCGAGTATGCGATGCGGGGCAAGCGCGGCGTGCGCGTATTCATGCTGTCTCCGCACCAGAAAATGAGTGCTTTCCAGACGGCGCAAATGTTCAGCCTGCAGGACCCGAATATCTTCAACATCGCAGTCAAAGGAGTATTCGATGACTGTCAGGACATGGTGAAGGCAGTGTCCAATGATCTGGAATTCAAGGCGCGCCAGAAGATAGGCACCGTCAACTCGATCAACTGGGCGCGGGTGGTCGCGCAGGTGGTCTACTATTTCAAGGGCTACCTGTCGGCGACGACGTCCAGCGCGCAACGCGTATCCTTCACTGTCCCGTCGGGGAATTTCGGCAATATTTGCGCAGGTCACATCGCCCGCATGATGGGCCTGCCGATCAGCAAACTGATCGTCGCCACCAATGAAAATGATGTGCTGCATGAGTTCTTTCAGACGGGCGTCTATCGTGTCCGCAAATCTGCCGAGACATTCCATACCAGCAGCCCAAGCATGGACATCAGCAAGGCGTCCAACTTCGAGCGCTTCGTCTACGACCTCCTGGGCGGCGATACCGGGCGCGTGCGCGAGCTTTTCCTCAAGGTTGAACGACAAGGCGGCTTTGATCTCAGTGGCCAGCCGGGCAGCGACGGGGATGAATTTGCCCGCGTGGCGCGCTTCGGCTTTTTGTCGGGCAGATCGACGCATGAAGACCGGCTCCGTACGATCCGGGACGTGCACGCCCGCCATGGGCTGATGGTCGACACGCACACTGCAGACGGCATCAAGGTCGCTCGCGAGCATCTTGAGCCAGGCATACCCATGGTTGTGCTTGAGACCGCGCTGCCAGCCAAGTTCAATGAGACGATACGCGAGGCCCTGGGACAGGACGCCGAACGACCCCGTGGTTTTCAAAACATCGAAGCGCTGCCGCAGCGCTTTGATGTGATGGCGCCGGATGTGGCGGAGATCAAGCGCTACATCGCCGAGCGCACGGGGCTCTGACGGGCGCTACAATCCGGCCCGAGACAAGACCCGCCCCCGAAAGATGAACAGTCCAAGACCCCCTCTGCTGAGCGCTGCCGAAGCATTGCAGCATTTATTGGATGCCTGCCGTCCGCTGACGGATACCGAAGTCGTCACGACCCTCGAGGCCGTCGGCCGCGTGCTTGCTGCCGACCAGCGCTCTCAGCTGGATGTGCCGCCAATGGACAACACCCAGATGGATGGCTACGCGGTGCGTACTGCCGATTGCGCGGGCGGAAACGCCGTGCTGCCGCTGTCTCAGCGCATCCCGGCCGGACACGTGGGCGAGCCGCTCAGGCCGGGTACTGCCGCGAGAATCTTTACCGGCGCGATGATCCCCCCCGGCGCTGATGCGGTGGTCATGCAGGAAAAGTGCAGCGTCGATGCGGCTTCCGGCACCGTCACCGTCAGTCATTCGCCCGCACCGGGCGACTGGATCAGGCGAGCCGGCGAGGATATCCGTTCGGGCAGCGTGATTTTGGCAGCGGGCACGAGATTGCGTGCCCAGGAGCTGGGGCTGGCGGCGTCGGTAGGACTGGCCAGTCTCCCCGTGTTTCGCCGGGTGCGCGTCGCGGTGTTCTTCACTGGCGACGAGCTGACCATGCCCGGCGAGCCCTTGCGTCCGGGCGCTATCTATAACTCGAACCGTTTCATGCTGCGCGGTCTGCTGCAGCAGCTGGGCTGTGAGGTCACCGATCTTGGGAATGTGCCGGACTCGCTTGAGGCGACGCGTGCCGCCTTGCGCTCAGCCGGCGATGGACATGACCTGATCCTGACGTCGGGCGGCGTGTCGGTCGGTGAGGAAGATCATGTCAAACCCGCGGTCGAGGCCGAGGGACGCCTGAATCTCTGGCAGATCGCCATCAAGCCCGGCAAGCCGCTGGCTTTCGGCGAGCTCGGGACGGAAGGCCGGCGCACGGCTTTTTTCATAGGACTGCCGGGCAATCCCGTCTCCAGTTTTGTCACTTTCCTGATGTTCGTCCGCCCGTTCATTCTGGCGCTGCAAGGCGCCCGTTACCAGGCGCCGCGATCCTACCCGATGCGGGCGGATTTCCAATGGCCCAAGCCGGACCGCAGAAATGAATTCCTGCGCGTGCGCGTCAACGAGACAGGCGGCCTCGATCTTTTCCCGAACCAGAGCTCCGGCGTGCTGACCTCGACCGTCTGGGGCGATGGCTTGGTGAGCAATCCGCCCGGCCAGGTCATCGGCGCCGGAGATACCGTAAACTTCTTGCCGTTCACCGACTTGCTCTACTGATCATGCAGATACAGCTCAGATTTTTTGCCAGCCTGCGAGAGTCCGTGGGTACCGCCCAGGAATCGCTGGCGCTGCCCGAGGGTGTAACGACCGCAGGGCAGGTGCGCGATTTGCTGCGCGCTCGCGGCGGCGCGTGGGCCGAGGCACTGGCCGATGGGCGATCGCTGCGCATCGCCTGTAATCAGCAGATGGCCGAGCCTTCCACCCCGGTGACCGAGGGCTGCGAGCTGGCCTTTTTCCCGCCCGTTACCGGAGGCTGAGGAGCGACTCATGGCCGTGCGCGTTCAGACCGAGGACTTTGACCTCACGACAGAGATTGCCAGTCTCCGTGCGAATACCCCCAAGGTCGGCGCTGTCGTCAGCTTTGTGGGCACCGTGCGCGACCTGAACGACGGCGAGCACGTGGCCGAGATGGAGCTCGAGCATTATCCCGGCATGACCGAGAAGGCGCTGGAGGACATCGTCGCGCAGGCCCGATCGCGCTGGGATATTTTCGATGCGCTGGTCATCCACCGGGTGGGTCCGCTCAGGCCGCTGGAGCAGATCGTGCTGGTCGCGGTCACCTCGGCGCACCGGGGCGAGGCCTTCGACGCCTGCGAATTCATTATCGATTATCTGAAGACACAGGCGCCGTTCTGGAAGAAAGAGCAGACACCGGGCGGCGCCCGCTGGGTCGATGCGCGGGTGTCGGATGACGAGGCCATGACCAAATGGGCGCAGGGCTGAACCTTGCAGCCATTGCCGTCGGCGCGACTCTGGGTGCCTGGCTGCGCTGGGGACTCTCGCTGTGGCTCAATGCCCGGCTGGAGAGCCTGCCGCTGGGGACGCTGGCTGCCAATCTCAGCGGCGGTTTCATGATCGGCGTGGCGATCGGTGTTTTCGAGAATTTTCCCGAACTGTCGCCCGAATGGCGCTTGCTGGTCGTCACGGGTTTTCTGGGCGGACTGACGACCTTTTCGACCTTCTCGGCCGAGTCCGTGCTGCTGCTTCAGCGCGGCGCTTATGCCCCGGCCTTCCTGCACTCTGGCCTGCATCTGCTGGGTTCGGTGGCCGCTTGCATCGCAGGGCTGGCCGTCTGGCGGCATTGGTACCCGTAAGCCTGCCTGTCCGACCGCCCGCGGAGGACCGCAAGCCTTGAATTCCGGTGGTCGGGCCCAATAATGACTTCAGATCCCGCATTTCTGGAGCCATGTTCATGCGTCTCGACAAACTCACCACCAAGCTGCAGCAAGCGCTGGCCGATGCGCAGAGCCTTGCCGTAGGCAATGACAATCAATACATCGATCCCCTCCACCTGCTGGCGGCGCTGCTCAATCAGGATGACGGCGCGCCGCGCTCGCTCTTGCAGCGCGCCGGTGTGAATGTGGGTGGTCTGGGGGCGGCGCTCAAGGGCGCGATCGAGCGTCTGCCCAAGGTCAGTGGCAATGGTGGCGAAGTTCAGGTCGGGCGCGAACTGGCCGCCTTGCTCAATCTGGCCGACAAAGAGGCGCAGAAGCATGGCGACCAGTTCATCGCCAGCGAAATGGCGCTGCTGGCGCTGGCTGATGACAAATCCGAAGCGGGCCGGCTGGCTCGAGATCACGGCCTCACACGAAAGTCGCTCGACGCCGCCATTCAGGCGCTGCGCGGTGGCGCACATGTCGATTCACAAGAAGCCGAGGGCCAGCGCGAATCGCTCAAAAAATACACGCTGGACCTGACCGAGCGCGCGCGTCAGGGCAAGCTCGATCCTGTGATCGGCCGCGATGACGAGATACGCCGTGCGATTCAGGTGCTTCAGCGTCGAAGCAAGAACAATCCCGTGCTGATTGGCGAGCCCGGCGTGGGCAAGACCGCCATCGTCGAGGGTCTGGCGCAGCGCATTGTCAACGGCGAGGTGCCAGACAGCCTGAAAAACAAGCGTGTGCTGTCGCTGGACATGGCCGCGCTGCTGGCCGGCGCCAAATATCGCGGCGAGTTCGAAGAACGTCTGAAGAGTGTGCTCAAAGAACTGTCGCAGGATGAAGGTCAGACCATCCTGTTCATTGACGAGATCCACACCATGGTTGGGGCCGGCAAGGCAGAAGGCGCGATGGATGCAGGCAATATGCTCAAGCCTGCGCTGGCGCGTGGCGAGCTGCATTGCGTCGGCGCGACCACGCTGGATGAATACCGTAAGTACATCGAGAAAGACGCGGCGCTGGAGCGGCGCTTCCAGAAAATTCTGGTCGATGAGCCGAGTGTCGAAGCCACGATCGCCATTTTGCGCGGCCTGCAGGAAAAGTACGAAGTTCACCATGGCGTCGATATCACCGACCCGGCAATCGTCGCTGCCGCCGAACTGTCGCATCGCTATATTACCGACCGCTTCCTGCCCGACAAGGCGATTGACCTGATCGATGAGGCTGCCTCCAAGATCAAGATCGAGATCGACTCCAAACCGGAAGTCATGGACAAACTCGACCGTCGTCTGATCCAGTTGAAAATCGAGCGCGAGGCGGTCAAGAAAGAAAAAGACGAGGCATCGCAGAAGCGCCTGGGCTTGCTGGAAGATGAGATCAAGAAGCTCGAGCGCGAGTATGCCGACCTTGAAGAGGTCTGGAAGTCGGAAAAATCCGCCGTCCACGGCAGCCAGTCGATCAAGGAAGAGATCGAGCGCGTGCGGCTGCAGATGGAAGAAGCGCGTCGCAAAGGCGACTGGCAGAAAATGTCTGAGCTTCAGTATGGCCGCATGCCCGAGCTGGAAGCGCAGCTCAAGCAGGCCGACAAGGGCGAGGACGGCGCAGACAAACCCCGGTTGCTGCGCACGCAGGTCGGCGCTGAAGAAATCGCGGAAGTCGTCTCACGCGCCACCGGTATTCCGGTATCCAAGATGATGCAAGGCGAGCGCGACAAGCTGCTGCATATGGAGGACGAGCTTCACAAGCGCGTGGTGGGTCAGGATGAGGCGATCAACGCCGTGTCCGATGCAATCCGGCGCTCGCGTGCCGGATTGTCCGACCCGAATCGTCCGTACGGCTCGTTCATGTTCCTCGGCCCCACCGGTGTCGGCAAGACCGAACTGACCAAGGCGCTGGCCGGCTTCCTGTTCGATAGCGAAGAAGCGCTGATCCGCATCGACATGAGTGAGTTCATGGAAAAGCACTCGGTGGCACGCCTGATCGGCGCCCCGCCCGGCTATGTCGGCTATGAGGAGGGCGGCTATCTGACCGAGGCGGTGCGGCGCAAGCCCTACAGCGTGATCCTGCTCGACGAGATCGAAAAAGCGCACCCGGATGTGTTCAATGTGCTGCTGCAGGTGCTCGACGATGGCCGGATGACCGATGGCCAGGGCCGCACCGTGGATTTCAAGAACACCGTCATCGTGATGACCTCGAACCTCGGTTCGCACAAGATCCAGTCAATGGAAGAGAGTGACCCGGCGCTGGTCAAGCTGGCGGTACTGGCCGAAGTGCGCGGACATTTCCGGCCCGAGTTCATCAACCGGATCGATGAACTGGTGGTCTTCCACGGGCTCGATCAGAAACACATCAGCTCGATTGCGCGCATTCAGCTCGACACGCTCGAAAAACGTTTGGCGAAGATGGACATCGGCATCAGAATTTCCGACGCGGCGCTGCGCAAGCTGGCCGAGGCGGGCTTCGATCCGGTCTACGGCGCCCGGCCACTCAAGCGCGCGATACAGCAAGAGCTGGAGAATCCGCTGTCGAAGGCTATTCTCAAAGGCACGTTTGGTCCCAAGGATACGATCGACGTCGATGTCGCGGGTTCGGAGCTGGGATTCAGGAAAGCGGCCTGATTTTTTCAGCGCCCCACAGGACGGCAGGCATTGGCCTGCCGTTTTTTTTTGCGCGGGTAGCTGTGGCGCAGATTTACAATGCTGCAGCACTTGTTAAAAACAACCCGAGAGACAGCCGATGAATTTTTCCACCTGCGACCTTTGTGACGCCCACGAAGACAAGATCGCCAATGGCAGCCTGCAGGCGCTGCCACCGGTCTACCGGCATTTCGGCAAACGCAGACGGTTTGCCGGGCCTGCGCGCACGCTGAAGGTTTTTGAAGACAACGCACTGGTGCGTTCAACACTGGAGACGCCGGGCGAGGGCAAGGTGCTAGTCGTCGATGGAGGCGGCAGTCTGCGCTCTGCGCTGGTCGGCGGCAATCTGGCAAAGCTGGCCGAAAACAATGGCTGGGCAGGCATCATCGTGCACGGCTGTGTGCGCGACACGCTCGAACTGAACGATTGCGAGGTGGGTCTGCAGGCGCTGGGAACGATCCCCCGCCGCAGCGCGCGCAAAGGCATTGGCGAGAAGGATCTTGTGGTGAACATCAGTGGTGTCATCGTTCACCCGGGTGACATGATCTACGCAGATGAAGACGGCGTGATCGTCTGCCGCGAGCGATTGGACTGAGCGTCAGTCGCACAGCCATTTTTCGCGGTTTCGTCGCTTTCAAATCGTGAAATCGGCATTCCGCATTATGAAAAATAAAGGGTGCAGGGCAGCAAGCGACGCTTTCATCTGTAGAAATTACTTACCACATCGCAAAACATAAATACTAAGATACTGATTTAAAACAAAAATATTTATCTTATGTGTCTTATATAAGACCTTGTTGCCTCGCAAAAAAAGGCCTAAGATTTCTCCATCGGTTTTTGTTTAAACCCCCGACGGGAAATTCTCCAGGAGAAATGCATCATGGCAACTCGCGAACAGCAAATTCAGGCACTCGCCAAAGACTGGGCGGAAAATCCGCGCTGGAAAGGCATCAAGCGCAACTACAGCGCTGAAGATGTCGTCAACCTGCGTGGTTCGGTGCAGATCGAGCACACGCTCGCCAAGCGCGGCTCGGAGAAGCTGTGGCACTTGCTGAACAACGAGCCTTTCGTGAATGCGCTCGGCGCACTGACCGGCAATCAGGCCATGCAGCAGGTGAAAGCCGGCCTGAAGGCAATCTATCTGTCTGGCTGGCAGGTGGCTGGTGACGCCAATCTCGCGGGCGAGATGTATCCCGACCAGTCGCTGTATCCGGCCAACTCAGTGCCGATGGTCGTCAAGCGCATCAACAACACCTTCCAGCGCGCAGACCAGATCCAGTGGTCCGAGGGCAAGAACGATATCGATTTCTTTGCGCCTATCGTCGCAGATGCCGAAGCCGGTTTCGGCGGCGTGCTGAATGCATTTGAGCTGATGAAGGCCATGATCGAGGCGGGCGCTTCCGGCGTCCACTTCGAAGACCAGCTGGCGTCGGTAAAGAAGTGCGGCCACATGGGTGGCAAGGTCCTGGTGCCGACGCGTGAAGCCGTTGAAAAGCTCAACGCAGCACGTCTGGCAGCTGACGTCTCTGGTACCCCGACCATTCTGGTCGCGCGTACCGATGCCGAGGCGGCGGACCTGCTGACCTCGGATGTGGACGATCTCGACAAGCCTTTCTGCACCGGCGAGCGCACGGTCGAAGGCTTCTTCAAGACCCGTCCCGGTGCCGATCAGGCGATCGCCCGCGGTCTGGCCTATGCACCGTATGCCGATCTGGTCTGGTGCGAGACCGGCAAGCCCGATCTTGCTTTCGCGAAGAAATTTGCCGAAGCCATTCATGCCAAGTTCCCCGGCAAGATGCTGTCGTATAACTGCTCGCCGTCGTTCAACTGGAAGAAGAACCTGGACGACGCCACCATCGCCAAGTTCCAGAAAGAACTGGGCGCCATGGGCTACAAATTCCAGTTCATCACGCTGGCCGGCTTCCACGCGCTGAACTATTCGATGTTCAACCTCGCGTATGGCTATGCGCGCAACCAGATGACGGCCTTTGTCGAGCTGCAGGAATCGGAATTCGCAGCTGCAGAGAAGGGCTTCACCGCGGTCAAGCACCAGCGCGAAGTCGGTACCGGCTACTTTGATGCAGTGACCCAGGCGATCCAGCAGGGCCAGTCGTCAACCACGGCGCTGCACGGTTCCACCGAAGACGAACAGTTCTTCGACAAGAAGGCCGCTTAAGCGCGCCGCTTGCGCCGCTGGTATCGACGCAGACAAGGCAAGACATCGCAAGGCAGAGGAGACGCTGTCCATAAAAAGAGAGGCCGCGCCCCACAAGGGCGCGGCTTTTTCATTGTGTCTTCGTTTTCAGCCGTCGGGTTACCGTCGCGTTGCCGGCGGTTGGAGGCAGCCTGTTAGAATCCGGCTCTGCACATTCCACCCACAGATTTCACCCGCAGCATCCCTCATCACGCTCCCAATCCATGTTCAGTTATCGTCACGGCTTCCATGCCGGTAATCACGCCGATGTGCTCAAGCACATGGTGCTGGTACAGCTGCTCGCTTATCTGAACCAGAAGGATGCCGCCTACATGGTGATTGACACGCATGCAGGCGCCGGCGTCTATCAGCTTGACAGCGAGTACGCCAGCAAGAGCGGTGAGTTCGAGAACGGCATCGCCCGCCTGTGGGAGCGCGACGACGCACCCGGTATCGTGTCGGATTATCTGGAGGTGATTCGCGCAATGAATCCCTCCGGGCGGCTGCGCCATTATCCCGGCTCGCCGTTCATTGCCGAGCGGGTAATGCGGGAGCAAGACCGTTTGCGGCTATTCGAGCTGCACTCGTCCGACATCCGTCTGCTGGAAGACAATGTTCGCAAGCTGGAAGCGCATCAGGCAGCTAATGGCATACGGCACAGCGCCCGTGGCAAGCGAGTGATGATCCAGCGTGCCGATGGTTTTGCGGGCCTCAAGGCCTTGCTGCCGCCGCCGTCGCGCAGGGGACTGGTGCTGATCGATCCTCCGTATGAAGACAAGGATGATTATCGCAAGGTCAAGGCGGCGATCGAGGATGCGCAGCGGCGCTTCGCCACCGGCACGTACGCGATCTGGTATCCGGTGCTGGGGCGGCTGGAATCGCAGCAACTCCCCGAGAGGCTCAAGCGCATCGCGGTGGCCGACTGGTTGCATGTCACGCTGTCGATCGGCGCGCCCGCCGAGGGGCGCGGACTGCACAGCAGCGGCATGTTCATCATCAATCCGCCGTGGACGCTGGAAGCCAGCCTGCAACAGGCGATGCCCTGGCTGGCTGATGCACTGGGGCGCGATGGTGCTGGCCGCTTCCAGATCCAGAAAGGTTCGGCTGCCAGGCCGGTGAAGGAACGCCGCGAATGAACAAGGCCTTCGTGAAGGAGTCCGGCGGCGACGAGGACGAGGATGATCTCGGCGCCGGTCTGCCGCCCATCCCTGCCGGTGCGAAGAACTACATTACGCCTCAGGGCTATCAGCGCATACGCGAAGAGCTGCTGCAGCTGATCGACGTCGAGCGGCCCGAGGTCGTCCGGGTCGTGCACTGGGCCGCGTCGAACGGCGATCGCTCGGAGAATGGCGACTACATCTATGGCAAGCGGCGGCTGCGCGAGATCGACCGGCGTATCCGCTTCCTGACCAAGCGGCTCGATCTGGCCGAAGTCGTCGATCCTGCGGTTCACCACGGCAGCGATCAGGTGTTTTTCGGTGCGACGGTCAGCTATATCAACGGCACAGGCAAGGAGCAGACCGTCACCATCGTCGGTATCGATGAACTGGATCCCTTGCAGGGCAAGATCAGCTGGGTGTCTCCGGTGGCCCGGGCGCTGACCAAGGCGCGCGAGGGCGATGTGGTGACACTGAACACTCCGTCCGGGATGGATGAGCTGGAGATACTGAGCGTCACGTATCCGCCGCCTCGTTGACGTAGAATGCTGCGTTTCCGGGATTCATCTTTGCAGGAACGCATGTCCATCATTTTTCCCACGCTGAACCATCCTCTGCGCGCGCCGCTGGCGGCCGAGATTCACTCGCGACCGCCGATCCGGCTGGAGGCGCCGGAGCGCGTCACGCAGCTGGCGATTCATGGCCGTAATGAAGTGGCCGCCGGTGCCTCAGCGGGACAGCAGACTCAGCTGCTGGCAGAGTTGTGCGTGCATTTTGGTGTCACGCCGCCCGCCGCAGAGGCGAAATACTTTTTCCATGACTTCGGCCGGTTTCGGCTGAAATGGGAATGTCATACCGAGTTTGCCAGCTATACCTTCGTGGCGAGCGCGCGCAGCGCGCAATCGCAGGAAGATCTGTTCGCGCAGATGCCCTCAGCCGACCTGCCTCAGCAATGGGTGCTGCGCCTGCAAGGCAGACTCATGGTTGCCACGCATATCGTGCTCGAGGCAGGGGCGCTGCCGGCGGATGAGGCGGTGCCGCACATGCGGCGACTGTTCGAGGGCAATGCGATCGTCGGCTGCGAGGCTTCGCAGGCGGCTCAGGTCTGGACCGATTTTCAGATTAACCCCGACGGTTTCGTTCGCTTCGTGGTGCGCGACGCCGGTCTGAAGGGGCAGCAGGCAGGACGTCTGGTGCAGCGGCTGCTGGAGATCGAGACCTATCGGATGATGGCGCTGCTGGGACTGCCGAATGCGCAGCGCTCGATACCGGTGCTCAATGCGATCGAGTCAGAGCTGGCGTCGCTGACCGCTACCATGGTCGCGCATGCCAAGGGCAGCGCGGACGAGGACGAGGGCATTGCCAAAGAGCAGGCGCTGCTGGAGCAGATCACGTCACTGGCGGCGCGTCTGGAGCAGCTCGCAGTCGACAACAGCTACCGCTTCGCCGCGTCGCAGGCGTATTTCAAGCTGGTGCACTCGCGCATTGACGAGTTGCGCGAGCGGCGTATCGAAGGCGTTCCCACCATTGCCGAGTTCATGCAGCGTCGCCTGACTCCGGCCATGAGTACCTGCAGCTCGATCGCACGGCGTCAGGAAGTGCTGGGCGAACGCCTTGCCAATACCAACTCATTGCTCCGCACGCGGGTCGGCATACGACAGGAGCAGCAGAACAACAAGATCCTGCATTCGATGAACACCCGGGCGGCGCAGCAGCTGAGGCTGCAGCAGGCTGTCGAAGGCCTGTCCGTGGTCGCGATTTCTTATTATCTTGCCGGGCTGGTCAGCTACGCGGGCAAGGCGCTGAAAGCGGCCGGTCTGCATATCGATACCGATCTGACGACCGGCATCGCCGTGCCGGTGCTGGCGCTGGTGGTGTGGCTGGGCGTGAACCGGCTGCGCAAGCGCTTCAAATAAGCCGCTGTCGGCAGCAACCCGGAAAGTCAGCGAGAGCGGCTCTTATCCGCGATCGCGGATGATGCGCTCCACGCCCTTGACGCGCTTGACGTTTCTGATCAGGCGCGCGAGGTGCACACGATCTTCGACCTGAATCGTGAATTTCAGCTCGGTGAGGCTGCTGCTGCGGCTCTCGTCCATGCCGACATGAACGATGTTCGAGTCGGATTCATTGATCTCGGCGGCCAGTCGCGCCAGCGCGCCTTTCTCGTCCTGCAGCAGCACCCGGATCCGGCAGTCGAAGCGCCGTGCATGATCGGCAGACCAGCTGACGGCAATCCAGCGCCCCTGTTCCTTCGCGCGCAGGCGCTTGGCGACGCCGCATTCGGCGACGTGGATCTGCAGGGTCTGGTCCCGCTTCAGATGGCCAGCCAGCGCATCGCCGGGGATGGGCAGGCAGCAGGGAGCGTACTGGACTGAAGTGGATGGCTCGCGGCCGGTAATCAGCACCGGTTTGATCGCCCGCTCTGCTTCCGGGCTGGCGGCGGGCTGGCCCTTGTCATCTCCTGCCAACAGGCCCTGGATATGGCGCGCCACCAGCATCGCCATGCGCTTGCCGACGCCGATCTCGGCGTACAGGTCGCTGATGGACTTGGCACTGGTCTCATTGATCAGTCGCTCGGCCACAGGCGTCGGAAGCTTGGCGGGCAGCTCGAGCAGCGCAAGCGATTGCTCCAGCAACATGCGTCCCAGATCGATCGCTTCTTCACGGTCGATCGTGCGCAGGTGGTGCCGTATCGCCGAGCGCGCTTTGCCGGTGCGCACAAAGGTCAGCCAGTTCGGCGTGGGGCGCGCATCGTTCGACACGTCAATCGCCACAATGTCGCCGTTGCGCAGCTCGGTTTTCAGCGGCGCGGCTTCATGATTGATGCGCGCCGACACCGCATGGTCGCCGATATCGGTGTGGATCGTATACGCGAAGTCCAGCGCGGTCGCGCCGCGCGGCAGCGCAATGATGGTCGACTTTGGCGTGAACACGTAGACCGAGTCCGGGAACAGGTCGACCTTCACATGCTCAAGGAACTCGGCCGAGTCGCCGGTCTGGTGCTGGATATCGAGCAGCGACTGCAGCCATGCATGCGTGCGCTGCGGCAGGTCGGTCAGCTGGCTGTCCTCGTTTTTATACAACCAGTGCGCGGCGACGCCGGCCTCGGCCACCCGGTGCATTTCCTGCGTCCGGATCTGGAATTCCACGGGTGTTCCGTAGGGGCCGATCAGGGTGGTGTGCAGCGACTGATAGCCGTTCAGCTTGGGGATGGCGATGTAGTCCTTGAACTTGCCGGGCATGGGCTTGAACAGGGAGTGCAGGGTGCCCAGCGCGACGTAGCATTGCTCGAAGCTGTCAACCACGACACGGAATCCGTACACATCCAGTACCTGCGAGAAGGTCAGGTGCTTGTTGCGCATCTTTCGGTAGATGCCGTACAGGGTTTTCTCGCGCCCGTACACGCCTGCGCTGATGCCCGCGCCGGCCAGACCATCTTTCACCGTCTCGAGGATCTTGCCGACCACTTCGCGCCGGTTGCCACGCGCGGCCCTGACGGCCTTGGCAATGGTGCGATAGCGCAGCGGATGCAGATGAGAGAACGACAGTTCCTGCAGCTCGCGATAGATATTGTTCAGCCCCAGACGATGCGCGATCGGCACATAGACTTCCATCGTCTCTCGGGCGATGCGACGCCGCTTGTCCGCCGACATCGCGTCCAGTGTGCGCATGTTGTGCAGGCGGTCGGCCAGCTTGACCAGAATGACGCGCACATCGCGCGCCATCGCCAGCAGCATCTTGCGGAAGTTTTCGGCCTGCTGCTCGACCTGGCTCTGGAATTCGATCTTGTCGAGCTTGGAGAGTCCATCGACCAGTGACGCGACCGGCGCGCCGAAACGTTCGATCAGCTCGTCTTTCTTGACATCCTGATCCTCCATCACGTCGTGCAGCAGCGCAGCCATGATTGCCTGTGCGTCGAGCTTCCACTCGGCACAGATTTCGGCCACTGCGATCGGATGGGAAATATACGGTTCTCCCGATTTTCGCACCTGTCCGAGGTGCATCTCGTCCGAGAACCGATAGGCTTCCTTGATCTTCTTGAGCTCCGAGGGGCTCAGGTACTCGGAGAGGCGGGTGGTGAGCTGGGTTACCGAGGCAACTCCGATGGCGCCCGGCGCAGTCTGTCCGGTGTCGGAGGGGGTTTTGGATGACGCAGGGGGACTTGTCTTCCGGCTTGCGGAAGGGGCGGCAGTGTCAGCGGATGGCGGGTTCATCTGCGAGCCGACCCGGAATCATGAGCGCTCAGCTCAGCTGGGTACCTTCTTGAGCATTTCGAGGCCTATATGGCCGACAGCGACTTCGCGCAGCGCGGTCACGGTGGCTTTGTCGTCAGAGTCGACCTTTGGTGTGTGGCCTTGCAGCAGCTGGCGCGCGCGATAAGTGGCGACCAGCGTCAGCTGGAAACGGTTAGGGATCTTCTTCAAGCAATCTTCGACGGTAATGCGTGCCATGTTGTCTCCAGAATCCGGATCGGTTTCAGTTTCAGTTCGGTGTAGCGAGAATGCCGTAGTCGGCAAACAGAGAGGGATTGCGTCCGGCCTGCTGCGCCAGCCGGCAGCGGGAAGCCGCGACAATCGCTGTTAGCTGGGACAGCGCGGTTTCAAATTCGGCATTGATAATAACATACTCGAACTCTGGGGCATGCGCGATCTCCCCGCTCGCGGCCTGCACGCGCCGGGCGATCACGTCCTCAGCATCCTGCCCGCGTTTTTTCAGCCGCTGCTCCAGCACGGCCAGTGAGGGCGGCAGAATGAAGATGCCTACCGCATCGGGGAAATGCTGCCGGATCTGCTGCGCGCCCTGCCAGTCGATCTCCAGCAGCACATCAACGCCCGCGCGAGTCTGCTCTTCGACCATCAGGCGCGAGGTGCCGTAGTAATTGCCGTGCACTTTGGCGTGTTCGAGAAATTCGCCGCGCTGCTGACGCTGCAGAAATTCGGCTTCACTGAGGAAGAAGTATTCGCGGCCGTGCGCCTCGCCCGGACGGGGTGCGCGCGTTGTGCATGAGATCGACAACCGGATCGAGGGATCGGTTGCCAGCAGCGCATGGACCAGTGAGGACTTGCCCGCGCCCGACGGCGCGGCGACGATGAAAAGACTGCCGGCGGACGCGCTGTCCATGGCCGAATGGCGGGATGGTGCGGAGGTCATCGGGTTCATTCGAGGTTTTGCACTTGCTCGCGCATTTGTTCAATCAGCAGTTTCATCTCCATCGACGCATCGGACAAGGCTTTCACCGCCGCCTTCGAGCCGAGCGTATTGGCCTCGCGATTGAGTTCCTGCATCATGAAATCGAGCCGCTTGCCGACCGGGCCACCTTTTTTCAGGATGGCGCGGGTTTCGCTCAGGTGGCCCGCAAGACGTGTCAGTTCTTCAGCGACATCCACGCGTATGCCGTAGAGCGTGACTTCCTGACGTATGCGGTCCTGGATTTCTTCTGCGGGCACACTCGGCGCGCCATTGCCGGAGGACAGGCTGATGCCCAGTGCTTCCTGCATGCGCTCGATCGCCTTCTGCCGGAAGCTGTCGATGGCCTGTGGCACCAGCGGCGTGATGCGCGTGACGATGGCTTCGATCTGCTCGATACGCGAGAGCAGCATCAGTTGCAGCGCAGCGCCTTCGCGCTGCCGCGAATCGATGAAGGCTTCCAATGCGGCCGCCGCCGCGGCCTGCACGTCGGCAGCCAGCGTTTCCTGGCTCAGTTCGCTGTCGGCCAGCACGCCGGGCCAGCGCAGCAGTTCGTTCACCGAAAGTGGCCGGGCGTCCGGAAATTTGTCCAGCACGGTTTGCTGCGCGGTGGTCAGCGCGGACAGCAGGCTGTCATTGACCGCCAGATTATTGCCTGATGCGACCTTGCGGCCAAACGATAACCGGCACTCCACCTTGCCGCGCTGCAGGCGAGCGATGATCGCTTCGCGCAGCATTGGTTCAAGCGTGCGGAGATCGTCATTCATCCGGAACTGCAGATCCAGAAAACGCGAATTCACGCTTCTCAGTTCCAGGGTCACGGTGCCGGCTGCGCTTTCACGTGTGCACACACCGAAGCCGGTCATACTGCTGATCGTCAAAATAGGCTTCCTGTCAGAGACTTAAAACTTTACAAAACGCTAATAAGTCCACACAATCCCGTCCCGGGAATCAATCGAGCGCAGAGAAGGGAAATGGCTGGCCAACATAACGCTGCCCTGCCGGATGGACTGGACATCGGCGGATATCGCATTGTAAAGAAGATTGCCGCAGGCGGCTTCAGCATTGTGTACCTCGCCGAGGATGCGCAAGGCGAGCGTGTCGCGATCAAAGAGTATTTGCCAGCCTCGCTGGCCAGCCGCAAGCCGGGTCAGCTGCAGCCGGTCGTCACTAATGAGCATCTGGAACTGTATCGCGTCGGGCTCAAGTATTTTCTGGATGAGGGCAGGGCGCTGGCCACGATCAGTCACCCGAATGTTGTGCGCGTGCTGAATTTCTTCCGCGCCAATGACACCGTCTATATGGTGATGGGTCACGAGAATGGCCGCTCGCTGCATGACCATATCGGACGCCGAAAAAAATCCGGTGACAAGCCGCTGGTGTCCGAGCAGGCCATACGCTGGATGTTCGCACAGGTGATGGATGCGCTGCGCGAGGTTCATACCCACAAGCTGCTGCATCTGGATCTGAAGCCCGCAAATATTTATCTGCGCAATGACGGTACGCCCATCTTGCTGGATTTTGGCGCCGCCAGGCAGACGCTGCACGCCGATCTCTCTACGCTGCATCCGATGTACACGCCGGGTTTCGCGGCGCCGGAGCTGTCCACCAGAAAAGAGCTGGGGCCATGGACCGATATTTACAGCATCGGCGCCACCATCTTCAATTGCATGGTCGGTGTGCCGCCGCAGTCCGCGCATGATCGCCGCCGCGATGATCGGATGGAGCAGTTCTACGCAGAGCTGCAGATGATGTACACGGCAGAGCTGGTGGAGCTGGTGCGTTCAAGCCTGATGCTGGATCCGTTAAAGCGGCCGCAGAGCGTATTCGCGCTGCAAAAATCGATGAAGGAAGGCATCAGCGCGATGGGCGTCGCGGGCGCTGACAACAGCCTGTTATCTCGTTTGCGCCGGTTCATGAGCTGAAAGCGGGTCCCGAATGCGTTTCTCGATTTATCAGGATAGTCAGGTCGGCGGCCGCGACAGCAACCAGGACCGCATGGGCTATTGCTTCACACGCGAGGCCTTGCTGCTGATGCTGGCAGATGGCATGGGCGGTCATTCACACGGCGAGCTGGCTGCCGTGCTCGCGCTGCAAACCATGGGAGAGCTGTTCAGGAAAAGCGCGCAGCCGGCGATTGCGGATCCGGCCGCATTTCTTGAAGAGCTGATTTTCTCCTCGCATCTGGCGCTGCACCGTTATCGGTCTGCGCACCGGATGACGGATACGCCGCGTACGACTATCGTGGCCTGCCTGATCCAACATGGGCAGGCGCAGTGGGTGCATTGCGGAGATTCCCGACTGTACTGGCTGCGCGGCGGGCGTATTCTTGCGCGCACGGTCGATCATTCACATGTCGAGCGTCTGATCGCGGTCGGACGATTGCCGCCGTATGAAAGCGCGCGCCATCCTGATCGCAACAAGCTCTACAACTGTCTGGGTGCGCCGACCCTGCCCAGCATCGACAAGACGGACGCTGTCTCGCTCAGGACGGGCGATCAGCTGCTGCTGTGCTCGGATGGCTTGTGGAACAGCATCCCCGAACATCAGCTGGCCTACCGACTGTCCGTCAGCCCGCTGGAACAGGCAGTGCCGGAGATGGTGTCCTCCGCTGTGATCGCCGGGGGCAAAACCGGCGATAATGTCACCGCGCTGGCATTTACCTGGCTGGAATCGGGCGATTCCGGGGTGCCTGCAAGCGACAGCACATTGCTGACCGATGGCATGCCGCACGACAGGGTGATCACCAGCCTGCAGTGCATGCAGCAGGGCGCTGCCTCTGGCGGCGAGGGCGATGCGGCGACCGATATCGAACGGGCCATGACGCGCATGCGTTCTGCCTGATCGACGGCTGCGCGGCAGTGCGCGTCAACACGACCCAACCATTTCCGAGGACAACGTGTCAAATTCCTTACAAGGGCGTCCCAGCGGGCGCGCCCCCGGTGCATTGCGCGAGGTGCGCATTACCCGTCATTACACCCGTCATGCCGAAGGCTCGGTGCTCATCGAGTTCGGAGACACGCGCGTACTGTGTACTGCGAGCATTGATGAGAAAGTGCCTGGTTTTCTGAAAGGTCAGGGCAAGGGCTGGATGACAGCTGAATACGGCATGCTGCCGCGTTCGACCCATACCCGGATGGATCGTGAAGCCGCAAAAGGCAAGCAATCCGGCCGCACACAGGAGATCCAGCGGCTGATCGGCCGCTCATTGCGTGCTGCATTCGATCTTCAGGCGTTTGGCGAGCGTACGCTGCAGCTCGATTGCGACGTGTTGCAGGCGGATGGCGGCACGCGCACCGCCTCGATCACCGGCGCGATGGTGGCGGCCTATGATGCCTTCAGCAAGCTGGTGGCTGCGGGCACATTACCGGCTGTGCCGCTCAGGCATTTTGTCGCTGCGATCTCGGTGGGCGTTTTCCAGCGCACCCCGGTGCTGGATCTTGATTACATCGAAGATTCCGGCTGCGATACGGACATGAACGTCGTGATGAATGACGCCGGCCATTTCATCGAGCTTCAGGGCACCGCCGAGGGCGATGCCTTTGACCGCGCGACGATGAACCAGCTGGTGGACCTTGCCGATGCCGGCATTCGCGATCTGATCCGGATGCAGAAGCAGGCGCTGGGACTGGCGGGCTGACTGACCGGCAAAGAACCCTCATGAGCAGATCACTGGTCATCGCGTCGAACAACGCGGGCAAACTGGCAGAATTTTCCCGGTTGCTGAGCCCGCTCGGCTATCAGGTCCGAACGCAATCCGAGCTGGGCATCAGCGAAGCGGAAGAGCCGCACCCGAGCTTCATAGAAAACGCACTGGCCAAGGCAAGGCATGCATCACGCGAGAGCGGCTTGCCGGCCCTGGCCGATGACTCCGGCATCTGCGTGCCCGCGCTGGGCGGTGCGCCGGGCGTGCAATCGGCGCGCTTTGCGGGCGAGCCCAAATCCGATGCCGCCAACAACGCCAAGCTGGTCACTGCGATGGCATCCCACGCCGACAAATCAGCGTACTACTACTGTGTGCTCGTCTACATCCGGCATGCCGATGATCCGCAACCCGTGATTGCCGAAGGGCGCTGGGAGGGGGAACTGATCAGTCAGCCGCGCGGTGAGGGCGGATTTGGCTATGACCCGTATTTTTATCTGCGTTCGCTGGACAAGACAGCTGCCGAACTCTCTGCAGAAGAAAAAAACCGGCTCTCGCATCGCGGACAAGCACTGCGCGCGCTGGTCGATAAGCTTTCATGATGTCAGCCAATGATTCCGATTCATCCTGAGCCATTGCAAGCAGTGCCGGCGCGGGTGGCCGACAGCTACCTGAAGCCTGGTCTGCTGAACTTGTCCGCACTGCCGCCGCTCTCGCTCTACGTGCACTTTCCCTGGTGCGTGCGCAAATGCCCTTACTGCGATTTCAATTCACATGAAGCCAGTGGCGAGTTGCCAGAAGCCGCGTATCTGGCCGCCTTGCGCGCCGATCTGGAGCAGTCACTGCCCCTGATCTGGGGACGCAGGATCATCAGCGTATTCATCGGCGGCGGCACGCCCAGCCTGATGTCTGCGGAAGGCTTGGACAGATTGTTGTCCGACATACGCACGCTGCTGCCGCTGGAAGCGGATGCGGAAATCACGATGGAGGCGAACCCCGGTACTGTCGAGGCGGCGCGGTTTCGCGCCTATGCGTCCAGCGGCGTGAATCGTCTGTCAATTGGCATACAAAGTTTCAACTCGGCCCACCTGAAAGCGCTGGGTCGCATTCATGATGGTGACGAAGCAAGGCGCGCAGTCGAGATCGCCCGCGAGCACTTCAGCAATCTGAATCTGGATCTGATGTATGCATTACCGCAGCAGACGCTGCAGCAGGCCGAGCAGGACGTCCGCACGGCGCTTGGTGCCGGGCCCACGCATTTGTCGCTCTATCATCTGACGATGGAGCCGAATACGCTGTTTGCGAAATACCCTCCCGAACTGCCCGATGACGATGCGAGTGCCGAGATGCAGCAGAGGCTGATCGATATCACCACCGGGGCAGGATTCGATCACTATGAGGTGTCCGCCTATGCGCAAGCAGGGCGTCGCTCGCTGCACAACATGAACTACTGGCAGTTCGGCGATTACCTCGGCATTGGTGCGGGCGCGCATTCCAAACTGTCATTCCCGCACCGTATCGTCAGGCAGGCACGTTACCGCCAGCCAGCCAGTTATCAGCAGCAGGCGATGGCTGGCAACCCGGTATCGGAAGAAGCGGAGATCGGTCGCGAGGCACTGGGGTTCGAGTTCATGCTCAATGCACTGCGACTGGCCGAGGGCGTCGAGGTGCGCTTGTTTACGGAGCGCACCGGCTTGTCACTGAACCAGATAGATCGCGCATTGAACGAGGCCGAGCGCAAAGGACTGCTGATATGGGATCATGTTCGCATTGCGCCGACGCCACTCGGACAACGATTTCTCAATGATCTGCAGCAGATGTTCTTGCCCGATTGAGTATAATGCTCCGCTGTGCAGGAAGCGTGGCCGAGTGGTTTAAGGCACCGGTCTTGAAAACCGGCGAAGGTTTGCGCCTTCCGTGAGTTCGAATCTCACCGCTTCCGCCAGTCACCCGGCCGTGATCACGGCAACCAGCTCGCGTATCGCGCAGCAGCAAGACCACAGCAAAACTGATTTGCGTACGAATAAGGCTTCGTCCATTGCCCTGTCTGCGGTCTGCTCCGTTCGCGTCTGCGCAAAACATCTCCGCGCAATTTACGCCTTTTAAGCCGGTGAGCAGTCGCCGAGCCTCATAATAGTGGCCATCGCTCGCATGGCTTCCGTGCGCACTGAAAAGTTTTTCTGTTTCTGGGATAATCCGCCGCGGCTTCCTGACAAAACCCTGACAAATGGCTGCGCCCCTTAACTCTAGCCCGACATTGCCGAACTTGAAACCATCTCAATTACCCACGCGAGCAGGCCAGATTCGAACAATATCAAGGGTTGCCGGTCAGTTAATCCTCAGCCTCGGTCTGCTGGCTGCTCAGCCACTTGTGCAGGCTCAGAATGCCGCACCTTCGTTTACCATCGACCAGCTGGTGTCCTATGTGCTGGCCAACAGTCCTGCGCTGGAAGCAGGGCGCCGCTCGGTCGATCTGGCGACGGCCGGTGTGACCACTGCCAGCGCCTTGCCCAATCCGCGCTTCGAGCTGGATAGCGGGCGCGCCAGCGCAAGCAGCACCACTTCTGCGGGCAATCTGACGTCGCTGGGGGTCAGCCAGCTGATCGAGAATCCGGCGCTGCGAGGCGCGCGAATCAATACTGCGCTGTATGCCGAACAGTCCAGTCTGCAGTCGCTGCGCCTGACGCGCAATGAGCTGGTCGCGCAGGTCAGGGTTCGGGCTTATGAATTACTGCTACGGCGCGAGGAGGCGCAAGCGGCCGCCGATGCGCTGGGACTGCTCGAACAGATACGCGAGCGCGTGAAGCTGCGGGTCGAGACCGGCGAGGCGGGCAAATACGAACTCATCAAATCTGACGCCGAGATCGTCAATGCGCGTCAGCGCGAGCAAACCGCGCGGCTGCAGATTGCGCAGGCGGCGATCTCCATCAACCGGCTTGCTGCCGGCCGTTTGCCGGCCGGCTGGACGCTGGCAGCCCAGCTCTCCGAAAGCGTCGAGGTGCCGCCGCTGGACACCCTGAAAGAGACGGCGCTGCGCGAGAATCCTGAGTTGCGCGTGCTGGAGGCCGATCTGGAGCGGTTCCGCTCGCGCATCAGCGAAGCGACCGCCAGTCGTCTGCCGGGCGTGGAGTTCAGGCTGCGTCAGTCGCGTGAGCCGGATGTGCGCCATGACATCGTGGGCGTCAGCGTGCAGATTCCCCTGCTGGACCAGAAGCGCGGACCGCGTGCCGAAGCCATCGCTGAGCGTGAGCGTACGCTGGCACGACTGGAAGGCCGCCGTGCCGAGCTGATGCAGCAGCTTGAACTTGCCTCCAATTCGGTGGAGATCGCGCGCGTGCGCATCAAGGCCTTGTCCGAGGGCGCGATGCGCGATGCGGAAGCCGCGCTCAGGGTGGCGGAGGCGGCTTACCGCTTCGGCGAGCGCGGCATTCTCGAAGTGCTGGACGCGCAGCGCGTGTTGCGCGCGGTTCGCCAGGATTTGCTGCTGGCGCGCTATCAGCTGCAGGCATCGCTGACCGAGCTGGAATCACTTGCGGGCCGCTATGCGGATCTGCGTGAATAGGCCGGCTTTCCGCACTGCTGAACCCATAAATCCAATTATCTGACTTCTCACTTCAACATGATGAACCTGACTATCCGCCGAGGTGCGACTGCGCTTACGCTGATTCTGGCGGTGTTGGCCGCTGGCTGCGGCAAATCCGGCACCGAGACCGCCAAGTCGCCGGCGCGAACTGCGCAACGCACGGATCCCATGGAAGTCCAGCTCACACCCGACATGGACAAGCACTTCCAGATCGAGTCGGCGGCCATGGCAGAGATATCGGTGATACAGAAAGTCGCGGGCCGGATCGAAGCCAACGAACAGCGGACGATGCGTATCGGTTCGTCGGTGACCGGGCGAATTACGCAGGTGCTGGCGGAGGTCGGCGATCGCGTGCAGGCGGGCCAGCCATTGGCGCGGCTCTCCAGTCCAGAGCTGACGGCCGCCCAGCTGTCCTTTTTGCGGGCGATGTCGTCGACCAAGCTGGCCGAGCGGTCGGTCGAGCGCGCGCAGCAGCTGGTCACGGCCGATGTGATCGGCAGCGCCGAGCTGCAGCGCCGGGAGGTCGAGCTGTCGGTGGCTCGCGCCGAGCTGCGCGCTGCCACCGATCAGTTGCGTCTGATCGGACTCTCCGACCAGATGATCCAGCGTTTGCGCGAGACCGGCGCGCTGACCTCCGAGGTGGCCATTACCGCCTCTCGCACCGGCGTCGTCGTCGAGCGCAAAGTCAGTCAGGGGCAGGTCGCGCAACCCGGCGATCCTTTGTTCACGGTAGCCGATTTGTCCAATGTCTGGGTGGTCGGCGCATTGCCCGAGCAGGACGCCAATTCGGTGCGGCTGAACCAGCAGGTCGAAGTCGAGGTGCCGGCGCTGGGCGCACAAAAGCTCAAAGGACGCATCGTGTTTGTCAGCGACACTGTGCAGCAGGACACCCGTACCGTGCCGATCCGCACGGCCGTGGACAATCCGCGGTTCGAGCTCAAGCCGCAGATGCTGGCCACGCTGCACCTGAACGGCACGCATGTGAAACAGCTTGCCGTGCCCGCGTCTGCCGTCGTGCGCGAAAATGACAAGGACTATGTGTTTGTGAAGGTCGGCGACCACCGTTACCGCCTGACCGAGGTGCAGCTGGACGTGGCCGCGGGTGAACTCCGGCCTGTGCGCAAGGGTATCGATGAGGGCACGCCCATCGTTGTCGATGGCAGCTTCCATCTGAACAGCCAGCGCAAGCGCGCTGAACTGGAGTAAGACCATGCTTAACGGTCTGATTCGCGAGGCGCTCGCGCAGCGACTCGTCATGGTCGTTATCGCACTGGCATTGGTCGGTTTCGGCCTGCGCGCGACAACCAAGCTGTCGGTCGATGCCTTCCCGGATGTCACCAACGTTCAGGTGCAGATTGCCACCGAAGCGCCGGGACGTTCGCCCGAAGAAGTTGAGCGCTTCGTCACCGTGCCGCCCGAGATCTCGATGACCGGTTTGCCCGTGCTGACCGAGATGCGCTCGCTGAACCGCAGCGGTTTGTCGATCATCACCCTGGTCTTCACCGACCAGACCGATGTCTACTTCGCGCGCCAGCTGGTGATGGAGCGACTGATGGAGGTCAGCTCCCGCCTGCCCGAGGGGATCACGCCCGTGCTGGGGCCAGTCTCAACCGGTCTGGGCGAGGTTTATCAGTACACGATCGAGCATCCTGACGATGGCAAGCGGGCCTTGTCCGAAACCGAGCTGATGGAGCGTCGTTCGGTGCAGGATTGGGTGGTGCGCCCGATGCTGCGCTCGATCACCGGAGTGGCCGAGATCAACTCCTTCGGAGGCTTCGAGCGCCAGTATCAGGTGCTGGTGAATCCCGATCGCTTGCGGCACTACCAGTTGTCAATGGAAGATGTGCGCGCCGCGATTGCCGCCAATAATGCCAACTCGGGCGGTGGCATCCTTCCTCAGGGAGCCGAACAATACCTGATCCGGGGTGTGGGGCTGACCCGCACGCTGGAAGATATCGGCAGCATCATCTTGAAGGAAGAAAGAGGCATCCCGGTGTATGTGCGGGATGTCGCCGAAGTGAAGATAGGCTCGGCAGTACGGCAGGGGGCGCTGGTCAAGAATGGCACGACCGAGGCCACCGGCGGCATCGTGATGATGCTGCGTGGCGGGAATGCCAAAGAGATCGTCACGCGCATCAAGCAGCGCGTCGATGAAATCAATGCGAAGGGAATGCTGCCGGGCGGCTTGCAGATCGTGCCTTTCTATGACCGCACCGAGCTGGTGGACGCGTCGCTATGGATGGTCGGCAAAGTGCTCATGGAGGGTGTCCTCCTGGTGGTGGTTGTCCTGTTCATTTTTCTGGGCGACCTGCGATCCAGTCTGGTGGTGATCGCGACGCTGGTGATCACGCCACTGGTCACGTTCATGATCATGAACCGGATCGGCTTGTCAGCGAACCTGATGTCGCTGGGAGGGCTGGCGATTGCCATTGGCCTGATGGTCGATGGCACGGTAGTGGTGGTGGAGAACGTATTCCATAAGCTGGGTCATGCGAAGCCCGAAGAGCGTGTCAGGGTCGTTCTTGATGCGACGCTGGAGGTGGCCAAGCCGACAATCTACGGCATTTCCATCATTATTCTGGTCTTCCTGCCGCTGATGACCCTCACTGGCATGGAAGGCAAGATGTTCTCGCCACTGGCGCTGACCATTGCCATCGCTCTCGCTGTATCACTGGCGGTATCGCTGCTGCTGTCGCCGGCGCTGTGTTCGTACATTCTCAGAGGCGGAGCAGACAACGACACCCGGCCGATCGCCTTCATGAAGCTGTACTACATGAAGCTATTGGGCACGGCGATGGCCTCGCAGAAGCGTACGGTCGCTCTCGCGATACTCTTGCTGCTGGGCTCGTTCATGATCGTGCCCTTCCTTGGCAAGAGCTTCATCCCGATCATGAAGGAAGGCTCGATCACGCCGACCATCGTGCGCATGCCCAGCATATCACTCGATGAGGCCGCCAAGATTGATCTTGAGGCAATGAAACGCATCAGCCAGATTCCCGGCGTGCGTATGGCGGTGTCCAAACTGGGGCGGGGCGAGTCGCCTGCCGATCCGTCCGGGCCGAATGAGTCCGATCCCGTGGTGTCCATTGATACAGCGGCGGAGCGCTCGCAGACCGCGATCGAGGAGGATATCCGTCATGCGCTGGCCGACCTGCCGGGCGTCCAGATCGTGATGAATCAGCCGATCGCGCAGCGGGTGGACGAGATGCTCACCGGTGTCCGCTCGCAGCTGGCGATCAAGATCTTCGGCGACGATCTGGCAGAGCTGAAACGTCTGGCGGAGCAGGTCGCGATGATAGTCAAAGAGGTGCCCGGTGCGCGCGATATTCGTGTTGATCGGCTCTCGGGTCAGCAGACGCTGACCATCGACATTGATCGCCGTGCGATTGCACGCTACGGCATCAATGTCGCGGATATTCACAGCATCATCGAAACGGCCATTGGCGGCAGCGAAGTCAGCCAGCTGTACGAGGGCGAGCGCCGCTATGCGATCCTGCTGCGCTATCCGGAAAGCTACCGTAACTCGGTTGATGTCATACGTGAGACGATGCTGCGCACCGCCGACAATGCGCTGATACCGCTGGAAAGCGTCGCAAAAATCTCGCTGATCGACAGCCCGCCGATGGTGAACCGCGAAACCGGCAAGCGTCGGGTGGTGGTCGGTGCCAATGTGGCAGGGCGAGATCTTGGTGGTTTCGTGGCCGAGGTTCAGCAGCGGGTCGACGCGAAAGTGAAGCTCCCCGAGGGCTATTATTTCTCGTGGGGCGGGCAGTTCGAGAACATGCAGCGCGCGATGAGCACGCTGATGGTGATTGTGCCGCTGACGGTGGTCGCCATCTACTTCCTGCTGTTCCTGATGTTCAATTCGGTCCGGCTCGCCGGTCTGATCATCACGGTGCTGCCGTTTGCGTCGATTGGCGGCGTGTTCGGGCTGGCGCTGACCGGGGAATACCTGTCGGTCCCGGCGTCGGTCGGCTTCATTGCCTTGTGGGGCATTGCCGTTCTGAATGGCGTGGTGCTGATTACCTATGTGAGGCGCCTGCGAGAAGAGGGCATGGCGCTCGACATGGCCCTGCGCGAAGGCTGCAAGCAGCGCTTCCGCCCCGTGATGATGACTGCCACTGTGGCTCTGCTGGGCCTGGTGCCTTTCCTGTTTGCGACCGGGCCGGGGTCCGAGGTGCAGCGTCCGCTGGCGGTGGTGGTCATTGGCGGGCTGATTACCTCCACCCTGTTGACGCTGGTGGTGCTGCCGGTGCTCTACCGCTGGTTTGAACCGCCGATCGAGCCGAGTGAGGAGCAGAAGCGGCGTGAACTGAGCAACGCGGATATCTGAGCGCGCCTGAACGAACGGTCAGCGCGAATGCTCTCCGCGCGCATCACAAAACAAAAAGCCGGTGACAGAGTTTCCTGTCACCGGCTTTTATTTTTACCGAACCGATCTATCAGCCGGTGTAGCCGCGCAGCAGGTAGCTGACCATCTCGCGGTTCATCATATTGCCCTGAGCAACCATCGCTGCGGCGGAAGACTGCTGAATTTGCGCCGCCGCCAGATTGGTCGCCTCGGCGGCCATGTCGGCATTCATGATATTTCCGTATTGCGAAGATTTATTTTGAATGTACGAGCTGGCGAGGTCGCTGGTGAAGTTCAGCGCGTTCTCGTAGGCGCCGACACTGGTCAGGTAGCCGGCCGTCGTATCCATTGCCGTGTCAATCGTCGTGATCGCGGTCGAGGCGCTGGCAATCGACGTGCTCAGGTCAATCGAGCTGATACCCAGACTGCTGGTGCTCATATTGAAAAAATTCAGCGTCTTGGTCTCGCTGGCATTAATGCCCGTCTGAACTGACACACTGCTGGTCGTGCCATCCAGCACCGACGATCCGTTGTAGGTCGTGCGGCTGACGATGTTGGTGATGTCGTCCAGATAACCCGAGAAGGTCGTCTGGTAGGTCGCGCGTGTCGTCGCATTGTTTTCGCCAGCGGCGGCCACTGCCAGCTCGCGCATCTTGATCAGTACCTCAGAGACCTGGCTGATCGAATCATCGACCGACTGCACCAGCGAGATACCGGCATTGATGTTGTCGATCGCCTTGCCAAACGAACCGATCTCGGCCTTCAGCTTGACCGCACGGGCGTAGCCGCTCGGATCATCCTTTGCGCTGTTGATCCTTTGCGTCGTGCTGATCCGCTCATTGGCCTGCGCGGCTGCGCTGTTGGCCTTGTTCAGCGAATAGGTCGCGGCGGTGGAACTGGAGAAGTCGGTGACGATCATTGAAGGCTCCCGGGTTGTAGCGATGCCGGTATGGGCATTGCGCATGGATGAGGCGGAGCATAAATCGATAAAACCGCGATTTGAAAAACTTTAGGCTTTTTTGCATTTTTTGCGCCTGTTTGCACTCTTTACAGTTGTTAAGGCTAAAGTTTTCAGAAGCCGTTGTCCGGCAATGAAAGGCTCTGTGGCGCGGGCCCGGGATCGTTACGGTCTTTACACCAGATCTTTGTGTTCTTTCTCAACAATGACATCGTCTGGCGGTTACTCTTCAGGCTGGGAGCGCTGTGGGTTTTTACAGAGTGCGGCGCGTGCTCGAAGGCGTTCAGGTTCTGATGCAGGCGCCAGTCTCGGATTGATAAGCGATGTCTACATTTCCAACCAATTACACGACCTCACAGATCGCGGCGTTGCCTACAACGTTCTTTCCTGCGTTGTCGACGGATCAGGTTGCGGCAATCACATCCTATGAAATTCAGGCGCTGACCACCGATCAGCTGCAATCTCTGACCACCGATCAGTGGGGCGTGTTCACCACGGACCAGATAGGCGGCCTGACCAGCGTGCAGTTGTCCGGGATGGCCACGGACGACATACAGGCGCTCAGTTCAGCCCAGATCACGCTGGGCGTGGCTAGCGACATCACCGGATTTACCTCCTCCCAACTGACGGCGCTGAGCACATCGCAGGTTTCGGTGCTGACGAGCCAGCAGGCGACATTGCTGAGCACGCAGCAGCTCTCCGGCATCGAGGCGACCGATGCGAGCAGCCTCT